>Ga0209066_10003168_pt1 | contig 19094 bp, 14 predicted proteins | sample All_14_2_FD_187198 | JGI IMG/M metagenome (GOLD analysis project Ga0209066, IMG submission 187198) | Freshwater microbial communities in response to fracking from Pennsylvania, USA - Allegheny Zone_MetaG_DW_15 (SPAdes) (version 2) ... | reverse complement strand
GACTGAAGCGGAGACCGGCAGACGTCTGCCACGCTGATGCCTGGGCAAGACCACGCCCGAGGTAGGGCCGTGCCCGGGCAACGGATCTACGAGCGCTGGCAGACTGGCGGCATGGCGGCACACGCGACGGTCGTGGGCAGCGGACCGAACGGACTGACCGCCGCGGCGACACTCGCGCGGGCGGGACTGCGGGTGCGGGTCCTCGAGGCAGCCGACACCATCGGAGGTGGACTGCGCACCGAAGCACTGACCCTTCCCGGCTTCCGCCACGACGTGTGCTCGGCCGTGCACCCTGCTGCGCTGACCTCTCCCGTGTTCCGGGCGCTCGGGCTGGATCGGGACGTGTCGTGGCTCATCCCGGATGCCTCCTACGCGCACCCGCTCGATGATGCGCCCGCGGCCATCGCCTGGCGCGACCTCGACCGCACGGCACACGACCTTGGCCCCGACGGACGCGCCTGGCTGGCGGCGGTCCGACCGCTCGCGCACCACATCGACGAGTTGGTGTCATTCACGGGCGATCAGCTGGTACGGATGCCGCGGCATCCGGTCACGGCGGCGCGATTCGGCTTTCGGGTGCTCGAGCAGGGCACGAGCCTTGGCGCGCTGGGTTTCCGAACGCCGCGGGCTGCAGCGCTTCTGGCGGGAGCGATGGCTCACGCGAACACCTGGATGCCGTCCCTGGCGTCGGCAGCGGCGGGCCTGTTGCTGACGGCGCAGGCCCACGCCGGTGGGTGGCCCGTCCCGCGCGGCGGCGCCCAGGTCATCGCCGAGGCGCTCGCCGCCGACATCCGCGCTCACGGCGGCGTGATCGAGACGGGACGACGGGTCACGTCGCTCGACGGCCTGGACTGGGGCGATCCGGCGGCGGGCGATCTGCTCATCCTCGACACCTCGCCGCGGTTGCTGCTGACAGACTCTGCGCTCCCGACCGGGTACGCGAGGGCGGTGCGCCGTTACCGGTACGGCCCCGGCGTCATGAAAGTGGACGTCGCGCTTGACGGGCCCATCCCCTGGCGCGATCCGAACGTGGGCCGAGCCCCGACCGTGCACCTGGGCGGAACGCGGGAGGAGATCATCGCCGCCGAGCAGGATGTCGCACGCGGCCGGATCCCCGCGAACCCGTACGTACTCGCGGTGCAGCCGTCGGTGATCGACCCGACCCGCGCCCCCGCGGGCAAGGCGGTCCTGTGGGCGTACACGCACGTCCCGCTCGGGTCGAGGGCGGATGCCACGGCTGCCGTTCTCGCGCAGATCGAGCGCTTCGCACCGGGCGCGCGGGACCTGGTCCTCGCGACGCACTCGACGACAGCAGCGTCCCGCGGGAGGAGGAACCCCGCCGAGATCGGTGGCGACATCTCCGGCGGCGCATTCACGATGGCGCAGGCGATCCGCAGACCCGTCGTGTCCCGGCATCCGTGGCGTACACCGCTGCCCGGGGTGTATCTCGCCTCGTCGTCGACCCCGCCCGGGCCTGGCGTTCACGGGATGAGCGGCTGGCACGCCGCGCGCACGGCGCTCAGCGACGCGGCAGGCGTGCCGATCACGCTCGCGGACGTCTTCGGCGGCGATTGACACACGACTGACCAACCGGGTGAGCGCCGGACTGCCGCATGCGCGCCGCGTCGTCAAGACCGTGCGCCCAGGTGCCCACGGCAGCTACGGTCGACGCATGGGATTGTTCGGCATCGGCTCGTCCACAGACAGCAACAGCGCTCCTGCGGTACCGGATGACGGCATCGTGCCACCCCGCAAGCTCTGGGGCGACAAGTTCGGGGTGCTCGCGACGCGGGGCCTACAGATCATCGTCGTCGTCGCCCTGGCGGCAGGCGTCATCTGGGGGCTCAGGCAACTCACGCTCGTGGTCATCCCGGTGCTGCTCGCCCTGATCTTCGCGTCGGCGTTCGCGCCGGTCATGGGTTGGATGCGCCGTCGTGGAGTTCCCTCGATCCTTGCCACCCTCGTCGCGCTGCTTGCCATCGTGTTGATTCTCGGGGGCGTCGGCTGGCTCATCGTCTGGGCGGTGCGCGACCAGTGGGATTCGCTCTACAGCCAAGCGCAGGCTGGCGCACAGCAGCTGTGGCAGTGGGTGCAGACCTTGCCGTTCGGTATCGATCAGCAGCAGATCGACCAGTGGATCGCCTCCATCCAGGACTTCATCACGAGTGCTCAGTTCGGCACCGGAGCCATCGCCGGCGTCAGTGTCGTCGCCAACTTCGCCACCGGTTTCGTCCTGCTGGTCGTCGTGCTCTTCTTCTTCCTGAAGGACGGCCCGCGGATGTGGGAGTTTCTGCTCCGCCCGTTCCGCGGTTCTGCCGAAGCGCGGGCGCGCCGCATCGGTGACAAGACAGTGTCGACGCTCGGCGCCTACGTCCGTGGCACGGCATCCGTCGCTTTCGTCGATGCTGTCGGGATCGGCATCGGCCTCTGGATCCTCGGCGTCCCGCTCGCCCTGCCCCTGGCCGTCCTCGTCTTCCTCCTCGCCTTCATCCCGATCGTCGGGGCGACTCTCGCCGGCATCCTCGCTGCGCTCGTCGCGCTCGTTGCCAACGGCTGGGTGAACGCCCTGTTCGTCGTGGGTCTGGTCGTGCTCGTCAACCAGCTCGAAGGGAACTTCCTGCAACCGGTGCTGATGGGCCGCTCGATGAAGCTGCATTCGTTCGTCATCCTGATCGCTCTGACAATCGGCACGGTGCTCGGCGGAATCGTCGGCGCGGTCCTGGCGGTGCCGATCACTGCCGTGGCGTGGGGAATCGTGCAGGTCTGGGACGGTCCGAACACGCCGGCCCGGTGGGCGCGACGCAAGAGCACCGAACCGGCGCCGTCCTGACGCCGGGGCTCGACAACGACCCCCAACAGACAGGATGCTGACCGCATGCCTCACACGATTCCCGAGCCGATGCTCGCGAAGTCCGTCGACAGCATCCCCGCGCCTGACGCGGTAGCCGGTGGCCTGAGCTTCGAACCGAAGTGGGACGGCTTCCGCGCGCTCATCTCGTGGGACGGGACAGATCTCGAGATCGGTAGTCGCGGCGCGAAACCGCTCACGCGCTACTTTCCCGAGCTCGTCGAGGCGTTCACGCGGCTTCTGCCCGAGCCGTGCCTGCTCGACGGCGAGATCGTCATCGCGCTGGGCGTGCCGGGCTCCCAGCGCCTGGACTGGGACGCGCTGACGCAACGCATCCACCCCGCCGAGTCGAGGGTGCGGATGCTGAGCGATCAGACGCCGGCGATGTTCATCGCGTTCGACATCCTGGCCCGCGGGGAGCGCGATCTTGCCAGCGAGCCGTTTCAAGCCCGGCGGGCCGAGCTCCTCGACCTCCTGAGCGCGGTGCCGCATCCGGTGCACGTCACGCGCACGACGCACGACCCGGATCAGGCTGCCCGCTGGCTCGATGAGTTCGAGGGCGCGGGTCTGGACGGCGTCGTTGCCAAGCCCCTCGCGCAGCCCTACGCACCGGGGAAGCGCATGATGTTCAAGATCAAACACGCACGCACGGCGGATGTCGTCGCACTCGGCTACCGCGTCCACAAGAGCGGTCGCGGCGTCGGTTCACTGCTCGTCGGTCTCTACACCGACGAGGGCCAGCTCGTTCAGGTCGGCGGCGTGGCAGCGTGGTCAGACAAGCGCAGGCTCGAGCTCGTCGACGAGCTCGAGCCCTTCGTCGAGCGCGACGAGTCCGGCGCCGCGGTGACCGGTGAAGGCGAGCGGTCTCGCTTCGCCTCTGGCAAGGATGTGTCGTTCGTGCAGCTGCGTCCCGAGCTTGTGCTCGAGGTGCGCTACGACCAGCTCGAGAAGTGGCGATTTCGCCATACCGTGCAGTTCGTGCGGTGGCGAGAAGACCGCGATCCCCGCTCCTGCACCTATGAGCAGCTCGAGACGGTGCGAGCGTACGACGTGGGGGCGGTGCTCGAGAGCTGAGTGCTGAGCGGCGGGATCAGCGCGAAGGCGGGGTGAACTCGACCACCGGGATGATCGCCTCTCCCCCGTTCAGCTCGTCCATCGCCCCTTTCAGGTGGTCCCAGGCATCCGGGTGCACCCGGGCATAGCGGGCAAGCGCCGCCGCAGCGTCAATCTCGGGCAGGACGCGGGCCATAGCGGGAACGCCCTTGGATCGACCCACCCAGAGCCGTGCGGCGGGGTTAGCGGCCAGGTTCTTGAGCCACTGCGCCCGCGGGCCGTGGCCGGAAGCGACGCGGAGCGCGTTGGTCTCACGCTCGATCACTTCGAGAACGACATAGCGCGGCTCGCCGCTCTTGCGTCCGGTGTGCTCGACCATCACGAATCTGCCACCGAACAGCCAGCCAAGCCCTGCGCGAAACAGCGGAATCGGGGCGCGGACGATCCAGCGCGTCTGCAGCAGGCGCGCTGCCCACTGGTCCAGCGCCGCCGGCGTCGCGGCGCCCGCCGCGTCGGTGGTCTTCTGGGTCACGCGGTCTCCGTTCCAGGCTCGTTCGTTTCGGGGTCGCTGGTGTCGGGTCTGCGTGCCCGGCTCGGTTGTACCCGCGGGGGTTCGCCGGGCATCTTCGGGAACTCGGGCGGGAACGGCAGCTCACCGAGCCCGTTGGAAAGGTCTCGCTCCCACCACTCCAGCAGCGTGTCGATCCGTCCGGGCGCGCCACCGAAGTCGGCCCACGGGTCGCCGAGCTCGGCAAGGCGCTGGGGCACCGTGCGCACCGTGAAGGATGCCGGATCGACGGAGGCCAGCTCATCCCACGTGATCGGGGTGGCAACGGTTGCGGTCGGGAGGGCGCGCGGGCTGTAGGCCCCGGCCATCGTGCGATCGCGATTTGCCTGATTGAAGTCGATGAACACGCGCTCTCCGCGTTCCTCTTTCCACCAGTTCGTCGTGACCCGCTCCGGCATCCGTCGCTCCAGTTCGCGACCGGCAGCGATGACCGCGTGCCGAACGTCGAGGAACTCCCACTCCGGCTCGATCGGGCAGAACAGGTGGATGCCGCGATTGCCGCTCGTCTTGATCCACGCTTCGAGGCCCGCCTCGGCGAGGACGTCCCGTAGCGCAGGGGCAACCGCGGCGGCATCCGCGAAGTCAGTCCCGGGGTGCGGGTCGAGGTCGATTCGCAGCTCAACGGGGTTGTCGGTGTTCTCGATGCGTGAAGCCCAGGGGTGGAAAACCACGGTATTCATCTGCGCCGCCCAGACCACGGCGGCGGGCTCGGTGAGCACGATCTGGGGATGCCGACGCCCGCTGTTGTAGGTCACCGTGACGGTGTCGACGAACGACGGCGCACCCTTGGGTGGGTTCTTCGAGAAGAACATCTCGCCCTCGATCGAGTCGGGGTAGCGCTCGAGCGAGACGGGGCGATGGCCATTGGCGGCGAGAAAAGGCTCGGCGACGGCGAGCAGGTACTCAGCCAGCTCGCGCTTGGTGATCCCGACCGCCGGCCACAGCACGCGATCGGGGCTCGACAGCCCGACCTCCCGGTCACCATCGGGGCCGGGGATTTCGAGGATGAGACGGTCAGTCGCCATCGCCAGGAGCCTCGACCATCAACGGGGCGAGGTCCTCACGGTCGAGGCGAATCCACGGACCGGCGGGGTCGATGAGGATGCCGGCGAGCCCGGGATCAGCCCGAAGTGCAGCGCCCAGCTGCGCGCCGGTGACAGGCGCGGGCCGATCGCCACGCCCGAGGGCGGCGATCTCGATGGGGTGCGTGAACACCTCGATGAGACGGTCACCGTCGACAGTGCGGGCCTCGGCGACACCGACCTGATCGGACCCGTCGGGCTTGTTGACCGCGATCCACAGACGCGATGAGGGGATGGCTGCCACGACATCGTCGGGCGTGGACTCGGTGCGGCGAGCGGCGAGCAGCTTCTTGATGCTGAACTCGGGATCGGCTTGCTCCATCATCTGCGCGATGAGTTCTCGCGAAAGCATCGCTCTGGCAGGGGCGGACGCCGGGTCGACGATGAGTCCGGCATACGTTCCCGACAGCAGGAACCGCAGCACTGCTTGCGCCGGCTGGGCCATCGCCGAGGTGTCGGTAGCGCCGTCGGCGGCGAGGCTCGCGCGCAGAGCGGCGACACCGCTGTAGACGAGGACGTACTGCTTCTCACCGATTGTCGTGATCGCCAGCGGAATGTTCTCGCCTTCGGCCAGCATCCGCTTCGCGTTTCCCTTGACGCGCAAGAAGAGGTGTCCCTGCAAGAGCTGGCGCGCGACCTGCAGCAGTTCCGCGGGTTCGGGTCGCTCCGGAAGCTTCGCGAGGGCGGTGACGAGCGGGCCGTTGTCTTGCAACCCCGGGCGCGGAGGGGTGTCGACCCCATCGTTACCTGACGGTTCTGCGGAGCCGTTCGCCGCGGGTGCTGGCGCCCCCAAGCCCTGGAACGAGGACATCGAGATGCCGACCACCGCGTCGAAATCTGGTTCGTCGTCAGCGACCTCCGAGGGCTGCGAAGCTGCCGCGTCGACGTCGGATGTGGCGTCGGCGACGACCGCGTCGTCAACGGATGTCGCATCGACAGAGGCGCCCTCGGGCGTCTCGGCAGGCGTCGCTGCGGGGCGTCGAGAGAACAGAGCCATGTTTCGAGGCTACAGACGTCGAGCGCCCGACGGCACCAGGGTTATCACAGGTGGGGAAAGACAGGAGGCGTGGATGCCGCTCTCTCGACGACTGCCCGGCGTTTCACAGCAGCGTCAGCAGCTGTGCCAGCAGGATCTTCACGACCAGCGCGGTCGGGTAGACGAGGCTGTAGCCGAGGGCGACACGCACGTCGTGGCCGGTCCGTTCTTGGGCGAACGCGAGGATCGCGGTGTTCGTCTGCGCTCCGGCGATGACACCGGAGAGCTTCGTGCCGCCCAGGTGCAGGATGTGTCGCACGAGCAGATAGGTGCCGAACATCGCGAAGGATGTCACGACCAGGCCGATGCCGACCAGAGCGACGATCTCGCCCGATGCGATCGCCTGCAGTATCTGTGACCCCGCCTTCGATCCGGCGTAGGCGAGGAAGATCAGGAGGCCGAGCTCGCCCAGGGCGGTGGCCGCAGCGTTCGGAATCGTCGTCACGAAGCGCCCGATGCGCCCGATCCTGCCCATCACGAGGCCCACGATGAGAGCGCCGGCAGCGGCTCCGAGCGACAGATGGGATCCGCCCGGCAGCGGCACCTCGACGAGGCCGAGCAGCATGCCCGCCGCGATGCCGAGGCCCAGAGCCACGGGATTGAGGTCGGCCATGCCGCGTTCGGAATCCCCGAGAAAGGCGGTGACCGCGGGCAACTGATCGCGCGGAGCGACCACCCGCAACCGGTCACCCTGGTGCAGCACGAAGTCGGGTGTACCGAGGAACTCGACATCCCCGCGCCGCACCCGCACGATCGTCGCTCCGAATCGCTCGGCGACACCGAGCTGGGCGATCGTGCGCCCCGACCAGCGCGAGTCCGACAGGATGATCCGCCGGTAGTCGAGCCGACTGCGGTCGTGGGTGATGTTCACCGTGGACGGATGCCCGAGCTCATCGGTGACAGCTGCCACGACCCGCTCGGGGCCGACCACATTGATGATCGCGCCCTTTTCGAGCACCGTGTCGGGACCCACGACGATGACCTCCCCGTTGGGGCGACGCAGCCGCGAGACCAGCACCCGACCGCCGTGCCGCCGCGTGAGATCGGTCATCGTGGGGGTGCTGTCGGTGTCGATGCGGATCACGAGGTCGACGATCCGCGGTGGCGCATCAGCGTCAGTGCGACTGTGGCGAAGCGCAAGCGCGACGGCGCCCATCGCCCCGACGACGCCGAAGATGTACGTGCTCGCATACCCGACCGTGGCTGCCGGGCTGCCCCCGGTAGCAGCAAGGGCAGGGGTGCTCGTAACCGAGCCGGCGTAGGCACCGGCGATCGTTTCCGGCGACAGATCCAGCAGTGTCCCCAGGCCCAGCGTCAGTGCTGCCGCGACGATCATGATGGCCGAGACGAGCAGCAGCATCCAGTACGAGGTGCGGAGGGCATTCACGAACCCAGGCCCCGCGATGACGCCGATACTGAACGCGAACAGCACCAAGCCGAAATCGCCGACGTACGAGGGCACCTCGATCGTGACTCCCTGGGAGACACCCCACGCCGTCAGCGCGATCATCGTGAAGAGCACGGCTACCGCGCCGAGCGACATCCCCCACAGCTGGATGCGGCCGATAGCCGCGCCGACGCCCGTGACCAGGAACAGCACGAGCACCGGGTGATCGGCAAGCACCGTGAGCACTGACGCGAGGGTCATGAGCCTCCTTCTGCCAGCGGACCTGACCTGCCCTGGGCGCTGGTGCGCCCTCGCTCACGCCGTCATCGCGATCGTACGCTCGGACGCCGTCGCCGCTCAGGGGCGAAAGTCCTGGCGCGCGACTCTCAGAGCTTCTCGATCGGGGCGATCTTGATCAGGAGCTTCTTGGCTCCGGCGGTATCGAACCGAACATGCGCGACGCGCTTCGCACCCTCGCCGGTGACGGCATCCACTCGACCCTCGCCGAAGTCATCGTGACGGATGCGGTCGCCTGGCGCGAGCTCCATGTCGCCGTTGTCGCGGACCTTCGCGGGGATGCGGTTGGCGAACTTGTCGATCGAGGTCGACTTCGGCACGAGCGCGTCGCCGTAACGGCCCGATCCCCCGAAGCCTCCCCCCGCGCCAGACCGCCCGGGCCGCGCGTTGAGGGCGCGGGACTGCGAACCCCCGCGGGAGTTCACATCGCCGGGAGACTGGCGCCAGTCGATGAGTGTCGCGGGGATCTCTTGCAGGAAGCGGCTGGGCATCGCGACCGACACCTCACCGAACTGCGCACGGGTCATGGCGAGCGTGAGGTAGAGCCGCGCTCGAGCACGCGTGACGCCGACGTAGAACAGACGCCGCTCTTCCTGCGGCCCGCCCGGTTCCCCGGCCGAGATGCGGTGCGGGATGAGGTCTTCTTCAACACCCGTAATGAACACGGTGTCGTACTCCAGGCCCTTCGCGGTGTGCATCGTCATGAGCGACACCGACCCGCTGGCATCGTCGAGGTCGTCGGCATCCGCGACGAGGGCGACCTCGGTCAGAAAGTCGATGATCGTGCCGTCAGGGTTGTTGCGGGCGAACTCACGAGTGACGGCGACGAGTTCGTCGAGGTTCTCGACGCGCGCTTCGTCCTGCGGATCGCGGGAGGCGCGCAGGGCGTCGAGGTAGCCCGACTTGTTCAGAAGCAGCTGCAGGCCCTCGGCCACGGTGGTCGGCGGCGGGAGCTCGCCCGAGGATGGAAGCATCAGCGCGCTGGCCTCGGCGAGCACGGCATCCAGCTGCACGATCGCGGCTTGGATCTTCGGTCCGACGCCGAGGGCCGAGGCGTTGGCGAGGGCATCGCGGAACGTGATCTGCTGGTCTGCCGCGTACCGGGCGATCGCCGTTTCGGTCACGTCGCCGATGCCGCGCCGCGGCTTGTTCAGGATGCGGCGCACCGCCATTTCGTCGGCGGGGTTGGCGACAGCGACCAGGTACGCAAGGGCATCCTTGATCTCGGCGCGCTCGTAGAACTTGGTGCCGCCCATGATCTTGTAGGGCACAGCCGAGCGGATGAAGATCTCTTCCAGCGCACGGGACTGGGAGTTCGTGCGGTAGAAGACTGCCATCTGGCCGTACTCGACGCCGCGACGGTGGAGGGCCTCGATCTCATCGGCGACGAATTGGGCCTCGTCGTGTTGGGAGTAGCCGGTGAAACCGACGATCGGATCGCCGGCTCCGACATCGGTCCACAGCTTCTTGTCTTTGCGGTCGAAGTTGTTGCCGATGACGGCGTTCGCCGCCGAGAGGATGTTCTGTGTCGACCGGTAGTTCTGTTCCAGGAGCACGACCTTCGCCCCCGGGAAGTCGCGCTCGAACTCGCTGATGTTACGGATGTCGGCGCCGCGGAACGCGTAGATCGACTGGTCTGAGTCACCGACGACCGTGAGGGAGGCTCCCTCGAGTTCGGGAGCCTCCTCGGGCTCGAAGATCATCATTCCGCCGACGGAATACGGCTCGGCAGCAGCTCCCGTGACGGGACGTGTGAGCTCGTGGATCAGCGCGTACTGGGCGTGGTTGGTGTCCTGGTACTCATCGACGAGGACATGCCGAAAGCGGCGGCGGTAGACATCCGCCACCTGTGGGAACGCCCGGAACAGATAGACGGTCTGGGCGATCAAGTCGTCGAAGTCGAACGCATTGGCGCGCTGCAAGGCTCGCTGATAGTCGCCGAAGATCTCGACGAAGAGGCGCTCGGCGGGATCGCTCATGTTCGCCTGTCGCGCAAAGGACTCGGCATCCGCGAGCTCGTTCTTGAGCTTGGAGATCCGTCCCTGGACACCGGCGGGGGTGAGCCCCAGAGCATCGGCCTCATGCTCCTTGACGAGGCGCTTGATAAGCGCGCGGGAGTCGCCGGAGTCGTAGATCGTGAACGCCTTCGTGAACCCGAACTGCTCGGCCTCGCGCCGCAGGATCCGCACGCATGCGGAGTGGAAGGTCGAGATCCACATGCCGCGGCCGCGTTCCCCGACGAGCTGCTCGACGCGTTCGCGCATCTCACCGGCAGCCTTGTTGGTGAACGTGATCGCGAGGATCTGACTCGGATAGGCCTCGCCGCCGCGCAGCAGCGACGCGATCCGGTGAGTGAGCACCCGGGTCTTGCCAGACCCCGCGCCCGCGACGATCAGGAGCGCCGGGCCCCGGTACAGCACCGCCTCGCGCTGCGGCGGATTCAGGCCGGTCAGCAGCTCGTCATCCACCACATCCATAACCCCGCAAGTCTATTCGCGACCCCCGACATCCGCCCGGCCCGCCGACTCAGCGCGGCGACAAGAAGATCACGCCTCGATAACCCTCCGGGCCCCAGGCGACCAGGCGCTCGAGGTCATCGACGTGGATGGGCAGATCGTGGGTGTCAACCCAGGTCTCCCCCGTCGCCGTGTTCACCCACGGGTCCTCGACGACGACATAGGGCCCTGCCGCGGCGTGGGCGACGATCCAGTGCGGGCCGGGATCGGCGTGCATCGGCGCCTCGTCGATGAGAAGGAGGGCCTGCTCACCCGCGGCGACCCGCGACGCGACCTCGGTCATCGCGACGCGCGAATCCGCGACCAGGATGCCGAGATCCGCGGCACGCTTGCGCGATTCCCGCTGCAGCTCTGCCCGGAAGTCGTAATCGAAGCCGGTGAAGTCCTCCAGCAGTACCGGTCCCGGGTGATCGAGCGCGACCTCGACGGCGCCTGAAGGCCCGATGTGCTCCTGCACCGTGACAGCAAGCCCCAGCGGTTCACAGGCCGGGTAGTTGCTGGCGCGGCGCCAGAACTCGATCTCGAGATCACGATCGGGCACGGTCTCGCCCGCGAAGCCGTGGCTGCCGTAGCGCTCGCTGGCGATGAGACCAGCAACCGCTCCACACGTGAAGAGGGTCGTCTGTCCGTAATACCCGGGCTCGTCATGGGTCAGGGGAACCAGCCAGTGCACGAGTCCCCGCGTACCCTCGGTGCCGACGGCTCCCCAGGGGGCGCGCAGGGGAACGAAGCCGTGCGCGAGAGCCGACGCAGGCACGGCGGCGCCCTCGGGCAGTTCCCACTTCACTGCGGCATCGCCGCGTTCGACTGCCGCTGCGATCACGCGCGCGACGAGGCGGTCGGCGGCGTCATCGGGCGCATCAGGCGAGGTCCACAGGTCGACGATCTTCGTCGCAGCGGTTGCGGGGCGACCAGACGTGAGTGCGGCAGCCAGGATGCCCTCCCCGTGCCCGAGGGTGTGCACCGTCGGGCGGTATCCGGCGCGCTCGACGCGCCAGCGCGCGGCGCGCTCTGCACCCAAGGCAGGGGCGAGGCCGGCATCCAGAACCGCGGTGACAGCGTCTGCGCCGTCCGCGAGCACCGGTTCGATCGATTGCACGTCACTCTTCTCTCTCGCCGGTTCCCACCGACGTGTTCTCGCGGTGCGCTGCGGCAACCAGCATCCGGGTGTACTCGTGTCGAGGCTCGGTGAGCACCTGTTCGCACGGTCCGCTCTCGATCACGCGACCGTCCCAGAGCACCGTGACCGAGTCGGCGAGCAGTCGCACAACTGCCAGATCGTGCGAGATGAACAGCAACGAGATGCCGAGGTCGTCGCGCAGCGTCGTCAACAGCGTGAGGATCTGGGCCTGAACCGAGACGTCCAGCGCCGAGACCGATTCGTCGCAGACGAGCAGCCGCGGCCTCGGCGCGAGGGCCCTGGCGATGGCGACGCGCTGCCGCTGACCTCCCGACAGTTCGGCCGGTCGTTTGCCGGCGAACTCCGCCGGAAGCCCGACGGTCTCGAGGAGCACGGCGACATCGGATGCCGGGCGGTGCGCGACGGCGAGGGCCTCGCGCAGGATCGACCCGATCGACATCATCGGGTTCAGCGACGAGTACGGGTCTTGGAACACGATCTGCATCTGCCCGGGGGTGCGCGAGCGGCGTCCGGGGGCGAGGTTCTCGCCGGCAAAAGTGATGACTCCGCCGTCTTCGCGTTCCAGCCCCGCGATACACCGCGCGAGCGTCGACTTGCCCGACCCGGACTCTCCGACCACGCCGACGATCTCGCCGTCGCCGATGCGCAGGTCGACACCATCGAGCACGGTGCGCTCTCCGAAGTGCTTGGTCACGCCGGTCACCCGCACGAGCGTCGGCGTCGTTTCACTCTCGGGGGCTGACGCTTCACGCGGCGGGGCGAGCACCGGGTCCGCGTCGATCAGCGCGCGCGTGTACGGATGCTTCGGAGCAGTGAGCACGTCGCCGGTTGCTCCACGCTCGACGATGACGCCGTGCTGCATGACCAGGACGTCGTCGGTGCGGCCGCGCACGAGTCCGAGGTCGTGGGAGATGAGGATCACCGACAGGTCCCGACGTGCCTGCACGGCGCGCAGCAGATCGAGGATCTCGGCCTGGTTCGAGGCATCCAGGGCAGTGGTCGGCTCATCGGCGATGAGGAGCTTCGGGTCGGCGGCGAGCGCTGCCGCGATCGCTACCCGCTGCCGCATTCCGCCGGAGAGCTGGTGCGGGAAGGCGCGGGCGACGCGTTCGGGCAGCTTCACCTCAGCCAAGCGGTCGGTGACCTCCCGGGCGAGATCGGATGCCGCGATCCGCCGATCGGATGCCGCCCGCAGCGTCCACGCGATCTGATCGCCGCACCGGTGGACGGGCGAGAGGCTGGTGAACGGATCCTGCAGCAACAGCGCGACGGTCGACCCGCGCACCGACGTCCATGCGGCGGGTGCGGCATTCAACTCCAGCGACCGGTCGCCGATGACTGCGCTTCCGGCGGCGCGGAAACCCCGGGGCAGGAGGCCGATGAGGCTCTTCGCGCTGAGGGTCTTTCCCGATCCGGATTCGCCGATGATGGCGAGGGTTCGGCCCGGAGCGATTGTCGCGTCGAACGGCTCGACCATGACGCCCTGTGGCCCGCGCACGGTGAGCCCGCGAATCTGCACGCCGGTCATGCCTCTTCTCCTACTTGCGAGAGGCGCTGCCCGATCCAGTCGCCGACGAGGTTCACGGCGCACGCGACGAGGATGATCAGCGCCGCCGGAACCATGACGGCTGCCGGGTTATCGAACATGATCGCCCGGTTGTCGGTGAGCTGGCGGCCCCAGTCGGCGGTCCCGGGTGGCACGCCGACGCCGAGGAACGACAGTGACGAGAACGCGACGATCGCGAACGCGACGTTGAGCATCGCGTTCGTGATCACGAGTGTCGAGACGTTCGGCAGGATGTGGCGGAACATCACGCGCCAGCGCGAGAGGGAGAGCATCTGTGCCGCCTCGATGTAGGGCCGGGCCGACTGCTCAAGCACGCCGGCACGCACGATCCGGATGTCTGACGGCGAGAACAGCGCGATCAGCAAGGCGACAGTCACCCAGTACCCGCCGCCGAACACGCCGGCGACGACGATGGCGGCCAGCAGCACCGGAAGGGCCAGCAGCAGGTCGGTCCAGCGGCTGATGACGAAGTCGAGCCAGCCGCGTTCGTAACCCGCGAGCGTACCGAGCAGGATGCCGAGCACCATCGACCCGACAGCGACGCACACCGGTCCGACCAGAGCCGACGCGGTGCCTGCGACCGTCATGGCGAACACGTCGCGGCCGAGCTCGTCAGTGCCCAGCAGATGACCGTCCTGTCCCGGAGCCAGGAGCGCGGAGAGGATGTCTTGGCGCATGGCGTCGGGAAACAGCAGCGGGCCGAGGATCGCCGCCAGCACCACCAGAGCGATGAGACCGACCGACAGGATGATGAGAATCGGCATCCGTCTGCGGCGACGGATCGGCGAGGTCATGAGTTCGATCGCGGCGGTCATGCCGGCACCCCCCGTTCGCGCACGCGCGGGTCGAGCAGGATGTAGGCGATGTCGGCCAGGAGCGCGATCACCGCGATGACGATGGCTACCAGGAGCGTGAGCGACTGCACGACGGCGATGTCTTTGAACAGGACGGAGTCCTGCAGCAGGGTCCCCAGGCCCGGCAGCGCAAAGGTCGTTTCTGCCAGCACCGTGCCGCCGACGAGGAAGGTCAGCACCAGGCTCGCGCCGGTCACGATCGGGATCGCCGCGTTGCGCAGCGCAATGCGCTGGACGCTGCGCTCTGACAGGCCCCGAGCGCGGGCCGAGGTGACGTAGTCGGTCTCGAGCTCGCGGAGCATGGCGGTGCGGGTGAGTTTCAGAATGATGGCGCCCAGGCCCAGGGCGAGGGTGATCGCCGGGAGGATGAGATGCCAGAGCGTGTCGAGCCCTCCCGACCCTGCCCCGTACACCGGGAAGACCGGAACGTAGTACGCGAAGACGTAGAGGAGGAGCAGGCCAACGGCGAACGTCGGGGCACTGAGCCCGACAACCGCGAGCGCGCTGGCAGTCCGGTCGGATGCTCCACCTGCCCGCACGGCGCTGCGTACCCCGAGCGGAATAGCCACCACGAGGGCGATGACGAACGCGATCCCGCAGAGTGCCGCGGTGAGCCCGACGCGGGAGGAGATCGCGTCGGCAACGGACGTCTGCAACCGGATCGACTCGCCGAGGTCCCGGTGACGAAACCGCCGAGCCAGCGCACGTACTGCACGAGGAACGGGTCATCGAGGTGGTACTGGGCGCGGATGGCTGCCACCGCATCCGGTGAGGACGGCCGATTGCCGAGCAGGTTCTTCACGATGTCGCCCGGCGCGAGGTACATGAGCGAGAAGACGATGAAGGAGAGAACCAGCAGCACGCCGAGCATGCCGAGCACGCGCACCGCGAGCATGCGGCCAAGCGGCCGTGATCGCGGTGCGCGTGCCCGGAGGGGTGAACCTGTTGTCACAGTGGTGGTTCCGTCGGTGTTACTGCGCTGCGCGGTAGAGCTGCGTCGGCCACGACGAGATGAACGCGAACGGGCTGTAGTCGTTCATTCCGAGGTTGTTGGCAAACGCGGTGGCCGACTGGCCCCACCAGAGCGGAATGTTGACGGCATCCTCGGCCTGCAGCGTCTCGGCCTCGATGAGCAGGTCGATGCGATCACTCGGGTTGGACTCTGCGCCCACCTCCGACAGGAGCGACATGATCTCGGGGTTGTCGTACGCGGCGGGGTTGCCGACACCCAGCAGGTAGCTCGGGATCTCGGCGGGGTCGCCGAGCGTCGAGAAGTACCACATCATGTTCAGCCCGTAGTCGCTGGAGGCATCCAGGCTCGCGAGCCACTCCTCGATCGGCACCTCGCGGACGTTGAGCGTAATGCCGATCTCGGCGAGGTTCTGCGACAGCGCCTGGGCTGCCGTGCCGAGTTGCGGGCCGGTGTTGGGGGTGAGGATCTCGGTCTCGAACCCGTCGGGGTAGCCGGATTCTGCGAGGGCTGCCTTGGCGGCATCCAGGTCGTAATCCCACTGCGGGATCTCGGCGAGCTTCTCGCGGGCGACATCCGGAGAGTAGACGGCTGCGAGCGACTCGGGCGTCATGATCGCGGTAGCAGCTTCGCCGTGACCGCGCAGCAGCTTGTCGACGTAGGCGTCGCGGTCGACGGCGTGTGCGATCGCCTCGCGCACCTTGGGGTCATCGAACGGGGCGACCGACGTGTTGAAGTAGAGCCCCACGTACGACAGGTCATTGATGTAGTCGACCCGCATCGTGTCGAGGTTCTCCCACTGCGTGGACTGGGCCAGCGGCACGTTGAACGCCACGTCGATGTCACCGGACTGCGCCGCGAGGAGCCTTGTCGACTCATCAGGAATGAAGTTGACCGTGATGCTCTTGACCTTGGGCTCTTCGCCCCACCACGTGTCGGTGCGCTCGAAGGTGACGTGAGAGTCGGGTGCGAACTCGGTGACCTTGTACGGGCCGGTTCCCATCAGCAGCGAGGATGCCGTCCCGACGTTTCCGTCGTTGGCCTCCCAGAACGCCTTCGACGTGATGAAAGCAGCGCCACCGGTGCTCATGTTCTTGGCGAACGCGGCATCCGGCTCGGTGAGGGTGACCGTCACCTCACTGTCACCGGTCTTCTCGACCGACTCGACGTTGGTCATGTAATACGCGAGGCCGGGCGAGGTGGTCTCGTCGCGGGCCTCGTTGAGGCTGAAGACGACGTCGTCGGCGGTGACCGGGGTGCCGTCTTGGAACATCGCGTCATCGCGAAGCTCGTAGACGTAGGTGACGTCATCCGGCTGCGACCACGATTCGGCGAGGGCCGGCTGGATGGCACCGTCAGCGTCGATCGCGACGAGACCTTCCTGCGCGATCGAGGCGATGTAGTAGTTCAGGATGCCGGACTCCTGCCCGACGTACAGGTTGGAGAGTGAGCCAGGCAGCGCGACAGTGATGCTGTCGATCTGCTCGCCACTGTCGGCCAGGGCGGTGCTCGCCGACGGCGCCGGGTCGGCGCTGCACGCGGTGAGCAGAAGTGCTCCCGCAGCGACGACGGCGCCCGCTTGGGCGAGGCGGGCGGTGGACGGGAAGGGCATGGGACTCTCCTCTGTGGGTGCGGTTCGGGCGGGTGAGATCGGGCCCGCGGCCCCGAAGCGGGCCCGGTGGCTCGCGCTGCGGCGCCGCGCGTCGAGGATGACCTCGACATCGGCTGGTGAGGGGCGAAGCGAGGCGAGCACGCGCAGCGCCGCCTCGACGGCGGGAATCGATGCAGCCTCGACGAGGACGGTTGCGCTCGCGCGCCGGGTGACCACTGGCGTCAGCCCCCAGACGCGAACGCCGTCGGGAAGGTCGATTCCCGCCAGCGCGCTCTCCGCGACAAAGGTCGTGCCGACGCGGTGACGAGCGAGCGCGACGGCTGCTGCGGCGTTCGATACCTGGATGTCATCGGCTGCGCGAGGGCGCTCGAGGCGCTCAGCGAGCAGGTCTCCGGGTGACCCGTCGCCGCGGATCCAGATCTCGTCGGCTAGCAGCCCCGGATCGATGCGTCCGCCCGCGGTGGGAATCTCCGCGGCGCTGACCGCGACGATCTCTTCGGCGAACAGGAAGGTGGAGCGCATCCCCGCCCGCCGTGCGATCGCGTGGCGTTCGCCGCTGACGGCCAGAGAGAGCGTGACAGCGATGTCGGCGCGGCCATCCTGCACGAGCGCGAGGGCAGCGGCGTTGTCGGATGCCTCCACGAACGAGGCATCGATCTCGGGCTGCTGCGCGGCGAGGCGGCCGAGGGCCGGGGCAACGACCGTGCCTACGGCGTCGGCGGAGGCTGCGATCCGGACGAGATCGGCTCGGCGGCCCAGCATCCGTGCCAGCTCGGTCGCCGCCGCCGTCAGGCTGGCATCGATCCGGGGCGCGTGCTGAGCAAGCAGCGCACCGGTCGGGGTGAGGCGCGCAGCGCGCGCGGTGCGGACGACGAGTGCGACCCCGAGGCGGGCCTCGAGCCGCTGCACGTGCTGCGTGATCGTCGGCTGCGAATAGCCGAGGGACCGCGCCGCAGCACTGATCGAGCCCGTCTGATCGATCGCGACGAGGATGCGCAGGGAGTGGACATCGAGCGCTCGCGTGAGCGCGTCGATGTCGATGTCACCTCGTTGATCCATAGCGAGATGCTATCTATCACCACGTTTCGATGGTGTAACAATATGTTTCTTACGGCTTATGCCCGCCACGATGGTGCTGTGGTGGACTCCCCCGAGACGGAAGGCAGACCATGACAACAACCGAGGAATGGCGTGCGCACCGCGACGCCGCGGTCTGGTCGCCCGGGGGAATCGCGACCCTATCCGCCACACACTGGCTGGACCCGACGCCTCGCTCCTTCGACGGCGTTCCCGGCACCTGGCACGCAGCGGACGGACGGGCCATCGGCTCGCTCCCGTCCGGGTTCGTCAGCCTGGCACCCGGCGAGCGGTGGGAATGGGAAGGGCTCGAGCTTCGCGGCTTCGAGCGTGACAGCGCGGTCGCGGTGCGCGTGTACGACCCGGCTGCACCCGCGACGCGAGGGATCTCACGGATCGAACGTTGGCCGGTCGATGACCGCATGCGGCTCGTTGCGCGGCTGGAGCGAACGCCGCACCGCGACGTGCCCACCGAGGCCGCCGACGGATATCGAAGCACCGATGATTTCGAGGGAGACCTCCACCTCACGCTGCCAGACGGGGACGTGTCGCTGTGCGTGCAGCTGCTCGATGACGGCTCCCTTTTCGCTGCGTTCTCCGACGCCACGAGCGGAAACGAAAGCTACCGATTCCGGTTCCTCCGGATGCCGGCACCGGAGCCGGACGGATCGGTCACCGTTGATCTGAACCGCGCCTACCTGCCGCCGTGTGCGTTCTCAGACGGCTACGTCTGCGTCTTCCCTCCGCCGATGAACCGCTGGGACGTGCCGGTTCGCGCGGGCGAGCGGGCGGTGAGCTGACCCGGCGGCGTCATCAATCGATAATCCGATCCGGCGCCGAGAATCCGAACGGGAACCGCGCGATCGGCGCCCGATCGGATCTTCGAGGAACGGTTGCCGCTCAGAGCAGGCGGCGCGCCGAGGCCCAGGCCGTCAGCTCATACCGCGACGAGAGCTGGAGCTTTCGCAGCACGGCAGACACGTGGGTCTCGACGGTCTTCATCGAGATGAACAGCTCGGCTGCTACCTCCTTATAGGCGTAGCCTCGGGCGATGAGCCGCATGACTTCCTGCTCGCGGGCCGAGAG
>Ga0209066_10003167_pt1 | contig 19095 bp, 13 predicted proteins | sample All_14_2_FD_187198 | JGI IMG/M metagenome (GOLD analysis project Ga0209066, IMG submission 187198) | Freshwater microbial communities in response to fracking from Pennsylvania, USA - Allegheny Zone_MetaG_DW_15 (SPAdes) (version 2) ... | reverse complement strand
CGCTACTCGAACGGTCGGGGCTGATTCAGATCTACCGGGCGCTCAAGCGGTTCCCGCCCGCGCTCTACGACATGGGTGACGAACGGGGGCTAACCGCTGACGCGCGTCATGCGGCCGCCCACGCGAGGTGAGAGGCGATGACAAAAAAACATCTTTTTCTGACAACGGTTGTTGGTGTCGTCATGGGGCTGTCAGGCGGCTGCGGCAAACCGGCCGCGACTCCTGCACCAGCAGAAGCGAAGGAATCTCAGCCTGCGAGGGAATCGCTGCTCGTCGAGTTCGAGAAACTGAAGGGCAAATGGCTGCGGCCGGACGGCGGTTACGTCCTTGAGCTCAAGCGGCTGTTGCCGGAAAACGCGCTGGAGGCCGCTTACTTCAATCCCAGCCCGATCCACGTGGGGAAAGCCAAGCTCTTCAAAGAACGCGGGTTCGTGAAAGTGTTCGTCGAGTTGCAGGACGTGAACTATCCGGGCTCGACCTACACGCTGATCTACGACACGGATAACGACCTGTTGCGCGGCGTCTACTATCAGGCGACCCAGCAGCAAGAATACCAGATCGAGTTTGAGCGGATGCCGCCGGGGAGCTGACGGCCCATGCCGGTCCTTGTCGCGTGTCATCGGCGTCATAAACAGGGAGGCAGTGATGAAAAGTATAATGCGGATTCTACGTCTTTCGGTTCTGCTGTATGTGGCGTGCGGCATCACGTGCGGCGCGGCTGAAGCGGCCACGAAAAAACCGGACGTGCTCTTCATCGCGATCGACGACCAGAACGACTGGGTCGGCGCGCTCGGCGGCCACCCGCTGGCGAAGACGCCGAACCTCGATTCCCTGGCTGAGCGGGGAACCGTGTTTCTCAACGCGCACTGTCAGTCGCCGCTCTGCAACCCCTCGCGCACGAGCCTCATGCTCTCGCTTCGTCCGACCACCACCGGCATTTACGGGCTCTCACCGTGGTTCCGCACGTTACCCGAGCTGCGGGACCGCGTGGCGCTGCCGCAGCACTTCAAGGCCAACGGCTACAAGACCTACTCGACGGGAAAAATTTACCACGGCGGCCCCGGTCCCCGTGCGAAGAAGGCGAGCGAGTTCGACGTGTGGGGACCGAACGACGGCATGGGCGCCAAGCCGCCGCAGAAGCTGGTCCCCCCGACTCCGATGGGCAACCATCCGGCGATGGACTGGGGCGTCTTCCCGCATCGGGACGAAGACAAAGGCGATTTCATCAACACCAGCTGGGCCATCGAACAGCTTGCCTCCGCACCGAAAGACGAGCCGATGTTTCTTGCGGTCGGCTACTACCTGCCTCACGTGCCCTGCCATGTGACGCAGAAGTGGTATGACCTTTATCCCGATGACGATTCGGTGCTGCCTGCCATCGTGCGGAACGACCGCGACGATACGCCGCGTTTCTCCTGGTATCTGCACTGGGAGCTGCCTGAACCGCGCCTGAGATGGGTCGAGGAAAACCGCCAGTGGCGTAACCTCTGCCGCTCTTATCTGGCCAGCACGAGTTTTGTGGACGCGCAGATCGGGCGCTTGGTCGAAGCGCTGAAAGCGAACGGGCGGTGGGAGAACACGGTGATCGTCGTATGGGGGGACAACGGCTGGCACGTGGGCGAAAAGGGAATCACCGGCAAGAACACGCTGTGGAACGGAGGCACCCGCGTGCCGCTCATCTTCGCCGGGCCGGGCGTGGGCGGCGGGCAGCGTTGCACGCAGCCCGCGGACCTGCTCGACATCTATCCGACGCTGATCGATCTGTGCGGGTTGCCAAAGCGCACAGATCTGGAGGGCCTCAGCCTCATTCCGCAGCTGAAAGACGCGAAGACCGTTCGCGAGCGTCCAGCGCTGACTTCGCACAACCCCGGCAATCACACCGTCCGCAGCGAGCGTTACCGCTACATCCGCTATGCGGACGGGTCGGAAGAGTTCTACGATATGCAGCAGGACCCGCACGAGTGGACCAACCTTGCGAAAGACAGCCGCTTTGCCGAACGGATCGCCGAGCACCGCAAGTGGCTGCCGAAGCAGGACGCGCCGTTAGCCAAAGGCAGCGCGAGCCGCATTCTGACGTACGATCCCGTCAGCGATGAAGCGGTCTGGGAGGAGCGGATCACCATCCGCCGCGCGGATCCCATTCCTTGAGCTGTCCCGATGGCAGGCCGGCCACAGTGCCTTGACTCCGCCGTCGTTGTTGAAAGTCATTGCCGGTTCAAGCGGCTCTCTCGGCGATAGGCGCGCATGGTCACGCCGAAGCGCGCTTTGAAGAGGCGGCGAAGGTGGATGTCGGTCTGGTAGTTGCAGCGCTCGCAAATTTCGGAGAGGGTGAGGTCGGTGTCTGCGAGCAGGCGCTTGACACGTTCGAGCCGGGCGTTGCGGATCTCTTCCAGCAGCGAGAGGCCGCAGGCGGCGCGGAATCGCACTTCCGCCAGTCGGCGCGAGACGCGCAGGTGCTTCACCACGTCCGGCACGCCGATGCGCTCGCCGGCGTTGATGCGGATGAATTCGCGCGCCCGCACGGCGAGCAGGTCGAGCGGCGCGGCGTCGGGTTGCGTGGATTCGCGGGTGACGATGCGGCTCACCCCATACGCGAAGGCTATTTTCTTGCGTGCCCCCGTGCGCATGAGGCGGTCGAGCAGTTGGGCCGCCAGAAACCCGCACGTGAGTGTGTCGCGCTGGATACTGGAGAGCGTGGGGACGGAGCCGTTGCAGATCAGTTCGTCGTTGTCGATCCCGAGCACGGCCACCTCATGAGGGATCTGCAACCCGGCTTCGGCGCAGGCGTCGATGACCTGATGAGCGCGGTTGTCCAAGGCGGCCAAGAGCCCGACCGGCTTGGGGAGCGACTTCAGCCAGGCGAGCAGGTGCTTCCTTTCGGTTTTCCAGTCGGTGGCATTGGGCGGCGACGGATAGACGGAGCAGGGGAACCCGGACTTTTCTACGCGGGCCCGAAAGGCGGAGCCGCGGGCGACCGACCAGCTGCGGCCGAACGCTTCGCCGATGTACGCAAAGTGTTTGTATCCATGTCCGATGAAATAATCGGCGCCCGCTTCCCCGATACCGGTCGAGTCTTCGAGCACACACGAAAGCTTTGCGAACGGAGAAGGCGGCTTGAGGAGGGGGTCGGGGTGGACCATCAGTACGACGGGCCTCCGCGTTTGGCGCACGACGCTGGCCATCTCGAAGGCCATCTGGTCCGCAATGATGCCGTCGTACTCGTTCCAGTCTGAGAGTGCCTTGATTTTCTGCTCGCCCGCCCGGCTCTGGATCAGATGCAGGTGCCAAGGGCCATACAGGTGAAGATAATTGAAGATGCCTTGCAGCTTGTCTTTGCCGGGCAACACGCAGGTCTCTTGGATCACCAAAACTTTCGGGGTTCCTTTGAGGATGGCAGGCATGTCGCGTACCTTAGCACGAACGAAATGACGCGGCAAGCGGTTGCGCAAACGGTTTGTTATTTTTGCGCAAACGGACATTGTTATCGTTGCGCAGTCTGTCATACGCTAATACCAATTGAAGCGAGAGAGTCAGTGACGGACCTGTTTCCGTCGCACGGCACAGCCCATTTAACGAGGTTTATAAAATGAGTTTCATGTTTAATCCCTATCCATTCGATGATGCCGACGCGGTCAACCGGCCGGTTCTGCCGCAGGAAACCGTATCGGCTATGGCCGTCGGCCATGCGGCCGTCATGCGGACTCTTCTTGAGAGGCTGAACGCGTGTGCCGCCGGGCGAGGATCGGCGACTCTCTTCATCGCGCTCGACGGATATGTCGGAACCGACTGGCCGCAGCTCGTGGGGCTTTTGCAGGACGCGCTTGCGGCTGAGAAGACCGGGCTGACGGCGATCGACATTGCCGCGTGTTACAAGCGGCCGGAAGAGCTTGATTCGATGCTGTCAGAGAATCTTCCGACAGACCGCGAGATCGACCCCGTGCTGTTGTTCGGCAAGATTTTCCACGGCGACATCGGCGATCTCTTCGATGCAGGCAGGCTGGAGCAACAGAAGAACGTCTGGCTGGAGAGAAAGGCCGGTTCGTCAGGCGCGCGTGAGGTTGTTTGCGTCTATGGGTGCGGGGCTGCTTGCGAGGCATTGCGCCCCCTCTTCGATGTGGTGGCCTACAGCGACTTGACTCCCCAGCAGGTGACCTTGCGGATCAAGGCTGGGCGGGTCTCGCCGCTTGGAGACAGCGGCAAGCGCTCGCTCGGCTATATATTCCGTCGGCTCTACTATTTCGACTACGAGATTGCGATGAGGCACAGGGACGAACTGATCCTGAGCGGGGCCATCACCTTCTACATCGACGCCAACAAGCCCGACACGCTTAAGCTGCTGCCGTGCGACGCGTTCAAGCGGCTTCTCGCCGAGATGCTCACCTATCCGTTCCGATGCAAGCCGGTCTATCTGGAGGGCGTTTGGGGCGGGCAGTACATCAAGAAGTTGCGCGGCTTGCCCGAAGACATGCGGAACTGCGCATGGGTCTTTGACCTGATCCCGAACGAAGTCAGCGTGCTGATCAAGGTCGGGCAGCACACCTTGGAGGTGCCTTATCCGACGTTCTTCAGAACGCAGGCGGAATCGCTGATGGGGACGGAGAGCGTCCGGCAGTTCGGGCGGCTGTTCCCGATTCGCTTCAACTACGACGACACCTATGCGGGCAACGGCAACATGTCGATCCAAGTGCACCCTCCGGCGGAGTATACGCGCAAACATTTCAACGAACCGTTCCAGCAGGACGAGAGCTACTACGTGGTCAAGACGGGCGGGTCCCGCACCTATCAGGGTTTCCGGGACGATGCGGACATCGGCGAGTTTTTTGAGAAGGTCCGACTCGCAGAGACGAACCGCGAGCCGTTCGATTATGAGCGGTATGTCAACGCGTTCGAGAGCCGGGTCGGCGATCAGTTCCTGTTGCCCGGCGGCACGCTGCACGCTTCCGGCAAGAATCAGGTGGTCTTGGAGATCGGCTCCATCACAGTCGGCTCGTATACCTTCAAAATGTACGATTACCTGCGGCTTGACCTGAACGGTGTTCCGCGTCCGATCCACTCGCGGCACGGCATGAACGTGGTGAACACGTCGCACCGTCGGAGCGCGATCGATGGCGTGCTGCGCCCGCAACCGCGCATGCTGCGCGAAGGGCAGGGGTGGCGCGAGGTTCTGCTGGGCGAGCATGAGAAGATCTTCTTCAGTCTGCGGCGGCTGGAGTTCGACCGCTGCATGAGAGACGCGACAGACGGCAAGTTCCACGTGCTGGTGCTGGTCGACGGGGATGAAGTATTGGTCTATGCTCTCGATAATCCCGAACACTGTTATCGGATGAAGACCTGCGACATGGTGGTCGTGCCCGCCTCGCTGGGACGGTACGGCCTCATCAATCTTGGAAAGGCCCCGTGCAAAGTGACCAAAACATTGCTGAAGTGACGCGGCGCGTGCTGGCGCTTGACATCGGCGGAACGTTTGTGAAGTCGGGCTTGGTGTCGGACAGCGGCGGTGTGGAGGACGCGGCGCCCGTGCCCGTGGATGCGGGCGGCGGGGCCCCGTCGATCATCGGCGTGATCGCGGAGGTGGTCAGCGCGGGCCTGAGCGCCGCAGGCGGGCGCGTGGACCGGATCGGGGTGGCGATGCCTGGGCCGTTCGACTATGCCCGGGGGATCAGCCTGATGACCCGCAAATTCGGTTCGATCAACGGGCTTGAACTGATCGGCGCTCTGCGCGAAGCGCTTCCCGGGATCGCGGAAGTGCCCATCCGGTTCCGTCACGACGCCAACGCGTTTCTGGCTGGCGAGCTGTGGCAGGGGGCTGCGCAGGGAGTCGCGCGGGCGATCGGCGTGACGCTGGGGACCGGGATTGGAGTGGCCTGCTGTTTGGACGGTTTCTTTATCACCAACCGGCTGGGCAGCCCAGCGCCTGAAGTGAGTGTCTGGAGCCGTCCGTACAAAGGCGGAATCGTCGAGGACTTCATTTCCACGGCAGGGCTGGTAACCCGTTACCGTCAGGTGTGCCCTGCGTATGCGCCCGAGGGCGGGGTCAAAGGGATCGCAGAAGCGGCGCAGCGGGATGAGCGCGCAGCGGTGCGGCTCTTCGAAGAGTTGGGAGAAGATCTGGGTGCGGTGCTGCTGCCGTTGTGCGAGCGGTTCCGCCCGGAACGGATCGTCTTCGGCGGTCAGATCGCGAAGGATTTCAGCCTGTTTGGCCCGGCGCTGCAAGCCGCGTTGGCGCGTGCGGGGAATCCGCAGGACGTTGTCATGGGGCGGCTTGGAACCCATGCGGCGCTTTTGGGTGCGACGCTGGACGAGCGCCGTACAGAAGTCGTTTAAGGGCGAAACGAAAAGAGGGTGTGCGATGACCGGAAAACGCGCGCATTACAAATGGGAGCTCCTGGCGCTTCTCTGCCTCGCCTTCTTCTTCAATCAGGGCGACCGGGCGATCTTCGGTGTGGTGCTGCCCTCCATCAAGTCGGAGCTTCATCTGACAGATCCGCAGCTCGGGCTGGTAGGGTCGGTGCTGTTCTTCACGCTGGCCGTTATGCTGCCGGTCGCGGGGTATCTCGGCGATCTCTGGAACAAGAAGTGGATCATCACGTGCAGCTTGCTGTTCTGGAGCGCAGCGACGCTGATGACCGGTCTGACAGGGGGCTTGTTGGGGCTCATTCTGTTGCGCAGCGTGGCGACGGCGGGCGGCGAATCGTTCTATGCGCCGGCCGCGTTTCCTCTGCTGGCCGAGCACCACACGCGGACACGTTCGCTGGCGCTATCGACCCATCAGGCTGCGCTTTATATCGGGGTGATGACCAGCGGTTTTCTGGGAGGCTTCATCGCCGACCGGTGGGGGTGGCGTTCGGCCTTCTACGTGTTCGGCGCGTGCGGGATAGTGCTGGGGCTGATCTTTATCTGGCGGCTGAGGGACGCGGTGGCGGAAACAGCGCATGAAACGGGCGACAGGCAGCCGTCCTTCGTTTCGGCGTGGGGCGTATTTTTCAGAACGAAGACCGCGCTGCTGTTGACGGTGGGGTGCGCGGCCATCATTTTCGTCAACAACGCGTATGTCGTCTGGGCGCCGGAATTCATCCGTGAGAAATTCGGCTTGTCACAGACCGCCGCAGGAGGTTCCTCCATGTTCTTCCATCATGCGGCCGCGCTGGCCGGCGTGGTCGCAGGGGGGCGGCTGACCGACCGGTGGGTCGTGTCCCGCCCGGACTTCCGGCTGCGGCTGATGGGACTGGCGATGCTGCTGGGGGTGCCGGCCATTGTTTTCATGGGGTTCGCGCCCGCGTTGGCGCTGACCTGTCTGGCGATGGCGGTGTTCGGGCTGTTCCGCGGACTTTACGAGGCGAACACGCATGCTGCGCTGTTCGATGTGATCGCGCCGCGTTTCAGGGCGTCGGCGGTTGGGAACATGTCGATGTGTTCGTTTCTGCTCGGGTCGGTTTCGCCCTGGCTGCTCGGCTGGCTGCGCGGCGTCTGCCCGCCCGGAACGGGACTGTCGTATGGTTTCATGGTGTTGTCCGCCGCCTATCTGTTGGGCGCGGCGTCGATTTGGGCTGCGATCCGCTATACGTTCGCGACGGACCGCTATCGGGAGGCTGTGAGATGAGTGCGCTTGCATGTACATGGGGGCGTGGTGGCATACGGTTGGGGCGGGCGGCCGCCGTGCTGGTCGCCGTACTTTCAATCGCGGCACGCTGTGCGGCTCAGGATAAGCAGCCCGAATCGTGTGTGCGGGGACCGGGCGGTGAACTGATCGTTGGACCACACGGATTGTCGCTGCGGCCTTCGGTTCCGGCCTGCCCAGAGGTCAGGGCGAGGGGCGGCGTCCTGTGGACGGTGCTGTTGCAGAAAGAGGGCGTTCCTCCCGTGCGGGATGCGGCGCATACGATGGAAGAGTTGCGGCAACAGCGAGAACCGACCGCAAGGCAGTTCATCGCCGATGATGCCGTGGTGCTGACGGACCGCGGCCAACAGGTGACGTGTGAGACGTTGCCGGACGGCGTCCGCCTGCGTTATGCGGCGCTTCGCGACGGGCAGCGGGTGTGGCAGGTGTCGCTGACGCTCGAGTTCCGTCGCAAGGGGCCGGGGTTTGAGATGACGGGCACGCTGGCGAACCGGGAGCAGGGGTGGGTTGTCTGCGGTTTCGACGGCCCGGCGTTGGAGGGCATCCGAATTGATCTGCCGCGGTGCCCCGCGTTGCTTGCGGACGCGTTCGGGCGACGCATCAACCAGGTGCCGACGGGCGCGGAAGAGAAAGTTCCGGAGCCGTGGCATTTGGACGGAAAGGTCTACGAGGCCTCGGCGTGGTTCCCCAGTCAGGATGGGACTATGCCGTGGTGCGCGTTGGCTGGAACGCGTGGCGGACTTTATATGGGATGCCATGATGCCTTGCACGGCTCGAAGATTTTCTGCCTCCGTTATGACCCGGCCGACAAGCGGTTCGGTTTATTGGTGCGCCATCAATTCTTCTGCGCGGCGGGGACATCGTGGTCGCTGCCGACTACCTTGGTGCAACCGTATGAGGGATCGTGGCATGCGGCGGCACGCATCTACCGGGCGTGGGTGGATGCCGCTGTGCCGTTGCGTGAGCCACCGGGCTGGGTTCGGGACATGTCCGGCTGGCTGATGTGCATCATGAAACAACAGAACGGCGAGGTGTTGTGGGACTATGCGTCGATTGAAAAGATGTGCGATGTCGCAGACCGGCGCGGGCTGGACATGCTGGGGCTTTACGGCTGGGCGCACGGCGGGCACGACACGCTGTATCCCGATTACGTCCCCGAGCCGGCGATGGGCGGACGCGAGGGATTAAGCCGCGCGTTGGCGTTGGCGCACCGGCGCGGCAAGCGGGTGATCCTCTATGCCAACGGCCAGCTTGAAGAACGGGGCACGGGTTTCTGGAAAGAGCAGGGACGCGCACTGGCCGTGATCCGGAAGGACGGTACGTCGATGCAGGAGCGGTGGAGAAAATTCAAGGACGCCGAGCCGCACAGCTTCGATCTGGCGTGTCTCGGCACACAGGGCTGGTCTGACCGGATGCTCGCGCTCGCGCTGCAGGCGAACGAGCTGGGCGCTGACGGCATTCTTTACGACCAGCTCGGCGTGCGTGCGCCGATGGCCTGTTACGGCCGCGGGCACGGGCACCCGGTCCCGGCGATGGTCTACGCGCAAGACCGGGTCGACTTCATGCGGCGGATCGTCGCGCACATGAAAACGGTCAATCCGGACTTTATCGTGATGACGGAGTCGATGCATGACAGTTTCTTGGATTCGGTCTCCCTGTTTTGGGCGAACTCGCGCGACCTGCGGGCGATGTCCTCTGCCGAGATGCAGTCGCGTCTGGATACGGGATCTGTTTCTGCCTGGTTCCCAGAACTGTTCCGTTACACGTTCCCGGAGGTGATGAGCACCGTCCGCATCCCGCGGCCGATGATCGACCGGGCCATGGTCAACTACGCGTGCGTCTACGGGTTCAGGTTTGAGATCGAGTCGCGCTATGCGCCGGATGTGCGGTATTTGCTGGAGGAAAAGCTGCCGGAAGCGTGCGACTATGAGCGGATGGTGGAAAAGCCCGACCTGCGTCAGTTTCTCACCACGCCGCCCGATGAGGCTGCGAGCTATCTGAAGCGCATGTCCGATTTTCAGCGTGCGCATGCCGACCTGTTGCGGAGGGGCCGGTTTACCGACGACGAGGGCTTTGAGTTCTCGGGGCCGGGGCTCGTCGCGAAAAGCTTCAGGAACGGAAGCCGTCTGGCCGTGATCGTCTGGAACTCGACGGGGCATCCCGCATCGTTCACGCTCCGTGTCGCGGAAGCGGAACGGGTGTCGGTCTCCGAACCGGGACGGGACGGGGTGGAGGCTTTTTCGAAACTGGCGCCGCAGAGTGTACGGCTGTTTGTTTGGCAGAAACGGTGATGGGCGGGAGAGGCTTTCAGGAAGGGGAACGAGGCATATGAGCGAGCGAATCAGTATCTGGAAACGTTATGATAACGGGGTAGTCTTATATATTGCGTTTTGTTTCCTTTTGAGGGTGTCCGTTGCAACAGCCGGAACGGAACAGACTGCGGTTCGGAACCGGGTGGCGATATTGAAAGACGCTTCCCTCGGGACGGACGACGGTGTCGTTACAGCCGTGGCTGACGCCTTGCGGCGCGAGGCGTTCGAGGTCGTCGCACTTTCGGCTGAGGAGGTCGGCGACCCTTCCGTGCTGACGCCGGAGCGCTATTTCCTTTACGTGCTTCCGAATCCGGCATCGTATCCGGTCTCGGCCACGAATGCGCTGGCCCGGTATCTTCAGAACAAGGGAAACCTATTGGTTCTGGGTACACCGGTCATCCCCGGGCAGCCGTTGATCGAGACGGTCTCGCCCTCCTATAAGCAGTATCCGTTGAAAGAGATCGCGTCGCTGAAGGTGATCCCCGCGCAAGGCATCTTCCCGGATGCCCGGCTGCCGACGCCTTCGCGGGTGTCATCGTGTTATGCGCGGCCCGAGGGCAAAGGTTTTGCTCGCGGCTACAAATGGCGCTGGATCCCGCTGGTGAGGGCTCTCGACAAAGACGGTGCGGAACGCGGCACAGCCGCTTGGATGCTGATCCATCAGAAGCCGCTATCCGAAGGTCCTGCTTTCCAGGACGCCGTCCGGCGGTTGATCGGGAAGAACAGGGCCAGCGTGCCGCTGGCGGCAGCGGGGTCGGTCTGTGCGGTCTGTACGGTTCAGGATCCCGCCGCGTTGAAGGAGCTCGCCGGAGCGGGGTTGTTTGGAAAGATGGCGCGTCGGATGGCGGACGGCGTGTTCTTCACGCACGCGGGAGCGCAAGAGTTCTCGTATCGGTGTGGAGAGAAGGTCCGGCTGGGCGCGGAGGTGGCCGATTATGGTGCTGCTGCGGCTGACGTCGAGGTGCGCGTGCGCGTCACCCCGAAAGGGAGCAACGAGATTGTGTTCGACGTGGCCGCGCGGGTGACGGCCCGGCCCGGTGAGCCGATCCGGGCGTCGTTCGAATGGGCGCCGGAAACGTTTACGCATCCGTGTTATATTGTGACCTCCGAGCTGTTGCGCCAAGGCAAGGTGATCGACGTGATCGCGCATGAATTGGTTGTGTTGCCGACGGAGAAAGCGTCGGCGGACGAGTTCGTGTCGGCTCGCGGCGGCGAGTTCTTTCTGAACGGGAAACGGTGGAATCCCGTCGGTGCCAACTACTGGCCGCGGTACGCCATCGCGCTGGAGCAGGAGGACTACGTTTACCATTGGCTGACGCCCGGCTTTTACAATCCCGAGGAGGTTGACAAGGACTTGGGGCTGTTAGAGGCGATGGGCGCGAACTTCGTGGCGATCCGCGCGCATCACGAGAACGACCGCCGCACGATCCTCGATTTTTTGCGGCGGTGCAGCGCCCACGGTATCCATGCGCTGGTGTATCTCGCAACGCATGTCGTGACCGATGAACCGATCTACTTCCAAGGGATCATGACGCCGTTCGGATTCCAGAAAGAGAACGTGGCGGCGTTTCTGTCGGCGACGGGGCTTGCGGATAATCCGGCAGTGATGGGCTGGGACCTGATCTGGGAGCCCAACTGGTGGGTCTTCAACGACGGCATCGGGTCGTTCGGCTGGGAGCGCCCCAACTACCGGCAGCGATGGGACAAAGACTGGGCCGCGTGGATCGGCGAGCGCTACGGCAGCCTGGCGGATGCGGAGGCGGATTGGGGCCTGCCGGTACCGAGGACGAAGGAGGGTGCGGTCACCTCGCCCTCGGGCAAGCAGCTCACTTCCGACGGGGCGTGGCGCGTGATGGTGTGCGCGTACCGCCGGTTCATGGCCGACCTGATGAACCGCCATTGGAACGACGCGACCCGCGAGCTGCGCCGGCTCGATCCGCACCACCTGATCAGCTATCGGCAGGGGAATCTTCCGTATTGCGATTTCACGCTCACGGCGACGCACAAGCACATCGACTTCTTCGCCATGGAGGGCTACGACTTCAAGCCGGGCAGGCCCACGAACGCGGTGGATGTGGCGGGTTTTGTGAACCGCTTCATCCCTTATGTGACGCGTGGCAAGCCGTTCATGTGGCTCGAGTACGGGGAGAACGCGTGGGACGGCAAATCCGCTCGGACGGAGTACCAGGGGCAGTGCCACGAGCTGATCAACCGCACGGCCTACGAGAACGGGGCGAACGGCCTCGCGCCGTGGTGGATGGCAGGCGGCTACCGCATCAGCGAGAAAAGCGATTTTGGCGTTTTCAATCCGGACGGGACGCTGCGGCCGAGCGGGGAGTCGCTGAAGAAATACGGCGCGCTGCTCAAGGGTTCGCCGAGGAGCCCGTTGCCGCCTGCGCCGTTCTTGGTCGACGGCGACAGTCACAGCGGAGGGTTGCCGTATCTCGCGCGTCACGAGGGCGCGGCCGCTTTCGCGAAGGCGGCAGCAGAGGGGAAATGGTTGGACGTGCGTTCGCCGGGGACGGGCACGACCTCGGCCGATGTGCCGCTGGTGGCGGTGGGCAACACGCCGTACAACGGGAAGAACCCGCCCAAGTATCTCAACGCCGAGTTCAACGCGTTCAGGGTCAAGGCAGGCGGCGGCGCGTGGGTCAGCGTCACGAACGGGGCGAGCCTCCGCGTGCCGCGCAACACGCCGGTCAGCGCGACGGCTTCCGTCGGCAACCTGCAGGAGGCCGCGTGGCTGACGCCCGCCTCGTGCGCGGGCAAGCCGGGCGCGGTCTATCTGGCCTCGACATCGCAATCGGGTCTGACGGTAAGGCAGGCGATCTCCCGCGACACGCCGTATCTGAGCGACGCGGATTTCGGCGCAGGATTTGTGCTGACCGAGGGTGTGAAGAAAGAGACGGCGGTTGAGGTGCAGATGACCGCCGAAGGCCGCGCGTGGTTCGGTGAAAAACTGCGGTTTACGCTGGCGCCGCAGTGAGTAGTCGGAGCCGCGGTTTTCGTGCATAAAAATGGAGGTGGTTATGAGCGAAGTGATGAGATGGATGATGGTCATCCTGTGCATGGCTCCGGTTTATTTTGTCAAGGCCGGTGAAATTCAGAAGGCGGATAATGCCGAACCCCTTGCGGAAGGCGCAAGCTGGGAGGGCGGCACGGTGCCGGGAGCCGGCGATATTGCGGTCTGGGATGGGGAGACCGCATCGTCGGGCGGCTGGAATTATGGGTTGGGAGCGGGGGTAACGTGGGGCGGACTGCGCGTTACAAATGCGGTTTCCATGCTCACGGTCACCAACGATGGCGCGACGCTGAGTCTCGGGCTGGATGGCATCAATCTGGCCTCCGCGACGAACGGGTATTATTGCCGGCTGTATGCACCGGTCTCTGTGGCAACAGACCAAGTCTGGAAGGTGACGCCCCCGACGGTTCTTTATCTGTGGGGCCCTGTGTCTGGGGACGGTGCGCTGGCGGTGGGAGACAGCAGCCAAAAGGGCCATATTGTTTTTTATGATGCCGTGAACCTCCCCAAAGGGTTGACGGTGTTCGGCAACGCGCAGATGCGGACGAATGCGGTGGCACTGGGGCCTGTGAACGTAGCGTCGGGGGGCGTTCTCTACGTGAACAAGCCGGATGACACCGAATGGTCGGGCACGTTTGCCACGCGGGTCGTCACCAACGACGGGCAGTTCGTGTTCGGCGGTGCGCTGGGAGTGAGACTGTCGCAGGTGACCTTTAAACCGGGTGATGTCTTAGTCAGTCCGGCGAACAGCAGCACGATGCGCGGGCGGGTGACCTTGTACGACAACAGCGTGCTGCAGGACGGCGGGTTGTTGTCGAACAACTGGAGCTACGTGAACAGCGGGTGTTTCACGCAGGTGCAGGGGAAGACGTTCGTCGACTACGCCATGCACATCGGTTACAGCGCTCCGGGCAACAAAAAGGAGCGGCTTGTCTGTGCGGCGGGCGGCACCTTGGATGTGCGCCGGTTCCATGTGGGTGTGGCCAACGCCGAGGACTATCCGGGCGTGTTGGACATCGTGGGCGGCACCGTGCTGGCGTCGCGTGCGGCCAGTTGGGAGTCTTCGGGAATCGAGCTTGCCGCTGCCCAAGCGGTCTATGACCCGGGATCGTCGGCTTCGCCGGCCGGGCGTCTGTCCGTTTCAGGGGGGAGTCTGCGCACGATGCAGATTTCCTTCGGCAGCATGATGACCGACCGAGGTTCTTCCTGGAACGTGACGAACGGGTATGCGCGCTTCGACTTACGGGGCGGCGAGGTGACGGTCGGCGCGGCCGGCATCGGGCCGAGCCGGGCTTGGAACCGCACCGGCGATTCGAGCGCAGGAAGCTCCTGGTATGCGGTCAACCTGTCGGGTGGCACACTGTGCGCATTCGCTTCTTACACCAACCGGGCGGTAACCCGGCTGAGCGATGCGGATGGGGGCATCACCATTCGGGCCTCCGATACGGACGGAACGCCCTACGACATCATCATGGCCGAACCGCTCACCGGGCGCGGCAGCCTGCGCAAGACAGGTGCGGGCGCGTTGCATCTTGAGGCGGCGAACACCTACACCGGACGGACGGTGGTGGCGGAGGGGGCGCTGCATGTGGCGGACACCTCCATGTGGGCGGTCGCCTCCGGGACAACGTTGCCTGCGCCCTATGCGGTGTGGTCTGCGGATAAGCTGACGGGAGCTTTAGGCTCCTCGGTAACCTCGTGGTCCAGCACCAACGCGACCTGGGCCTTCAACGCGACCATCGCTTCGGCGATCAACAAGAGTTTCAACTCTCCGACGCTCGGCCTTGATCTGTTGAACGGTCACCGGGTTGTGTCCTTCAACGGTGTCTCGAACGCGCTGGCCATGACGGGGAACGCTCCCACGCCTGCATCCGGCGCGACCAATCTGACGGTGGCGGTGGTAGCGCGTTTCGGCAATGCGGGCATCGGTGGCGCGGGCGAATTCCGCGCCAGTGCAGGGATGATAGGCCAGACGCTGCAGAGTGTGGGCAATACCAGCACGAACTGGTGGGGCCTCAGCTATTCCGCTCAAGGACGAGCGGGCGCGGGGATCGGCGGGCTGTTGCCGGGGGTGGTGAGCGCGTGGGCTGCTCCCCGGGAACTTCACGACGGCGAGCCGCACGTTCTGATCTATGTTTGGCAGGGCGGATCGAACGTTTTGATGAGCGTGGACGGCTATGCGATCGCGTGCGTGACACCGTTCTTGGCGCCTATGACACAGAGCCGGATCATCTTGGGGTCGAACGAGAATCTTCTATGTTTCAAGGGGGACATGGCGGAAATTCAGTTCTACCGGTCTGCACTTACGGTTGAACAGCAGACGGTGCTCGCGCTGGATCTTGCGCAGAGATACGGTGTTGAAATCGCGGGTTTCTGTGCGGACGGCGTTCAGCGCGAGGGGCCGCTTGCCAGCCGGGAGGTGCACGTGGAGGCGGGCGCGGCGTTTCATGCGAGCGCAACAGGTACGCCGATTCACGCGGGGCAGGTCTATACGGGAGACGGCAACGTGTATGGGACGTTACGCGTCGCGACAAACGGGGTGATCGCCTGTGGGCCGGCCGAGGCTCTGACGCTGGAGAACCTCGCGTTCGGGCCGGGCGGGGTGTGCCGTTGGGAGTGTGGGGCTGACGGCACGCATGCTCCGCTTGTGGTGGGGAACCTGACGCTGCCTCAAGGCAAGGTGGTGGTGGATATCATCATGGCTGGCGAGAATCCTCAGCCGCGCGGCATGCTGATCCAGTACACGGGGGATCTTGTGGATCAGGGTGTGGTGTGGGAGATCCGCGGCGGCCGGCCGCAGACGACGGTCAGGGTGGATGGGTCACGCAAGGCGCTCTATGTGTCCACCCCGGTTGGCACGGCCGTGTTTGTGCGCTGACGGAAAAGATTGATCGGAGCCGCGTGAAGCGCCGCCTTTTCACCTGATGACACCTGTTGCTCACATCATCCCGCCTGCCGGGCTGTTTCCCAACAACGCCCTGCTGCCGGTGCTGGTTTACGGGCAGGCTTTCACCGGAGCCGCGGCCGTGGCGGGAGCCATTGAGAAACGCTTCTTGGCCAATGGCTGGAGCGGCGTATGGCGAGACGGGATCTACGCGTTCCACCAGTATCACAGCCAGGCACACGAGGCGCTGGGCGTCTACAGGGGATGGGTGGAGGTCCAGCTAGGCGGCCCCAGCGGTGACGTCTTCAGGCTGGAGCAGGGCGACGTCGTGGTGTTGCCCGCCGGTGTCGCCCATAAGAAGATCGCGTCGAGCGCCGATTTCGGCGTTGTCGGTGCCTATCCGCCCGGACAGGCACCCGACATGAAGACCGGTGAGCCCGGCGAGCGTGCGGCGGCGGAGAGAGACATTGCCGCGCTTGCGCGTCCGGCCACCGATCCGGTCGAGGGCGCGTCCGGCCCCTTGCCCAAACTGTATGGTGCCGCCTCGCGCGTGAGGGGCTGAGATGGAGGGAGCCGGCCGCGTTCTATTCTATGGCCGGTTCTGCGGGCGGGAGAGTGCCCCGGCCGACGCGGCGAACTGGCGGAGCTGCCGCCAATATTCGGCTTCGTTTGAAACGAGCACGTCGTCGTGGTCCGCCTGCGGGGCCCAGTAGGCGGACTTGGGCTCACGCGCGAGCGCGTACAGTCGCTTTCCTTGCCACGTCGGGATGGTCTGGTCGTCCTCTCCGTGGATGACCAGGACGGGGCAGTTGAGCCGTCGGATCTCGCGGTCGTTCCGCATCTTGTCAAAAGGCGACACGGGAATCTGCGTCCGCGCGCGGAAAGCGGTCAGGAACGCGCTTTCCACGATGACTCCGGCGGCGGGACGGCGGCTCGCGACATGCAGGACCACCGCCGCGCCGAGCGACCTGCCGTGAAGGATGAGGCGGGCTGGCGGTATGCCTTTCTGTTCGACGAGGTGACGGTAGAGCGTGTCGAGGTCTTCGTAGGCCTTGCGGGTGCTCGGGCTCCCGTCACTGAGCCCATAGCCGCGATAGTCGAAGGTGTAGATCTCGAATCCAGCGGCCCGGTATGGCTCGAGGGTTTCACGCACGCAGCCGATGTCCTCGGCGTTGCCGTGCGCGTACAGGACAACCTGCGAGGCGGCGGCGTTGGTCAGGCCGAGGACCGCGATGTGCTCTCCGTTCGGCGTGGCGATCCGGTATACGCCGTCGCCTTCCGCGTATGTCGGCTCCGGAGGTTGAAACGCGATACGGTCGGAAAAGAGCCAGGCCCATCCCAGGATGCAGAGGTAGACTTCGATCAACGAACAGGCCAGGCGGCGGAGCGTGAAGTCGCCGACGAGCCATTTCTTCCAGCCGGACGCGGCAAAAATTTTCCGTTGCCCGGTCATGGCGTCACGGGAGCTCGGCCATGAGGGGGACGGTGATTGTCTTGGCGTCGGGCCAAGGGACGTGCGCAGCGCCGTTGCCGTACACGACGCAAAGATCGGCTTGGGCATCGGGGCGGATATTGGCGAGGCTGTCCTTGTCGAATCCGGCGCCGGAGCGGGCGGCTTGGACATCGTACCACACGGTCGTTATGCCGGCGCGGCGCAGGGCGGCGTCGAGGGCGGGCACCAAGGCTTTCCACGGCGTGTGCTCAGCGCCGTCGAGCAGCACCTGCTTGTGGGCGGAGACCTGTGAGGTGAGGGCGTCGAGTCCTGTGAAGGAGTCCGGCAGGGGCATGGGGCTCACGGTGGCGGCGTCCACGAGGGTGAGGGCGAGGGCCGCGCCGTAGATCGGGGCCTCCTCCCCGAGCTCGCAGGACTTGATGGCGATGCCGCGCGTGAGGCGCTGGGCGAGTCCGACTTCGAGCGCGGGCACAAAGAGGTCCCAGTCGCGGGCGAGGTTGCCTCCGATGACGAAAGCGTCCGCGCCGAACTTTTCGAGCCAGGGGGCGACGCACTCGGCGAGGTTCTCTCCGAAGGTGCGGAAGATCTTCAGGGCTGTGCCGTCGCCTTTCAGGGCGGCCTGGGCGATCTCTTTGCCGCCGGGAACGGTGTGGCCGGTCAGGCGTTGCCACTCGGCGACGAGCCAGCGCGTGGAGAAATAGTCGTCCGCAATGCCGGTCTTGTAAGGCACGTGCCAGAGCTCGCCGTCGGGCGGCACATCCTCGCCGCGTGTCTGGGGGCGTCCGTCCTTGAGGAACGAGGCGCCGAAGCCGGTGCCGAGGGTGATGACGACAGGCCGCTTAAAGCCTTGGGCGCCGCCGCGGAAATATTCGCCGAGCGCGAAGCTGGCGGCGTCGTTGTTGAAGACCACCGGCTTGGTCGGGGTGTCGAGGGCGTTGCTCAGGTACTGGCGGAAATTGACGGCGAACATCTGCTCGTACTTGTTCTGGAAAGGGGTGATGCGGCAGACGCCGTCCTCGTAGGTGAAGGGGCCGGGGATGGCGAGGCCGACTCCCCGGATCGCCGCGGGGCCGGTCTTTGCGGCGCAGGCCCGGATGGCGTGTTCGAAGACGTCAAGGACGGCAGCGGCGTGCGCATGGGTGTCGAGATGTTTGCGCACGGTGCTGTCCGGCAGCAGATCGAAGGTTTCGGCGTTGACCAGCGCGAGTGTGACATGGGATCCGCCGACATCGATGCCGAGGAAATAAGCAGGCGTCGTCATGGTGTTATCCTCCAAGAAACAACAAGGCCCCCTCTGTTGTCAGAAGGGGCGCTTGCGTTTACTCATACCGGTTCATGTAACCGCCGGGGAGCGGCATCGTCCCCTCCCATGTGGCGGGCGCTGACCAAGGCATGTCCGTTTCGGTCGGGCTGTCGGACATGCACCCCGAGAGCAGAAGCAGGGTCAGCAGTGCGGCGAGTCCGAAGAGGAACTGGAGCGGTTTAGAAAAAGACCACATCGCCCTTCTCCACGGGAACCTGTTGCCAATCGCTCAGGATGTCGGCGACCACGAGGTTCTTGCCCCGCACCGCCTGGCGCAGTTTGATGCGGGTGACGAACTCGCCTGCGGCGCTCTGGCGGCCGGTGCGGCGGACGTTCATTTCGAGCTGCGGCAGCTGGTTCTGACGTTCGGGACCGAGCATCTCGACCATGGCGTCGTCGGAGAACTCCAGAATCGCGAACTTGAGTTCGTCGTTCGCCTCGAGAACCTTGCCCTTGTCGCCTGCGGAGAGCGCGGTGACGGCCACGCCCGCGTTTTCCTGTGC
>Ga0209066_10003165_pt1 | contig 19101 bp, 12 predicted proteins | sample All_14_2_FD_187198 | JGI IMG/M metagenome (GOLD analysis project Ga0209066, IMG submission 187198) | Freshwater microbial communities in response to fracking from Pennsylvania, USA - Allegheny Zone_MetaG_DW_15 (SPAdes) (version 2) ... | reverse complement strand
GCCCGCCGACCTCGCCGCCCTGCTCCGCGCCGTCCAGCTTAACGCCGGCGAGAAGCCCAACATCGATTTCGCCCTGGTCTGCCTGTCGGAGAGTCTGGGCCTGCCGCCCGACGCGCCCTTCCTGCTGTTCGCCACCGCCCGCGCCGCCGGCTGGATCGCCCATGCCGTGGAGGAGGGTTCGGGCGGAAGGCTGATCCGCCCCCGCGCCCGCTACACCGGCCCCGCCGTCACCGTCTGATCAGGCGGTTTCCGACTCCAGCGCCCTGTCGGTCAGGGGATGGTCGATGCGGCTGACCATCTCCTTGGGACAGACCTGCCAGAAGGCGTTGCGGGCCCGGTCCCAGTCGCGCAGCAGGCCTTCGGCGAAGGCCGACCCCGTCTCATGGGCGTGTTCGCGAACCAGCTTCTTCAGCACCTCTTCCCAATGGGCCGAGGCCAGGCGCTGGACGACCACGCTTTCCGGATTGACGCAGTTGATGAACCGGTCGGACAGATCGAGGACAAAGGCCATGCCCCCGGTCATCCCGGCGGCGAAGTTGTCGCCGACCGGTCCCAGGATCACCGCCGTGCCGCCGGTCATGTATTCACAGCCATTGGCCCCGACGCCCTCGACCACCGTCGTCGCCCCGCTGTTGCGGACCGCGAACCGCTCGCCGGCCTGACCGGCGGCGAACAGACGCCCGGCGGTCGCCCCATAGAGCACCGTGTTGCCGAGGATGACATTGGTCTCCGGCGCCACCAGATGCCGCGAGGGCTTGATGATGATGGTCGCCCCGGAAAGCCCCTTGCCGACATAGTCGTTGGCCTCTCCGGTCAGCACGATGCGCAGCCCCCGGACCGCGAAGGCCCCCAGGCTCTGGCCGGCGGAGCCCCTCAGCTCCAGCGTCAGATGCCCGGCCGGCAGGGCGCTCATCCCGAACTTGCGGACGATGTGGCTGGAGATGCGCGCCCCGATCGCCCGGGCGGTGTTGCGCACCGTATAGGTCAGCTGCATCTTCTCGCCGCGGGTCAGCAGCGGCGCCGCATCCCGGACGATCTGGGCGTCGAGGGTGTCGGGCACGGCGTTGCGGCCGACCACCGTCGAATAGGGCGGGTTGTCGCCCGGATCGGCCCGGACCAGCAGCGGGTTCAGATCAAGGTCGTCGAGGTGCTCGCCGCCCCGGCTGACCTGGGCCAGCAGGTCGGTGCGGCCGACCACTTCCAGCAGCGAGCGGAAGCCGAGACCGGCGAGAATTTCCCGCACTTCCTCGGCGATGAAGGTGAACAGGTTGATCACCTTCTCCGGCGTGCCGGTGAACTTGGCGCGCAGGGCCTCGTCCTGGGTGCAGACCCCCACCGGACAGGTGTTGGAATGGCACTGGCGGACCATGATGCAGCCCATGGCCACCAGAGAGGCGGTGCCGATGCCGAACTCCTCGGCCCCCAACATCGCCGCCATCACCACATCGCGACCGGTGCGCAGGCCGCCGTCGGTGCGCAGGGTGACGTGGTGGCGCAGGTTGTTCAGGGTCAGGACCTGATTGGCCTCGCTCAGCCCCAGCTCCCAGGGGGAGCCGGCGTATTTGATCGAGGTCTGCGGGCTGGCCCCGGTGCCACCGACATTGCCGGCGATCAGGATGACGTCGGCCTTGGCCTTGGCGACCCCGGCGGCGATGGCCCCGATGCCGGTCATCGACACCAGCTTGACCGTCACCCGGGCGTCCGGATTGATCTGCTTGAGGTCGTAGATCAGCTGCGCCAGATCCTCGATCGAATAGATGTCGTGGTGCGGCGGCGGGCTGATCAGCATCACGCCGGGCGTCGCATGCCGCAGCCGGGCGATCATCTCGGTCACCTTGAAGCCGGGCAGCTGGCCGCCCTCGCCGGGCTTGGCGCCCTGGGCGACCTTGATCTCGATCTCGCGGCACTCGTTCAGATACTCGGCCGTGACCCCGAACCGCCCCGACGCCACCTGCTTGATGGCGCTGTTGGGGTTGTCGCCGTTGGGCAGGGGCCGATAGCGGGCCCGGTCCTCGCCGCCCTCGCCGCTGACCGACTTGGCCCCGATGCGGTTCATGGCGATGTTGAGCATGCCATGAGCTTCCGGACCAAGCGCCCCAAGGCTCATGCCCGGTGTGACGAAGCGCTTGCGGATCTCGTTGACGCTCTCGACCTCGTCCAGATCGACGGCGGACCGGCGGGAGCGGAAATCGAGCAGATGCCGGGGCTGGCTGGCCGGCTGCCGGGCCAGGCCGGCGCTCCAGCGGCGGTAGGATTCATAGTCCCCGGTATCGCAGGCGTGCTGCAGGGTGTGGATCAGCCGCGCCTCGAAGGCGTGAGCCTCTCCCGAGCGCCGGGCCTTGTAGAAGCCGCCGACCGGCAGGGCGATGGCCGCCGACTCCCAGGCCCGACGATGGATCTCGACGGTCTTGGCCTCGATGCCGGCCAGGCCGATGCCGGAGATGCGCGACGGCATGCCCGGGAAGAACTCGTCGGCCAGCGACCGCGACAGCCCCATGGCCTCGAAGTTGTAGCCGCCGCGATAGCTGGAGATCACCGCGATCCCCATCTTGGAGATGATCTTCAGCAGACCCTGCTCGATGGCGGTCTTGAAGTTGATGCACACCTGCCGGAGCGTCAGATCGCCGGCCAGGCCGCGCTCGAGCCGGTCCTGGAAGCTTTCCTGCGCCAGCCAGGCGTTGACCGCCGTCGCCCCCACCCCGACCAGAACGGCGAAGTAGTGGGTGTCCAGGCATTCGGCCGAGCGGACGATGATCGAGACATAGGACCGCAGCCCCTTGTCGACTAGATGGGCGTGGACCCCGGCCGTGGCCAGGATCATCGGCAGCCCGACCCGCTCGGGTCCGCTGCCGGTATCGGTCAGGACGATGGTCGCGCAGCCGCGCAGGGCGGCGTCCTCGGCCTCGGCCTTGACCCGGTCCAGCGCCGCCCGCAGCGCATCGCCGTCCCGCGCCCCGGCCGCCGGCAGCGGCATGGTGCAGTCGATGACCGCCAGGTTCTTCTCGCCGATGTAGCCGAGGATGCGGTCATACATCCCGGTGGTCAGCACCGGGCTGTCCAGCACATAGACGTCCGTCTGGGTCTCGTCCTGGGCCAGGATGTTGCCGAGGTTCTTGAACCGGGTCTTCAGGCTCATCACGCCGGTTTCCCGCAAGGGGTCGATCGGCGGGTTGGTCACCTGGCTGAAGTTCTGGCGGAAGAAGTGGCTCAGCGGGCGATACTTGTCCGACAGCACGGCCAGAGGCGCGTCATCGCCCATCGAGCCGATGGCTTCCTTGCCGTCCTCGATCATCGGGGCCAGCACCATCTCCAGGTCCTCGAGGCTGAAACCGGCCGCCGTCTGGCGACGGGTCAGCTCCTCGCGGTCACAGCGGCGCGGCTCGGGCCCGGGCGCGATCTCCCGTTCCAGGTCGACCATGTTGCCCAGCCATTCGGTATAGGGATGGCGGTCGGCCAGTTCGTCGATGATCTCCTCCTCGCCGAACATCCGCCCTTCGTTGAGATCGATGGCGATCATCCGGCCCGGATGGATGGTCAGCTTGCGGCTGATCCGCTCGTCCGGCACGCCGCACATCCCGGCTTCCGAACCGACGATCAGCAGGCCGTCATCGGTCAGGGCCGCCCGCAGCGGGCGCAGACCGTTGCGGTCCTTGCCGGCCACGACCCAGCGGCCGTCGGTGGCGCACAGGGCAGCGGGACCGTCCCACGGCTCCATCACCGCGTTGCAGTAGGAATAGAGGGCCTTGTGTGAGGCCTTCATCTGGGCCTCGGTCTTGGTGTTCCACGCTTCGGGCACCAGCAGCGCCTTGGCCATCGGCGCGTCGCGCCCGGCCCGCACCAGAACCTCGAAGGTGTTGTCCAGCGCCGAGCTGTCGGAGCCGCCGGCCTGGATCACCGGCCGGATGTCGTCGCCGAACTCTCCGAAGGCCTGGGCGGCCATGCGGATCTCATGGCTCCGCATCCAGTTCTTGTTGCCCTTGAGGGTATTGATCTCGCCGTTGTGGGCCAGCATGCGGAACGGCTGGGCCAGACGCCATTGTGGGAAGGTGTTGGTCGAATAGCGCTGGTGGAAGATGGCCACCGCCGCCTCGAAACGGTCGTCGCGAAGGTCCGGATAGAAGGCGTCGATGCTCTCGGCCAGGAACATGCCCTTGTAGATCAGCGACCGGGCCGACAGGGAGCACAGATAGAAGTCCTGGATGGCGGCGGCGGCGACCCGGCGCTCGATGCGCTTGCGGGCCAGGAACAGGGCGCGCTCCAGCGCCTCGCCGTCCAGTCCCGGCGGCGGCGACAGCATGATCTGCTCGATCTCGGGACGGGTGGCGTTGGCCTTCTCGCCGATCACCGAGGTGTCGACCGGCACCTGACGCCAGCCGTAGATGTAGAATCCAAAGCGCAGGGCCTCGCTCTCGACGATGGTCCGCGCCGCTTCCTGGGCGCGCAGATCGGTGCGCGGCAGGAACACCTGCCCCACGGCGATCGGCCCCGGCCGCAGCTTGTGGCCGGTGTTGGCCACCTGCTCCTGGAAGAAGGCCCCCGGCACCGAGACCAGAATCCCCGCCCCGTCGCCGGTCTTGCCGTCGGCGTCGACGGCGCCCCGGTGCCAGATGGCTTTCAGGGCCTTGATCGCCAGCTCGACAACCTCGCGCCGCGGCTTGCCGTCAATGGCGCAAACCAGGCCGACGCCGCAGTTGTCCCGCTCCGAAGCCGGGTCATAGGCATGGCCGTCGATCAGCAGCTGGCGGTTCTTCAGGTAACGGTCGTGAACTTCAGACATGGGCCTGGCCTTGAGAGAGGCGAAACGGGCGCCCTTCTCCCCTTGCGGGAGAAGGTGTCGGCGTAGCCGACGGATGAGGGGTCGCACCGGCGACTTGGGTATGGACGCTCAACGCATCTACTCCGCCGCGACCAGCGCCGGCGTCGCCGACAGCTGCTTGTGGATCGCCGCGGCCGCGTCGAAGCCGTCGCGGATGGCCCAGACCACCAGGCTGGCGCCCCGGGCGATGTCCCCGGCGGCATAGACGCCCGGCAGGCTGGTCTGCTTGCTGCGCCGATCGATCTTCACCGTCCCGGCCCGGCTGACCTCAAGGTCAGGGGCGTCAAAGGCGGTCGGCAGGTCTTCGGGATCAAAGCCCAAAGCCTTGATGACCAGATCGGCCTTCAGATCAAAGTCGCCGTTCTCGACCGGCTCGGGGCTCTGGCGCCCTGTGGAGTCGGCGGGTCCAAGACGCATGCGGCTGGCGCGAACGCCTTCAGCCATGCCGGCCCCGCCCAGCACCGCGCGGGGACCGGCCAGCCATTCAAAGACCACGCCCTCTTCCTCGGCGTTGGCCACTTCCCGAAGGGAGCCGGGCATATTCTCGCGGTCGCGGCGGTAGAGGCAGGTCACCGATGTCGCGCCCTGACGGACGGCGGTGCGCACGCAGTCCATGGCCGTATCGCCGCCGCCGATGACCACGACATTCTTGCTCTCGGCATCCAGTTCGCCGCTGTCGAAGGCGGGAACCTCGTCGCCCAGTCCCTTGCGGTTTGACGCGGTCAGATAATCCAGCGCGGCGACCACGCCCTTCGCCCCGGTTCCGGGGACCGGCAGGTCCTTGGCCGCATAGACACCGGTGGCCAGCAGCACGGCGTCGTGCTTTTCCCGCAGCTGCGCCAGGGTCGCGTCGCGCCCGACCTCGAAGTTCAGCCGGAACTCGACCCCGCCCTCGGCCAGCCGGTCGGTGCGGCGGGCGACGACGTCCTTCTCCAGCTTGAAGCCGGGGATGCCATAGATCAGCAGGCCGCCGGGACGGTCGTGGCGGTCATAGACGGTGACGCCATAGCCCTGCTCGCGCAGCCGCTCGGCGGCGGCCAGCCCGGCCGGTCCCGCCCCGACGATGCCGACCGTCTGGTCGCGCCGGGCCAGGGGACGCAGCGGCGGCACCCAGCCCTCTTCCCAGGCCTTGTCCGACAGGTAGCGCTCGACGGCTCCGATGGTGACGGTGCCGTGGCCCGACTGCTCGATCACGCAGTTGCCCTCGCAAAGCCGGTCCTGCGGGCAGATGCGTCCGCAGATCTCGGGCATGGCGTTGGTCGCCTGCGACAGTTGATAGGCTTCTTCCAGCCGTCCGGCGGCGGTCATCCGCAGCCAGTCGGGGATGTTGTTGTGCAGCGGGCAATGGGTCTGACAGAAGGGAATGCCGCATTGCGAGCAGCGCGAGGCCTGTTCTTCAGCCTTGGCGTCGATGAAGTCGGCGTAGATCTCGTGGAAATCCTGATCGCGCACGGCCGCGTCCCGCTTTTCCGGGGTGCGGCGATCGATGACGGTGAACTTGAGCATCCGCTCGGCCATAAGAGGGTCCTGCCGGTTTCGGGGTCGAAATTTGCGCGAAAGGCGTCTTAGAGCTTCCCCGGCGCAACAAGAACGCTTTGGTCTATATTTTTGACCACAATTCCGCAGTCGCCTTGGATTGAGGCGCCGCCAACGTAACCCCTCCGGCATATTGGTCCATTTTTGTGACCATTGCGATTTTCGCGCCGGATTGCGACTCCGCCCGGCCCAACCCTTGCATGCCGCTCGACAAGGCCTGAAAAGGCCGGAACACATCTGCAAAAGGGACGCCCGATGCCTGATTGGCTCTCGGCTATCATTCTGGGTCTGGTCGAGGGTTTGACCGAGTTCATCCCGGTCTCTTCCACCGGCCACCTGCTGCTGACCAACCGCCTGCTCGGCCTCGAAGACAGCTTCTGGGACACCTTTGCGGTGATGATCCAGCTGGGCGCCATCCTCGCCGTCGTCGTCCTCTACTTCCAGCGCCTGTGGAAGGTGCTGATCGGCCTGCCGACCCGCCCCGAGGATCGCCGTTTCGCCCTCAGCGTCCTGATCGCCTTCGTCCCGGCCGTGGTGCTTGGCCTGGCCCTGCACGACTTCATCAAGGCGGTCCTGTTCGACCCGCTGATCGTCTGCTGGTCATTGATCATCGGCGGGGTGGTGCTGCTGGTCATCGATCGCTGGCGGCCCGAGCCGCGCTTTGACGACGCCATGAAGACGCCCCTGCTGACCGCCCTCGGCGTCGGCCTGCTTCAGTGCCTGGCCATGATCCCCGGCGTCTCCCGGTCCGGCGCCACCATCGTCGGCGGCGTCCTGATGCGGATGGAAAAACGGGCGGCGGCGGAGTTCAGCTTCTTCCTCGCCATCCCGACCATGGTCGGCGCCTTCGCCCTCGACTTCCTCGAAAGCCGCGACCAGATCTTCGCCCGCCCCGATGGGGTGATGATCATCGCCATCGGCTTTATCGTCTCCTTCATCGCCGGCGCCCTGGTCATCAAATGGATGCTGGGCTTCATCGGCAAATACGGCCTGGCCCCCTTCGGCTGGTGGCGCATCGTCATCGGCCTGGCCGGCCTGGCCGTCCTGACCTTCACCTGAGGATTGACTGACGGGGACAGGTTATCCGCCTCCCTACGGCATCATGTCCTGACGCCATCAGGCCCCGGATAACCTGTCCCCGTTCTTCACCACCGGGAGAGGGGACAGGTTGCCCGCCCCTCTACAGCTTCCGGACCTGACGCGATCAGGACCCGGGCAACCTGTCCCCGTTTGCTACCCCGTACCGCCGCGCCGCCCGCTCACCCCGCCAGCTCATCCACCAGCCGGGTCATGAACTGCGCGCCCCGCCGCATCTGGGCGATCTCGATCCATTCATCGGGCTGGTGCGCCTGATCGATCCAGCCCGGCCCGCACAGCACCACCGGAAATCCGCCCAGCTGGAATTGCCCGGCCTCGGCCGCATAGGGCACGGCCCGCAGCGGTCCATTATCTCCCGCCAGCCGCCGCGCCAGCGCCTCCGCCGCACCGCCCGGCTGCAGGGCCAGGGACGGCACATCGGCATAGAGTTCGAAGGCGACCCCCGCCTCCGCCGCCCGCGCCTTCAACGCCGCGTCCATCGCCCGGCACCCGTCCCAGAAGGGGGCCAGCAGCAGGTTGGGATCCTGCCCCGGCGGACACCGCAGATCGAAGGAGAAGCTGCACTCCCGGGCCAGGATGTTCACCGCCGTGCCGCCATGGATCAGGCCGATGGTCAGGGTGGCGTGGGCCGGCTCGAACGGCGAGTCCGTATCCGCTTCAGCGATCAGCCGATCAGCCAGGGCCGTCAGGTCGGCCATCAGCTCCAGGGCCGCCATATTGGCCGACACCCCCAGATGGGTCTGGCTGGAGTGGGCCTCGCGCCCGGTGACCGTCACCTTCGCTGACAGGATGCCCTTGTGCGCCCCGACCACCTCCATGCCGGTCGGCTCGCCGACCACCGCCAGCGCCGGCCTTGGCTCGGCCCGCGACAGCGCCTCGATCATCGCCGGGGCGCCCAGACAGCCGACCTCCTCGTCATAGGACAGGGCCAGCCACACCGGCCGCTTCAGATCCGCCGCCGCCAGATCGGGAACCGCCGCCAGCGCCAGGGCGATAAAGCCCTTCATGTCGGCGCTGCCCCGGCCGAACAGCTTTCCGTCCCGCTCGACCAGGGTGAAGGGATCGCTGGTCCAGGGCTGGCCATCGACCGGCACCACATCGGTATGCCCCGACAGGATCACCCCGCCCTCCGCCGCCGGACCGACCCGGGCCATCAGATTGGCCTTGGCCCCGTCCGGACTGGCCACCCGCTGCGATTCAATCCCGAACCCGGCCAGATAGGCCTCGACCCATTCGATCAGGGCCAGGTTGGACAGGCGGGAGGTGGTGTCGAAGGCCACAAGCGTTGCGAGAATGTCGGTGGCGCGGGTCTGCAGGGCGTCGGATGAGGTCATTCACAAGGTCTAGCGAGTTTCGCCCTCAAGGCGAAGCGCGGGACCAAAATGCGCCCCTGCCGGGCGGCCTGATGGCCGCAGGAGAATTTGTCGTCTTGCCCGTCGGCCCCGCGCCCTTTACGCGCCTCGCTGACATGACCGCCAAAGCGCCCATCCTGACCCTGGCCTGCCCCGACCGCCGGGGCATCGTCGCCGCCGTCTCCGTCTTTCTGGCCGAGCGCGACTGCAACATCCTCGACGCCCAGCAGTACGACGACGCCGAGACCGGCGCCTTCTTCATGCGGGTGGTGTTCGATCACGGCGAGGCGGCCATTCCCGACCTCCGGGAGGCTTTCGCCCCGGTGGGCGAGCGCTACGCCATGCGCTGGTCCATGCGCGATCCGGCCCAGCGCTACCGGGTGATGATCCTGGCCAGCAAGACCGATCACTGCCTGGCCGACCTGCTCTACCGCTGGCGCATCGACGAGTTGCCGATGGATATCTCGGCGGTGGTCTCAAACCACGCGGCCGACACCTTCCGCCACACCGACATCACCGGCCTGCCCTTCCATCACCTGCCGGTGAGCAAGGACACCAAGCTCGAGCAGGAGGCCCAACTCTGGGCCCTGATCCAGGAAACCCGCACCGATGTGGTGGTGCTCGCCCGCTATATGCAGATCCTGTCGGACGGCCTCGCGGCCAAACTCGAAGGCCGCTGCATCAACATCCACCACAGCTTCCTGCCGGGCTTCAAGGGCGCCAGGCCCTACCATCAGGCCCACGCCCGGGGCGTGAAGGTCATCGGGGCCAGCGCCCACTATGTGACCGGCGATCTGGATGAGGGTCCGATCATCGAACAGGACGTCGAGCGGATCAGCCACCGCGACACCCCCGAAGACCTGATCCGCAAGGGCCGCGACATCGAACGCCGCGTCCTCGCCCGCGCCCTGCGCTGGCGGCTGGAAGACCGCGTCCTGCTCAACGGCCGCAAGACCGTCGTCTTCACTGACTGAGACAATGAGACTGCTCCCCCCTCGGGGGAGCTGTCAGCGGCCCCGCCGCTGACTGAGGGGGTCTCCCACCCCCGCCGGCAGCCTCCCGGTCAGCCCCGCGCGGTATTCCGCCCGGACGGCAGGACATCGATCAGCTCGATCCGGAAGACCAGCACGGAATTGGGCGGAATGCCGTTGCCGCCGTCCTTGCCGTAGGCCAGTTCCGGCGGAACATAGAGCACCCACTCATCCCCCGGCCGCATCATCGGCAGCACTTCCATCCAGCCGGCGATCAGGCGGTTCAGCTCCATGGTTGTGGGCGCGCCGCGCTCATAGCTGGAATCGAAGACCTCGCCGTTGAGCAGCTTGCCCTCGTAGTGGACCTTCAGTTCGTCGCCGCGCTTGGGCTTGATGCCAGTGGTCGGACCCGACTTCTCGATCCGGTACTGCAGACCGTCGGGCAGGGTCTTGATCCCCTCGGCCTTGGCGTTCTCCTCAAGGAAGGCCGTGCCTTCCAGCAGGTTCTTGCGCGCCGCCTTGCCGTCACAGGCAGCCAGCGAAAAAGCCGCGACGGCGGCGAGGACGACAGTCAAAAAGCGGCGCATGGGATGTCTCTGGAAGGAGGGATCTTCGCCCTACAAAGTTTCCGGGGCGTCGTCATCATCGCAATGGGGGGCTCAGACGGCCCGCGGCGGATAGCCGTGCTCCCGCAGCACATCCATGATCTCCTGGGTATGCCGCGCGTCGCGGGTCTCGATCATGATGTCGAACTCGGCGCCCTTGGCCGGGACGTCCAGGGCCAGGCGATTGTGGGCCACCTCGATGATGTTGCCGCCCATCTCGCCGATCACCCGGGACACCGTGGCCAGCAGGCCCGGCCGGTCGTCGCCGATGATCCGCAGGGAGACCAGCCGCTGGGCCCGCACCAGTTCACGGGTCAGCACCGAGGCCAGCAGCCGGGTGTCGATATTGCCGCCGCAGAGGATCAGGCCGCACTTCTTGCCCCGGAATCGTTCCGGATAGGCCAGCAGGGCCGCCAGGGCCGCCGCGCCGGCCCCTTCGGCCACCGTCTTCTCGACATTGCAGTAGAGGGCGATGGCCCGCTCGATGAACGACTCCTCGAGCAGCAGCACGTCCTCGATGAACGGCCGGGCGACGCCGTAGGTCAGCTCGCCGACCTGCTTGACGGCGATGCCCTCGGCGATGGTCTGACCGCCCGACTGGCCGTTGATGCCCCGCATCTTGGCGGTGAAGCTGGGGTACATCGCCGGCTCGCAGCCAATGATCCGGATGTCGGGCTTGATCGCCTTGGCCGCCGTGCCGACGCCGCTGATCAGCCCGCCGCCGCCGATCGGGATCGGCAGAATCTCCAGATCCGGCACGTCTTCCAGCATCTCCAGCGCGATGGTTCCCTGACCGGCCATCACCTCATAGTCGTCGAAGGGATGGACGAAGGTCATGCCCTTCTCGTCCTTCAGCTTCATCGCATGAGCAAAGGCGTCGTCGTAGCTCTCGCCCTCGATGACCACCGTGGCCCCGTGGTTGCGGGTGTGCTCGACCTTCACGAAGGGCGTGCCGCGCGGCATGACGATGGTCGAGGGAATGCCCAGCCGGGTCGCGTGATAGGCCAGGCCCTGGGCGTGGTTGCCGGCGCTGGCGGCGATGACGCCCTTGGCCCGGTCGGCCTCGCTCATCAGCATCAGCTTGTTCAGCGCGCCGCGCTCCTTGTAGGCGGCGGTGAACTGCAGATTCTCGAACTTCACCCACACCTGCGCCCCGGTAATCTCCGACAGGGTCTTGGAGTAACGGCAGGGCGTGCGCTCCACATGACCTTCGAGGCGGGCTGCGGCGGCGCGGATATCGTCGATGGAAAGGGTCATTTGGGCCTGTCGGTCTTCAGCAGGCCGCAGGCTTCACCGCAAACCGCGGATCAGGTCAAGCCGCCGCATGGCCTTGCCGGGCAGGGCCGACACCGGTCCGAGCGGCAGGGACTCGGCCGCGTCGCGCAGGGCGTAGGCCGCGCCGCGCAGCATCGCCGCCGGCGATCCGGCTCCGACAAAGCCGTGCGCCACCGGGGTCACCACATTGGCCAGCTCGCGTTTGAACCGGTAGTCCCCGGCCCCCAGGTCCAGCCGCCAGTAGGGCGAGCTGTCCATCCAGCGCAGGATATCCTGGAACAGGATCATCCCCGGGCTCCAGCGTTCGAAGGCCGGATCGTGGCCAATCAGCCAGCTGTTGATCGCCCCGTGGCTGCGGATGTTGAACTGCGCCGCCACCAGGGCCTCGCCGACATGCAGGGTGAACAGCACCCCGCCGAAATCGGGATCGCGGCTCTGGAACAGGTCGCGCACCAGTCGCGAGGTCCAGCCCGCCGCCAGCACATCGGTCTGGCCGGTCGCCTTCCACTGGGCCCGCTTCCAGGCGATCAACTGGTCGAAGTCGGATTTTGAGCGGGAGAAGGCGGCGAACACCGGCGCCCCGGCCTCGCGCTCCATCTTGCGGCGCTTCTTGTCGGTGTCGCGCAGGGCGGTGACGCCGGTGGCGCGGCGGGCCTGGGCGTAGGCCTCATAGCCTTCCGGCATGTTGACGGAAAACGACGGCTGGTCGCCGCGCTGATAGGGAGCAAAGGCGCTCTGGCCCTCGATCATGTGGCAGAAATCAAACCGGCCCAGACCCATGGCCCGGACCATTTCCACCGGATCCAGCGTCACGCCCGGTTCGCCGACGAAGCCCTGATAGTCACACATCGGGGCGCCGACCGGCATGGCCGTCAGCAGCCCGGCTTTCGCCGCCATATAGCCGACGTCGGCCCCCTCCTGCCGGGCGACCGCGACCTTGACGGTGCTGCGCGCGCCCTGCGCCTGGGACACGGCCCGGGCCCAGTAGGGCGACAGAAAAGGGCTGTGGAGCCGGTTGTCAGAACGCTGAAGCGCCGCCCAGTGATGGATCCGGGCGGCGCTCAGGTCTTCGGGGCGAACAATCTCGATCTGCACGAAGGTCTCTCTTGGAGCCGCTTGAGGCCCGGGCGTTATAGGCCTCAAGCCTTTCGCCTTGGTTTAAGAGACCCCGCCGTTGTCGAGGTTGTACGACTCTAGATCACGTCGAGTTTGGATTGAATCAATCAAAACTCGAAAAACGTGATCGATTCTAAGCGTTTAGAGCGAGTTTGACGCGAAAAACCGGTATCCACTTTTTCGCAACCCGCTCTAGCTTGTCAGTTTCTTGGCGCCGAACAGGCCGAGCACCAGCACGATCAGGAAGCCGATGACGAACAGGCCAAACAGCAGCTTGGCGATGCCGGCGGCCGCGCCGGCGATGCCGCCGAAGCCAAGAACGCCGGCGATGATCGCGACGACGGCGAGAATGAGGGCCCACTTGAGCATAGTTCTGTCTCCAGTCCGTTGTTGTCTGACCAAACAAACGGTCTGGGGCATGAGGCGTTTCCGGAACGGTGTTCACATTTCCGGCGCCGCCCTGCCGGGCTTCAGAACGAGGCGACCGGCCTGCGGCTCAGCGCCTGGACGGCGCACCATTCCAGGCTGAGCACATAGGCCGCCATCAGATAGGTCAGCTGATGGCGCAACTCCGGGGAAAAGCCGATCATCCCGTCCGGCCGTTCCAGCAGGAATCCCGCATCCGTTCCAGCCTGCAGAACGTTGCGGACGTGCGCCCGGGAGACGTCCGCCCGGCGGGCCAGTTCCCGCAGGTTCAGCTCCACCGGCCCCTCCGGCGGGAAGACGCCCTGCGAGCTGGCGGCGATCATGACCTGTCCAAGAATGGTCAGGCCGGCGTTGCGGTGGGCGAAGACATCGAGATTGGCGATATCGGGAGTGATGTTCAGATAGCTGCCGGTCATGAACTGGCCGTTGGCGACCATGAAGCCCTCGAACAGCCCCGGCTCCTCCCAGCGGTCGAGCAGTTCCGCCGCCGCCGGAATCAGATGCGCCGCCGTTGTCAGCTCCCGGTGAAAGCGGCCCCGGAAGAGACTTCGCAGCGTCGGCGTCGCCTCATAGAGCTTGAGACGCGCGTCGCCGCCAGAATCGGCGGGTTGGATCATCCTGCGAGCGCGGAAATAGGCCATCATCGCATAGACCCGCGTCCGGCTGCCCAGACCCAGAGGTTCGAACAGCCGTGTGAGGCTGGCGTGGCTCAACCCTTCCCGCGACCCGGCCAGGGCCAGGCTCCAGACCCCTGCCATATAATGTCCGACATCCCTCAGGGTGCGGGCCATGTTGGCGTCTGCCTGATTGTCGGGCGCCCAGCCATCCATCAGCTCAAGCGACACCTGGCCGAACGGCGCGCGGGCGATCATCTCGTCCAGACGGGTCTGGCTGCAAACGGCAACGACCATGGTCCTCAGCGGCGTCAGATCGTCAAAGGGGAGCGTTGCGCCATCCGGAGCCGCGAAAAGGGATGCGGAGCGGGGCATCAGGGGCCGACGACGGGGTTCAAATACGCAACTCCACCCTGGTGGCTGCCACTGGTCGGTCTGTCTGCAACAAAGTCAGACCTGGGACAATCCTCTCTATAACCATGCGCCAATCCGTCAGGCGTTTCTGTCGCCTGTACGACATGGCCGCCACAGCCCGGACTCCCCCTTACCGTTGTTTCACTTGCCCCGGGGTCGTCGGCCAGCCAAGACTTGGGTCGGGGCGAAATCAGGTCCGGTTGGATCTGCTGGATTACAGAGGGGTGGAGCCGTCATGCTGATCATCGAGAACCTGACTCACGTCTATCCGAACGGCGCCCGGGCGCTGGATGAGGTCAGCCTCATCGTTCCCAAGGGGATGTACGGGCTGCTGGGCCCCAACGGCGCCGGCAAGTCGACCCTGATGCGCACCATCGCCACCCTCCAGGCGCCCACCGCCGGCCATGTCCGCTTCGGTGACATCGATGTGCTGAAAGACCCCGAGGAGCTGCGCAAGGTGCTCGGCTATCTGCCCCAGGATTTCGGCGTCTATCCCCGCGTGTCCGCCTACGACATGCTCGACCACATGGCCGTGCTGAAAGGCCTCTCCAACGGCCGCGAGCGCAAGGAAACGGTCGAGTATCTGCTCAATCAGACCAACCTCTGGGATGTCCGCAAGCGCGCCCTGGCCGGCTTCTCCGGCGGCATGCGCCAGCGCTTCGGCATCGCCCAGGCCCTGATCGGCAACCCCGCCCTGATCATCGTCGATGAGCCCACCGCCGGCCTCGACCCCGAAGAACGCAACCGCTTCCTCAACCTGCTGTCGGAAATCGGCGAGAATGTCGTCGTCATCCTCTCGACCCACATCGTCGAGGACGTCTCCGACCTCTGCCCGGCCATGGCCATCATCTGTCAGGGCCGGATCGTCAAACAGGGCGCCCCGCTGGATCTCGTCGCCCAGTTGAAGGGCCGGATCTGGAAAAAGACCATCGACAAGTCAGAGCTTGAGGCGGTCAGGACCCGGTACACGGTCATTCACACCCGCCTGTTCACCGGCCGCACCGTGGTCCACATCGAGGCCGAATCCGATCCGGGTGACGGCTTCACGCCGGTCGAAGGGGGTCTGGAAGACGTCTACTTCACCACCCTTCGCGCCTCGCGCGCGGCTTGAGGGCGGATCGATGTTCGGCAAGGTCGCCAGTTTCGAATTCCGCTACCAGATCAGGAACCCGGTCTTCTGGGTCGCGGCGGGCATCTTCTTTCTCCTGACCTTCGGGTCGGTGGTCATCGACCAGATCCAGATCGGCGGCGGCGGCGCGACCCACAAGAATGCGCCCTTCGCCATCCTCCAGATCCATCTGATCTGGACGCTGTTCTTCATGTTCGTCTCCACCGCCTTTGTCGCCAACGTCATCGTCCGCGATGACGAGACCGGCTTCGGCGGCATTCTCAAATCGACCTCCCTGCGGCGGTTCGACTACCTCTACGGCCGCTTCGCCGGCGCCTTCGCGGCCGCCGCCCTGGCCTTCCTGTCGGTTCCGCTCGGCATCGTCATCGGCAGCTTCATGCCCTGGGTCGATCCCGAGACCCTGGGTCCGTTGGCCCTGCAGCCGTTCCTGGTCGCCTATGTCGTCATCGCCCTGCCCAACATCCTGCTGACCTCGGCCCTGTTCTTCAGCCTGGCCACCGTCACCCGGTCGCTGATGTGGACCTACGTCGGGGTGATCGGCTTCCTGATCATCTGGACCATCGCCACCATCGCCCTGGGCCAGCCGGAGTGGGACCAGCTGGTCGCCGCCTGGGAGCCGCTGGGCTTCGGCGCTGTCGGCCTGGTGACGAAATACTGGACGGTCGCGGACCGCAACACCCTGACGCCGGAGATCGCCGGCGTTCTGCTGCAGAACCGTCTCTACTCGCTGGCCCTGTCGGCGGCGGTGCTGACCCTGCCGATCCTTCTCTACCGCTTCACCCCGGGAAAGACCTCGGCCCGCAAGGCCAGGCAGGCCCAGCTGGCCGCCGCCGCCCCCGCCCAGGCGCCGCCGGCGCCGCTGGCCAGACTGCCGGCGCCCCGGTTCAATCTCGCGACCGCCTGGGCCCAGCTCATGGCCCGCACACGGCTCGACATGGGTCAGGTCTTCGGCAGCCCGGCCTATATCGTGCTGATGGCGCTGGGCCTGTTCAACGCCGGCGGCGCCCTGTGGTTCGCGACCGAGGAAACCGGCTACGGCGGCGTCATCCACCCCCTGACCCGCGTCCTCATCCCGCCGCTGCTCGGCTCCTTCTCCCTGATCCCGATGATCATCGCCATCTATTACGCGGGCGAGCTGGTCTGGCGTGAGCGGGAGAAGAAGACCCATGAGATCATCGACGCCTCCCCGGTCCCCGACTGGGCCTTTGTCGCGCCCAAGACCCTGGCCATCTCCCTGGTCTTGATCTCGACCCTGCTGGTCAGCGTTCTCGCCGCCCTGCTGGTCCAGGCAGCCAAGGGGTTCGGCGAGTTCGAGCTCGGCAAGTGGCTGCTCTGGTACATCGTGCCCCAGGCGGCGGACTGGGTTCTGGTCGCCGTGCTCGCCGTCTTCATCCAGGCGATCAGCCCCCACAAGTTCGTCGGCTGGGGGATCATGGTCCTCTATCTGATCGCCTCGATCACCCTCGGCAACCTTGGCTTCGACCATATCCTCTACAACTACGGCGGCACGCCCGCCGACGGCGGCTTCGGCTTCCCCCTGTCGGACATGAACGGGCAGGGAAAGTTCTGGATCGGCGCCTGGACCGCGCGGCTCTACTGGTCGCTGATCGCCCTGCTGCTGCTGGTGCTGTCCTACGCCCTCTGGCGGCGCGGCGCGGAGCTGCGCCTGTGGCCCCGCCTCCGCCGTCTGCCGCATCGCCTGAACAGCAAGGCCGGCGTGCTGTTCGCCGCCGGCTTCCTCGGCGCCGCGGCCGTCGGCGGCTGGATCTTCATCAACACCAACGTCTGGAACGACTACCGCACCACCATTGACGACGAGAAATGGGCCGCCGACTTCGAGAAGGAGCTGATCGTCAAGCGTCACTTCGACAAGGTCCCCCAGCCGAAGATCCAGTCGGTCAAGTTCGATGTCGACCTGCGACCCCATGAGCCGATGATGCGCGTCACCGGCGTCTATGTGATCAAGAACACCACCGGCCAGGTCCTCAAGGAGGTCCACGTCCGCTTTGATCGCGACCTCATGGTCAAGGGCCTGTCGATCGAGGGCGCCCGCCCCAAGGAGACCCTCGACCGGTTCAACTACCGCATCTTCGTCTTCGACAAGCCCATGGAGGTGGACGAGGTCCGCACCATGAGCTTCATCACCGAGCGCTCGCAAAAGGGGTTCAAAAACCGCGGCAACGAGCGCCAGATCGTCGACAACGGGACCTTCATCAACTCCGGCGACTTCGCCCCGGCCCTCGGCATCTGGGCCGGCGGCGGCCTTGAGGATCGCGCCAAGCGCCGCAAATACGGCCTCGACCCGGACCGGCCCATCGCAAAACTCGGCGACGAGGCCTCGCGACAGTTCAACTACCTGCGCCACGACGCCGATTTCATCAGCGCCGACATCACCATCACCACCGCCGCCGACCAGACGCCGATCGCGCCGGGCAAACGGGTCTCGGACCAGATCATCGACACCGCCGCCGGCAAACGTCGCAAGGCCCGGTTCGTCACCCAGGCGCCGGTCATGCCGTTCTTTTCGATCCAGTCGGCCCGCTATGCGGTCAGCCGCGAGCTCTACAAGGGCGTCGAACTGGAGGTCTATTACGACCCGGCCCACGCCTGGAATATCGAGCGGATGAAGTCGGCGATGAAGGCCTCGCTGGACTACTACCAGACCAACTTCAGCCCCTATCAGTTCGACCACCTGCGCTTCATCGAGTTCCCCGACTACGCCCGGTTCGCCCAGGCCTTTGCCGGCACCATGCCGTGGTCTGAAGGCATGTTCTTCATCGCCGACTACAGCGATCCGGAGAAGATCGACATGGTCGCCTACGTCGGCGCCCATGAGATCGGTCACCAGTGGTGGGCCCATCAGGTCATCGGCGCCGATCAGGAGGGGGTGACGATGATGAGCGAGACCCTGGCCCAGTACTCGGCCCTGAGGGTGATGAAAAAGCTCCAGGGCGAGGACCAGATCCGCAAGTTCCTGAAGTACGAGCTCGACAGCTATCTGCGCGCTCGCGGCGGCCAGCCGCTGGAGGAGAAACCCCTCAACCGGGTCGAGCCGTCCCAGGGCTATGTCCACTACCGCAAGGGATCGCTGGCCATGTACCGGCTGGCCGACGAGATCGGCGAGGATGCGGTCAACCGCGCCCTGCGGAAGTTCCTCGCCGCCCATGCCTTCAAGGGCGCGCCCTATCCGATCTCCACTGACCTGATCGCCCTGTTCCGGGCCGAGGCGACCGCCGCCGGCTATGGTCAGGACAAGCAGGACCTGATCACCGACCTGTTCGAGAAGATCGTCCTCTATGACGTCAAGGTCGCCTCAAGCAGCGTCACCGCCCGCAAGGACGGAAAGTTCGATGTCACCATGGTCGTGGAGGCCAGAAAGCTGGAGGCCGACGGCAAGGGCAAGGAAACCGCCCGGCCGATGAACGAGATGCTGGATATCGGCGTCTTCACCGCCCAGCCCGGCAAGAAGGGCTTCACCAGCAAGAACGTCCTGGTTCTGGAACGGCGCCCCATCAAGACCGGCAAACAGACCCTGACCTTCACCGTCGACAAGAAGCCAACCTTCGTTGGGGCCGACCCCTACAACATCCTCATCGACCGAAACTCCGACGACAACCTCGGCAAGATCGGCGGCTAGCACAGCTTCCTTCTCCCGCGAGCCGGGAGAAGACCATCCCCGCGAAGCGGGTCGGATGAGGGCCGCGCCGGCCTCGACCGGCCTGCTCTCCCTCGACCCTGCCCCTGCCCCT
>Ga0209066_10003163_pt1 | contig 19114 bp, 14 predicted proteins | sample All_14_2_FD_187198 | JGI IMG/M metagenome (GOLD analysis project Ga0209066, IMG submission 187198) | Freshwater microbial communities in response to fracking from Pennsylvania, USA - Allegheny Zone_MetaG_DW_15 (SPAdes) (version 2) ... | reverse complement strand
CCCGTCCCCCGGCCAGATCAGGACGACCCCGCCGCGCCAGTCGCCGGCCGGCAGGTTGGTGTCGCCGAGTGTCTCGTAACCCGTGCCCGCGCCTGCGGCGGCGCGCGGGTAAGTGAACAGCTCGTCGGGCCTCATGTTGGGCCACCGGGCCTCGGTCATCATGCGCCCATCCACGAAAAGCTGGGAAAAGACAAGCCCCGTCTTCAACGCGTGTATCTTCCCGCGCCACGTCTTCCATTCGCCAGTCAACGGGTCTGTGCCGCTGATGACCGCCTTTTCGTTCGGCAGCCCCTTAAACCGAATGGGGTTGCCCGGCTCACCTGAACGCAGCGGAGTCAGTGTCTCACGGTAGATCCCGCCGGAAAGGAACACCGTATCGCCCGGCGCCACGGTCGCACAGGCCTTGGCGAGCGTTTGCCAGGGCGAATCCCGTGCGCCCGCATTCGCGTCATCCTTGCCGTGCGGCGACACATAATAGGTGCGCCCCATCCCCGTTGCGGCCGGTTCCGCCGCCGCATACGCGGTCGCCAACACGAGGACACGCAACCATGCGATCCGTCCTGCCCGAAACATGTGCCGCTGAACTGTCCGTTGCCGCCGTGCCATCCGCCAACCCCCTCCCGAATTCGTATACCATAAGGATACCAGCACTAAAAAACAAAACCACCGCAATAATAGAATTCTTTTTTCGTGTTGTTTTCGCTTTCCTGTGATCGGTCCGGCGTGGTACGTTATGAGGCCTGAAGTCCTGTTACTGTGCGATCTCATCGGGTGCGTGCGCGGAGCGACGGGGCGGTGAGAACGTCGATGAAAGGGAGCAGACGGCATGCCGATCCGGAATTCCAGAATGAGTTATGGCGACCATCCCAATCACCGGGTATTGGATCTCACCAAATCCGGCATCCCGGACATCCCTATTCTGTATTTCATCCGGCATACGCAGCGTCTGGACCCGGTCGCGCCGCATTGCCACAAGGGCTGCTTCGAGATCGGCCTCTGCCTGCGGGGTTCTCTGACCTTGGAAAACAACGGCCTGCGCCACACCGTTTTGGCGGGCGGCACGTTTCTCAACAAGCCGGAGGACGCGCACCGGCTGCTGGACTATCCCAAAGGCAGCGTCCTCTACGGCATGCTGATCCGGTTGGGGGCCACCCGGAAAACCTTGCTCCGCTTCACCCGGACCGAGACGGAGGAGATCCGGGCCCGTCTCCGTCAGCTGCCGCCCCACCTGACGGTCAACGCGACGCCGATCAAGCACGACTTCATCGAGCTGTTCCGCGCCTATGACACGCTCCAGGGGCGTTACCGCACGCTCTGCATGACCGCGACCTGCATGCATCTGGTCACCGGTCTGCTCGAAACCTCGCGCCAGGAGCCGGAGCCCTCCCACGCCGACCGGATCGGCGCCATCATCGAAGCCATGCGCCGCACGCCTGAAAAAATCCGCCCCATCGACGCCCTGGCGCATGAGGCCGCGCTATCGCCCTCGCACTTCATCAACCAGTTCAAACGTCTCACCGGTCTGCCGCCCCACCATTTCCTGCTGTTGTGCCGCATCGACGAGGCGAAAAAGCGCCTGCGCGACACCCGCCATTCCGTCACCCGCATCGCGCAGGATCTGGGGTTCTGCACCTCGCAACATTTCTCCTCACACTTCAAGCGGGCCACCGGCAAGACCCCGTTCGCCTGGCGCAAGCAGACACGAACGTTCAACGCTGAAGTCTCAACGTTCAAGTGATCCGGCCGTGAGGTTGGACGTTCAGCGCTTCACTTCAGCAGCGCGACGCCGAGCAGGCACAGCTGAAGCAGCATGGCGACCCCGTTCACGAACCACATGGCGAAACGGCGGAACCGGACGCCGTAGAGACACCAGAAAAGGTAGTTCACCATAAAGCCCGTCACAAAGACGGGAGAGAGTGTGGAAGGCTCGGGACGAAAAACGTCACGGGCTACAGCCGCATGCTGGAGGATATGGGCGGCGCCGACAAGGCCTATGGCGGCGTCGGCTGGGGCGGGCACGTCGCCTTCTACGAGCCTCACGTCGCGGCCCGCGACCACGGCGAAAACATGGCGTCGTTTCTCGAGCAGGGCGCCAGCATCGTCGATCTCCATCCCATCACGGTCTGCCAGAACAGCCTGTACGCCGACGCGCGCGGCGGCTCCCGCTTACGGGCGGAGACCGACTTCCACCCGCTGGACCGTGACGGGGGCTTGCCCCTCGGCCGCGACGGCGACCGTATCGCGTCCCTTGCCGGACAGGACGGTCACGGGGAAAGCGTGGGTCACGACGCGGTTTCCGTTCTTCAGGGCCTCGCTGCGGAGCAGCTTGCCCGCGGCGCCGTTGAGGGAAACGCCGGGGAGTTTGTCCTCCGGAACGGGAGCCGCGACCTCGACGGTTGTCTCGATCTGCCGGTCGGCCGCAGGCGCAGGCCCCAGCGGCAAGGCGAACGACAGGCGTGTTCCGCTGGCCGGCAGCGGAGCGCGATAGTCCTCGCCCGGAACGGTGACGTCGCGGTAGGTCACGGCGTGACGGCGCGGCAGTTTCAGAAGCTCCTCCAGAGACGCGAACGATTTGAGCGTGCGCTGATACTCGGGGACAGACCACCCCGGGTGTCCGTGCTGGAAGTAGTTGAAAAGGTAAACCACATCCGCGCCGCCTGAGAGGACGGCGACGGCGGCGCCGGCGGCCTCCTCACGCGTCACCAGTCGTGCCGGGGCGGCGGGAGCGGGACGATAGTTCACATCCAGCCCTCCTGCCAGCGTCACCCGGTCGCCCAAGAGAGAGCGCCACTTCTCCAGCGGCATGGCGAACTCCAGCGTGGACCAGCGCGGTGCGGCGACCACGAGGTCAACCAGTCCCTCCTTGGCCCACGCCGGCGCATCGAGACCCAGACCGAGCGCGGTGTCAGGGCAAGAGGGAACGCGCACGCCCAACATCACCGCGTGACCGCGACGTCGCGCGGCAGCGGCGGCCAACGTGCGGATGCCCCGCAGCCACTCGGTCAGGATCCGCCGCCCCTCCTGCTCTTTGCCCTTGCTGAAGAGATAGGGCTCGCGCAGGAAGTCCAACTCCAGACCCGCGAGGTCGTAGCGGTCGAGCGTCTCGACGATTAACGCCTGATAGTGTTCCCGCACCTCCGCATGGTCGTAATCCAGTGCCCGGGCGTAGTAGCCAGGATGACCTTGACGGAAGAACTCCTGCTTACGCCAGAGTTCGCTGTGGAACGGGTGAGCGAGGTTGTCGTTCTCGTGGACGTCGTTCATCCGCAGCGAGATCCAAGGCGCGATGCCGTGATGACGGCACCGCTGAATAATGCGCGCGGGATAGTCCACTCCCTCGTTATGGGTGGCGAGCATGTTGCCGACCAGCGTCCGGTAGCGTTTGCGGCGGTTTTGCGGCAATGCCGCGAGGAACGGCTGGTCGTCGGGACCGCCGGGGTCGTAGCCATCCCAGAAGGCCTCCCAGACCTTGCTGCGGTAGTTCGTCCGCCGCGCGTTTGTGTTGCACATCAGCACGCTCACCCCGGCGCCGGCCAGCACGTCCACATAGCGGTCCACCGTCTCGCCGGCTTTCCCCGCCGGGAACTCCTGATAGAAGAAGAAGTTCGTGCAGTCTTCGTTGTGCAGCAGCCCGGTCAACTTGGTGTGCCGTGCCATGTCCGCGCTCGCAGCCGACTTTTCCTTTCCTCGTGCGGGGAAAGGAAACGCGAAGCCGGCCGCTCCGGCAGTTCCCAACTTCAACACGGTGCGACGAGAGACGGATAACTTCAGGTTGCTTTTCATGTTGGTCATATGGCGGTTTCAGTTTCGCGTGTTCCAGAGCGCGGGCCGGACCAGCGACTCGGGCAGGTCAGGCACGCATTCCCGCACGCGCCCGAGAACATCCGCAGGCAAAGGCCCCAATGCGGCCAGACGCAAATTCTCACACATCTGTTCCGCTGTGTCCACACCGGTCAGCACGCTCGTGACCGCCGGATTCGACAACACATAACGCACACAGAGTCCGGCCATCGTACAGCCGGCCTTCCGCGCGATGCCCTCCAGTCTGCGCCGGACAGGGATCACGTCGGCCAACCCCGGCCGGATCTGCTCCTCCGGCATCAGCAACAACCCCTGCAGGTACACGCTCCGAGAAAAGAGGTGGTTTTTGTTTTGCTCCGCCACCGGAAAGAACGCGTCAAATCGCCGGTCCAACACATTGTAGGGAAGTTGAATGAAGCGCACCGTCGCAGCTTCCCTCAAAAAACGGCCGCTGTCCAACGACACGCCCGCGCCGCCGATCAAGCCCTTGCCGACCATCTTTTCCAAAACAGGCAAGAACCGGAGGTCATCCTCGCGGTGCAGCAGACAGACAGCCAGCCGCTCCAGCCGCAGCCGTTTCAGGGACCGCAGCAGCGTCTGCTCGATGAGGCGCTCCGCCTCCGCATCGTCTGCCGCCTCAAGCGGCGGAACCTTGCTGACCACCTCCATCGCCTCGCGCAGCCCCAGACACTCCAAGGCGCGTCCGACGACCTCTTCGCTGGTGCCATAAGCGGCGGCCGTGTCAAGCGCCGTGACGCCGTTCTCATAGGCCGTCCGGATAATTTCGCACACGCGGTCGAACGAAGGCTTGCCCGACACGTTGGCGATTCCGTACTCCAGCCCGAACTGCACCGTCCCCAGCATCAATTTCGAAAACATAGAACTTCTCACTTCGCCGTATAGCCGCCGTCGACCGGGATGTTCGTGCCGGTCAGATAGCACGACGCGTCGGAGGCCAGAAAAATGATGACGCCTTTGAGATCCGTCCCGTTCGCCAGCCGCCCCAGCATGGTGTTCGCGCTGTAGTTCTTGACGAACGCCGCGGGCTGGTTGTTCAGAAAACCGCCCGGATGGATCGCGTTCACGCGGATCTGATACGGTCCCAGCACGCTGGCCGCAAACCGCGTGAAGTTTACCATGCCGCCCTTCTCGAAAAAATAGCTCGGCGAGGGGTTCGCCATCATATCTGTGCCGACGTAGTTGAGCGGATCGGGGCCGCGGATTCCCATGTAAGAGCCGATGTTGATCACCGAGCCGCCGCCCGCCTTTTTCATCTCCTCTGCCGCCAGCCGCGTCAGGCAGAACAGCGCCGAGGCGTTGATGCGCAGGCTCTTGTCGAACGTCTCCATGGGCTGGTCCCAGCCTGCGCACGCGCAGCGCGTGACCGCGTTGTTGACCAGCACGTCCAGCCGGCCCGAACGCCGCGCGATCTCCGCGACCAGCGCCCGGATCGAATCCTCGCCTTCCAAGTCCAGCGGCAGCGCCGTCACGTCGCCGCCCTCCGACCGCAACGCCTCGGCGACCTTCTCCAGTTCAGCCACGTTCCGCGACGCGATATACGTCACCGCGCCGGCTTCGGCCAGCGCCTCGGCGATCTGCCGCCCGTACAGTCCCGCGCCGCCCGTCAGCAGCGCGACCTTGCCCTTCAATGAAAAACTTTCCAGCACGTTCATCCGCACTCCTCCTGTTGAACCCTGCAACTCCGTCGCAACGGTAGGGACGCCTCCCTGAGGCGTCCGCGGACGGTTCGGGGAACCGTCCCTACCTCAAATCGAAATCTCTTCACCGCCTTGTTCGCGGCTATCGATGCCGCCGATCACCAGCCGCATCAGCTCTGCGGTGTGGCTAAAGGGATAAGGACGCTCTCCGCTCTTCAGGTAAGCGGCGAACTCCGCAAGCTGCGCCTTGAACGAGGAGAAGGTGTCCTTCGTGACCACGGCGGCGTTTCCTTGGGTTCCGCACAGGGCCATCGCGCCGCCGTACACGATCCCCTTGCCGCAGGCGATCACCACATCCGCGCCGCAGCGATGCTTCAGGTGCACGAGGTTGCGCTCCGCCGTGCCCGTGTTGCGGACCGACACATAGCCCGGCCCCGTGATGCTGAAGACCGCCTCCAGCGCGTGGATGCCGTAGGTCTCCCACCGTTTCGCCATGGGCATGGAGATGAACCGCCACTCGCCGAGCGGCGCGTTCGGCGCCTGATACGGCGCGTACTCCGCAGCGAAACGCGTCGCACTCGACGACAGGATCGCCGCGCCCGAAGCAACCCAGCTTTCGAACACGGCCAAATCCGCCGCGTTGTCGCACAGCGGCTTGTCGATAAAGACCGGCACACCCGCTTCGACGAACGGAAGCGCCCGCTCCACATGCTCGCCGCCGATGTCGGTCGCGATCAGCACCGCGTCCACCGCGCCGATCATCGCCTCCGGCGTATCCGCGACCTGCGGGACCAGAGCCAGCTTTGACACATGCTCCGCGTCTTTGCGGTCATCACAAAACACCTGCGCCACCTTCACGCCGCCGATGCCGAACGCTTCGGGCGGCTGCGCGTTCAGATAAGCCGGGATGCCCGGGAAGGGGCACTCGCGCGTCATTCGCTCGCGGTCATACCCGTTGATGATCGCGCTCCAGGAATAGGGATGCCCGTTGCCCTCGGTCATGCCGACCACGCCCAGCCGGATCGCCTGAGGATTCTTCACCAATGATTTCGCCATTTTCACCCAGTTTCAAGTTTCCAGTTTCTCTTCACCTTTCCACACCAGCCCGTCGATGCCCGTCTTGCGGTTGGGGAACGCCACGCTCACCGCCAGCGCCGTCACGAGGCAGGTGACGATGCCGATCACGCCGTAGAGCAGGAGATGCGGCTTCCAGGCCAGCTCAGCCCGGTCCAGTCCGATACACACCACATAGTTTGCCGCGAGTCCGGACAGCGCCGCCACCGCACCCACGCGCCGCGCGAAGATGCCGAGCATGAAAAGGCACGCGAGCCCGCTCGTCAGAATCCCGATGGCCTTCAAGAATTGGTCGTACACCGCGCGGATATCCACATTCGCCAGCGTCAGCGCACCGGCCATGCCCGCCAGCCCGGCAAGCACAGTGAAGGATTGCCCGATGCGTACCTGCGCGCGGTCTGACGTCGTTTTCCGCAGGCGCACAAAGAAGTCGCTGGTGATTGCCGTCGCGCACGAGTTGAGGTTCGCCGCCAACGTGGTGATGGTCGCGGCGAACAGCGCGGCCATCACCAATCCCGCAACCCCCGGGGGCAGATCGTTCACCATAAACATCGGCAAGATCGAATCGGCCTTGGGCATCGTCACCGCCAGACGTTCGGGATTGCTCCAGTAAAAGGTGAACAGCGCCGTGCCGATGCTGAAAACAACAAGGCCCAGCGCGACAAAAGGCACGTTCAGCCACAAGCTCTTTCCCGCTTCATGCAGATTCTTGGTCGTCATATAGCGCTGGATCACAACCTGGTCACTGGTGTAGCTGATCAAGCATTCGACATAACCGCCGATCAGCACGACCCACAGGACCGGATGCGAAAAGTCGAAGGAGAGATCGAACGTGTCGAGTTTGCCAGCCCGGCTCGCGATTTCGAAGAAACCCGCCAGGCCGCCGTCCGTCCCGGAAACCAACAGGCAGAAGAGCAGGATCTGTCCGCCGACCAGCACCACGCACTGCACCACGTCACTCCAGATCACAGCCTCGATTCCACCCGAAGTGCAGTACAGGATCGTCAGCAGGCATACGACGACGATGCACACGTTCACATCTATGCCGCTCGCGGCCGCCACCACCAGCGCGGGCAGATAGGCCACCACGGACACGCGCGCCACCATGAAAACGACAAACGACAGGCTTGCGAACATCCGGCAGGCCAGATTGAAGCGTAACTCCAAATATTCATAGGCGCACGTCAGATCCAGCTTTCTGAAAAAAGGCAAATAACAGCTGATGACCAGCGGCGGAATGAGCACCATCGGCAGGATTTTTGGCAAATACCTCCAGTCCGACGCGTAGGCCAACGCAGGCACGGCGAGAAACGAGATGGAACTCGACATCGACGCGAGGATGCTCATGCCCGCCGCCCACCAGGGGATGTGCCCGCCGCCTCGGAAAAACTCGTCGGCGCTCTTCTTCTTGCGCATGAACCACCAGCCCATGCCCGCCAGCCCGCCGAAATAGACGCCCATCACCACCCAGTTGAGCCAATGGAATTTCCGGTGCTGGACAAAGCTCCCGACCGCGCACGTCGGCGTGCGGATGCCCGGCTGAACCTCGCCCGAAGCGAGCAGGATGCTGCCGTCCGCCCGCCGGATCGCCGCGCCCGCCACGGTCGGTGGGAACGGCACCTCGCCCAGAACGAACCAGCGGTCCGTCACCGTGTGGTACGCCAGCACCTGCCGGTTCCAACTCGTCGGACGGCCGGACTGGTACGCGATACGCTGCGCTTCCCGCGCGTCGCCCGTCAGCGCCGCCATCTTGCGCTGGTTGTCATCGAAATACGCCGCGTCTAGCCCGCCGAAAAACAAAGCGTGTTGGTCGCCGACCGTCACGCACTTCGCCCCGATCAGCGGCCAGGCCGCCACTGGGGGCGCGGACGGCCCGTCCGCGGTCACCACCGCCGGCGATACCGGCCGCCAGAGCCCCCCATCGACAGGCTGCGCCAGATCGTACGCATAGCCGTCAGTCAACGCGTATAATTCAGCGGACCTGTCATCTGATTGGGTAGGGACGCCTCCCCGAGGCGTCCGCCTTTCGGCGGCGCTCAGGGCAGGCCGACGGTTCGGGGAACCGTCCCTACCAGAGGAAGCGTTTTTCGCGTACCCGCCGACCACATAAAGATACGTACGCTTCTGGTCGCCGTTCTGCACAAAAGCCTGGGCCTGCATACGGCCCCTGACCCCGGGAAGTTGCGGCAGCGGCCGCCACCCCCGTTCCGGAGTGTCAAGGTCGAGCGTCCAGACATCGCTCGGTAAACCAGACGTGCCCTCGCCGCCCGCCACATACACGCGGTTGTCCTTGGCCGCCGCGCCACCCAGCCGCACGCCGCACGGAAAATCCGGCAGCGCCGTCTCAACCGCCCGGCCCCGCGCCGCGTCCCACGTCAGCAGGAGCGCGCGCGCGACGGACTTCCCCTCCAAACTGCCGCCTACGCATACCACGCCTCGCGGCGTGGTGGCGGACATCCCTTCCGCGCACGGCTGCGACAAACGGCCGGCCCGGATCCAGTTTGTGCTGCCGCGCGGCAGCGCGTAGATTTCCGCGCCATAGCGTTTCTTGCCGCCTTTGATCAGGGGCTCGTCGGGAAAGTTTGACCCGCCCGCCAGAAGCGCGACGCCCTTATGCTCGCCGAAAAACGGTGCACCCACGCCCAGCGCCGCGCGCCCGTCCTCCTGCTGCGGCAACAGAAAAGCACCCGACCACTCCAGCCCGACCGGCGGCGAATCGCCGGCCTGAGCCAGACAGGCCAATAAGAGTATCGCGCCATACATAATCTGTCTTTTGAACAACATAAAAAGCCAGTTTCCGCTCATTTACTAATCAAGTATACCGGTCTTTTTCTAAAAGAACGTGCACAATAATAGAATTATGATTTCTCGGCATTATCGCCATAGAGGCTGATGTTCCCGATTACAGGGCATTTGGTAAACGCGGCCATCAGCGCTTGGCAGTAGTGCGACAATCCCAAGACATCCGCACCTAGGGAGAGAAAGCGGTAACCCAGCGCGATCAGTTCATCGAGGTTGGCGGGAGAGGCCACAGTACCGGCGAATTTGCCGTGCGCCAGGGCCGCTTCGGCCACGCGGCGGCGCGCGTCCAGCAAGAGCGGATGCTCCCACTGGCCCGGGGCTCCGATCCCGTGGCTGAAATCGCCCGGCCCGAAGAAGAGCATGTCGATGCCCGGCAGAGCCGCGATGGCGTCAAGTTCGGCCAGCGGCTCCGGGTCTTCGATCTGCACAACCACGAAACGCTGCTCGTTCGCCTGTTTGAGATACTCGATAAAGTCGATGTTACAGTAGGCGCCGTCGGCATTCCCGCCATCCACCGGACGGCGCCCGAGCGGATGAAAGCGCGTCATGCGCACTACCTGCTGCGCGTCGGCCAGGCTCATGACATGCGGCACCATGATCCCGGACGCATCCATTTCCAGCGGACGGATGTAGTCGCTGTAGCTGCCGCGGGGGACCCGCACCAGAACATCGGTGTCATGCGCCTTGGCAGCCCAAATCCCTCTCTCGATCACAGACACGTCATTGGGCACATGTTCCATGTCGGTCCACAGACAGTCAAAGCCCGCTATCGCGGCGATCTCCATGGCCCGCGCATCGGCTAGGTTAAGTTTGAAACAACTCGCAATGTCGCCCGAGCGCAGTTTAGCCAGCGTTCGGCTGGGTCGCATCTGTTTAGTTTTCATGTTTTTCCGTTTCTCGCAATCCATTCCGTTCTTCCTTCTGCGGCATCGCCGCTGCATCGTTGGGAAACACGCTTGTTTTTTCCGGCAACACTGCCTTATACTATGGGTATGACATCCAAGATCACATTCGATGCGACAGTCATGGGCGGGCGTCCGTGCATCAGGGGCATGCGAGTAACCGTGGGAACGCTTGTCGGCCTTGTGGCCGCCGGATATACGCGCGAGAAGATCCTTGCACTGTATCCGTATCTGGAACCGGACGACATCACCGAGGCCTTGACGTACGCCGCGTGGCGTGCCGAAGAGATCCAAGTGCCCTTCGTACCCGCATGAACCTGTTGATCGACATGAATCTGTCGCCTGCATGGTGCCCGGTATTGGAAGCATTCGGACATCAAGCACTGCATTGGCAGACGGTGGGCAGGCCTTCCGCCCCTGATGCCCATCTTCTTGGATGGGCGCGAGAACACGGATATATCGTCTTCACGAACGATTTCGATTTCGGAGCCATCCTCGCGGCCACGCAAATGCGGTCGCCGAGTGTTGTCCAACTGCGAGGACGGGATGTCACACCTCAAGGTGCCAGTCATTTTCTCGTCACAGCTCTTTCCTGTTACGCATCTGAATTGGAAAATGGCGCACTTCTGATTGTTGATCAAGAGCATTGTCGCGTCCGCCTCTTGCCCATACGCCCACGCACCTGATTCTTTCCGTTCTGTTTTCAAAATGGTTTATGGGGCAAACGTAACGCTTGTTACCACGCCGTCCAACCGCCATCGACGGCCAGAGTGTTGATGCGGTTGTCCTTCGTATATGGCGTGAACAGCGCCGAATACGCCCCCTTCATCTCCTCATAATCCATACTTCATCTCTTTCTGCTGTCGCACCGTTTTGAAGAACAGTATACGCGCTTCGTTTCCCGCAAACGTTCGTGAAATGCGAATTATATTTTTTTACATTTCCGTTAACGTCACTCCCTGACACGCCACCGTGTTGCCATCAGGCAGGGTTTCTCCCCCTCTTGCTCCGGCTGGTAATAGACCGTCAGAATGCTGCCGTCCGGCAATTCGCCGGAAGCGGGGTAGCCGAGATCGCCGTCGCGGTGGCCGGCGCCACCGGGGCGCAGCCGCCCGAGACCGGGTGCGCCCGCCAGCTTGATCTCATGCGCGACATCCCAGGTGCGGCCGTGGTCATCGCTGAGGCAGGCGTACTCGCCGTACGGAACGAAACGCCGCCCGTACACGGAGACCAGTTTCCCGTCGCGCAGCCGAAGCAGATGCGGCGGCAGACCGGCTAGGCCGGTTTGCCGCGCGACGGACCAGGTCGTGCCGTTGCCGGCGCTTTCAGACTGCCAGAGGCAACCGTCCTTACCGTGATAGCGAATCTGCGCCACAAGCCGCCCGTCCGCAGTCTCCACCGCGTGCGGTTCGTGGAACGCCTCGGTCCGCTCGCCTTCCGGCAGCGGAATCGCGCTGATGCGCTGCCAGGTGCGGCCCTGATCCCGCGACTCCGCCACGGAAAGCTCCTCCACACCGAGGCCATCAATACCCGCCGTCCCGGCATACGTCCTGCCGACATAGAGCAACCGGCCGTCCTTCAGCGCAATCGGGCCGTGCGGCGCGGAACCGGGAGTGCGCACCGGGGCCTCCCACGTTTTGCCGCCATCGGAGGACCGGCAGGTGAAATAACCGAGCCACGCCTTTTTCACCTCCGGCAACACTTTCTCATCATGCAGCCACCAATAGAAGAGTGGCGAGCCGGGTTTCAGCGCAGCGCGGTCCCGGATGCTCGACTCATAGGCCAGCGAAGTGAACCACGCCACGATCAAGGTCCCGTCGGGGAACTCGATGATCCCCGCGTCGCGGTCGTCCAGCGGCGTGTTGCAGACCGTGGTTGCGGCGGACCAAGTCTCGCCCTGATCCGCGCTGCGCACCATCTGAACCTTGCCGAACGGGCAGACATGCTCGTCGCGGTCGCCTGAAAAAACCGCCAGCACCTCGCCGTTTTTGCGCACGCACACCGAAGGCCAGCCGATGTATCGCCCCGGCTGTTTGCAGATCACCCGGGTCCAGAGGATCTCGGCCCGCACCTGCCGCGCATGCGCGCCGCAGATCATTGCCGTCCGCTCCTGCGCCCCGGCCGACACCACCGCGCCGACCCATCCGCACGCCACCCCCAAAAACCAACCCGTTCTTCTCTTTTTCATTTTCATCCCTCCCCTTTCCTGTTTCATGACGTTTCCCTCTGATCTTCATTTCCCCATTCCGCTACTGACCTAAGGTAACACACGTCTGTTGCGAGAACAATAACGATACCGGATTGATCATATCGCTATTTTGGGACAACACGGTTCAAGCGGCCCGGCGACAGGGGTATCAGTCCAACCGCGGCTTACGCCTCCGACCGTTACACCATATCTATGCCATCGTCCAAAACCCGCTCAAACCGCCAATCCTTTAACCTCATTCACAACAGTCGTTTGAACCCGCTGTGCGCGACCGGCCCGCGCAAGCGTTCCAGAACCTTGTCCTGCGACAACGCCTCGGCCACCTCGCCGAACACCGTATTGATCGCCTCCAGATACCGCTCAGTGACCCCCTCGTCATGCGCCAGGGTCGGGTACAATCCGGTGCCGGCCAGATATCCACGTTCGAGCATCTGCTGGGTGAACAGGGTGCGCAACGCATCCGCCTGCGGGTGCTGAAAAACGAAATGCGCCAAACAGGGGTACCCCCCGATCCGCACCGGAAGCGCATGCCGACGCGCGGCCTCTTCCCAGCCGCGCTGCACGCGCATGCCGATCCGGCCGATGTGTTCTGGCACGTCGCGCGCCCGCATCTTACGGACCGTGGCCAACGCGGCGGCCGGCCCGACCCCTTCGGTCCAGTAGGTGCTGCTGATGAAGGACGCATGCGCGCCGGACATCGCCTGCGGGGTGCCGATCACCGCCGCCATCGGATGTCCGTTGCCCAGCGCCTTCGCGAACACGGCCATGTCGGGAGCCACGCCCATTTTCAGATGGGCACCGCCGAGGCACAGCCGCCAGCCGATCGTGATCTCATCGAAGATCAGGAGCGCGCCGACCCGGTGCGCACCGTCGCGCACATATTCGTGAAACCCGGGTTCGGGATCCGCGTTGCGGCACGGCTCCATGATCACCGCAGCGAGCCGGTCGCCGCACTGCTCGAGCAGCGCATCGAACTGTTCGCGGCGGTTGAACATGAAGGGCCGGGTAGTACCGCGAAGTTCCCGCGGCACACCCAAGGGGTCCAGCCCCGGCAGCAGATGTCCGCGCAGGGCGTCGCTGTCGCCGAGATTCGCCGCCAGGTACCAGTCCTGCCAGCCGCTGTACCCGCAGACCGCCACCACCGAGCGGTCGGTGGTGGCGCGCGCGATGCGTACCGCCATGGCACAGGCCTCTCCGCCGCAGCGCGCGAAACGCGCCTGCTTCGCCCAAGGGTGCAGTTCGCAAAGCAGGTCGGCCAGCTCGACCTCTTCGGGCGCGTTCAGCGTGCACATGCTGCCCAGTGCCACCCGGCGCCGCACCGCCGCGGTCACGTCCGGATCACGAAATCCGAGCAGGCAGGAACCGATGCCGTTCGTGGAGAAATCATAGTAATGCCGACCGTCGAGATCCCAGGTCTCGCAGCCGCGCGCCTCGCGGAAATAGGCGGGCCACTGTTCCGGTGCCAGCATCTCGGGCCGCTTGCTCAAAAGCTGTACCCCGCCCGGGATGCGCTGGCGCGCATGCCGGTAAAGCTCCTGCGTGCGCCCCCCTTCCGGCGGCTCCAGCCCCAGCAGACGCCGCGCGTTGTTGCCGAACAGATCCTCCAGGTCTTCCGCATTCAATCCGAACGCGGCGGCCGCGCCGAGGTGCGCGCGCAGACTCTCCACGCCGACCGGCAGCAGGCGGCAGGCGGGCGAGGCGCCCGCCACGTGATCCGGCGAGATCCAGAGGAATCCGTCACCCGCTGTAACGCAGCGGCCGCGCTGGTCCGAAACCGGGAAATCGCTGCCCCACATCAGTCGGCGCGGCCCAAAGGCGTCGAGCAACGCGGTCAGCGGCTCGGCCTCGCAGATCCCAGAGGTGTCGAACCAGAGGTTCGGCAACCCCTGCAGACCGGACGCGCCGACGCTTGCGTTGGGAGCGTGAAAGGCGCGGCCCGCGTGCGCCAGGATCAATCGCGCGTTGGTGTATTTCTCACAATGCGACCGCACATATTCAAGGTTTTCGGGATCGGCCAAGGCACCCGTGCGCACCAGATGCAGCGTGATCGCCAGACCGTGCTCGTCCGCCATCTGCCAGACCCACTCGGGAATGAAAGCGTTGGGGGGCGCGTCGAACATCGGCTTGCCCGTACTGTAGGTGTGATAGGGTTTGAACCCCGCAAAGGGCTTGCGGCCCAGCAAGGGGTCCATGTCGCCGCGCCGCATCCCGGGCGCGACCAGTGCGAAGGCCCGCGACTCCGGCAACACCGCCGCCGCATCCAGAATCCACATGTTGACCGCCGCGATCCGCTCGACCGGCGCAAAGGGCACCGGGAGGAAGATCGCGCCCACGAGACGTTGTTCGCCGACCTGCCGGCCCAGCACCGATTGCCAGACGCACGCGTCTGCAACCTCCGGCCCCGCGCCATACAGATTCCCTGCAGGCAGCCGCATGTCGGCCTGTCGGTACAGGTGCGCATGGGCGTCAAAAAGCCGTTGCGGCAAACGCGACGCCGCTTCCCGCGCCGCTTGCGCGTCACGCTCGTCCCACATCCAATCCCGCATCTTCATCTCCCGCCTCCCTGCTCATGGTGGCGATCTGCCCACCCTATTGTTGCGGTGGTTTCTCCGCACCCTTGCCGGACAACTTGGGAACCTTGAACCGCGTGCAGGCGATGTGCCGCACATGGTCGTCGGTCGCATAATAGTAGACCGCCGCGATCATGCCATCGGCCAGCTTGACCGCCCGCGGATACCCGAGATCATATCCGTCGCCGTCATCGCGCAGCACCAGCACGTGGTCGGTGCGCCAGGTCAGTCCCTCGTCTTCCGAAACCAACGCACGGATGCCTGAAGGCGCGTCGCGATAACCGTAAACCAAAACCAGGCGCCCGTCATCCAGTTTGACCAACCCGCTGGGCGGTGTCGATCGCGCATCGATCTCGGTGGGGCGCACCTCCCAAGTGCGGCCGCCGTCTCTGGAGACCGCCTGCCAAACCGGCGCACCGCCACCGGAGACCCGCGTCAGCATCCAGACCACGCCCTTCGAGGTGGTGTACAGCAGCGTCTCTTCCGTGAATTTTAACCGATTGCCGGGATCCCCCATCACGTCGACCACCTCAACCTTGAGTCCGTCACGTGTGATCGCGACCTTCACCCGACCTGCGCATGTCTCATCTTTACGCACCATAAAGGCCCGCAACACTGTGCCGTCCGGCAGTTGCGTCATAGACCACGGTGACGAACCGGAAACATAGGTGTCCAGCCCCGCGATATCCCGCCGCGTCCAAGTCTTGCCCCTGTCTTCCGAACGTTCTACGTAGGCACCGCTGAGCGTCGAAAACGTGTTGGCCTTCCGGCCGCGGCCCGGACTGCTGTAGGTGATGCCGTAACGCCCCTTGAACTCGTCCAGCCGTACCATCGGATACCAGCGGAACCAGTAATGCCCTATCCGCATGAGCGCGTTTTCAGCCGCCGTAAAGGTCGGCCCGGGCATGTCGGATACCGCCGACTTCGGAAACGTCTCTGTTGCGTTCCAAGTAATCCCGCCGTCCGTGCTCATCATCCTGCAGGTGCGCGTGTCCGCCGTCTCGAAATGTGTGGCACGGCCTTTGATGGGGAAACTCGCGAACAGATGCCCGGTCCCTCGATCAATCAAGAAACTCGGAAAACAGGCGAATTTCCCCTGCTCCTTATAAATCACATGGTGCGTCGCGCCCTCGACCGGATGCTCCCACGGTTTCAACGCGACCGCTGCCTCGGTCCAACGCACCCAATCCCAAAACGCCTCGCCCGTGGCGGGGCTGCTGCCAGCTCCGTAACTGACCCTGTTGCGGCCCTCGTGCGCCGGATGCGTGAACGCCCCCGCCCCGTCGATCACCGCTACCCCGTCCGCCAGGACGCGCACGTCCCTGCCTTTGATCTCGACCCGGTATACGTGAAAACCGCCGGTCGTGTCCATGGCGTGCGAAAGCCTGGCATGGTGCAACTCGATCTTGTCGGCATACAGCGTGAGGATATCCTCGCGTTCGCCGTCAGAGAAGCCCAGCATCACCCCGGCCATCCCGTCGCACGCGACCACCCTGACGCGTGCCTCGACCGCCGCCCCGGCCCGCGGACACGCGCGCCATTCGTGGCTCAAAACCACCATGTCCCCTGCCTGTGTGCCGGCGTCCCGCACGTGTAAGAGCCCATTGCTGACCGAGGCCTCCGCGGTTCCATCGCCGATCAAGGGTTGCGTCTCCGACAGAAACTCTTCCGAACGCCAGCCCGCGCCCGCCGTTTTTCCCCCGGCCCCGCTCCCGTACTGCACCGCCGCCGCAACCGTTACCCCTAACAGCATAACCGCATTCAACCGCATGATTTCTCCTTCTGTCACGTCTGTAAACCTGAACGTTGCACGTTGAACTCCCGAGAAGTATCGCTCAACCCTCCTTTTGAGAAGTGCTTCCCTACGTTTGTTCCCGTAACCCGGGGCAACACCCCGCCTCCTTTTTGCGGGCTACTGCAACAAAATCACCGTGCCCTTTAAAGGTATGGGGTCGATCACCCGGTTGCCGGGTGCGAATTCGATCCAGTTCCAGCGCTGCACGCTTGAGGCTACGGAGTTCAAGCTGCCCCACTGAATGCACGGTGAAAAGGTCGAGCCAAACGTTTCTGTCCGCGTGACGACACCCTTGAGCCAGCCGTCGTCATAGTAGCGAACGACACCGTTGCCGCCGTCGCCCGCGGGGTCATAATACATTTGCACAATGTGGTAATCCGCCCGGCGGGCGTACGGACCCAGCGCCACGGCCTCACCGTCATGCGTGTAATAGTAGCAGTCGGTCGGCGTGAACATCATGCTCCAACGCTGTGTCCCGTCGTACACGCGCATCGCGACGGCATCGAGCGGGGTGGACGCCGCAACCACCCGTAACCGCGCGCTAGCGGTCCAACCCTCGGCATGTCCGATCACATCCTCAGGAAGATCTCCGACATAGTTTCCCGTCGCGGTCCCGCAGTCCGTGCCCTCCCAGTAGTTGGTACCTTCCTCGGCGCCTCCGCTCCAGACTACACCTTGCCGTGTGAGATGGAATTCGCTAACGCGCGCGATGCCATATATGGAACTGCTGCCATCGCCGAATGTCGTCTCGTTCGTAACATATTCATCTTGACTACTCAGATGGGTGAAGACTGGTTCCGGACTGCCATCGAGATAAAACCTCGCCTCCCTCGTACGCCAGTTCTGCGTCCAGATCATTTCATGCCAGTTTGTGCCTAGATCGACCATGTAGTTGCGCGAAAGAACCGTGTTATCGTAATAACGGACGCGGTCTTTGCTGAACATGACGTAGAATGCCTGCCTCCCGCTAACACCGTCCGGCCTCGGGCCGTAGAGTCCGCAATTGAGTTGGTAACGGTCGTCGGTCTGCGTCTCGTCGACCAGCCGGAAACGCATGCGGCAGGTCGTGATGTGATTTGTCGCAAACGTTCCCTCTTCCGTTCTGATGAAATAACGCGCATACGCATAGGATGTCCTGTTGGTCATGACCAGATGAAGGGTCTTCTCACCGGTGATTTCGTCGGTCACGATGGAGGATCCACCCGGTTCGAAACCGCTTTTCATCCATGCGGGAGACGACGCCTCCGGCAATACGTTATTCGTTGCGGTGTAGAACAGATCCCTGGGTTCATAGCTCCAGCCCTCACCCGCCGGATTCGCCGCCCCGCGATGTAACCAAGTCGCGGGTTCGGCCAACTCGCGTGTGGTCCACCGCAGAAACTTGATTCCCGCCATGCCTTGAAGCGAGGTCCCGTTGTCACCGAACATCACGTTGTTGGCAACACTTTCATCCTGAACGCTGGCCCACTCGCTAATCACAGGAACCGCCAAGTGATCCAGATAGACTTTGGCGCGGTTGGCAGGGACATTGATGACCACACGCACGGTATGCCAGCCCAGACCCAACGCCGGACCGTATACCGTTAGAGCCCCGTTTTTCTTTATGCCGTTTTCTGCGAACTCCAGATACCAGGAGGCTCGTCCTGCTGTCCCGTTTAGACGAGGACGGGCCAGACCCAGCGCCAACTGCGAGGTCGTGTCGGGCTGGCTGTCGTCCGCCAGTCGAAAGCGCATGTCAACGGTGATCAGTTCGTTCGTCGTGCCTGAACCGGGTTCCACTTGCATCTGATAAAGAGGCCAACGATTATTCGCCGTCGAACTGTTGGTGTGAACCAACATCAGCACGTCGCCTTCCTTCTGGTCGTTGACGATCCGCACGTAGTTCACGTTGCCGGGGGTGGTGCTCTGATAGCCGCCAGTCACCCAACGCGCGTCCGTTACCTCCGGCAGACCGTTGCTTGCGGCATAAACATGATCCCACTGGTTCGTCGGAACGGTCCAACGCCCATCCTCTGTGAACAGCACCGGTTCCGCACCCACATACCCGACAAACGCCAGAACCGCCGCTACAACGCAACTTGCCTTTTTCATGAACGTACACTCCTTCCCCGTCCACGCGGCGCACAATACGGCCAGCGCCAACGCAGTCCCCTTATCGCATCGCGCACCGCGTCCCTTTTCCCAAACGTCTTCCCAACCTCTCATCGCCTTGCCCTTTCTCCATTTGTTGTTCTACCATACCACACGCGGGGCGAGAAAAAAGCAGTGAAAAAAGAAATGTAATATCGTTGCATTCGGGAGTT
>Ga0209066_10003162_pt1 | contig 19114 bp, 15 predicted proteins | sample All_14_2_FD_187198 | JGI IMG/M metagenome (GOLD analysis project Ga0209066, IMG submission 187198) | Freshwater microbial communities in response to fracking from Pennsylvania, USA - Allegheny Zone_MetaG_DW_15 (SPAdes) (version 2) ... | reverse complement strand
AGGCTGACTTGCGTGTATTCTGTTCGGTCTCACTCGTTCCAATCGAAATTTACTTGACAATTCTGTTTAAACACGGGAGTTATCCCGGTTAACAATTTATAATTATTACCAAAACTATTCGATTATGAATCCAAATCAACACCTGAGATTTTCATGCTCGGGTTCAGCCCGAAATTTAGTTGCGGCGCTCTTGTTGCTCATGCCTATGTTTTTGGCAGCGCAATTGAGTGTCAACATCACTGGCGTCAGCCCAACCTGCAATGGCTACACCAATGGTGAAGTAACTGCGAATGTGACTGGAGGCACTGCACCTTACACTTTTTCATGGAACAACGGTGCAAACAGCAACGTGCTTCAAAGCGTTGGCGCTGGCAACTTCAGCGTCACAGTTACTGATGCAAATGGCGGCCAAGCCAATGCATCCTTCAACCTGACACAGCCTTCCGCATTGGCAGTCAGCATCAACACAGGAAACCCATGTGCTGGTGGTGGCAATGCCACCGCTACAGCTTCTGGTGGAACAGGTGGCTACAGCTATCTTTGGGACACTGGTGCCACCGGTGCCACTGTTTCTGGCCTCTCCAACGGCTTGCATTGCGTAACCGTAACGGACGGCAATGGCTGCCAAGTTGTCAACTGTGCAGCTATTTCAGGTGCCATGTCCATCAACGTTGTGGTACAGGGTCTTGCCTGTTTCAACTACTGCGATGCATCTGTTGAGGCTATCGTTTCAGGAGGCACACCACCCTACACTTACAATTGGAGCAACGGGGCTACTGGCTCCGTAAATGCCAACCTAGGCCCTGGCACTTACTCTGTCACAGCGACGGATGCCAATGGCTGCACCGTAACAGGTAGTGGCACCGTTGGGAACCCCATTCAGATTAACGCAAACCTTACCGTCAACAACCCAGGCTGCGGCGGCGGCAACCCCGTTGGTTCTGCCACAGTAAACCCAACAGGTGGTACAGCGCCTTACACGGTCACTTGGAGCACAGGTGCCACTGGCAACACCATCAACGGTTTGATGGCAGGCAGCTATTCCGTCACAGTGGTTGACTTTCTGGGCTGTTCTTCCGCACAAGCCTTTGTGGTAGTTCCGCAGTCCAGCATTTTCATTAGTGCTACTGCTACTCCAGCTTCTGCCTGCGGCACGCCAACTGGTTCAATTACCGCCACTGCTACCGGCGGTGTGGCTCCTTTCACTTACCAGTGGAGCAACGGCGCCAACGGAGCAACTATCACTGGCTTGGTTCCAGGCACTTACACAGTAGTTGTGACCGATTCACAAGGTTGCGGAGCAACTGCTCAAGCAACGGTTGGCGGAACGCCAGCTATTGATTTGCATATCACAGGAGTTAGCAATGGTTGCGCAGCAAATGGCACAGCCACAGCAATGGTAACACCTGGCACAGGTACTGCACCTTTCAGCTTCCTTTGGAGCAATGGTGCTACAACCTCTGTTATCAACAACCTTTCAGCAGGCACCTACACGGTGACCGTGACTGATGCGGCTGGCTGCACGGCAGTTGACCAAGTGACCGTTTCTGGCACTTCCAGCCTTTCCGTAACTGCTACAGGCAATGCTGTTTCCTGCTTCAACGGTGGCAACGGCAGCGCTACCGCAAACGTTGTTGGCGCAGGCGGCACGGTTGCTTACCAGTGGAGCAACGGTGGCACAACACAAACCATCAGCAACCTTTCTACGGGCACCTACTTCGTGACAGTGACTGACCAAAGCTCTGGCTGTACGGCATTCACAAGTGCATTTGTTGGCCAACCTACTCAAGTGAGTGTTACCGTCACTGGTACGAATGGCACTTGCAACCAACTTGGCTCTGCAACGGCTATCGCAACCGGCGGCACTGCGCCTTACACTTATGCTTGGAGCAACGGTGGTACCGGTTCCACGATTTCAAACCTGAACACAGGCGCTTACGCAGTCACTGCAACTGACTCAAAAGGCTGCGCTGCAATGGGTATGGTTTCCGTTTCAAACAGCAGCGCTGGCTTGAACGTGACCGTGAACGTGACGCATGCCATCAGTGCCGTAAATGCTGACGACGGCTCTGTTTCCACTACAGTGAGCGGCGGCACAGCGCCTTACACTTATTCTTGGAATACAGGTGCAACTACTTCCAGCCTTTCCAACCTCGGCCCTGGCACTTACACCGTGACCGTTACTTCTTCAGAAGGTTGCACAGGCACTGGCACAGTGGTACTGGTTGAACCAAGCTGCATTGGTGACAGGGTTTGGGAGGACGTTAACCGCAACGGCTGCCAAGACCCCGGTGAATTTGGCTACGCCAACGTTACCGTAACGCTCACGGGCACCACCACTTCTGGTGCTTCGGTGAACATGACCACTACAACTGCCCTGAACGGCTTCTATATTTTCAATAACCTTCAGGCTGGTACTTACCAAGTGCATTTCGCATTGCCAACCAACTATGCATTCTCTCCAGCGAATGCTTGCAGCGACGACTTCAGCGACAGCGATGCAAACGCAAGTGGCAACACAAGCAATATCGTGCTGGCTGCTGGCAACTGCAACAACACCGTTGATGCTGGTATCTTCGATGATTGTTTGAACGTATCTGACCCTGGCACAATCTGCTGCGATCAGTTCCTCTGCGGCCCAGGCAACACCGCTGCGACCATCAACTCCACTACTCCAGCAGTGGGCGGCGGCAGCCCGGTACAGTACATGTGGATGTACACGAACGTACCTGGCCCATACAACCCAAATACTTGGTTCTCAGTGACTTCTGGTGGAATGAGCGCATCCTACAGCCCTGGCGTTATTTATGAAACGACCTATTTCGTTCGCTGCGCAAAAGCTGCTGATTGCAGTGACTGGCTGGAATCCAATATCGTGACAATTGAAGTTGGTGATGATGCTGTAGCTGAAATCACTGGCCTCGACGCAGTTTGTGTTGGTGACCAGGTAACTTACTCCGCTACGAGCAGTGGCCCAGGCGCTACTTATTCCTGGAATTTTGGCCCAAATGCAACGCCTTCCACTTCTACGCAGCAGAATCCAACCATCACTTGGAACGCCTACGGCGTTGTGTACATCCAATTGACGGTAACTGCCAATGGTTGCACCTCGCACGACGAGTTGGGTGTTTTCGTTTCAAACGACCCAATCAACTGCGGCAACGGCATCGTCATCAACGTCAACAACATGGCAGATGCCGTGATGGTGGACTGGGAAATGACGCAGGTACAGGGCAATTTTAACTTTGTGGTTCAGCGTTCCAACGATGGCACTAATTTCAGCAACCTCGCTACGCTTCCACAGGCCCAAGGAATTGGCATGAAGCAGTACAGTTTTGCCGACTACTATCCTAAGAAAGGCAATGCGTTTTACCGTGTTGAAATCCTGAAGGATGGACAGCACCTCAAGTATTCTTCCTTGGAATTGGTGCAGCGCTTCGAGGCTCGCCAGAATTTCATGGTCAGCCCGAACCCAGTCAACGATGTGCTGAACCTTGAATCCAAAGGCAGTGTAAACTCTGACATCAATGTTGAAATCATAAATCTACAAGGCCAATCAGTTGAGTCTTTGAAGATTGAAGGTTCAACACTGAATAAATCATTGAACCTGAGCCATTTGCAAGGTGGTACTTACATGCTGCGCTTGCGCTACGGCAACGGAGTCAGGGAAACCATCAAGTTTGTGAAATCATAAACTAATTTTTCCCGATTTCGAAGCGGGGCGTGCCGAAAGGCACGTCCCGCTTCGTTTTTTAATAACATTCTAAGATGAAAATGAAACAGTGAGTTATACAGCAGCGTAGAGATTTTGTAGTTTTGCGAAGAAAATAAGAAACCTACCTATCGGCCAACACCTTTTCAATTCTGCAAGTCAATTCAATTCAAATTCTTATGAAGAAAAATCTGCGCTACGCTTTGATACTGGTATCAAGTGTATTTCTATTTGGGTGTCAAAAAGAAAATCCCAATTGGAAAACTGATTCGGAGAAACCGCAATTCCTTCACAACACCATGCAAGCCATTACGGACGTAATCGTGCACGACATTTTATCGCCGCCCGTGGCCAGCAGGATTTACTCATACTCATCCATCGCTGCCTACGAGGCCATGGTTCCTGGTCATCCAGATTACCAGCCCTTGGCGGGTCAATTGACTAACCTCACGCCTGCCCCACAGCCAGAAGCTGGAAAGGAATACTGCTATGCGCTAGCTGGCGCAAAGGCAATGGTGGACATGGGCAAGAAATTGATTTTTTCAGAAGAAAAAATAGATGAGTACGAACAAAAGATGTTGGCGGAATTTAAGGCCATCAACATGCCGCAAGATGTTTATGACCGTTCTTTGGCCTATGGACAGCAGGTGGCGAAGCACATAATGGCATGGGCGGACAAGGACAACTACAAGCAAACCCGCACGTTCCCGAAATACACCATCAACGATGAACCAAAGCGTTGGAAGCCCACCCCACCTGATTACATGGACGCCATCGAACCGCACTGGAACAAAATCCGGCCAATGGTTTTGGACTCCGCCGCCCAGTTTAAGCCTGCTGCGCCGACACCGTTCAATATGACCGACAAAAACAGTGAGTTCTACAAGAACGCCATGCAGGTTTACAAGGCGTTGGATGGTACGGAAGCAGAGAAAAACGAGCGAATTGCCATCGCACAATTTTGGGATTGCAACCCCTACGTGTCGCACCACAAGGGCCACGTCATGTTTGCCACAAAGAAGATCACACCTGGCGGCCACTGGGTAGGCATTACCAAAACAGCCTGCATTACTGCCAAAGCCGACATTATGACTTCAGCCCGTGCCTACGTTATGTGTTCCATTTCCTTGATTGACGGCTTTATTTCCTGCTGGGATGAAAAATACCGCAGTGAAGTGGTTCGGCCAGAAACGGTCATCAACACTTTCATTGACCCGAATTGGACGCCGTTGTTGCAAACGCCACCGTTCCCAGAATACACGAGCGGTCATAGCGTAATTTCTGCCGCTGCCTCCACGGCACTGACCAATGTTTTTGGGGACAATTTCGCCTACACCGATTCGGTCGAAGTGGCGTTCGGGTTGCCTGTAAGGAGTTTCACTTCCTTCTATCATGCCGCCAGCGAAGCAGCAGAAAGCCGCAATTATGGCGGCATCCACTACATACCAGCCTGTAAGGTGGGGATGGATCAGGGCAAGAAAGTTGGCGAATTTATCGTCAGCAATGTCAAATTGAAAAAATAGACCACATATTCCATGGTTTACTAAAAAAACTTTCCGTGACTTGCTTGCGGAAAGTTTTTTTCTTTGTGAAAATACCACCCTAGCCTCATGGATTTATCGAAAAAAATCGGACTGTTCCTTTCCCCTGCCTTGTTTTTGCTGCTGTTGTTGTTGCCGCCACAGTTCGGGCTAGAGCCAGATGCTTGGAAAGTGCTTTCCCTTTCGATGCTGATGTTGGGTTGGTGGGTCACTGAAGCGTTGCCATTGCCGGTTACCTCGTTAGTCCCACTGGTAGCGCTTCCTCTGATGGGCATCAGCCAGCCTAAGGAGGTTGCCCCGTTCTATGGCGACCCTATCGTTTTCCTTTTCCTTGGCGGCTTCATGTTGGCGATGGCAATGGAAAAATGGAACCTTCACCGCCGGATAGCCCTCACCATTGTCAGCCTCACGGGCACAAATGCGAACGGAATCGTGCTTGGATTTATGCTTGCCACCGCATTGATGAGCATGTGGATAAGCAATACTGCTACCACCATCATGATGCTGCCCATTGCGTTATCGGTCATTAGTTTGCTTTCGGAAAGCCGTTTGATGGATACAAGTGCAAAACATACACTGGGCATGGCCAATTTTTCGAAAACAATCATGTTGGGCATAGCCTATGCTGCAAGCATGGGTGGCATGGCCACTTTGATTGGAACCCCGCCCAATGTTGTTTTCAAGGCTTACATGGTAAAAAACGGCTACAACGTCAATTTCTTCGATTGGATGCTGGTGGGCGTTCCACTGACCGTGATAATGGTTTTGATAACCTATTTCATCAATGTAAAACTTCTATTCCCAAATCGTCTGGGAAAATTCGTGGGTGCTTCAGAACTGATTGAAGGCGAGTTGAAAGCGCTTGGTAAGCCGTCCAAGGCAGAAAAGCGGATTTTTTGGTTGTTCATGGTGACAGTAGCCCTGTGGATTTCAAGTGGGTTCCTCACAAAAGCAATCCCAAGCCTGAAACTGACGGATGAAATGATTGCGATGGCAGCAGCGATTGCGCTTTTCCTCATCCCCATTGATTTCAAAAACGGCATTTTTTTGGCGGAATGGAACGACACCTCGAAACTTCCTTGGGGTATTCTCCTACTCTTCGGTGGCGGCTTGGCCCTTGCCGATGCACTTTATAAAACTGGGTTAATTGACCTGATTGGTGGTGCGTTTCACGGCAGCCATGTCAATCGGATACTTTTCATTTTGGCATTGACGGCAGCAACCGTTCTGCTCTCAGAGGCTATGTCGAATGTGGCGTTGGTTGTCGTTTTCCTTCCTGTGGTGAGCGGCATAGCACAAGGTGCTGGCATCGAACCGATTCTATTGGCAGTACCAATGACGCTGGCTGCAAGCTGTGGTTTCATGTTGCCAATGGCCACACCACCGAATGCCATCGTGTTCGGCAGTGGGCACCTGCGGGTAGTTGATATGGTGAAATCAGGGCTTTGGCTGGACTTGATTTCCATATTATTAATTGCGCTTTTTGCGGAAACGGTTGTGCTCTGGGTTTTTTAAAGCGAAAGTGGAGGGAACAAATGCAGTTTTCACAGTGCTTTAACTAATGCAGTACAACTATCCTTTCAACGAAGCATTTTAATTTTACAAAAATCTAATTGGGATGAAAACCTTATTTTTTTCATTAATCAGTATTGCCATATTTTCTGCCTCTTTTACGGTTGACAGCGGAAACATCACTGAAAAATTCAAGGTCTATGGGAATTGCGACATGTGCAAAACCCGCATCGAAAAAGCCTTGATGGTAAAAGGTGTGAAATATGCTTATTGGGACAAAACAACCGAAATGGCTACCGTGAAATTCAACCCAACGGTAGTTTCATTGGAACAATTGCATAAAAACGTGGCAGCCGTTGGGCACGATACCGACTTGGTGAAGGCGGACGACAAGGTTTACGAAAACCTGCATTCCTGTTGCAAATATGAGCGGCCTAAAAAAAGCTGAAATTTATAGGTGAAAAACCGCTTTCAAGCAAGCATCGGCGAGGTTTTGAACCTCGCCGATGCTGTATTTATTGCGGCTGGGCCAGATGCCTCCGCTCAATTTCCAACAGTTGTTCAGGTGTTGCTACTGTTTGCAGTTCGGCAAACATGACCCTTTCCTCGAACCGGATATGCGTAGCCAATAATTCTTCAAACTGGTTCAACCGTCGCTCCAAATCGTCAGTAATTGTCAGCAACCGTTTCAATTTTCGGTGTTCTCGGAGCGCCCGCTTGACCATCGGATGCAATTCATCGCCAAGAACGGGGAAAACGTGCTGCTCCTCCAATTCGAAATGAGGCGCCAAGTGTTCCTCAAAAAAAATGGACACATACGATTTTATCTTATCGAGGGCTACCCCGTTTGACAAACCACTGCGGATTTTCCAGCATAGCAATAGTCCATGATGGTGGTCCCTGCTCAATGGTTGCAGTGACACATGGCGCTTCAATGGCTTCAGTTCCCGCATGTTCAATTCAGGATTTGTCGCTCCAATTCAATGGCCCTTGGAAACATAATATTGTTTTCCAAGTGGATGTGCAGGTGTAGGTCTTCTTCGAACTCCCGAAGCATCGCAAAGGCCACCCGGTAGGTGGTACAGCCGTCAGCTGGGGCACTATATTGGCTGCTTAGTTCTGATATCCTAGCAAGGCGGTCGCCTTCCACAGCATGTTCGGCCATCATCATCCGAATCGGGTTTTCGACAGTGCCAAAGGGCGGTGGCGCTAAGTGCTTCACATTGGCAAGCTTGCGAACGAAAGGGAAAAGCACCATTTCTTCCCGTTGCATGTGCGAAGCCAGTTCGGTTGCCACATGCGCAAACTCATCCCTAATCTCAAAAAGTTCAGGATGCCGCTCCCCGTGTACCTTGCAGAGCTTGTTCAGGTACTGCATCAATTCTGGCGACTTTTGCGCTACGTAACGGTGGTGCTTTTTTTCCACGTAATCTGCCAGTAAATCAAGCGGCCAAGTTCGATAGTCAATAGCAGCTGCGGCGTTGGAATAGGTTGCTTCCTGAAGTTCTTGCACGAGCGCAGGGGCTTCTAGGTTTTTGCTTTCGCAAACATCACTTATGCTTCGGCCACCTTTGCAGCAGAAATCAATGCCGTGAGATTGGAAAACTGATGCAGTACGATAGTCTTGGGCGACAACCTCGCCCACCGTCAGGTCTTGATTGAATTTCATTTTTTCACATTTTATAAACAGGACAAAATTGTCCTGTTTTTAGTTAATTTTTTTTTAGCACTTCAGGTACGTGATTCCATCATTGAAACCAATCGCCAAATCCAGCACCTTGGATTCTTCCAATATTATTTTCAGTTCACCCCGTACAGTGGCAAAGCGTTCGTGCATGGGGCAAGGTTGAGCGCATTGCAGGCTTTGGAAAACATCGTTTCAAGCTTTTAAAATGGAGGGGAGTCCTAAATGTCAGGGGCAAGATTAAAGGGTTTTTGAATTTCGGACAAATTTATCCGAATTAGAATGGTAGCTGGTCATTTCTTTTTACAAACTACAGACAAAACAAGCTTGTGAGGCTAAAACTCAGCAACGCTTGCCACCTAGAAGGGAACCTATTTCACATTCACTTAGGGTTGCCTTCAGCCCTTCCCTACTGCCATAGAAATGATGGTGCAGCGGACAAGGACTTTCCACGGAACAGGTTGGCATCCCTAAAATGCAATTGGTCAAAGCGCCTTTGCCATCAATGCACTCGACAATATCCAACAGTGAAACTTTCGCATTGGCTTCATCGAGGAAAAAACCACCGTTCGGGCCTTTGATGCTGCTGATGAGGTTGTGCCTGGAAAGCTGTTGCAAAATCTTGGCAAGGAACTGCTGTGGCACCTGCAGGGCGTCGGCAATCTCCTTAACACCGACATTTTTTTCATGGGCCTTTTGCGCTATTAAGTAAAGTACAGCTCGGATAGCGTATTGACAACTTTTGGAAAACATAGAAATGCGTTTGAACAACAATTAAAATTCAAAGGTCATAAATTCGGATAAAAGCACCCTATTTAGTTTATTGATAATAATCAGTTCGCCCCCTGACAATCGTCATTAACCGAGCCATCGGTTCCAGCAATCTTTGTCTCATCAAAAAAAGATATAAACATCCTTTTTTCTTTTATAAAACCTTAATCGTTCAAACTCATTGATTATGAATAATTTATTACTGTCAATTTTCATACTGGTGTCGTTATTTACGAGCATCGGTTGTGCGTCAGACAAGTCGGAACCAGCCTCATCAGGAGAAGCTACTGACAAGCCCAAATCCATGTTGGCCGAAGAGGCAGACCCCTTGGCCAACAAAGGCGTAGGCCCTGTTACCTCGGTGGAATTTGATGCTACCATTAACCAAGCAATGGCCGAACAAGGCAAAGCCGTTTATGAAGCAAAATGCATGGCATGCCATAAGCCCACTGAGAAGTTCATTGGCCCAGCGCCAAAGGGCATCTTCGAACGCCGCTCACCAGAATGGGTAATGAACATGATTCTCAACCCCGATCAGATGGTAAAGGAGGACCCAATCGCTAAAAAACTACTCATGGAATTCAACGGCTCGCCAATGGCCAACCAACACCTCACAGAGGAAGAGGCACGGCAGGTTTTAGAGTTTTTTAGGACGCTATAGTTGGGTTTACCAATTCGTTATTTAGGCAAATTCAAACTTTACTCCCCATATACCAGTGTCCAAAGTGTATCTATTCATCTGAAAATCAAACTTTTATATGAAAAAGCATTTAATCCATTTTCTGAGTTTATTGCTTGCAGCAATGGGTGTGCTCTTGCTCATGCTGACAGGTTGTGGACAAGCCAACAAAAGCACATCCACAGGTGCGCTTGGCAGCAATGCAGCGCAGAAAACTTATGTGGCTCCTGGTAGCCTTGATGAGTTCTACATGTTTGCCTCAGGCGGCTTCAGCGGCCAAATCGGCGTGTATGGCCTACCATCAGGTAGGTTGTTCAAGCAGATTCCCGTGTTCAGCGTGGACGCTGAAAAAAGTTATGGGTTCAACGAAGAAACGAAGCCCATGCTTCAAACTTCGCACGGCTTTGTGCCTTGGGACGACGCCCACCACCCTGCCCTATCGCAGACCAATGGCGAGACAGACGGGCGTTGGATTTTCATCAATGGCAATAATACGCCACGTGTCGCCCGTGTGGATTTGAGCACTTTTGAGACGGCGGAAATCATTGAAATCCCGAACTCAGCTGGCAACCACTCCTCGCCATACCTGACGATGAACACGGAATACCTCGTGGCCGGAACCCGCTTTAGTGTACCCATTCCGCAAAAAGATGTTAGCATTTCCAGCTACAAGGAGAATTTCAAAGGGGCGCTTTCTTTCATTAAAGTGGACCCGAACACGGGCCACATGAACATTGAGTTCCAAGTGTTGATGCCGGGCCTCGATTTTGACCTCGCAACCTGCGGCAAAGGCCCATCGCATGGATGGTCGTTTTTCACCTCCTATAACTCCGAACAAAAGAACTCATTGCTCGAAGTCAATGCTTCGCAAAATGACAAGGACTTTGTGGCCGCTGTGAACTGGAAGAAGGCAGAAGAATACCTAAAAGCTGGCAAGGCCAAGGATTTTCCCGTCAATTATATGCACAATGTTTACAGTGATGAAACCCACATGGCCACTTCCACTGCCATGAAATCGGTGAAAGTGCTGATTCCGAGCGAATGCCCCGGCCTCGTTTATCTGCTCCCCACGCCAAAGTCTCCGCACGGCGTGGACGTTGACCCAACGGGTGAGTACATCGTTTGCTCTGGCAAACTTTCTGCCGACATTACGGCCCACTCGTTCAGTAAATTGCTGAAAGCAGCCGAGAGCAAGGACTTTGATGGCGATGTTGGCGGCGTGCCAATCCTGAAATTTGAATCTGTGCTCGGCGGTACGGTGAAGGAACCCGGCCTTGGCCCCCTCCACACCGAATTTGATGATAAAGGCTTCGCCTACACGAGCTTCTTCATTTCCTCCGAAATCGTGAAATGGAAAGTCGGCACATGGGAGGTCGTTGACCGCCAACCTACTTTTTACTCAATTGGCCACCTTTGCGTCCCAGGTGGCAATTCGATGAAGCCAGAAGGCAAATATGTGATTGCCCTTAATAAAATCACAAAGGACCGCTATTTGCCCACCGGGCCTGAATTGACCCAAAGCGCCCAGCTTTACGCCATTGACGGTGATAAAATGGAGCTACTTCTCGATTTCCCAACCATTGGCGAGCCTCACTATGCTCAAGCCATATCGGCCAGTCGGGTCATACCAAGGCAAAAGCAGTTTTTTAAATTGAGCGAAAACAAGCATCCGTACGTTACCCCGACTGAAAAAGACGCCAAAGTGGTGCGGGAAGGCAAGAATATACATATTTATATGACCATGATTCGCAGCCACTTTGCCCCAGACAATATTGAGGGTGTCAAGGTAGGCGACAAGGTTTATTTCCATGTAACAAACTTAGAACAAGACTTTGATGTGCCGCATGGTTTTGCGGTTATGGGTGCCAATACCGCCGAAATACTAGTCATGCCCGGCCAGACCGAAACGCTGGTTTGGGAACCAAGGCAAGAGGGCGTTATCCCATTCTATTGCACAGATTTCTGCTCAGCACTGCACCAAGAAATGCAGGGCTACGTCAGGGTTTCCGCCGCCGGGTCAGGCACTGCCCTGAAATGGTGGCTTGGGGATGAGAAACCAGTGCAATAAATCATTGATAAATGATGAATGATAAATGATGAATGACGTGATGCCACTCATTATTTATCATTCACCATTCATCATTTATCATCTCAATCATGAAAGCTTATCCGAAAATACTGTTCTTCGCTGCGGCAGCTTTTTTGCTGCTATTATTTGTTTTCCCAATGTGGCAAATAACCTTAATTGCCCCCCAATATCCTAAGGGCGTGACGATGTATATTTGGATAAATAAAATTACGGGAAGCGAAACTGGCACCCTTCAGAACATCAATATATTGAACCACTATGTAGGGATGAAACATATTGAACCAGATTCAATACCTGAATTGAAATATTTCCAGATTGTGGTGGGAGCAATGGCATTCTTGGGCATGGCATTGGCCTTCACTGGCAGCTGGAAGCTCTGGATGGCATGGTTGGTTCTCGGTATAATAGGCTGTGCATTAGGGCTTTACGACTTCTACCTTTGGGAATACGACTATGGCCACAACCTCAGCCCAACTGCCCCGATTAAAATACCCGGCATGGCCTATCAACCACCATTAATTGGCAATAAAGTATTGCTTAATTTCTTGGCAAAATCATGGCCATATATCGGTGGTTGGTTTATTGGCGGCACTTTTATTCTTGGTGCTGTCGCAATATGGCTTCAAAAAAGAAATACATCCATCGCATGAAAAACTGGTTATTAATCTCCTTAGTTTTCGGGCTATTTGCGGCCTGCACGCCAACCGCCGAACCCGTCGTCTTCGGCGAAGATATGTGCGCTCATTGCAAAATGACCATCGTTGACGAGCAATTTGCAGCCGAGGCTGTCAGCCAAAAAGGCAAGGTTTATAAATTCGATGCTATTGAATGTATGGTGGAGTTTTTAAAAATAAAGCAATCGGATAAAATGGCGCTGACCCTCGTAAGGGACTATGAAAACCCGAAAGAATGGCAAGATGCTGCCCAATGCAATTACCTGATTTCCAAGGACTTGCCAAGCCCGATGGGTGCTGGACTCTCGGCCTGGCTTTCCAAGGAAAACGCCGAAGCAATGAAAGCCGAAAAGGGCGGCGAAATTTATGATTGGGCAGGTTTGCGAGCGCAATTCAAATAGGTATGAGGTAGGAGGGATGAGGGATTTCCAGTTCCTCATCCCTCATCCTTTATACCTCATACCTAAGATTATGTTAAGATGGATTTTAGTAAGCACGTTGATGCTTGCAGGGCAGGCAGTTATATGGGCAAACACCTATCAAGTGTGTAAGTCCTGCCCTGTTTCTTCCGTAAAAATGGCGATTCAAATGGCTATGCCTTGCGATACGGTTTTTGTAGAAGCGGGTATATACAAAGAGGGCAATATCCTGATTTACAAGGAATTGACGATGATAGGCCGTGGCAAGCCTGTGCTCGATGGCGAGGGCAAAACAGAAATCATCACCATCACTGCCAATCATGTGCATTTCGAGGGTTTTGTACTGCGCAATGTGGGAATCAGCTACTCCGAAGACCGAGCAGGCATCCGCTTAAAGGAGGTCAGCGATTTTTATGTGAAGGAAAACCGGGTTGAAAATGCCTTTTTTGGCATCTATCTTCAGAAGTCGAAAAACGGGACAGTTGAGGGAAACGAGGTTGTTGGTGAGGCAAAGGATGAGGTGAGCGGCGGCAATGCCATCCACCTTTGGTACTGCGACAATGTGCAGATAATCAATAACTTAACCCGTGGCCATCGGGACGGCATCTATTTGGAGTTTGTAAACTTCAGTATCGTGCAGGGCAACTACAGCGAACGCAACGTGCGCTACGGACTGCATTTCATGTTCTCCAATGACGATGTTTACCGGGCCAATACTTTCCATGACAACGGGGCAGGCGTGGCTGTGATGTATTCGAAGCGAATCGGCATGTTCAGCAACCATTTTGAAGAAAACTGGGGGCAAGCCGCTTATGGCCTATTGCTGAAGGAAATCCACGACGGGCAAATCGAAGGCAATACTTTTCAGGAAAACACGGTGGGCATCTTCGCCGAAACGAGCAACCGCATTGTTTATACCAAAAACCAATTTATCCAAAACGGATGGGCGCTGAAAATCTCCGGCGGCTGTCAGACGAATAATTTGACGCATAATGATTTCATTGGCAATAGTTTCGACGTAGCGGTGCAAACGGCTGGCTCGGACAACAAGTTCGACGGCAATTTCTGGAGCGATTATGCGGGCTATGATTTGGATAAAAATGGTATTGGCGATGTGCCATATCGTCCCATGAAGTTGTTCAGTTACGTGGTAAGTAAAACGCCGGAAAGCCTTGTTTTGCTGAGAAGTTTATTCGTGGATATATTGAATTTTTCGGAAAAAGTCAGCCCCATATTTACCCCAGAAAACGTGGTGGACAATGCGCCTTTGTTGAAAACATTTACGATTTACGAATGACGATTTACGCAGTGCCTGCGCCCCTAATCGTAAATCGTAAATCACAAATCGTAAATAATCGAAGTAGTGATTACCATTATTCGTCTCCACAAATCCTTCGGCAAAAACCACGTCCTAAATGGCGTGGATTTGAGTTTCGACCAGCCGGGCATTACCGCCGTGCTGGGCCCAAACGGCTCAGGCAAAACCACCATCATCAAATCCATTCTCGGCATGGTAATGCCCGACGAGGGCAGCATCAAAGTACAGGGCGAGGACATCAAGGGCCAATGGCGCTATCGCAACCAGATTGCCTACCTACCGCAAATCGCCCGTTTTCCTGAAAATCTAACGGTAGCAGAGCTGCTGCGAATGGTAAAAGACCTCAATTCAGGCAATGCCCATGATGCCGAATTGGTTGAGTACTTCGGCCTGCATGAATTCCTCGACAAACGGCTCGGCAACCTCTCCGGTGGCACTCGCCAGAAGGTAAACCTCGTGCTCACATTCATGTACGATTGCCCCATCATTATCCTCGACGAACCGACCGCCGGACTTGACCCCATCTCGCTCGTTCGATTGAAAGAATTGATACATCAACAGCGGAATAAAGGCAAGACCATCCTCATCACCACCCACGTCATGGGCCTCGTGCAGGAATTGGCGGACGAGGTGGTTTTTCTGTTGGAAGGGCATATTCACTTCCGTGGCAGTTTGCGGAAATTGAAGGAACAAACAGGGGAGGGCAATGTGGAGAAGGCGATTGCGAAGCTATTGGTAACTGGTGATTAATGATGGGTGATTTGGAGTCAACTCCGAGCCCACTAATCACCAGTCACCAATCACTAATCACCATAAAATGTTCAAAATACTCAAATACAGTTTCTACGACCTCATCCGCAGCCGATGGACGTACAGTTATGGCGGGTTTTATATGCTGTTTACCTTATCGCTGCTGTGGTTGAGCAACGATTTGTCGAAAGTCGTCATCTCGCTGATGAACCTGGTGCTGCTGCTCTGCCCGCTCATCGCCACCATGTTCGGGGTTATGTACTACTACAATTCGAGGGAATTTACCGAACTGTTGCTGGCGCAACCCGTGCGGCGCACGAGCATTTTCTTGGGGCAATATTTGGGCGTAGCTGGTTCATTGTCAGCAAGTTGGGTAATCGGCGTAGGGGTGCCTTTTGCGTTGTACGGCGTCTTTGGATCGCCGCAGGCGGCTAATTTTCTTATGCTTTTGTTCGTGGGCGTGGTACTGTCGTTTGTGTTTAGCGCCATTGCGTTTTTCATCGCCTTAAAAAATGAAAATAGAATCAAGGGCTTCGGGCTGGCCATATTGGCTTGGCTGTTTTTTGCGGTTATTTACGATGGATTGCTACTTCTGTCTCTTTCCCTTCTCTCGGAATATCCCTTGGAAAAATTCTCGCTCATCGCCTCGGTGCTGAACCCGATTGACCTCTCCCGCATCCTTATTTTGTTGAAACTGGATGTTTCGGCGCTAATGGGCTTCACAGGGGCCGTGTTCCGCAAATTCCTCGGCACAGGGCTGGGAATGGTGGTGGCGTTTGCGGTGCTTTCAGTATGGGTAGTTGGGCCAGTGTTCAGCATTAACAGGGTGGCTAATAGGAAGGATTTTTAATAAAACACAAATGGGGGTTACACCAGCATGGCATAACCCCCATTTTTTTTCAAAACAAGCAATTAAAGTTTCAGATATAAATCCTTGTTAATTGCTTCAGCAGGCGAGGTGGTCACTTGGAAGATAACATCATTATAATCCTTGTCACCACCAGTAGTAGTCAATATATCTTCAAAACAAAGCACTGTTGACTCGCAAGTTGGGTCATGGAATATCAGGCTCTGAACCTTGTTCTGTGCATTGAAAATTGGGTCACTATAAACGGTATAATAGCCATTTGTTATCTGCCCATTCTGCCAACCATTTGAAATAAGGAAGAAGCCAATGACCGTATTCTCATTAAAAGTCCCCAATAATTCCATGGTTGAACCCGGCACCAATTCCCCGCCAGAACCTGCTTTGGAAGCATTTGGGAATACGATGATTTTGGTAAGTTCTTCCAATGTGGATGGTGGATTATTGGCATCGTAATAATAATAGCCCAAGGTATTTTGGTAACCCGCTGCCTCGTTCAAGAAAGTAATAAAAACCTCACTTTCTTCCTTCAAAACGATATTATGCGTCACATCTGGCGCAAAAAACTCAGGATGTGCTATTTGCGCATTTTTTGTTTCTGGCAGCGCTTCCGAATATAGCGTTGGGAGCAATGTCCCACACACCTCAATGGACTCCGCCATTTCAATTGGCGTCCCATTGTTATTATAATTGGTCAATGGCAGCAATTCTCCAGGCTGTGGGCGCTTCAGGATTTTGACCCCACCTTGCCCTTTTGCCACAAACATATAGTCGCCAGCAGTTGCGACATAATTGGCAGATGCACCTTGCTCTGAAAGGTCCCAAGTAAACACCAAATTAGGTTCTGCATCGTCCGTAAGCTGAAATACTGCCAAACCATCAGCGCCATTGGCAGCATATAGGAAATTTTCGTCGGTAGTAACGCTGTTACAATTGCCATTGTTCAGCATATCACCCGGTGATTGCCAGGTTTCCTTTACGCCATCGGTCAGGTCAAAGGATTTTATGCCGTTTGCACCCATTGAAACGAAAAGAAGATTGGAGCCTTCTTCACGAAAATGAATATTGCTTTTACCATAATTATTGGCATCGGTATTTTGGTGAACAATTTCCCCAATATATGTTTCCTCCTTAAAATCATAGCCTCCAACCCCTTCTACTTTTAAAGTGGCTTTTTCGCCTGTTTTTAGCACAACCACCTTTGATTCGCCCTTTACATTTCCATTGGAAGTAACATATTTCGCATCGGAGAAAACACTTTTTCCAATCAAGGACAGGTCATCAGTGTTGAGCACAAATGCCCCACCATATTCCCTGCCAGATGTCGCATATAAATAGTCGCCAACATGTTTGATGGAATTCACATTTGCCGTGAAGCCTGTGCTCAAAAACGCTGACAGATAGGCCGTGCTACCGCCATAATTCAATTTTCCATTCTTCACATCATATTTCATGATAGCGCCACCTCTGTTATTGTTCGTCACACCTACCCAAATTCGGGTTTCACTTTTTGGTGCATTTTGGTCAACTTCAACGGAGGTTACATCGCCCTCAGTGAATAAAACCTGCGAAACTACATTGGGATGCTCTGGATCTGAAATATCCACGGCTTCAATGGCTCCTTTTTCCGCCTCACCCCGTGCATGGTAGCCAATATATGCCATATCATCTTTTACGACAATACTGGAGGCACTAAGTACCTCGCCACCAACCGTCATTTGGGCTACATCGCCCACATGAAGCCAATAAATATCATCATTGGGTGTTTCACCGCCGTCCCTGTCTTGAACTTGATTGCCTGCAAGGCCATCTTTTTTCAAGCCCTTGCCATGCCAAATGAGCAGCTTATTGCTGTTGACAAACCGGTCGCTGCCAGGTGTGTCGTTGATTTCAAATTGAATTTCTGTTTTGCCGTTTACCAACGAGTCATCGCTTTCTTTTCGGCAGGAGGAAAACACAGCTAGTACTGCGAATAAAAATAAAGGTCGTAGTGAATGGTGAGTGATTTGTACCATGTCCGTTCATTTTTGTGTTTGGATATTGCAGAAAATCAGTCAAATGAACTGCTTGAATTCCAGCAAAATCCGTGTTTGTGTGAGTTGTTAACCTTTATAGCTGAAATAGGAAATACCTAGAAGGGGATTCTCAGAAAGCAACTAGAATCAAATCCTGTACCACCTATTGATAGCTATTTCAAAAACTACTTTGAGCGCCAATCTGGATGTCACAAAAATTGAAATTTGGATTTGGCCTAGTCAGGCTCATTTTTCGGTGGGTTTTTCCACGGAATCTTTAGGTTGTGGAATAATATTCGGCAGCACAACTGGCAGTGCGCTCACCAATTTCGGTTTCAACAAATCATCAACAGACTTCGGCCTGCGCTCGATTTGCCAATTGAATCCCGGCATTTTCAAGCCTTCGTGGTCGGCTGTTTTCATGGGAAAAAGCGTCGCCTTGGGTTGGGTATAGAACTTTATGCCTTCCACCTCATTATTCCCAAAAAGTATCAACATCTCGCTGCAAACGGTTTTATTTACCCCAATATACGCCTTGTCATCGTCAAGCGCATAATATACGGATTCGGCGTTACCCTCCACTCGAACTTTGCGCAGCTCGCTGCTATCGAACATGGCTACGCTGTTTTTTCCTTTTATTTGATTGAAAAAGAACTCATCGGGAGAATTCACAATAAAACTGTTTTGCCGAAGGAAAATGCGGTCAATCTTGTCATTGGCCAATTGGATATTTACCGTGTCGGCAGTGAACTGAGAGGTGTCCGACCAAATGATGGGCTTGGTGAAAAGGCGGAACATCGAATCCACTGAACTGTACGAGAGCGAATCGCAAAGGGCTTGTAGGTCACTTTTGAAAATACGCACATCGTGGTAGGCAAGTATATTGCGCTTTTCCTTGGTTGATGGTGGTTTGGTAGTTTTCTCCTGGTCCACTAATAGCGTACTGTCCATTTTCAGGCTGTCCGACATAGGTCGAGGTGCGGTTTGCATGCTGTCCTTTTCCGTTGGAATTTCAAATAATTTCTGTGGAACGGCTGGCTGCGTTTTTTTCGAAGGCTTCTCAGTTGGCTTCTTAACTGGTTGTT
>Ga0209066_10003161_pt1 | contig 19125 bp, 15 predicted proteins | sample All_14_2_FD_187198 | JGI IMG/M metagenome (GOLD analysis project Ga0209066, IMG submission 187198) | Freshwater microbial communities in response to fracking from Pennsylvania, USA - Allegheny Zone_MetaG_DW_15 (SPAdes) (version 2) ... | reverse complement strand
GCGACGACTCCCGCAACGTCCAGGTGGCCCTTCGCCGCGAGACGCCGCCGTCCGGGGTCGTGGAGCTCAGCGCGCTCGGTCACCCCGGCGTCAAGGCCAGCTGGAAGGACGGCCAGATGAGCCTGCCGCCCGCCGACTACGGGCTGATGCAGGCGCGCGTGTTCGCCGTGCCGCGCGCGGAGATCGCCCGCGCCGCGCTGGACTGGTTCAAGACACAGGCCAGCCTTTGGCGCGCGCTCGCCCCCCTCCCGGAAGAGCGCAAACCGCGCGAGGTGCCCGTTCCGGAGAACCTGCTGCCGCTGCCGGACGGCTGGACGCTGAAGCTTGCCGGACAGCCCGACCGGACCGTGCGCTTGGGCGCGTTCGGCACGCTAGGCTTACCGGAGAAGACAACTGTGGCGTTCGAGAAGTCGGTGACCGTTCCCGCCGGATGGAAAGGTCGCAGAATCGACCTCATGTTCAATGCCGAAGGTTGGTTCTGGGGCATCTTGCCCGAAGCCCGGCTGTGGATCAACGGCCAGCCTGCTGCGATCAAGCAGCCGCTCCAGCCTGCCGCTTCGCCGGGTTTCGCGGTTAACGTCACCGATGCGGCCGCGACGGGCACGCTCCTCCTCCGGCTGGAAATCGACGGCATTGCGAACAGCGCGCTGCGCAAAGATCAGGCCGGCCAGTTCAAGCCCCACGGCGTGACCGGCCTGTTCTATCTGGAGTCCACGGCGGCTCCGCTGAAAACCGAGCCTCTGCCAGGCCCGTGGCTGGCCGCCGACGGCTTCAACGTGCTGCACGCCGTGCAACCGGGCGAGAAGGTCAAGTGCCTGTATTTCGAAACGAGGTTCACCCTCCCCGCTGTGTGGCCCGCAAAGCGCCTCTTGCTCGAAGCGCCGGACGCGCTCGGGTTTCTGGTGCTCAACGGGCAGGTGCTGCGTACGCCCGCCTGGATGAAGCGGCTCGACGTGAGCGGACTGGTCCGGCGCGACGGCGCGAACGTGCTGCGCTGGGTGCCCGCGTCACGCAGTGTCGCCGCGTGGAACCGCGCGTATAACGGCGTCCTTCCCGGACTCAACATGACTTGGACTGAATGAAGCCCTAAAAAGAAAAGTGACCCTATGATGAAAGCCTCCGTTGTTTTGACGCTTGTTCTGACCGCCTTTGTGGCGAGCGCCGGCCCGGACAAACCGTTTCTCCACGGGCTGTTCACCGACGCCATGATCCTGCAGCGCGATGTGCCGTGCCCGGTTTGGGGCTGGGCCGCGCCGGGCGCGGAGGTCGCCGTAAAACTGGACGGGCAGCAGGCGGTGACCGCCCGCGCGGACGCGAATGGCCGTTGGCTTGCCAAGATTGGCCCGCAGCGTGCGGGAGGCCCGCACACGCTCACCCTGACAGGGCCTCAAACGGCCACGCTGAGGAACGTCCTCTTCGGCGACGTCTGGATCTGCTCGGGCCAGTCGAACATGGAGATGGGCATCGACGGCGTCAACCAGTGGTGGAACGAGCTGCCCGGCCAGCCGGTGGACGGCATCCGCCTGTATTGGGTCAAGCCCGTCAGCGGTTTCGCGCCGGAAGCGAATGTGACGGGCGGATGGTCCGTTGCGTCATCGCAATCCCTGTTGGGCAAAAAGAAGCCCTTCACCTCCGTCGGGTTCTCCGCCATCGCCTGGCTGTTCGGACGGCGGGTGCATCAGCAGACCGGCGTTCCGGTCGGCCTGATCGAATGCGCGCAGGGGAACACCTCCATCCAGCCGTGGAGCACCTTGGCGAGCCTGCGGCAGGACCCGGAGTATGGGACGGCGCTGGATCCGATGGCGTATTTCGAACACAAGCTGACCGAATGGGCCAAAACAAGCGACCCCGCCTTTGCACAGAGCGTTGCGTGGCAGTCGCCGGGGTTCGATGACCGCGCCTGGCCGGAGCTGACGCTGCCGCAGGACTGGAGCAAAAACGCCTTGCCGGGATTCTCCGGATTGGTCTGGTTCCGCCGCACGGTCACGGTGCCGGCCGACTGGGAGGGTGCCGGACTGCGCCTCAGCTTGGGACGCGTCGAGAATCATTCGGCGGTCTGGGTGAACGGAACCTTTGTCGGCGGAGAGGACGGCTATCAGCGGACGCACGTCTTCCCTGTGCCGGGAGCGCTCGTCAAAGCAGGCCCGCTGGTGATCACCGCGCGTGTGCTGGGCTCACGCGGTTTTGTCGGCACGCCGGAAGAGATGACGCTGGGCAGAGCGGACGGGGCGGGAACGGTCCTCTCTTTGTCCGGGCCGTGGAAATACCAAGCCAGCACGCCGAAGGCCAAGCTCACCGGACGGGACCGGCAATACGACCGCATCTGGGTGCCTGCCGGACTCTTCCACGGGATGGTCGCGCCCCTGACGCCCTTCGCCATCAAAGGCGTGCTCTGGTACCAAGGCGAAGGCAATGCGGGGCAACCGTCATACGAACAGAAGCTGACCGCGCTGATCCAGGATTGGCGAGCCGCCTTCGGACAGGGCGACTTCCCGTTCTATCTGGTGCAACTTGCCGGCTTCGGCCCGCTGCCGGCAGTTCCCGGCAACTCCAGCTGGGCCTTGACGCGCGAGATCCAGGCGCGCGTCGCGAGCACTGTGCCCAACAGCGGCGTGGCGGTGGCGATCGACCGCGGAGAGCTCCGCGACATCCATCCGCCGAACAAGCGTGACGTGGCCGAACGGCTGGCCGCCGTGGCGCTGGCAAAGGCCTACCGCATGGACGTGCCCTGCGAAGGGCCGACCTACGCGTCCATGGCCGTCGAGCGCGACACGGTCCGGCTCTCCTTCACCCACGCGGCCGGACTGAAATCGCTCGGCTCCGCTCCGGCGGGCTTTGCCATAGCCGGGGCTGACCGCCGTTTCTACTGGGCGCAGGCCCGGCTGGACGGCGAGAACGTAATCGTCTCCGCTCCGGAAGTGAAAGAGCCGGTCGCCGTGCGTTATGGCTGGGGTGACAACGCCCTGTGCAACCTTTACAATCAGTGGGACCTGCCCGCTGTGCCTTTCCGAACAGACACGTGGTGATATCGACGCCTGAAACCCGCATGCAACAATGAATGTGTTGAGAATGAACATGAAGACTCTCATGTGTATCGCGACAGCGCTGTGCCTGTCAGCCATGTGTGTGGCAGAGGTGAAGGTCGAAGCAGTGGGGCAGGACGGCTTCCGGGTCCTGTGGGACGGCAAGGAGGTCGTGCTGCCGTCCAAACCCGCGCTGCGCCTGACCGGCCCGGGCAAGCGCTCGTTCTTCGACCCGACCGCGCGGGTCTTCCGCGAAGTCGAGGTGACCGCCAGCCAAGGCGTCCTCTTCAGCGTCACCAACAAGCGCGGCGAGCCCGTCTTCCTTGGCGAAGGCGCCGTCAGCGTCACGAAGGAAGGCGAGCTTCTCGTATTCCGTCAGGACTTCGCGCACGCAGGCGCCGCATGGCGGCTCACGCTCCGGCCAGCGGGTGAGAACGGCTTGGACCTCGAGCTCGAGGCGACGGTCGATCCGGCCTTCCGGCTCACCGCCTTCGACGCCAAGATCATGGACCTCAACCTCAAGCGCGCAACCGCCGATTCCGGCAGCCTGGGCCAGTGGCGCAGAAACCTGCCGACCACACAGGGCTTGCTGATGGGACCCTTGCCCGGCGCCGTCCGTATCAACTACCCGAGCAACAACCTCTTCGTCCCCGCCGCCGTGCTCCAAGACGAGCGCTTCGCCGTCGGGCTCTGCCGCCTCGGCGTGCACGACGTGTGGCGCGCCCCGTTCGGCGAGCTCACGCTCACGCCGCAGGACGCCGCCTATGAGCTGCGGATCGCCTCAGGCTGGGCCGAGGCGGTTTCGCTGGCCAGCCTCTACCAGAGCGGGTTCAAGCAGCGCTACCGGCTCCGCTTTTCGGATAAGCGCAGCCCAGGTCCTGCGGGCTATCTCCAACTGGTCGACGCCAAAGACCTCTGGTCCGATTACATGAGCGAAGTGGAGGAGCACATCCCCGTCCAGCCCAACCCGACCTATGACCGGGAGAAGAACCCGCTGGTGATCATGAACTTCTTCATGGCCGAGAACCACAACATTTCCGAACAGAATCCTCAAGGCTGGACCATGGCTGACCCCAACTGGAAAAGCAACAAGTGGGAGTTTCCCGCCCAAGCGGTTAACGCAACCGGCGAGACTCTAGAAAAACTCACCGGCTTCACCGACGAGAACGCGGGTCGGCCCGTGAAGTGGATCAAGGCCTATGCCGAGAAAAACCTCCGTGAGCTGCGGGAGACAAAAGCCTTGGCCAATGTGGTCTGGCGCTCAGCCACCTGCCGGGGCGCGAACAACCTGTCGCTGGACTACCTGCCGGACACGCATTACTTCCACCCGGACATGGAGGAGCGGATCGGCGTGGAAGGGCCCGTGCGCAACTGGGACTGGGCCGTCGCGGAGATCGACCTGCTCGCGCCGGACGGAACGACGCTGATCGCCCGCAAGAGCGGCATCGAGCTTCATGCCGCCGACACCGGACGGCTCAGGAAACTGACGCGGTACAGCGATGCGCGTCAGCGGCTCGCCTTCAGGTCCGATGAGCTGCTGGACGCCGCCGCCGCGTATGTGAAGTCCGCGTCCGGCATCGGTGCCGAAGAGCGCTATCGCGACCACGTCGGACTCTACGTGAAGCTGGACGCCCCGGAAGCGGCCTTGACGGGCGCACGAGTCGGCGACCGCGTCGAGCTGATGGCCGTGGCGGAGGTAGGCGAACCCGCGCTGGCGGCCCAGAAGCTGAAGGTCCGGGCCAAGATCACGGGCGTGAAGCGGGCCGCCATCGACGTCTGGGCCAAGACCCTGACCGACGCGGGGTGCGAGATCGGCTTCCTGATCCGCGAGGATTTTCTCATGGGGCCTCCCTGGCAGATGACCTTCCTGCGCCTGGACTGGACCGCCGAGTGGCAGTACGACCTGTTCCGCCAGCGCGTGGAGTGGCATCAGGCGCGCTTCGGCAAGCGGTGCCGCTGGTTCTACCTCGACGTCTTCGCGAACGAGACGCCAGACTTCATCCTGCAGCGCATGCGCAAAGATTTTCCGGACTGCTTCTTTTTCGCGGAGCATCCCAACGGTGTCGTCTTGCGGACGATCCAGAGTTGGAACTGGTTCGGACCCTACACCGCGCTCGAGCTGTATCTGAACCCCAACGCGCTGGCGCTGCTGCTTCCGGAACGCATCTTCACCTACGACAAGGAACATGACCTTGCCTTTATCCGCAGCACATGGAAAGACCCCCACTACCTTTACGTCACCCATCGCGGCGCGAGGAGACTGGTGGAAATGGCCAAAGAGGCCGGCTGCGTAACCTGCGAGGCTGACACGAAATGAAGCAACCGTCAAACAGCGGGACCCTGAGCCGTTCTGTTCGATGGGCGGTCTCCGCTTTCCTTGAAAAGCATCGCTTCGTCATCCTGAGCCTGCTGGCCGTTCTTACTGCGGTGGCGGCCATTGAAAGCTTCTCGGGGCGGTCGCTGCTCGGCCCCGACGGGCGTTTCGGCTGGTGGGATGGCGACATCTGGTCCAGCGAGAACTCGCAGCGCGTCGCAGACGCCTACTCCTTTTCGCACATCATCCACGGCATGCTGTTCTACGGCTTCCTTTGGCTGACCGCGCGGCGCTTGCCTGTCAAGTATCGCTTCCTGATCGCCCTTCTCATCGAAGCCGGCTGGGAGCTTCTTGAAAACTCGCCGATCATCATCAACCGCTACCGCGAAGCGACCATCGCTCTCGGCTATGTCGGGGACAGCGTCCTGAACTCCGTTTGCGATGTGGGCATGATGGCCCTCGGCTTTCTGGCCGCACGCCTCACAAAGGTCTGGGTCATCGTGGTCACGATCATCGTTCTTGAACTCGGCTGTCTGTGGTGGGTCCGCGACAACCTGACGCTCAACGTGCTCATGCTTGTCTATCCGGTTCAGTCTGTTAAAGCCTGGCAGTCGGAAGGGCACTAGCCTCCATGCCTTCACGGGCGGCCTGCGTGTTAAACGCCATCGGTTAGATACCGTCGCGATCTGCTCCGTCTCGTGTGGAGCCCGTGAAACGGCATCGCCGGAACGTCTACTGAGCAAGCGAATCGAGGATTCGGTTGAGGCGGGCGGAGACGTCAGGACTGGACAAGATGCTGGCGTGGGTCTCGTTGAAGCCCAACACCTTGGCGGCTGCGTTCTGCATGCCGGGATCCAACATGCTGGAAAGCGGGAGCGTGCCATCCGTATTGCCGTCCGCCATCATGGCGGAATCCCCGCGATAACCGAACAGCAGATAGTAGGCGGTCTTATCCGGCAAAGCGGTCTGACGCAACGCCTCGAGATAGGGGCTTCCGGGCGACATGTCGTACCAGCAGGGCAGAATGACGGGTGAATGCTGAACACCGACGCCGGCCCCAGGATGGCCTTGCCAAGGCGACGAGATCGACACGAATAACGGAAGCGACAGCTTGCCTTGTGCGGACAGCCGGTTGAGAAGATCACGGGCAACGAGCCCGCCCATACTGTGCGCGACAATGATCAAGCTCTGGCATTTTGTGCGGGTCCGCACTTCGTCAACGATTCTTGCGAGCGCTTCCGCCATGAGGCCAAGCCGCAAGCCAGAAGGGTAGTGCAAGACCCAAGGCTGGAAACGGGCAGGGTCGAGGCTCTTTGCCAGATACTCGAAGTTCCTTGGCGTTCCCCCTACCCCGTGCACAAATAAGACAGGCTGCCTTTGCGGATCATACGGCTGGAGAAAGAAAAGGCCGAAACCGTAACGCTCGAAGAAGGTCACCGGTTCCCACATGCCCAAGACACCGGTTTCAGGGTCAAATCGCGGGTCCGACAAGCTGATGACCGTACCGACGTGCCGGTTAGCCACCTGCATGTCCACCGCACGGCCCTTCTCGCTGTAAAGCAGCGGCAATTCCTTACGTGCCTCAGCGGGCGGCCGCAACGTTATGGTCAGTTTCTCAAGGTCCGTGCTGCCGACAAAGTCGAGCGGGCTTGGGCTACCATACCATCCGACAGGCTCGTTCTGCTGAAAGACGCAGTCTTCATTGATGTCCTCAAAGGCGAACAGATAATAGGTGCCAGGCATGATGAGGAAAGAGAAGGTCCCGTTCTGATAGATCGCCTGATAGGCTCTCAACTGCTTGCGCGCCTGACCGGCGACCTCTTCATAGAGGGCCACACACAGCGGTTTCGTCGTGGGACGGGAACAGGCCACCGTGCCGCTGATCCGCACGCATTGTCCCAACTGCGCCAAATCCTTCTTCGCCCGAATCAGGACACATCCCGCTGTCCCAGCGAGCAGACATACGAGCGACAATGAAACAGCGACAAACGCTGCGCGTTTATGCATGACCATTACCTCCTTTAGCCATATGAAGAGCCTGCATCCCCTATGAGAACGCCATGACCGTCACTGCGGGCGCGCTGCCCTGAGATGCTCGAGGAGAATGCGCCTGACCTCTTCAATGGTCGTCGGCCGTCCCTGGCAACTGTGGCCGCTCCGCACGACCAATTCCGATTCAACCCCTTCAATGTGAGCACTTGTGTATTTGACCACGCCGTCGTCGCCGGCGGGCGGCACGGAATCATCCTTGATCGCGATGATCGAGTGCGCTTTGATAGGCGGTGCAACGGGAATCTCCGCCAGTGCCAGCAGGGCCGGATTGTCTGGGGACATGCTGTCTATGCTGGTCGAGGCAATTTTCACGTTTGCGCCGACTTTCGGTGCAAGACGCATCAGTTGAGCTGATGTCTGCACGGTGTTTTGCGGAAGCGTGACAACCCATTTGATCATCCGCCGGGCCAGACCGCCTGCGAGAAAGCTGCCGCGGTGGGGCGTGGAAATGAAGACCACGCGCTTGACTTCCGGGAGCGGGGCACATTGCGTATATTCGCGCACGAGCTTCTCGTCTTCTGGCGAGAGGTGCAGGTCGGAAAAGGTTTTGCCGGTGGCGGCCCGGATCAAGGCGTCGCCTGTTTCTGTCGCCGTCAGCTTTGTCAGCAGCCCGCCTTGGCTGTGACCGATCACGACCATCTGTCGCAGAGCCGGATCTTTTCCGTCGGGGTCGATCTTGCGGATGCGGTCCCCGATCGATTTTCTGAGGTGGAGGGCCGACTGCGTGATGGGCTTAGCGCTGTCGTAGAGGTAGAACCAATGCTCGTATTTCTCGCGCAAGGCCGGATCTCCTTGCAAGGTGTTCCACATTTCCGCCCACCAGACCGGACTGCTCATGGTGCCATGCACCCAAAGCACGGGGATTCGGCCCGTTTCATGGGGCGACATCGGATAGATGCCGGGAGCGAAAACGCTCTGCCCGTGACGGAACAGAGCGGATTCAAGCGTCCAATATATCGGATCGTCGAGGGTGTAGGCGATGGGCGTCGTGATATCCGTCTCCAAGGGAATTTCTTTGCCGTTGACTGCAACCGCTTGGGTGGCGCTCGCCGAGTAGACCTCGACGTCGCAAAAAAGCGATTCCTTTTCAAAGTCTTCAACGCCTCCCTGAACCCGTATGAACAGCGTGGCGGCAACCCCCGTCAGCAACTCGCGTTTCATCAGCTTCTTCTGAGAGGCGATAATGATCGGCGAACCCATTCCAGCCGTGCGGTTGCGCACAGAGAGTCCGTGTATCTTGTAGCGGTCAGCAGACACAACGACCGGATACGATGAGAGCGGCTTAGGGAAGTCCGAATGGCCGTGACGGACACGGATGCTGCCTACAGGCAACTGCAAGATGTTGTCCGAGCCCTCGGACGGGAGGTCCCGTAGCGAGACGATATAGCCCAAGCTCCGGTTGTACAGGTCGCAGGCGATACGGAAACGACGATCAAAAGGCGTCGCCTCGTCGTCTTTCTGGAGCGCCGACAGAAACAGATAAGAGTAAACCGTGGACGCGGCATAATAGTTTCTGGGCGTCATGCGCCGGCCGTTAACCGTGCTCGTCTTTTTTCTCTTTCCCTGAAGGAATGAGAGTTCCGCCAAAGCGAAAAGGGTGTCGTTGCGGTTGTCGGAACAGGCCAACGCATGCAGACGGACCAAGCAACTCGTTGGCGATCTGTCGCAGACTCTTTCCAGATCGTAACGATGCAGAACAGTGGCCGTATAGCTGCTGTACATTCTTGAATTGAGCGCGCTGCGGTCGATCTGTTCGTAACCGTAGTTCCTTCCCAGTGAAGTCACGCCAACGGGCGTCGCGCAACCGCCTGTGATGAGTATCAGCAAAGTAACCGCAACAGCGTAAACAAACTTTTGCACGAGCCAGGCGCGGGGATACACCGTCATATTAGTCACGAGTCACTCCTTTTCAGAGCGTTGCCCATTCCGGGAAGCCCTTTGCGGATCTGTGAGGAAAAAGCAGGCGAGTCTCCTACGGCACGCGCCCGGTCGTTGATGATGCTGCGCTGCCGTAATTCGTCGAAAGGCAGAGACCGATCCAGCGTTCCTTTCTGATAGGCGTGTCGGTCCGCATAGCCGTTCAGCAAAACCGACCAGTGCCAGCGGCCGCGTCCGGCAGAGGAGTGTCGGCGTGCGATCTGGAAGAAGCCAACCATGCAGTTCTCGGTCACGGCGTTGTACCACTCGGGCTCGCGCTTGAGGCTGTTGATCCGCTTGAGGTAGTCCAGAAAGGTGCCGCGGACAGCTTCTTGACTAGCCTTTACCATCCTGTAGAGACGGACGGTCTCTCCTTTTCTGAAGTCGGTGCGGAGACGGATCAAATCACGTTCGTCCGCCGCGACAAAGATCACCTCATATTGGCGAAAAAGGCCTTTCAACGCTGAATAGTCTTCGCCGACCTCCTTGCGGGTCTCGATCGAGAAACAGAGGTACTGACCGTCGTCGAACCCGAAACTCACCATGGTGTGGGCGACTTTGTGCAGCCCCCAGTCCACCAGATACACGTCGCCTGTGCGAAGCTTGGACAGGTCATAATGGCGTGTCTCAAACTGAGGCGTGAATTCGGCCTCCGACCGGTACGTGCAATTACGGACGTTGTGTACGGTGATCTTGTCGCCCATGATTTCCGCATACGGCAGTTGCGCGACGTCCGCCTGCCATGTGCGGTCGTTGGAGGGGCGCATCAGATGAAAGGCCGCGAGCGGCAACAAGAACAGGATGGCGCACCCCGGCAGAACGCGGCGCAGCGGCACAAAACAAAGAATCACACCATGCGACAAACCGTAAAGCAGCGCCAGCGTCATGCACACAACATGTGGCCAACTTCCGAAATACAGTGCCAGCACTCCCCACGCCAAGAACGGCGCAAGGCCCATAAAAACAAGAAGCCTCGCCATCACGCGGCGACAGACGGCGCACACGTCGGAGGACCTCGATTCGCTTAACATAAGAGTTCTCATCGCTTTGCTTGACGGAAGGCCCTATTCTGAAGTCGCCGCGTCCGAACGCTCGGCGGGTTGAAGCGTCATCCGCCTGCCGAGCAAAATACAGTTGAAAAGAACCCGGCCAACCTGGCTCCGCGTCATAAAGGCGTTGCTTCCCGCCACTTCTTCCAGCGAGACGACAACGTGTTTCCGCACATCGTACAGTTGTACCGCCAACTCGTCATGCTCCCAGAGTGCCGGATTCTGGATATCCACGTCCGATGCGAACCGGATCAATGAGTCCCCTCCCTCCCAGAAGACCCAAAGTTCATTGGCCACAGGCGACACCGGCGAGAGATAAATGACGGGATCCCCCTTGCCCTCTCTTTTAGGCAGCAACAGGCCTTCGGCCGCTATCGCCTTGCGCACAGAGAGACGCAGGCGTCTCACAAGGTTCTCGTCCGGAAACGTCGCCTCATACCGCGTGCGGAATAGATAGTCCTTCATCTCGTCATAGGTCGTCGTAACCGCCGTGTATTCCGAGGGCCTTGAGCGAGGAACCTTGTACCGCGCGACATTCACGATCTTGTACACGGCGCTCGTCACGCATACACCATACTCTTCAACCCGGTAATCCGGTTTTTTGACGGACACAATGATGTTTAGAGCGGGAAGGACAATCTCGCCGAAACGGCTCCGGTCACCATCATCGAGCTTCGGATGACGCTCACGCACCCAGAAAGTGAACGCCTTTGTCCTCACGCTTTTTTCGATGTCGGCCTCGTCCATGTACCAGCGATACAAGTGCCGGGTGACTTCGTAGAGATAGGTCTTATCGGTCAGTTGCCGGTCAATGGCTTGCGGTTCCAAAGCGTTGCGGACCGAGGCACATCCCGCAAGGACAGCGAAGGTAAACACGACTCCGGTTTTTTTCAGACCATTTTTCATTTTTTCCTCAAGGTGTAAAAGCGATTTCCACCCAGAACACCGTCGTTATCATTGGGTATCCTGACAAAATCTCCGCCCGGGTGATAGCAATCCAGATCGGTCATCCACGAATAGGCTCTGCCCGTGACTCTCACCGTGTTTACGACCCTCAGCGACTCGAAGCGGTCTGCCTCCTCGATTCCGCCATGCCCGTAAGCCATGGCCAAGCCCTGCGCATAACTCAAGAGGCGTGCGAATCGGCCTGGAGTGCCTTTATTCGCGAGCCCCAGCAAGTGCCGGACCCTCTGCTCGACCCGCGGCACCATGGCCGGGCGCCCGTCCTTATCTTTATAAAACCCGTCACACTGCCCCTTTTCGCCGCCGGCCGTAATTACATCGATGATCTTATCGGTCTTGACCGCAGCGATCTGCGTTTGTGAATACCCCGGCGGAATATGTTTTATGCGGGAGTGCAGTACCCAGAGAACCGCCAACATCGCGGCCTTGGTGTTCTCCTCGCTGACATACCCCATCTCACCCGGAAATGGCGCTTCGTTGATCAGAATTCTGGCGAGGTATCCCGTAGGGTCTGAAGGATCTTTCAGCACCAACGCGGCGCGCGCCTGCGGACCACAGGCCACAAGCAGGGCCAGGAAAAGCATCCTTGCCACACGGGCAGACGGGTCAGAAGACTTCACAGTAAAAGCCTTTCTCATGTACACCCCTCTTCAGTACGCTGAAAAGCGCTTGAGCAAGCCTATTTCTACCCCAAAACCATCGTTGTGGTTTCATTTTAACAGCAAATCCGATCAGCCGCCAGAGCAAAGACCACCCCCGCAGCGGCAAGCGCGTAGCGCCAGAAAAACCGCACGCCTGAATACGGCATTTCCAGCCGAGCACCCGCCGCGGGGCAGGATCACTCCTTCGGAAAGACCTTGTCAGCATCGGTCACAATCATGCTGAGAGTTGCCTCTACACGCGCTTTCGCACCAGTTCGTGCGCAAGGTTCTGGACGGCGAGGCGACCAGCAGGCCGGTGCTTGAGAAGTGGCGCTTGTGGCGGCGGGCGGACCGGAGCGCGTGACGAGTGTCTCACGTTTGAGACACTCCGAATTTTTCCCGGCGCGATGGGCGCAGCCGGGGCAACGAGGAGACGAGCATGAAGGCAGTTACAGGCAAGAGGTCAGAGGTCAGGGGTCGGAGGGCACCGTTAAAGGCGCGGGCGACGACACACCGCTCAAGCGGGCGGCCGTCACGGCGATCGCCTGTACAAGCAGCTGACCTTGGCGCTGATCCAGACGATCTTTCTCACCAAGGGCGAGTGGAAACAGAATGCGGCCATTAATCAATCACATGCTCAGATCTTTCTTCGAGCGGATGACTTCTTGCGCGAGCATGAGACGCGACCGGTCTATATTGACGACCTCTGTGCTGCCCTCGATGTCTGCGAACGCCAGGTTCAGTACGCCTTCCAGGCGGTCTGCGACACGTCGCCCATGAAATATCTGCGTCTTAGGCGACTTCATCTGGCCCGCCGTCTCCTCATGAGCGCACCGCAAAAGAAGATCAGCAGCGTCAAACAAGCGGCCCTCGGCTCCGGCTTTCTGGACCTGGGCCGCTTTTCAGTGGATTACCACAAAAGCTTCGGAGAAACACCGTCCGAGACGCTGAGCCACTCAATAAGGCGTGGCGCGCACGTCTAAAATCTGAAGACCACCGCCTCCACTCGGACGCTTGAAACCTGTACAAGCGAGAGCCCTTCCTCGGCGGCAGGGAACGTCTCCCCAACGCATACGCGGATGCCTCGGAGACGACCCCGCCACGGACACCGTGTTTCTCATGGGGGCGGATCACACACGCCCGCAGTCTGGGCCACGGCGGCGGGACCTGCGGCGCATGGCGCCCCATCAGCGGGGGCAAGCCCCTTCGCACAAGCGAGGCAGGAGAGGATGGCTAAGGAAATAATCGAGGGGCACCCCGGCGTCGCCGAGCTGCCGAGCGTTCGCGACCCCTTTCTTGTGGTCCGCATGATAATCCGAGCCGCCCGACAGGATCGCGACGGACGAGCCGTACCGCTCTTGAACTTCCTTGCAGATCGCGTCCGGCGTGCTCGACCCTTTGTAGCTCGTCTTGTCGTAGGTGTAGCGGGTCTCGATCCCGTCCAACCCAGCCCCGATCAGCCGCCGGATGTAGGCATCCCGCGACACGGAGCCGCCCTGCAGAGAAACCGTCTCGTCGATCAGATACGGGTGCGCAAGAATCGCTATGCCGCCGGCTTCGTGCAGAGACTGGATTGTTTTGACCGGATCAGGCTTCTCCCTCTTCACATCGTAATCCGGGTTGTCGCGGACCATGATCTTGGCCGCCTGCCAGCTGGGCGCATAGCCCTTTTTGGCGATCAACTCGAAAATGTGCTTCTTTTGGATCGTGTCCTCGCTGCGCTTGCCGCCGTCAAGCAACTCCTCCCACTGGACATCCATCCCAGCCGCGCACAGACGCTCGACCAGAACCCGATAAGACAACGTCTTGCTCGTGACCGCGATTTCCGGCAACCATTGGACGGCGGCGGAGCGCCAGTCGCATCCGAACCCGACGATGTGCACATCATCGACCAGCGTGTCGCACGAGACCTCGATGCCGCGCAGAACGCCGACCCCAAGCGACGCCGCATACTCGGCGACATCGCGCTCCGTCCCGTCTTTCTCAAGCCGCTCCGGGGGCAACACGTCGTGGTCCGTGATCGCAACGGCTTTCAGGCCCCGGGCCGCGGCGGCCTCCAACAACTCTGCCGGCGCGTCGTTCCCGTCGGAACGCGTCGTGTGCGCATGCAGGTCGACCACATAGCTTGGGGCCAGCAGCGCGCTCATCGTCCCGACCTCGCTGGCGTGGACTCCGCTTTTCCGCTGGAGCCGAACAGCCTCAGAAAGGGGACGACCATCGCCACAACGCGGTCCATGACAAAGCGGTCGAGCTTCAGAGGGTTGACCGTGCCGCTGTTCTCGGCCAGATACTGCCGCATCGCATCGACGTACGCCTGCTTCAGCGCAGTCGAAATGTTGATTTTGGATGCGCCCAGGTCAATCAGCTTCCTGAACGTCGCATCCTCAAGACCCGTACCGCCGTGGACGACAACCGGACACGGCGTGCCTGCCGCCAACTTCTCGACCAGTTCGAAATTGATTTTCGGAATCCCGTGGTACACGCCGTGCGCCGTCCCGATCGCGGGGGCAATCGCCTCGACTTCGGTTTCCCGGATGTAGCGCATCGTCTCGTCGTATCCGGCCAAGGAGGTTTCCGCGTGCGAAATGTCGTCTTCCGTGCCGGCGATGATCCCGACCTCGCCCTCGACGTCCACCCCCTTCGTCCGGGCGTAACGGCGGACCTGCTGCGTGGTCTTGATGTTTTCCTCAAACGGCAGGTGCGAACTGTCGAACATGACCGAATCCCAGCCGAGATCGCAGCAGCGGGCGCACAGGTCCACGTCCTGACAGTGATCCAAGTGCAAGACGACCGGAACCGGCGAGGCCTCGATCATCGTCCGGGCCATTTTCGCAAGCGCGTCAGGCCCGATGGCCTTAACGGTCGCGACGGAGGTCTGGATGATGATCGGGCTTTTCTCTTGAGCCGCGGCCTCAAGAACCGCAGACAGCGTGAGGTGATTCAATATGTTAAACGCCGCGACGGCGTAATGCTCACCCCGCGCGCGGACAAGCATTTCGTTCAATCCTGATTTCATGCGATCCCTTTCACTTGGAGCGACTTCCGCTCCCGCTCATTTCCGCAAAAGTGCCAGGCGGCGCTGTCCGAGCGAGTCGGCCGCGAACATCGCATCCACAATGTCGCCGGCGGAGACTTTGAACGGATGGTTGTGGACAAACGAGCCTTCCCCTGAAACGCTTTGCGCGAAAGCAAGGAGCCGTTCCTTCGAGACGTCCTGCATCTTCATCGCAGCAAAGGTCGTGGGCAGCCCGACCGCGGCAAGAAAATCGGCAACCCGGTAGATCTCTTCCGTCAGCATGTCCTGCTCAAGGCAGAGCTGCGTCATCAGCCCGAAAGCGACTTTCTCGCCGTGCATCAAGCCATGCGTTTCATGAATGGCGGGAAGCGAGTTGGCGATCGCGTGCGCCGTCGCCAAACCGCCGCTTTCCCAGCCCACCCCGGAGAGCAAGATGTTCGCTTCCACGACTTTCTCGACTGCCGGGGTCACGACGCCACGCTCGACCGCCGCCTTCGCCTCGACCCCGTATTGCAGAATCGTATCGAAGCAGAGGCGCGCCATCGACAAAGCGGTCATCGTCTGAGTCCCGCCCGCGCACGAAACGGCGCGCGTGCCGTAGGCGGCATTCGCTTCCGGCCAGGTGGCGAGGGCGTCCCCCATGCCCGCGACAAGAAACCGGACCGGGGCCTTGGCGACCACTTCCGTGTCGACGAGGATGAGGTCCGGGTTCGCGCGCCACATGTCGAAGCCCTCGTACTCCCCCTGCTCGTTATACCAGACGGTGCACGCGCTTGTCGGCGCATCGTTCGAGGCGATCGTCGGGATAATGACGCACCGGCTTCCGGAAAGGGCCGCCGCCGCTTTCGCGGTGTCGATCGCCTTGCCCCCGCCGATCCCGACAACCACATCGCACCCCAGCTTCCGGATGTCCGCTACCAACGCGTTCGCGGCCGCCCGGGTCGTTTCCCCGGCAAATAGCGCCTCGTTGAACCCGATCCCCTGTTCTGCAAACGACTGGCGCAGCGTCTCCCCCATCGAGTCGCGCAGGAACTTCTCCCACAGGACCAGCGGGTTCTTTCCGCACGTCGAGATCCACTTTCCCGCTTGGCGGAGCAGGCCTTTCCCTTGGCAATATTTTCCTGGGAAACAAATCGAATTGGGCATGTTCTCTCCTTTTCTCGGTTGGCCATCAGAACGTTCCGCGCGATGTCATGGCGGAACACAGGTGTTTGTACGTTTCATACCGCTTCCGGTATACGTCGACATTCTCGGGCTTCGGCGTGACGGGGCTGGCAAAGCGGACGGTTTTGGCAACGCCATCCGAAACGTCGCGGAAGACGCCTGCCCCGATCCCCGCAAAAATCGCGGCGCCGACCAGCGTCGCGTTGGGCACCTTCAAGGGGTGGATCTCCACCTCAAAAATATCCGCGATGGCCTGCCGCCAGGCGGGGCACTCCGTCGCCCCGCCCGTCACCGTCAACGAGGTGATCACGACACCCGCCTTCTTCATGTTCTGGTACATGTCGTAGCTTTCCAGCGTGATGCCCTCCATCACCGCACGGATCAAGTCGGCCGGCGCGTGCGAAAAGCGCAGTCCCGCGAACATGCCGCTTGCCGAAGGATCCCAGTGCGGGTAGCCCGCGCCCGACAGGAAAGGAAGGAAGACAACCCCGTGGGCGCCGGGCGGGGACGTGTCCATCAGGGCATCCATGCGCCGGTAGAGCCCGCCTTTTCGCGCGGGCTGCTCTTCAGGCCCCAAATCCAGGTCGGGATGGAAAAGCGTGTCGCGCATCCAGCGGAAACAGCTCGCCGCGCCCAGCTGAATGCCTTCGAGCTCGTACAAGCCGATCTTGCCCGATGAGACGGCCATGAGCCCCGGACTCTTTGCGAACTCCAGCTGCTCCGTCGCCGCGACCAGAAGCCCCGCCGTGCCCAGCGTGAGCGAGGCGCGGCCCTCCTTGATGACCCCCGCGCCGATCGCGGCGGACTGCTGATCGCCTGTGCCGCACACCAGCAAGGTGCCCTCCGCCAGCCCGCTTTTACCCGCGGCCTCCCGGCTGACCCGGCCGACAACGGTTCCCGGCTTGACCAGCGGCATCAACTTCTCGCGCGCCAGTCCCAGCGCCGTCAGAACGCGCTCCGACCACTCGAGCTTCCGGACATCGATCAGGCCGCTGCAACAGGCACACGTCGCCTCCGTAAAGGACGCGTCTGCCCCAAAACGGTGCAGCATGTAATCGGCGGGGAACACGACCATGACCGCGCGCGAATAGCGCTCGGGCTGGTGCTTCTTGATCCAGTACAGCTTCTCAAGCGTGTACGTGGGCGTCAGAGGCATCCCCGTAATGCGATAAAGCTCTTCCGCCGTGATCTTGGCCCCGATCTCCTGCAGCTCGGTGACCGCACGGTTGTCCTGCCACCCGTAAAAGCGGCCGCCGATGACCTGCCCGTCCGAATCCAGGAGCCCGAAGGTCGCCCGCTGCGACGACATGCTGACCGCGAGGACCTCCGACGGCGCGACCTTGGCCTGCTGCAGGGCCAGACGGCACACCTCAAATGCGCTCTCCACGAGCAGTTCGGCGTCTTGCTCGACCTGATGCTCTTCTGGATAGACGGAAGGGTACTCGCGATAACCGCTGCCCAACACATTCCCGTCCGTATCGAACAACATCGCATTGGCCCCGGTCGTGCCAATGTCAATCCCCATCAAGTAGGCTGCCATGCGGCCTCCCTTCGCTTAGTGACCGCCGTTACGCTTCGTACGGAGGGACCAGGCCGATGGCGCGCATCTGGTCCAACGCGTCGATGATCTCCGGAGCGGCGCGCGTCCCGATCAGGTCCGCGCCAGCCAGAATAAAGGCATAGGCGTTCTGCGGCCGCGGGAACTTCACCCCTGCGACTTTCAGTTTGACGCCGGACCCTTTCAGGGTCTCACGCATCAGAAGCACCTGCGACATGTCGGGCCCCTCGAACTGCCCGGTCGAGGTCTTCGCATAGTCCGCTCCCGCCTCTTGGATGAGGCGGCATCCCGTGACGATCTCCTCGTCGGTCAGATAGCAGACCTCGAGAATGACCTTGGTCAGGGCGCCCGCCGCAGCGCTGACGAAATCCTTGATCTCCTGACGCACAACGGAAATGTGCCCGCTCTTGAGCGCACCGGCGTTGATGACCAGATCGATGCTCTGGCACCCGGCCGCAACCGCACGTTCCACCTCCAGCGCCTTGACCGCCGCGGGAGAAACCCCGAACGGGAAGTCGATGCCGGTTGCCACCAGGACATCGGAGCCCTGCAGCTCTTCTTTGACGACCGGCGTCCAATAGGGAGAGGCCGAATAAAAAGCCGCGCAGTTGTACTCGATGGCCTGGCGGCAACCGAGCCGGATCTCCTTTTCCGTCGACTGCTTCGGAAGAATGGAGTAATCGAACAATTTCCCAACTCCACGCCGGTCCAGCTTTGCGAGATTGACCATCTGGCCTCCTTTAAAATTACGGCTCAAGCTATCCCCCAGCCTGAACCAAAAAAGACACATGTCACAATGACACGCTCTCCAACAATCACCTCATCCACTTTTGGTTTATATTATGACTGAGAAGTGAAAAGAGTCAACCTTGTTTTATGGCCAAACCGGCGCAGGACAAACCGAAAAGGGGTGTAAGACAGGAATCTTGAAATAACACGGTTTGGGTATGTCGGGCCATGTTTTTCAATTACAACATTGTGTTATTAAATATAAAGTGTTTTAGGCATGGAACCGTTAGGGGGCCTGAAGCGTCTGGCAGCGGAGCGTGGTCGGCTTGGTCGGAAGCGGTTTGCACGCCCTCGTCAAACGCGAAGCGCTGACCGCCGTCGGGCCCTTCAGGCTGAGGCGTGCCTCTGCCTGGAAGAGCGGCATGGTGCGCTCCCCGGTCGACGAGGCGCTAAGGCTCGATCGGCGACACACCCCGGCCGCAGCTTCACTCTGGCTCAAAACAATGATCGAACTCCAGTCCCGTTGTTTTTGCCTGAGAGAGTTCCGTTCGCTTTTCTAAATGATGGTCAGCTGAACGCAGCTCTCGATGATCCCCGCCCCGATCGCGTAGCGGGTAAGCCCGGCCGTGTCGTGAATGTCGAGCTTGTGCATGAGACGGTCCCTGTGTTTCTCGACGGTCTTGATGCTGATGCCGAGGC
>Ga0209066_10003160_pt1 | contig 19132 bp, 21 predicted proteins | sample All_14_2_FD_187198 | JGI IMG/M metagenome (GOLD analysis project Ga0209066, IMG submission 187198) | Freshwater microbial communities in response to fracking from Pennsylvania, USA - Allegheny Zone_MetaG_DW_15 (SPAdes) (version 2) ... | reverse complement strand
CGCACGCCTTCAGGCGAGCGGGATACGGCAGACAACCAACGAGACAGGCGCGCGCGCTGGACCGATTCCAGCTCACCGAGGTGCTGTTCAAAGCGACGTCGCCCTGGAGCGACCAGCAGTTTGAGGAGGTGGTGTCCTAGTGTGGTACCGGCCCCCATGCTCAGGAAGCCTTGGTCCGCTCAAGCGCGTCTTGCGCGTCGGCGTCCAGCCACTGTGCATCAGGCTTGCGTTCTGTCGCTTGCTTGGACAGGTCCAGCCCGGCCGGCTTGTGCGTGCCCAGCATGTGCTTCTTGATCCACTTCCAGGGCACGTCCACGATGGAGCGGAACAGGCTTTCGTAGTCGCAGGCACCAATACAGGGCACTTCCGTGCCACGGCGCCAGGTGGGGTTCATCTTCTCGAAGTAGGCGATGTGCGGGTTGGCCGACTTCAGCTCCGGCGTGATCTCGGCCACCTCGCCCTTGAGCCGCACATAGCTCTGACCGAAGTCCAGCAGCATCTTGTCCTTGTCGAAATACTCAGGGAACAACTGCTCGCAATACTGCTGCGTGATGCGGCGGTACTTGTCATCCTTGCCGTTCACGTTCGGGTAGTAGTTGTAGAAGTTGTTCGTCAAGAGCAGATAGGTCTTGTAGCCCTTGGAGATCAGGAACCAGTAGAACGGCGTGAATGGGCGCTTGATGCGCTCGATGATCAGGCGGCGGTAGAAGGTGTTGGCCAGGGCGTTGTTGCCCCAGTAGGCCTGGTCGATGATGGTGTCGCCGCTGAAGATGCCGCGCACGCGCTTGCCATCCACCTTGATGTCAAAGAAGGTCTGGGTTGAAAAGCCCACGATCTTGTCGTCCGACTTGCGGGTCACCAGGATCACGCCAGACTTCTTGCTCAGGTCGTTGAGGAAGATGTCCAGTTCGGTGTTCTCGTAGTAGGCCGCATACAGGTCATACATCTGCTTGATGTTGGACACGGTCACCGACTTGATCGGTCGGAAGAACGTGCTGACTTTTTCTTTTTGAGCAGTTGACGACATGCTGAACTCCACCTGAGCGCCGGGCTTCACAAAATACAAACCCCGACCCCGCTGCGATCAGCGGGCCGAGACCTGATTCGGATTCGATTGATGACTTGTTATGGAGCATGCCGTTATGGGGGCTTTGGCGACACCGGGCTTGTCCCAGTGAGTCCCCCATATGAGGGGTGTATAACGTTAGGGGGAACACTAGGTTGTGGTTCTCGGGCGACTGCCTTGTCGCCGCGGCACCCGTGCATGAGGGGGTGTTTCAAACAAGTGCTGCACTAGGGCTTGGACTGAGCCCGGGTAAGTGCGTATAATCTTTAGGTTTTGCCGACGACAGGGTCGGCGTTTTTGTGCCGTATCGGCGTCTTGATGGGTACTTGGTGGAATGCGTACCGGTATGCCTTTTGATGACTCCGACTGGTCCAAAGACCAAGACCCTCCTGTCCGGCCGCTGACGCGAGTCGAGGCGCAAGCCTTGGTCGCCCGGCATCCCTCTGTGTCTGTCTGGCAGGTGATCGCCATCCAGGCGATTTTCGGGGTGCTTGTCGCGCTGGTATGGGGTTTGCTGTCGCGTAGCTCGACTTCTGCGCTGTCTGCCTTGTATGGCGTGGCGGTTGCGGTGATACCCAGTGCGCTGATGGCGCGGGGTGTTTTCGGGCAAAGCGTGTGGTTGAAGGCTGGGCGCAGTGTGGGCGGGCTCTTCGTGTGGGAGTTGCTGAAGCTGGGGTTGACTGGCGCGATGCTCGTGCTGGCGCCGGTGTGGATCAGGCCTCTTGATTGGGCTGCCATGCTGGTCACCCTGGTGTTGTGCCTGAAAGTAATTGGGGTGGTTCTGCTGATCTGGCAGGGCCGCAATAAGAATTCTGTTTGACGAGAGTTGCTGATGTCTGCTGACGCACATGCCGCTACGGCCGAGAACGCCGCGCACCACGCGCCCACGGCTGGTGAATACATCAACCACCACTTGCGCCACCTGCAGAACCATGCGGAGCCGCAAAGCATTGCCGACTTTTCGTATGTGAACATCGACTCGGTGTTCTGGTCGGTGCTGCTGGGCCTGGCCGCAGTGTTCATGCTGTGGCGTGCTGCCAGCAAGGCCACGTCCGGCGTGCCGGGCCGCTTCCAGGCAGCGATCGAGATGATCGTCGAGCTGGTTGACACGCAAGCCAAGGGCATCATTCACAACGCGACATCTCGCAAGGCTGTGGCGCCCGTGGCGCTCACCGTGTTCGTGTGGATCTTCTTCATGAACGCCATGGACTTGCTGCCCCTGGACCTTTTGCCCACCATCTGGGGCAAGGTCTACGAGGCGCAGGGTCTGGATCCCCATCACGCCTACCTGCGCATCGTGCCGTCGGCTGACTTGTCCATCACCCTGGGCATGTCGATCAGCGTGCTGCTGATCTGCCTGTACTACAACATCAAGATCAAGGGCCTGTTTGGCTGGATCAAGGAGCTGTTCACGGCGCCTTTCCATGCGCACAGCCCGGTCGGCATCATCTTGCTGGCACCTGCCAACTTCGGTCTGAACCTGATCGAGTTTGGTGCCAAGACCATTTCCCATGGCATGCGGCTGTGGGGCAACATGTACGCTGGCGAGCTGGTGTTCATGTTGATCGCCTTGATGGGCGCGGCGGGTTTTGCCTCGCTGGGTGGCATCGGTCTGTGGATCGGTCATGTCATCGCGGGCACCGCCTGGGCCATCTTCCACATCCTGATCATCACGCTCCAGGCCTTCATCTTCATGATGCTGACCCTGGTGTACATCGGTCAGGCTCACGAAGGTCACTGATCAGTTATCCCCCCCTCTGATCTTTGAGCTTTTCACCTTTCAGTCTCTTTTCATCTCTTTTTTCTTTTCTATCTAGGAGCAATCATGGAACTCGTGTTGGGTAATGTCGCGCTGGCTTGCGGTCTGATCATCGGTCTGGGCGCTTTGGGCGCATGTATCGGTATCTCCCTGATGGGCGGCAAGTACTTCGAAGCCACCGCTCGCCAGCCTGAGCTGATGAACGAACTGCAAACCAAGATGTTCCTGCTGGCTGGTCTGATCGACGCTGCCTTCCTGATCGGTGTGGGTATCGCCATGCTGTTCGCGTTCGCGAACCCCTTCGTTGCCAGCCTGGCCAAGTAATCGGTCCCTTCTCGACTGAGTTTTTCAATTAACCGAGAAAGGTCCGAGCCGTGAATCTGAACGCAACGCTGATTGCGCAGATCGTGGTCTTCATGATCCTGTGGTGGTTCACGATGAAGTTCGTGTGGCCCCCGATCACGAAGGCTCTCGACGAGCGCGCAAGCAAAATCGCGGACGGTTTGGCTGCGGCTGACAAGGCCAAGCTTGAACTGGCTAACGCCAACAAAAGCGTCCAGGAGCAGCTCAACCAATCCCGCGACGAAATCGCCAAGCGCCTGTCCGATGCTGAAAAGCGCGGCAATGTCATGGTCGAGGAAGCCAAAGGCCGCGCTGCGGCCGAGGCAGCCAAGATCGTGGCTGACGCCAAGGCCGAAGCCGACCAACTGGTCGTGCAAGCCCGTGAGGCTTTGCGCGAACAGGTGGCTGGCCTCGCCGTCAAGGGTGCCGAGCAGATCCTGCGTCGTGAGGTTTCAGCCCAGGTGCACGCTGACCTGCTGAGCCGCCTGAAGTCGGAGCTGTAATCATGGCTGAGCTTGCAACGATCGCCCGCCCCTACGCAGAGGCCCTGTTCAAGTCCGTGCCTGATGCCGAGCTGCCCGCTTGGTGTGAGGCCCTTGAGGCAGTGGCCGCTGTTGCCCGCGAACCGCAAGTGCAATCCCTGGCTGACAACCCCAAGGTCACAGAGAGCCAAGTGTTCGATGTGATCGTGACGGCAGCCAAGGTGACGCTGGCGTCGAGCCTGACCAATTTCCTGCGCACGGTGCTGGAAAACGGCCGGCTGGCTGCCCTGCCTTTGATGGTCGAGCAGTTCCAGTCGCTGGTCAAGGCTCGTCAGGGCGTGTCCGAAGCGCAAATTTACAGCGCCTTTCCCATCGATGCAGGCCAATTGGCTGACATCATGGGGCCGCTGGAAAAGCGCTTCGGTCGCAAGCTGGACGCCAAGGTTGAGCTCGATCCTGAATTGATTGGCGGCGTGCGCGTCGTGGTGGGTGACGAGGTGCTTGACACCTCCGTCAAGGCTCGCCTCGAACGCATGAAGTCAAGCTTGATGGCCTGAGCCCGGACGCCAACGCCGACGCAACCGATTTTTTTAGCTCAATACCTGCCGGTGGTTTTCATGCCACTCCTGACAACCGCCGGTCGTTGTCAACGAGGTTTGCCTAGACAGCAGCCCTTGACCAGACTGGGAGCAAAGCAATGCAACTGAATCCCGCAGAAATTTCCGAACTGATCAAGAGCCGCATCGAGGGTCTCGGCGCGGCTGCCGACATTCGCAACCAAGGTACCGTCATCTCCGTGACCGACGGTATCGTTCGCGTGCACGGCTTGTCCGACGCGATGCAAGGCGAAATGTTGGAGTTCCCAGCTGACGCCTCTGGCGTGCCCACCTACGGCCTGGCCCTGAACCTCGAGCGCGACTCCGTCGGTGCCGTGATTCTGGGTGCCTACGAGCACATCTCCGAAGGCGACGTGGTCAAGACGACCGGCCGCATCCTCGAAGTGCCTGTCGGCCCCGAGCTGATTGGCCGCGTGGTGAACCCGCTGGGTCAACCTATCGACGGCAAGGGCCCGATCAACGCCAAGCTGTCTTCTCCCATCGAGAAGATCGCCCCAGGCGTGATTGCCCGCGAATCCGTGTCGCAACCTCTGCAAACCGGCATCAAGTCGATCGACTCGATGGTGCCCGTGGGCCGCGGTCAGCGCGAACTGATCATTGGTGACCGTCAGACCGGTAAAACGGCTGTGGCCATCGACGCCATCATCGCCCAGAAGGGCCAGGGCGTCACCTGTATCTACGTCGCCATCGGTCAGAAGGCTTCGTCGATCAAGAACGTGGTGCGCTCGCTGGAACAAGCTGGCGCCATGGAATACACCATCGTGGTAGCCGCTTCGGCTTCTGACTCGGCTGCACTGCAGTTCGTGTCGGCCTACTCCGGTTGCGCCATGGGCGAGTACTTCCGCGACCGTGGCGAAGACGCCCTGATCGTGTATGACGACTTGTCCAAGCAAGCTGTGGCCTATCGTCAGATCTCGTTGCTGCTGCGTCGCCCACCAGGCCGCGAAGCCTTCCCTGGCGACGTGTTCTACATCCACTCGCGTCTGCTGGAACGTGCAGCCCGCGTGAATGCCGACTACGTCGAAGCCTTCACCAAGGGTGAAGTCAAGGGCAAGACGGGTTCGCTGACGGCGCTGCCCATCATCGAAACCCAAGCCGGTGACGTGTCCGCCTTCGTGCCTACCAACGTGATCTCGATCACCGACGGCCAGATCTTCCTGGAAACGTCGCTGTTCAACGCTGGTATCCGCCCTGCGATCAACGCCGGTATCTCGGTGTCTCGCGTGGGTGGTGCTGCTCAGACCAAGATCATCAAGGGCCTGTCCGGCGGTATCCGTACCGACCTGGCGCAGTACCGTGAACTGGCTGCGTTCGCGCAGTTCGCTTCCGATCTCGACGCTGCCACACGCAAGCAACTGGATCGCGGTGCCCGCGTGACCGAGCTGCTCAAACAAGCTCAGTACTCGCCACTGCCCATCTCGTTGATGGGTGCCACGTTGTTCGCTGTGAACAAGGGCTTCATGGACGACGTGGAAGTGAAGAAGATCCTGGCTTTCGAGTCGGGTCTGCATGCCTTCCTCAAGACCAGCCACGCTGCGCTGCTTGCGAAGATCGAAGCCTCGAAGGCTCTGGACAAGGACGCTGAAGCCGAATTGCAGTCGGCCATCGTCGCGTTCAAGAAGACCTTCGCCTAAATAGGAGCACGCCATGGCGGCAGGCAAGGAAATACGCGGCAAGATCAAGAGCGTCGAGAACACCAAGAAGATCACCAAGGCCATGGAAATGGTCGCGGCTTCGAAGATGCGCAAGGCGCAGGAGCGCATGCGCGCTGCTCGCCCTTACGCTGAAAAGGTGCGCAACATCACGGCGAACTTGGCCAAGGCCAACCCCGAGTACGTTCACCCCTTCATGGTCGCCAACGCGGCCGGCAAGAAGGTGGGCTTCATCGTTGTCAGCACTGACAAGGGGCTGTGCGGTGGTTTGAACACCAACGTGCTGCGCGCCGTGACCAACAAGCTCAAGGAGCTTGAGGGCCAGGGTGTCAAGGCTGACGTCGTCGCCATCGGCAACAAGGCTGCCGGCTTTTTCAACCGCATTGGCGCCAACGTGGTGTCCAGCGTGGTCGGCATGGGGGACACCCCCCATCTGGAAAAGCTGATCGGCCCTGTCAAAGTGCTGCTCGATGCTTACCAGGCTGGTGAGTTGAGCGCGGTCTATCTGTGCTTCACCCGCTTCATCAACACGATGAAGCAGGAAGCGCTGGTCGAACAGCTGCTGCCACTCAATACCAGTGCGCTGCAAACCGAGACGACGCATCAGTGGGATTACATCTATGAGCCCGACCCGGTTGCGGTCATTGATGAGCTGATGGTGCGTTACGTCGAAGCGCTGATCTACCAGGCTGTGGCCGAGAACATGGCGTCGGAGCAATCTGCGCGCATGGTGGCCATGAAGGCCGCGACCGACAACGCAGGCAACGTGATCAAGGAACTGAAGCTGGTCTACAACAAGACCCGTCAGGCCGCCATCACGAAAGAACTGTCCGAAATCGTCGCCGGTGCGGCTGCGGTTTGATTCACGCAGATTTTGAATTGATTGAAGGAACGAAAAATGGCTGACACGCAAACAGTGGGCAAGATCGTTCAGTGTATCGGCGCCGTGGTGGACGTGGAATTTCCCCGCGACCAAATGCCCAAGGTGTACGACGCTCTGAAGATGGAAGGCTCCACGCTGACCCTCGAAGTGCAACAGCAGTTGGGCGACGGCATTGTCCGTACCATCGCGCTGGGTTCGTCTGACGGCCTGCGCCGCGGCAACCAGGTGTACAACACCCACGCTCAGATCACCGTGCCCGTGGGCAAGGCGACACTGGGTCGCATCATGGACGTGCTGGGCGCGCCCATCGACGAACGTGGTCCTGTGGACGCCGCTCAATCGGCGCCTATCCACCGCAAGGCCCCCGCTTATGACGAGCTGTCGCCTTCGCAAGAACTGCTGGAAACCGGCATCAAGGTGATTGACCTTGTCTGCCCGTTCGCCAAGGGCGGTAAGGTGGGTCTGTTCGGTGGCGCCGGTGTGGGCAAGACCGTGAACATGATGGAACTCATCAACAACATTGCCAAGGCCCACAGCGGTCTGTCGGTGTTCGCTGGTGTGGGTGAGCGTACCCGTGAGGGCAACGACTTCTATCACGAAATGGCCGACTCTGGCGTCGTGAACCTGGAGAACCTGGGCGAGTCCAAGGTGGCCATGGTTTACGGTCAGATGAACGAACCCCCAGGCAACCGTCTGCGCGTGGCTCTGACCGGTCTGACCATTGCCGAGTCGTTCCGTGACGAAGGCAAGGATGTGCTGTTCTTCGTGGACAACATCTACCGCTACACCCTGGCTGGTACCGAAGTGTCCGCTCTGCTGGGCCGTATGCCTTCCGCCGTGGGTTACCAACCTACGCTGGCTGAAGAAATGGGCCGCCTGCAAGAGCGCATCACCTCGACCAAGATCGGTTCGATCACGTCGATTCAAGCCGTTTACGTCCCTGCGGACGACTTGACCGACCCGTCGCCTGCGACAACGTTTGCTCACTTGGACTCCACCGTCGTGCTGTCTCGTGACATCGCTTCGCTGGGTATCTACCCCGCCGTGGACCCACTTGACTCGACATCGCGTCAGCTGGACCCGAACGTGGTGGGCGAAGAGCACTACGCTGTGGCCCGTGGCGTGCAAAACACGCTGCAGCGCTACAAGGAACTGCGCGACATCATCGCGATTCTGGGTATGGACGAACTGGCACCTGAGGACAAGCTCCTGGTGGCACGCGCTCGCAAGATCCAGCGTTTCCTGTCGCAGCCTTTCCACGTGGCCGAAGTGTTCACGGGTTCGCCTGGCAAGTACGTGCCTCTGAAGGAAACCATCCGTGGCTTCAAGATGATTGTGAACGGCGAGTGCGATGCACTGCCAGAACAAGCCTTCTACATGGTCGGCACCATCGACGAAGCCTTCGAAAAGGCCAAAAAGGCCTAAACCGGAAAGCACAACATGTCCACCATTCACGTTGACGTTGTCTCCGCCGAAGAGTCGATCTTTTCGGGTGAAGCCACGTTGGTGTCCCTGCCCGGTGAAGTGGGCGAGCTTGGCATCTTGCCCAAGCACGCGCCACTGATCACCCGGATCAAGCCGGGCGCCGTGCGGATTCAGCGCGCTGACAACAAGGAAGAAGAGTTCGTCTTCGTGGCCGGCGGCATTCTGGAAGTGCAGCCCGGTTGCGTGACGGTTCTGGCCGACACCGCGATCCGCGGCAAGGACATGGACGAAGCCAAGGCCAATGAAGCCAAGCGCCTGGCCGAAGAGGCCGTGCAGAACGCCAAGGGCGAACTGGATCTGGCCAAGGCGCAAAGCGAACTGGCCGTGACGGTGGCGCAACTGGCTGCCATTGCCCGTTTGCGCAAGAAGTGAATGTGACGCGCGCTGTTGGCGCGCCGGTCACCCCAGAAACCCGTGCCATGTGCACGGGTTTTTTCATGGGTGCTTGAAAAGCGACACCGCGCCCCGTTGGTGTATGTCCCCCATTCGATTGCGGGGCTGATATGTTCGCAATCCGGAATTGACGAGGCATGATTGGTCAATATGTCATCATGAATGCGCGGGAGGGCGGGCTGTGTCTGCACAAGTGGCGGGAGGGGCAGTAGAAGGTGTTTTGCGAGAGGGCGAGCCTGTGTCGGTGCCCACACGCCATGGCGCGGATCTGGCCGCGTCCCGGGCCATGGCTGCCCGGCTCAGGCTGATGATCAAGGCGGACCCGGAGCCCAGCGAGCAGGATTGGGCCGAACTGGGCCAGGCCCTGTGGCGTGGCGACCCGCTGGCCGACGAGTTGGCAGGGTGGCTGATCGATCAGGGTATGGGTGCCGCTTGGGTGATGGTTGAGCAGGCCCTGTCACACGGTGTGGACGCCATCCCTGATGCACCACAGGCCCTGCGCACTTTCATCCATGCCACACAGGCTGTGCCGCCCTGGCTGGACCAGCGCAAGTTGGCGCGCGGCGCCCGCTTTCTGCAGTCAACCGGCTTTCACGGGATGATGGTGTTGCGCGATGCGGGCCTGATGGCGGGCTATCAGGCCTCGGCCATCAATCAGACGCTCGTGATGACGGGTGCCTTGCACAGCGGCACACACCGCCGTGTGGCGGAGACCGGCACCTGGTGGCTGGCCTGCACGGAGGTGGGTGGCATGGCCAGCCACGCAGAGGGTTTCAAGCTGACGCTCAAGGTGCGCTTGATGCACGCGGTGGTCAGGTTGCGTTTGAGCCGTCAGCCGCAGTGGGACATGGGCAAGCTCGGCCTGCCTATCAACCAGGTCGATATGCAAGCCACGTATCTGGCGTTCAGCGTGGTGCAGTTGCTGGCCTTGCGCATGACGGGCGTGCTGGTGTCCCAGAGGGAGTCTGATGGGGTCATGCACCTCTGGCGATACATCGGGTGGCTCATGGGTGTGGAAGACCAGCTGATGTGCGAAGACGAAAGCCAGGGGCGGGTGCTGTTCTACCGCAACCTGATCAGCCAGGCGCCAGCCGACGACACGAGTGTCGTGCTGGGCCGTGCGCTGATGGACGAGCCCTTGTTCAGGCGCTACCGGTGGGCCGTCAGGCTGCAGGGGCGCTTCAACCGAGCGCGCCACCTGAGCCTGGTGCGTTGGTTCATCGGTCCCGAGGGTATGCGCAACCTGGGCTTGCCGCCTACCTTGCCCTGGTACCCCTTGCTGCTGATCGGCCCCATGGCATTGCGCTCGGGTTTGCTGCGTGTCCTGCCCTGGCTTCGGTCCGCCTGGCGCATGCTGGCTCGGCGACAGCAGACCTTCTATCAACGAGCGCTGGCGGCTCACGATGTGCCGCGGCCTCATCTGGCGGCCGTGGCAGGCAAGCAGGCTAGACTGTAGGGCTGCCTAGCCTCACGTTCCTGGAGCCTGTTCATGCCCACCGCGCGCCCCGCCGCCAAACCGCGCAGCACCCCCGCTGCGACCAAGACCGCCCGCAAGAAGGCCCCGGCAAAGCGCCTTGCTGCCGCCCCATCGGCCAAGCCCCCGCTGAGCATCCAGGACTACCTGCAGAAGATTCTGACCACGCGTGTGTACGACGTGGCCATTGAGACCTCGCTGGACGCGGCGCACAACCTGTCTCGCAGGCTGGGCCACCACGTTTTTCTCAAGCGCGAGGACCAGCAACCGGTGTTCAGCTTCAAGTTGCGTGGTGCCTATAACAAGATGGCCAAGCTCAGCCCCAGCCAGTTGGCCAAGGGGGTCATCTGTGCGTCGGCAGGCAACCATGCGCAGGGCGTGGCCCTGGGCGCGCGGCGGCTGGCTTGCCAGGCCACCATCGTGATGCCCACCACCACACCTCAGGTCAAGATCGATGCGGTGCGCAACTTTGGGGGCGACAACGTCCAGATCGTGCTGCAAGGCGACAGCTATTCCGACGCGGCCTTGCATGCCAAGGAGCTGGAAAAGAAGCGAGGCATGACCTTCGTGCACCCCTTCGACGATCCGGATGTGATCGCCGGGCAGGGCACGGTGGCCATGGAGATACTGCGTCAGCACGCGGGGCCGATTGACGCCGTGTTCGTCGCCATTGGTGGTGGCGGCCTCATCAGCGGGGTGGCGGCTTACATCAAGGCCGTGCGCCCCGAGATCAAGGTGATCGGCGTGCAGATGAACGACTCCGATGCCATGGCCCGTTCGGTCAAGGCCGGCAAGCGCATCACGCTGGCCGATGTGGGGCTGTTTTCGGATGGCACGGCCGTGAAGCTGGTGGGCGAAGAGACCATGCGTCTGGTCAAGGACCTCGTGGACGACTTCGTCATCGTCAACACCGATGCAGTGTGTGCCGCCATCAAGGACATTTATCAAGACACCCGTTCGATCGTCGAGCCAGCCGGTGCCCTGGGCGTCGCAGCGGTCAAGCAATATGCCGAGCGCCACGGCGGGCAGGGCAAGACCTATATCGCGATCAACTGCGGTGCGAACATGAACTTCGATCGCCTGCGCTTCGTGGCCGAACGCGCCGAAGTGGGCGAAGAGCGCGAAGCCCTGCTGGCGGTGACCATCCCCGAGGAGCGCGGCTCATTCAAGCGCTTTTGCGAAACCATCGGCCCGCGCAGCGTCACCGAGTTCAACTACCGCATTTCAGACGAGCGCCGAGCCCATGTGTTTGTGGGCCTGACTACCACGGAAAAAGGCGAGTCCAGGCGCATCGCCACCCAGTTCGAGTCGCAGGGTTTTGACACGGTTGACCTGACGAAGGACGAGCTGGCCAAGACGCACATTCGCCACATGGTGGGCGGGCGATCCCTGTTGGCCGAAGGCGAGCGGCTGTTCAGCTTCACCTTCCCGGAGCGCCCGGGCGCCTTGATGACCTTTTTGACGAGCCTGCCACCAGACTGGAACATCAGCCTGTTCCACTACCGCAACCAGGGCGCCGACTACGGCCGCATTCTGGTGGGCTTGCAAGTGCCCAAGGCCGAGGTCAAGGCCATTGCCTCGTTCCTGGACGGACTGGGCTACGCCTATGTTGATGAGAGCCGCAACCCGGTCTATCGCTTGTTCTTGCGCTGAACGCCCGCACACCCAGAGCGTTCGTCTCGGGTATTCAGCCGGGGTTTCTCTGGCGACGAGCAGGCGGCGCCTGCATGTCCGGTACGTCAGCGCCTTCAGGTGAGGCCAGCGAGCCCGTGGCCATGGGCATGCCGCCCTGTGGGGGTGGCGGTGTATTGTCCGACATGCTCACACCCTCAGGCGGCGGCAGTGCGCCGGTAGCGGGACCGGGCAACAGCGGCAGATCCAGGGTGACCGACGCAGGAGCGTTGGCCTGACCAATCGCCGCGCCACGTTGTGTGAGGGACTGCAGCAACAGGTCGCCTTCGATCACGCCGCCGACGCGGATGGCGCGTGGCGGCTTGCCATCGATGGACACCAGCGCCACGCCACCAGCGCCACCGGCCTCGCGAGGGGCCACCACGCCCAGCAATTTCATGCGGCTGGCCAGGGCCGACGCCGCAGAAGTGTCGGGTTGGTCGGCACCTGATGCCGCTGTAGCGGGGCCTGCCAGGAGGCGATGCAGGTCGCCATGGATGCCATCGTCCAGCGAGACGGGCGTCGCATTGGGTGGAACGCCCGTTGGCTGGGCCAGCCAGCGCAAGCCCCAGTAAGCCAGGCTGGCCGCGACAGCGGCCCAAATGATGAGGGCGAGGATGCGTGATGCCATGATCCAACCATTATGATGGGTGTTCGATGCATCGTGCACCTTGAAAGTGGGCCCATAACCTCGGGTTCATCCCGCATCTTCGTGACGCGGACCTCGTGCATGCTTGCCCCCTCGCAGACCTGATGCGGAACCAAGCTGCCGGTCACGGGTCTCATTGACAGATTGTTTTCGGAAATACTTGACATGAAGATGTTTGCGCGAACCCATCAGCAGGCCCGTCGGGTCGTCAAGGCTGTGCAACGCGGCTTCACCCTGATCGAACTGATGGTGGTGCTGGTGATCATCGGTTTGCTGGCCGCGCTGATCGTGCCCAATGTGCTGGACCGGGCCGATGACGCCCGCGTGACGGCGGCCCACACCGACGTCAGCAACCTGATGCAGGCGCTCAAGCTTTACCGGCTGGACAACCAGCGCTTCCCTACGGGCGAGCAAGGTTTGCAAGCCTTGGTCACCAAGCCCACGGCCTCGCCCATTCCGCCCAACTGGAAGCCCTACCTGGAAAAGCTGCCCAATGACCCCTGGGGCCATTCGTACCAGTACGTGAACCCTGGTGTGAAGGGGGCGGTGGACGTCTTGAGCTTCGGCGCGGACGGCCAGGCCGGTGGTGAAGGCCGCGATGCCGATATCGGCTCCTGGCAGTAAGGCGCGCCGCGCACGCGGCTTCACCTTGCTGGAACTGATGGTCGTGGTCGCCATGATCGCGATCACGACGGCTGTGGTGTCGTTCACGATCCCGGACCCTTCCGCAACCCGGCTGGAACGCGAAGCCGCACGCCTGATCGCGCTGCTGGAATCGGCTCGCACGCAGGCGCGCGCCGGTGCGATGACGGTGTTGTGGGTGCCTCAGGCCAATGGCCCGGAGGCCGACTACCAGTTTCTGGGCTTGCCACCTGCTTTGATGCCGCCTCTGAAGTGGCTGGTGCCCGAGGTCCGAGCCGAGGTGGTCGGCGGGCGCAGCATCGTGCTCGGCCCCGAGCCGGTGATTGGTGCCCAAAGCGTCATCCTGCGCATGGAAGACCGGCAGATCATCATCGGTACCGATGGCCTGGGCGCGTTTGATGTGATCACGGGTGAGCCTGCGCCGGGTGATGCAGGCAATGCCACGGGGGCAGCCAATGCGTCCTTGCGCTGAGCACCGGGCAAACGCCGGCATGACCCTGATCGAGGTGCTGGTGGCGCTGGCCATTGTCGCGATCACCCTGTCTGCGGGCATCAAGGCGGCCGGGGGCCTCACGCTCAACGCCCAGCGCATGTCCGATCTCACGCTGGCGCAGTGGTGCGCCGAGAACCAGATCACGGCACTCAAGCTGGGCAAGATCTACCCGCCTGTAGGCGACAGCGACTTCAGTTGCCAGCAGCTGGGCCGCACGTTTTCCGGGCACATGGTGGTGCGGCCGACGCCCAATCTGAATTTCCGCCGCGTGGACGCGCAGGTGATGGATGAGCAGGCGCAGCCCATTGTCAAGTTGTCCACGGTCTTGTCTCGCTTCTGATGCACATGCCGACTGCTTCAACCCGCCGCCCGCAGACAAGGCTTGCCCGCGCATCCAGCGGCTTCACCTTGATCGAGGTGCTGGTCTCGCTGCTGATCCTGGCGGTGCTGGCTGCCACGGCCTGGAAGGGCATGGAGAGCATCGGCACGGCCCGCCAGGTGGCCGACGGCAACCTCAAGCAGACGCTGCGTTTGCAGGCGGTGATGACCCAGTTCGAAGCCGACATGGCCCAGATCATGGACACCTTCGTGCTGCCGGGCATGCAGTTTGACGGCGCGCACCTGCGTTTGACGCGTCGAGGTGGCGGCGGGGTGCAGGTGGTGACCTGGTACTTGCAGGGTGGCCGTTGGCTGCGCTGGGCCAGCCCGGTCACCACGCGTGTCGGTGAATTGCAGAAGTACTGGATCAGCTCCTACCAGTTGCAGGGGCGCGAGCCTGGCACCTTGACGGCGCTGCAAGGCGTGGACCAGTGGCAGGTGTATTGTTTCCGCAGTGGTGCGATGAGCAACTGCCAGTCGACGGGCAATGTGGCCTCTGTGGCGCCGGCACAGGTGGCCAGCGCCGCGTCGGGTGCGGACGCTCAGGCGGCGGCTGCTGCGGCAGCGGCCGCCGCCGCAGCAGCCACGCGCGAACAGTTGCCCAATGCGATCCGTTGTCAGCTTGTCCTGGGTGAGGGCAGCGGTTTTGCCGGTGCGTTGACCCGAGACATGGTGCTGGCGCCCCAGATGAACCAGAACTGAGGCCGGTATGTCCCCGCATTCACCCTGTTTCACCTCCCCGGCGCCGCGTTGGCGACAGCGTGGCGCGGCCTTGCTCATGGCCATGGTGATCGTGACGCTGGTGGCCACCTTGTCGGCCTCGATGGTCTGGCAGCAGTGGCGCGCCGTGCAGGTGGAAAGTGCCGAGCGCGTTCGCTCGCAGGCCAGCTGGGTTTTGAGCGGTGCGCTGGACTGGGCCCGACTGATCTTGCGTGAAGACGCCCGAAATGGTGGCGGTGACCACCTGGGCGAGCCCTGGGCCATCCCGCTGGCCGAGGCGCGGCTGTCCACCTTTCTGGCCTCAGACAGCAGCAACAACACCGAGCAGGATGACGCGCCCGAGGCCTTCCTGTCAGGCAAGGTCGACGACGCGCAGTCCAAGTACAACCTGCGCAACCTGGTGGGCGACGACGGCGAGATCAAACCCGATGAGGTGGCCGTACTGCGCCGCCTGTGCGAGTTCACCAGCTTGTCGCCTGGGCTGGCCGATGGGCTGGCGCAAAAACTGAGGCAGGCTGTGCTGGCGCTGCAGGGTGACGACCCGGCGGTTTTGGCCAAGCTGGGTGGCGAGCAGGGTCGGGCGCAGGCGCCTTTGCTGCCTCAGACGGTGGACCAGCTCTTGTGGCTGGGGCTGGATGCGGGCACCATGGAGCGTTTGCGGCCCTACGTGACGGTCTTGCCCGAGGTGACGGCGGTCAACGCCAACACGGCCCCCAAGGAGGTGATCGCTGCGGTTGTGGACAAGCTGGACCTGGCGCGGGCCGGGCGGCTGGTACAGGCCCGTCAGCGAACCCCGTTCAAGACCATTGAGGACGCCAAGCTGGTGCTGGGTCAGGGGCTGTGGGAGTTCGGGCGCCTGGGCGTGGAGTCGTCGTTCTTTGAGGTCCGGGGGCGCTTGCGTTACGAAGACAACGTGATCGAGCAGCGGCACCTGGTCCAGCGCGTCAACAACAATGACGTTGTGGTGCGACACCAGTCGCGTTTTTCGGGGCTGGATCCTGCGGGCGACAAGGCCGTCGCCCCATGATGAAGGGGATTCTTTACTTGCCAAGCAGGTATCTATCCTTAAACGGGCGCTATTTCAGCGCTCCTACAATGCGCGGGCATCCTATGCTGGATGCTGAAAAATCTGATCTTCTGACCGTCTGGGCATGAGCATTCTCATCATTCAACTGCCGGCGCGTGCGCGCCTGAGCGCCGATGCCGAAGCATCGGAGGCCGGGGCTGCGCCTTCGTCGGCCGTGCCCAGGGAGTACAACTATGTGCTCAGCGTCGATGGCCTGTCCTTGAGTCGCCAGGGCCGCTGCACGGCGCCCATGCTGCCCAAGGCGGACAGCGTGATCGCCGTGATGGCGGCCACCGATCTGAGTTGGCACCGGCTGACCCTGCCCAAGGCCCCGGCGGCGCGTTTGCGTGCGGCCCTGGCCAGCATGCTGGAAGACGCCCTGCTGGACGACCCTGAAGAGATGCACCTGGCCGTGGCGCCCATGGCCAAGGTGGGTGCGCCGACCTGGGTGGCCGCGTGCGACCACACCTGGCTGACCAGCCAGTTGATGGCGCTTGAAAAGGCCAAGATCCGCATCGAACGGGTGGTGCCGGGGGTGTCGCCCGACGAGCCCCCATCCGCCTACTTCCATGAACTCAATGAGTCAGCGGGCACTGACAGCGAGTCCGGCGCCGAAGTGCTGTTGACCTGGTCGACCGGCGATGGTGTGGCCACCTGGCCTATGACCGGCAGCCTGTCGCGTGCCTTGTTGCCCGAGCCCTTGCCCGTACAGGCCCGCTTTTTCGCGACGCCGCCGGTGGCCTCGCCAGCCGAGCGCTGGTTGGGTCGCGCCGTCACGGTGCAAAGCCAGGCCGAGCACCTGATGCTGGCCGCTCGGTCCCTGTGGAACCTGCTTCAGTTCGAGTTGACCCCCCGCAGCAAGGGCCTGTATGCGGTCACCGATCAATGGCGCCGCTTTATGGGGCCTCAGTGGCGCCCGGCGCGTGTGGGCCTGCTGGCCCTGGTCGGCGCGCAGGTGCTGGGGCTTAACCTCTGGGCTTGGCAACAGCAGCAACTGGTCAAGACCAAACGCGCCTCGATGGCCCAGATGCTCAAGCAGGCGCATCCGCAAGTTCAAGTGGTGCTCGACGCCGCCGTGCAGATGCGCCGTGAAACCGAAGCCTTGCGTGCCCAGGCGGGGCAGGCGGGCGACAACGACCTGGAAGCCCTGATGGCGGCGGTGGCGGGGGCCTGGCCTGCCGAGCAACCGACGGCGGGGCTGCAGTACGACGGTTCATCTTTAAGTGTGATGCCACCGTCGTCCTGGGGCCCGGCTGATCTGGATCAGTTCCGCGCCAAGTTGGGGGCGGTGGGTGTGCAAGTGGACACGTCCGATGGGCGCCTGACGGTTCGTCGCGCCTCGCGCGGTTGACCGCGGTTGATGTCTGCAGCGAAAGCAACAAGATGAGCGAACAAGCTTCTTCCCTCCAGAATCTGCGTCAGCAGTGGCAGGCCCGCTGGACCGCCATGGCTCCGCGCGAGCGTCGCATGGCGCTGTGGGCGGCCTGGCTGGCGGGTGTGACCTTGCTGGTGTTGGTCGGTGTTCGCCCTGCCTGGCGTACGGTGTCTCAGGCCCCGGCGCAACTGCGCGAGGTGGACGCCCAACTGGATCAGATGCGCCGTCTGGCGGACGAAGCGCAGGCCTTGCGCCAGCGTCCACCCGTGCCTCCGGCGCAGGCCGAAGCCGCCTTGAAGTCGGCGACCGATCGCCTGGGGCCGGGCGCCCGCCTGGTTTTACAGGGCGACCGCGCCACCTTGACCGTCACCAAGGTGTCCGGCGATGCCCTGGCGTCCTGGCTCGAAGAGGCGCGTGGCGCCGCCCGGGCCAAGCCGCTGGAAGCAGGCCTGATGCAAGTCGAGCTGGGTCAGTACTCCGGCAACATCGTGCTGGCCCTGGGGCCGGGTTCCGGGGGCAGCCGTTAAGGCGGGCGCACACACGATGGCTGGTATCCCTTTCCTCAACCGACGCCCTGCCTGGATGCAGGGCGCAGGCGCTTTGACCACCCGCTGGCTGGAGTCCACGCTGGAAATCGCCCGCTGGGAGAACATGCGCAAGGCCGGCCGCCGATGGGGCTGGTGGGGCGCGGGGCTCGGTGCCTTGCTGGGCATGTTGGTTTATGCCCCGGCCAGTTGGCTGGCGCAGGGTGTGGTCGAACTGACCGGGCGGCGCCTGTTGCTGGCCGAGTCACAGGGCACCATCTGGCACGGCGATGCCGTGGCGGTGCTGACCGGTGGGGCAGGGAGCCGCGACGCGCGCGCCTTGCCGGGCCGGCTGAGCTGGACCTTGCGACTGCAAGGCCTGGGCTTGAGGCTGACCTTGCAGCACGACTGCTGCATGCCTGTGCCGGTGGCCATCCTGGTGCAACCGGGCTGGGGTCGGGTCAAGACCGACGTGCGCTTGCAGACATCGCCCACGGACACCTCCGTAGCGGCCTTGCAAGGTGCGGGCGAGATCGGCCACTGGCCGGCGGCCTGGCTGGGCGGGCTGGGTACGCCCTGGAACACACTGCAACTGGGTGGTGTCCTGCGCCTGTCAAGTCGGGACCTGTCCATCGAGGTGGTCCAGGGCCGGGTGCGGCTTCAAGGTCAGGCCGAGTTGTCGCTGGACAACGTGTCCTCTCGCGTGACCACGCTGGACCGTCTGGGCTCGTACCGGCTGGACCTCAGCAGTGACGTCCAGGGGCAACTTCAGATGTCGCTGTCCACGCTGGACGGCGCCTTGCAATTGAGTGGCCAGGGGGGCGCCAGCGCCAGTGGCCTGCGCTTTCGCGGTGAAGCGCGAGCCGGTGAGGCCGAACGTGGCGCACTGGACAATTTGTTGAACATCATCGGCCGCCGCGAAGGCGACCGCTCTGTCATTTCGATCGGATAAGGCATGAAGACCCATCCCCTGCTGACTCGCCCTCGTGCGACCGCCTTGCTCGTGGCTCTGGCACTGACCATGGGGCCCGGTGGCTTGCTGCCGATGGGCCTGGCCATGGCGGCGCCCGCCGCGCCCAAGAAGGCGGCGGCCACCGTGACCCTGAACTTCGTCAACGCTGAAATCGAAGGGGTGGCACGGGCCATGGCGGCGATCGTGAACCGCCAGATCCTGGTCGACCCACGCGTCAAGGGCACCATCACGCTGTACAGCGACCAGCCGCTCACGCCACGCGAGGCTTACCTGAACTTCCTGGCCGCCTTGCGTGGGCAGGGCTTCAGCCTGGTCGAGGTGTCCGGTCTGATCAAGATCGTGCCCGAAGCCGAAGCCAAGCTGCAGACCGGCACGGTTGACGTGGGTTCGGTCAAGCAGTCGGGCGACCAGGTGCTGACCCAGATCTTCCGCGTCCAGTACGAAAACGCCAATAACCTGGTGACGGTGCTGCGGCCCTTGATCAGCCC
>Ga0209066_10003159_pt1 | contig 19141 bp, 20 predicted proteins | sample All_14_2_FD_187198 | JGI IMG/M metagenome (GOLD analysis project Ga0209066, IMG submission 187198) | Freshwater microbial communities in response to fracking from Pennsylvania, USA - Allegheny Zone_MetaG_DW_15 (SPAdes) (version 2) ... | reverse complement strand
GCTTTGGCGTTGGAGAATGACGGGCTGCCTCTTCCAATGCGCGGTATAAATCCAATATGATATAGGCCGGCGGTGGGGAAGCTTGGTCCGAAAGTTCCATTCCTGCCCCATGCGCGGCGCGACCCTTCATGTTCGAGGCCTGCATCGAAATCCATGAGCACCGATAAACCTGGACAAGGGAATGGAACCGGCACCGGCGTGGTCACGAAGACCAAGCCGAAGACGAAGAAGCCGTCTATGTACAAGGTGCTGATGCTGAATGACGACTATACCCCGATGGAGTTCGTCGTCTACGTGCTGGAGCGGTTCTTCAGCAAGTCGCGGGAGGAAGCGACCCGCATCATGCTGCATGTCCACACCAAGGGCGTCGGCATCTGCGGCGTATTTACCTATGAAGTCGCGGAGACCAAGGTCACACAGGTAATGGACCTGGCCCGCCGCGAGCAGCACCCCCTGCAATGTACCCTGGAGAAGGAGTAGCGTCATGCTGTCGCGGACCCTGGAAGAAACCCTTCACCGCGCATTGTCCTTCGCCAGCGATCGCAATCATGAATATGCGACGCTGGAACATCTGCTGCTGTCGCTGACCGACGACCAGGACGCGGTCGCGGTGCTGCGTGCCTGTGGTGTGGATCTGCCGCGCCTGAAGGGCGACATCACCTCCTATCTGGATGGGGAGCTGGGCAATCTCGTCTCCGCCATGGGTGGCGATCCCAAGCCCACGGCGGGCTTCCAGCGCGTGCTGCAGCGCGCCGCCATCCATGTGCAATCGTCAGGCCGCGAGGAGGTGACCGGCGGCAATGTGCTGGTCGCCATGTTCTCCGAACGCGAAAGCCATGCGGTCTATTTCCTGCAATTGCAGGACATGACCCGCTTCGATGCGGTGAACTACATCTCCCACGGCATCGCCAAGGTGCCGGGCCAGTCCGAGCCGCGCACGCCTTCCGGCTCCACCAAGGCCAGCCCGGCCGAGGAGGAGGTGGCGGCCAAGCCCGCGCAGGAGGCCGGCAACAAGCAGGGTTCCGAGGCGCTGGACGCCTATTGCATCGACCTCAACACCAAGGCCAAGCAGGGCAAGATCGACCCCCTGATCGGCCGCGAGGCTGAGGTGGAGCGCACCATCCAGATTCTGTGCCGCCGTACGAAGAACAACCCGCTTCTGGTCGGTGATCCCGGCGTCGGCAAGACCGCCATCGCCGAAGGCCTGGCCAAGCGCATCGTGGAAGAAGATGTGCCGGAAGTTCTGATCGGCGCCACCATCTTCTCCCTCGACATGGGCGCGCTCCTGGCCGGGACCCGCTATCGCGGCGATTTCGAGGAGCGGCTGAAAGCCGTGATGAAGGAGTTGGAGAACCACCCCAACGCCATCCTGTTCATCGACGAAATCCATACGGTGATCGGCGCGGGTGCCACCACGGGCGGGGCGATGGATGCGTCGAACCTGCTGAAGCCGGCACTGGCCGCCGGCGCGCTGCGCTGTATCGGTTCGACCACCTATAAGGAATATCGCGGCCATTTCGAGAAGGACCGGGCGCTGGTCCGGCGCTTCCAGAAGATCGATGTGAACGAACCCTCGGTCGAGGATTCGATCAAGATCCTGAAGGGGCTGAAGCCCTATTACGAGGAGCACCACAAGGTGCGCTTCACCGCCGACGCCATCAAGGCGGCGGTGGAGCTGGCGGCGCGCTATATCAACGACCGCAAGCTGCCCGACAAGGCGATCGATGTGATCGACGAGGTGGGCGCGGCCCAGATGCTGGTGCCGGAATCCCGGCGCAAGAAGGTCATCAATGTGAAGGATGTGGAAGCCGTGGTCGCCCAGATCGCGCGCATCCCACCCAAGCAGGTGACCAAGGACGACCGCGAAGCGCTGAAGCATCTGGAACGCGACCTGAAGGCCATGGTCTATGGCCAGGACAAGGCGCTCGACGCCCTGTCTTCGGCCATCAAGCTGGCCCGGGCCGGGTTGCGCGATGCGGAAAAGCCGATTGGCTGCTATCTGTTCTCCGGCCCGACCGGTGTCGGCAAAACGGAAGCCGCCAAGCAGCTGGCCCGTACGCTGGGTGTGGAGCTGAAGCGCTTCGACATGTCGGAATATATGGAGCGTCACACGGTTTCCCGTCTGATCGGCGCCCCGCCCGGCTATGTCGGCTTCGACCAGGGCGGTCTGCTGACCGACGCCATCGACCAGCATCCGCATTGCGTGCTGCTGCTGGACGAGATCGAAAAGGCGCATCCGGACCTGTTCAACATCCTGTTGCAGGTGATGGATCACGGCAAGTTGACCGACAATAACGGCAAGTCCGTCGACTTCCGCAATGTCGTCTTGATCATGACCACCAATGCCGGGGCGGCCGACATGGCCAAGCCCGCGCTGGGCTTCAATCGCGAATCCCGCGTGGACGAGGACAAGGAAGCCATCGAAAAGATGTTCACGCCGGAATTCCGCAACCGACTGGATGCGGTGATCGGCTTCGCGCCCCTGTCGAAGGATGTCATCGGCCGGGTGGTGGACAAGTTCGTGATGCAGCTGGAAGCCCAGCTCGCCGACCGCAACGTCACCATCGAACTGACCGATGCCGCCCGCGCCTGGCTGGGTGAAAAGGGCTATGACAAGCTGTATGGCGCCCGGCCGCTGGGCCGCGTGATCCAGGAATCGGTCAAGCAGCCCTTGGCGGAAGAGCTGCTGTTCGGCCGGCTGGCCAATGGCGGCACGGTCATGGTCGATCATGATACGGAGACCGACAAGCTGCGCTTTGCCTTCCCCGACGCGCCCGCCAAGGGCCGGAAGGGGCAGAAGGGCGAGAAGCCGACGGAACCCGTGGAGGGCTGATCCGGCCCGCCCTGCGTCCGGTTCTTGGCGCAGGGAAAATTGTCACCCCGGAAGCCCGACAGGGCTATCCGGGGTTTCCTGCCATCGACGGAAGAAGATCCCGGCTCTTCGCTACGCTGCGGCCGGGATCACATCATCGCTAACAATGCATGGCAGCGTAGGCATCCGGCAGGCCACACGGGTCTGCGGTTGAGGCTTTTCCTGAAAACCCGTCCCGTTCAGTATGTCCAACATGCTCGGTCTTGGACCGAGCATGTTGGTATCAGGCCTCCAGCATCCGGCGCAGCAGTTCCACATCCTCGGCGAAGTTGGCATCGCTGCCGCGCAGCTCATCCACCTTCTTGACGGCATGCATCACCGTGGTGTGGTCACGTCCACCGAATTTCCGCCCGATCTCGGGCAGGGACCGGGCCGTCAGCTGCTTGGCCAGATACATGGCGATCTGGCGCGGCCGGGCGATTGCACGCGACCGGCGGGCCGAATGCATCTCCGCCAGACGGATATTGTAATGCTCGGCGACCTTCTTCTGGATTTCCTCGATCGTGATGCGCCGATCATTGGCCCGGATCAGGTCGTGCAGCACGTCCTGGGTGTTTTCCAGCGAGATCTGGCGGCCGACCAGATTGGCATAGGCCAGGATGCGGTTCAGCGCCCCTTCCAGCTCACGCACATTCGACGTGATCTTGTGGGCCAGGAATTCCAGCACCTTCTGCGGCACTTCCGCGCCCAGCGCGTCGGCCTTGGCCTGCAGGATGCCCAGGCGCAGCTCATAGGTGGTGGAATGGATTTCCGCGACAAGGCCCCAGCCCAGGCGCGACTTCATCCGTTCCTCGATCCCATCCAGCTCCGCCGGTGATTTGTCGGCGGAAATCACAACCTGCCGGTTCTGATCCACCAGGGCGTTGAAGGTATGGAAGAACTCTTCCTGGGTGTTGTCCTTGCCGGCGATGAACTGCACATCGTCGATCATCAGCACGTCGACCGAGCGGAACTGGTCCTTGAAGGCCATCGTGTCCTTGTATCGCAGGGCACGGATGAACTGGTACATGAACTTCTCGGCGGACAGGTACAGCACCTTCTTGTCCGGCCGCTGGGTACGGATCTGCCAGGCGATGGCATGCATCAGATGGGTCTTGCCCAGCCCGACACCACCGAACAGGAACAGCGGGTTGAACGCCACCTGATCGCCTTCGGCGACGCGCTTGGCGGCAGCGAAAGCCAGCTCGTTCGGCTTGCCCACCACGAAGCTGTCGAAGCGGAAGCGATCATCGAGCGGCGCACAGATATCCGGGCTTTCCGGCTGCACGGCCTCCACCACCGGCTCACCCGCATCGATGCCGATGGAGCCATGGCGCACGATCACACCGCGCAGGGACTGGGATTCCGAGCCCCAGAGTTCCTGGAGACGGTCGCCATACTGCGACTCGATCCAGTTCGCCATGAACCGGGTCGGGGCGGAGAGGCACACCATCGCGTCCTCAATTCCTTCGAACACGAGCGGTTTCAACCAACTACGATAGGCGGTTTCGCCAAACTCCGCCCTTAACCGCGCGCGAACTCTTGCCCACTGCGCGGCATGTTTCTGATCTGTCATCAAACGACCCTTCGCCCGAATAATCGCTCCGTCCGAATGATGGCGCCGGCCCATTTCCCCCGATTACCAAGGGACGCGGCAGCCTTCGAACGTGCTCGATTTCCAACCCCCAGTGCTTGTAGTCCGCATGCGCCCGGCGCGGACCGATCGACCATCAATTCGCCGCACCGACCCCTCGACCCCAACGGGCCGTCGGTGCTTGGACGGATGCCATGTCCCTGACATGACCGGCCGTTCGTAGACGCGCAGAGCGCAGCCGAACCGCTTCGATGTCAATGGGCTCATCGCCCGTCTATTTTCTACATGGGGTCGCCTGCCATAGCGTGGAATGCTGCTGGCTTTACACAGGCAGACCCTCCCCAATACGTGCATTTCACCTTGCGGCAAAACAGCTGTGGACCTGCAACAATGTTAACCATTGATTAACCGGCCCAGTCGAACTGTACTGACCGGCCATCGCGAATCCAAGCGCACAATCTGCGATTCGGTTAAAAAAATCGTTTGACTCTCCGCCCCCCATGCGACTCGCGCCCTCCCACCCTGCAGGGGGCTGAAATATGCAGAAAACTGCGAGTTTTTAGAGATATTTGGCTGGGATATGGCAAAAATAAGGCGCACAGAATGCGCCTCCGGAGCAATCGAGCTGCGGTATCATGGTGTGTAAATTCGGACACGCAAATGCGCCCCTCGAACAGAGGGACGCTTTTTTACGCGGGCCTGAACCCCGCCATCGGCGGCAAATCTTAACGATTGCCTGGGCGCCGATGCTATCCGACAGGTGGTAATCCGCCTGGAAGACCGATTATGGCCGGGCGGCGGACCCCATCCAATCAGGCGAGCTTGTTGATCGCCGCAGCCAGGCGCGAAATCTTGCGCGAAGCGGTGTTCTTGTGCAGCACGCCCTTCGACACGCCGCGATGCAGTTCCGGCATCGCCTGTGCGAAAGCGGTGGTGGCGGCGGTCTTGTCGCCGCCCGCAAGCGCTTCTTCCACCTTGCGGACGAAGGTGCGGATACGGCTGCGCCGCGCCTTGTTGCGCTCGGTGCGCTTGATGGTCTGGCGGGCGCGTTTCTTCGCCGATGCGATATTGGCCATAGGCTCTCGATCCTGTTTCGTCTGTCACTCAGCCGATCCGCCCCTAGCCTGGTCCGCCTGTGCCGGGATGGCACTGCGGAATAGGCGGAACGGCAGCCGTTTGGGAACGGGTACATGGGCCAAGGGAGGTTCAATCCATCGGCCGCAAGCCGCGGGCTTATAGACAAGAGGAGCGGTCCACGTCAAGAACCCGTGGCGGTATTATTTCCCGCCGCCACGCGGCAGCCCCCCGCTGCGGCTTGACTCCGCCGCCCTGTCATACCATCTGCGGGCTGCGGCGGCCACGTCCCCGCCCCTGCATTTCCGTGACAGGGTTTTCAAGTCCGGGACGGCCCGGCGGCACCTGATGGGAGGGACGCTGCCATGGCGTGGATCGTTCTGGGTATCGCCGGTCTTCTTGAAATCGTCTGGGCCTTCGCGATGAAGCAATCGATCGGCTTCACCCGCCTTTGGCCCAGCATCATCACCCTGACGGCCATGCTGCTGAGCTTCGGCTGTCTGGCCTGGGCGATGCGCAGCCTGCCCTTGGGCACCGCCTATGCGGTCTGGACCGGCATCGGGGCGCTGGGCGCCTTCCTGATCGGCATTGCCGTGCTGGGGGAGCCCGCCAGCCTGCCGCGCGTCGCGGGCGCTGGCCTGATCCTGGCCGGGATCATTCTGCTGAAGCTCTCCAGTCCCAGCTGATCGGACGGGGTGGCTTTTGATCCATGTGAACCGCTTCCGTTCCGGCGATTGGCGAGACGGGCCGGGGGAGAGCCTTGCATGGATATCATGCCAGGCTCCGCTTCATACCCATCAATCAATAGGCAGGGTGTGTTTTTTGTCAATTTTTTGATAGGCAATATTGTTACTTTCGCCTATCCTTTAATATGCAAAAACTAAGCCCTCCCATCAGGCCACGACAATGAATGTGAAGGACACGGCAAGACGGCAGCATGTCCGCATCGCGGATGGCGCTGCCCAACAGCTCTCCGGCATCCGGAAGCCGCCCGAAGGGTGGCTGACCACGCTGCGCAAAGCGCTGGGCATGTCCGGCGCGGAGGTCGCGCAGCGCCTGGGCCTCAGCCGCAATGCCATCTATCAGGCGGAACGCAATGAGCGAGACAACGCCATAACCCTGTCCCAGATGGAGAAGATCGCCGAGGCCATGGGATGCGCCTTCGTCTATGCCGTCATCCCCAAAGGCAGCGTGGAGGAGGTGGTGCAGGCACAGGCCCTGCGCAAGGCAGAGGCCCGCATTCGCCGGGCCAGCACCCATATGGCCCTGGAACAGCAGGCGCTGTCCAAGGTGCAGACGGAAGAGCGGATCAAGGCACTGGCGGCCGAGCTGATGCGCGATATGCCTCCGGATTTCTGGCGGGACCCATGATCTTCACGGAGCCGGAAGGTGCGACCCCGCTTGATCCCGACGAGCGGCAGGGGTTGAAATTCCAGCACGTCACAACGCGCGGCGAGCTGGACGAGCTGGAACAGGCCAATATCGAACAGGGGCTGGCCTGGTTGTCCAGACGTCGCCGCATCGACATATTCGATGATGCCTTTGTCCGGCAGCTTCACAAGCGCCTGTTCGGCGCGGTGTGGAGCTGGGCCGGGGAATATCGCCGGACGGAGAAAAATATCGGCATCGACCCGCTGCATATCGCTGTGCAGCTGCGTTCGCTGCTGGGCGATGCGCGGTACTGGGTAGAAAACGGCACCTATCCCCCGCTGGAGGCGGCAGCGCGGTTCCATCACCGCATGGTCCAGATTCATCCTTTCACGAATGGTAACGGCCGGCACGCGCGGATCGCAGCGGATATAATGCTGGAACAGGCTTACGGTCTGCCCCCGATTGCATGGGCCGGCGGCTTTGACCTCCAGGCCGACAATCGCCGCCGCACCGCCTATATTACTGCCTTGCGAGCAGCCGATGCCGGAGACATGCAGCCGCTATTGCTGTTCGTTGGCGCGTCGCGGGCGCTGGCCTGATCCTGGCCGGGATCATTCTGCTGAAGCTCTCCGGTCCCAGTTGATCGGACGGGGTGGACCTGTCTTGCCGCTTGCTTCGATCGGCACGGCGCGCAACGCTCCTTCCCGTTCAGCCCATTCGCCCGCAGCAGGAGCCGCCGCGCATGATCACCGTTTGTCCCGTAACCGCCGAAGCGCAGGCTGAATGGCGTGATCTGTGGCAGGGCTATCTGGATTTCTACGACACGGTCCTGGCGCAGGAGCAGACGGAGTTGACCTGGACCCGCTTCCTGGACCCGGCCGAGCCGATGGGCTGCCTGCTGGCACGCGACGAGGCGGGCCGGGTGCTGGGCTTCGCCAGCTATATCCTGCACCGCTCCACCTGGGCGCGGCAGCATTACTGCTATCTGGAAGATCTGTTCGTGGCGGAGGATGCGCGCGGCCAAGGCGCCGGCCGCGCCCTGATCGAAGGCGTGGCCGCCCTGGCGCGGGAAGCAGGGGCCGGGCGGCTGTATTGGGAAACCCGCCAGGACAACGCCCAGGGCCGCGCGCTCTATGACCGGCTGGCGGTGCTGACCGATTTCGTCCAGTACCGCATGCCGTTATGAAACATTCCCGGCTCAGACCTCCGCCAGATAGGCCCTGAGCCGGTCCGGCTCCGTGAAGGGCAGGGAACAGGTCCGCCCGACGCAGACATAGGCGGCAGGCTGCCCCTGCACCATGCCCTTGCCCGCCGCCGGATGCGTGTCGGGCAATCGGTCATCCGGGCCAATCCGCGATATCACCATATCCGTCAACGGCATGCGCCAGACGGCCTGGTCCAGGGCGTCGGCCGCCGCATCGCCGCGCGCGCCCGCGATCACGACCTGCACCGGCTCGTCCAGCAGGGCATTCGCCCCCAACAGGGTGGAGAGCGGGAAGAAATTCCGCTCGATCTCGCCGATATAGCATTCAATGGTCGCCTCGGCCTGAAGGCGATAGGCATCCTCGCCCGTCAGCAGCCAGAGCAACCCCAGATTCTCCGCCATCACCGCCGCACCGGCCGGGGTGGCGGCATCCTGCGCCTGCTTGACCCGCGCCACGAGGTCCGGCTGGTCGGCGGCGGTCTGGAAATAGCCGCCCTGCTCGCCATCACCAAACAGCCGATCCGCCTCGGCCACCCAATCGCGCGCATGGGCCAGATAGTCGTCCCGCCCGGTCGCCTGATACAGCCAGAGCGCGGCCCGGATGATCTGCGCATAATCATCGATCCCGGCCGGGTTGGCGGCCCGACCCAGACGCCAGGAATGGCGGAACCGCCCGTCAACCCTGAGCGCGCCCTGCAGGAAGGCGAAGGCGCGTTCAGCCAGGGCCAGCCATTCCGGCTCGCCAAAGGCCATGGCCGCCCGGGCCAGGGCCGCCACCACCATGCCGTTCCAGTCCAAGAGCACCTTGTCGTCCAGCCCTGGTGCGGGGCGCCTGGCGCGCGCTTCGAACAGAACCGCCCGGCAGCGGGCCAGCACCGCCTCCTGCTCCGCATCCGGCCTCGCCCCCATCTCCAGCCGGTTCAGGATGGTATGGCCTTCCCAATTGCCAGCCGGGGTCACGTCATAGATGCGCGCGAACAGCGGATAGTCCGCGCCCAGCAAGGTCTGCACCTCCGCCGCGGACCAGACATAGAAGCGCCCTTCCTCCCCCTCGGTATCGGCGTCGAGGGAGGAGGCGAAACCACCTTCCGGTACCAGCATTTCCCGCTGCAGCCAGCCCACCGTCTGGCGCACCCGATCCGCAAACAGCGGATCATCCGTGCCCAGCCAGACCAGGGTCAGGATTTCGATCAGCTCTGCATTGTCGTACAGCATCTTTTCGAAATGCGGCGCCAGCCAGCGCTCATCGGTCGAATAGCGGGCAAAGCCCCCACCCAGATGGTCGAAGATGCCGCCTTCGCTCATGCGTTCGGCTGCCAGCCGCACGGCATCCAGGAAACGGCTGTCGCCCCCGCGCATCCAGGCCCGCCAGAGCTGGCGCAGCACGCCGCATTGCGGGAATTTCGGCGCCTGCCCCAGCCCGCCATGGCGCATATCCATGGCCGCCAGCAGTCTTTCGGCGATGGCAAACAGCGTATCACGGCCCACCAGCCCGCCCGGCTGGGGAGCGGCCAGCCGTTTCAGCCCGTCGCGCAGCACGCCCACATTCTTGGCGACCCGCTCCTTATCCTGGGCATAGGTGCCGGCGACCGCGCGCAGCACATCGGGAAAGCCCGGCCGGCCATAGCGCGCTTCCGGTGGAAAATAGGTGCCGCCCCAGAAGGGTTCGCCCTGCGGCGTCAGGAACATGGTCAGCGGCCAGCCACCCTGTTCCCCCAGCATGGCCAGGGCCGCCTGATAGATCTGGTCCAGGTCCGGCCGCTCCTCCCGATCCACCTTGATATTGACGAAATCCGCGTTCATCAGCGCCGCCGTCTCGGGATTCTCGAAGCTTTCATGGGCCATGACATGGCACCAGTGACAGGCGGCATAGCCAACGGACAGCAGGATCGGCCGATCCTGCGCGCGGGCAAGCGCCAACGCGGCCTCGTCCCAAGGCTGCCAGGCCACCGGGTTGTCGGCATGCTGCAGCAGATAGGGGCTGGTTTCGGTGCCGAGGCGGTTCGCGGGGCTGCTCATCGTCTTCAGGCTCCTTCATGCTGGGCAATTGTCACAGACGGCCCCCCTGCTCTACCCTACACCCACCAATCGGGTCCAGTCGCAGGGGAAGGCAACCACCATGAAGATCAGCGTGGATATAGATTGCACGCCGGAAGAGGCCCGCCAATTCCTGGGCCTGCCCGATGTGCGCCCGATGCAGGACGCGGTGATGGCACAGTTGCAGGAGCAGTTGCAGTCGAACCTGAAGGCGATGGAACCGGAAGCGCTGATGAAAACCTGGCTGCCGGTTTCCCTCCAGGGCTGGGAACAGCTGCAGCGCATGTTCTGGTCGCAGATGGGCAAGCCGCCCGGCGGGGACAAATCCGGTAGTTGAAGCAGCCAGCATGACCGACACCATCTATGCCCTGGCCAGCGGCGCCGGGCGCGCCGGCATCGCCGTGATCCGCCTGTCGGGTCCCGCCGCGCGGGAGGCCCTGGCGGCGCTTACCCCCGGCAAGCCCCTGCCAGCCCCCCGCATGGCCAGCCGGCGCTGGCTGGTCGACCCCGAAACCGGGGACAGGCTGGATGACGGGGTCGTCCTGCTGTTCCCCGGCCCAGCCAGCTATACGGGCGAAGATGTCGTCGAGCTGCAGATCCATGGCGGGGCGGCCAGCATCGCCGCCGTGACGGCTGCCCTGGCGCTGCTGCGCGGCTGCCGCCCGGCCGGGCCGGGGGAATTCACCCGCCGCGCCGTGCTGGCTGGCCGGATGGACCTGACAGAGGCGGAAGGGCTGATCGACCTGATCGAAGCGGAGAGCGAGGCCCAGCGCAGGCAGGCCCTGCGCCAGGCCGGCGGGGCGCTGGGCCGGCTATATGACGGCTGGCGGGCGCAGCTGATCCGGGCGCTGGCCCTGATCGAAGCCTCCATCGATTTCGTGGAGGAGGAAGACATCCCCGCCGACATCGCCGCCACCGCCCGCCCGATCCTGGATCGGCTGGAGACGGAAATGGCGGCCCATCTGGCCGACGGGGCGCGGGGGGAACGGCTGCGGCGGGGTGTGGAAATCGCCATCATCGGCCCGCCCAATGCCGGCAAGTCCAGCCTGCTGAATGCGCTGGTACAGCGTGAAGCGGCCATCGTGTCTGATATTCCGGGCACAACGCGCGATGTGGTGGAGACGAGGCTGGTGCTGGCGGGCGTGCCCGTCACCCTGGCCGATACCGCGGGCCTGCGTGAAACCGCTGACCGGATCGAGGCGGAAGGGGTGCGCCGTGCCCTGGCGAGGGCGGAGGAGGCGGATCTGACCCTGCTGCTGCTGGACGGCACCGCACCCCTGCCCGAGGACCTTCTGGCGCGCCTGCCCGCCCGACGGGTGGTGTTGCGATCCAAGGCCGATCTGCCCCAGGCGGGCTGGACCTGGCCGGTGGTGGGCGAGGAGGTAATCCCGCTGTCCCTGCGGGCCGAGGAGGGGCTGGCTGCCTTGAAGGAGCGGCTGCGGGTGGAGGTACTGCATCTGGCCGGTGCCGGGGATGCGCCGGGCATCACCCGGGCGCGCCATCGCGACGCCGTGTCCAGCGCCCTGGCGGCCATCCGGGCGGCCGGGCGCATCGGCCTGCCCGAACTGGCGGCGGAGGAGCTGCGCCAGGCGGCGCGCGCCCTGGGCCGGGTTACCGGGCGGGTCGATGTGGAAGATCTGCTCGACGTGATCTTTCGCGAATTCTGTGTCGGCAAATAGCACCACCCGGTTCGAGCGCATGCGTGCGGATCTGATACGAGGCAATCAGGGAAAAGCGGGAATGATTGTGCTCACAGATCGCTATAGGGGCGATCTTCCTTGAATTCGATGGCACCCAGGATATGGGTCAACCTTCCGCCAACGCCGATCGGCAGCAATAGGCGGCTGTAGATCGTCCAGTCGCGCAACCGCCATGGGCTGGAGCGCACGGTGTATTCCGGCATGGGGTCGGCGCGGAAGGCATCGAACTGCCGCTTCAGCCGATCCACGGCAAGCGCATCGCCCAAATCGCGCAGGCGGCGGCGGGAAATTTCCGTCCCAACCCCTTCCACGATATGCGATCCCGCGACGCGGTACAGCCAGTCGCCATCCGGCAGTGCCTCGACCAGCATGATATGGCGCAATATGGGGGCCATGCCCTCCGGATCGATATCCTGGCGGGACGGAAAATCGCGCCCGCCACGCAGGCTGAGCCAGTAAGCAAACAGGTGTGGCAACGGGCCGGGCGGCAGATCAAGCGCGTCCCGGGTCCATCCCCGGCGCCAGACCAGTGGGATGTTGAGACCTTCCGCCGTGCCGTCGATTTCGTCCGATGACAATTCAGGAAATCCCCGTTCCCGTATACTTTCCGGGGAACAGGTTAGAAAGAGTAACTGAACGAAGCGTTAACGCCCGCGTCTAAGTCGGCGAAATCCATAAATATTCCGGAAAAAAGAATGCCCGGAACCGAGGTTCCGGGCAAGTTGAACAGGGAGGCTTCACGTCTGGGAGACGTCGTCCGAGGAGCTAGGCTCACCCGGTCCTTGTTGCGATGCAACAAGCGAAGCAAGGGTGATATAGGACCACCGCCCGCCCATTGCCAGAGCCTTGGCGAAATAGCAGCCATGCAACTGGCGCATGGCTTTCGCCGCAAATCCGTAACCCAGCGTAAAAATCCAAGGATTCAAGCCGTTTCCGGCGGGTTCTCAATCGTCTTGATCAAGGCGGAATGGTCCAGATCGCCCCAACCCTGGGCCACCATTCTTTCCCAAAGCTCGCGGTTGCGCTGCAGCCCCGGCAGCGCGATGCCCAGCCCTTCGGCAAGGTCCAGTGCCTGACGTACATCCTTCAGCTGGACCGTGATCCTGCCGCCGGGCTCAAAAGCTCCCTCGGCCATCCGCTGGCCATGCACTTCCAGAATGCGGCTGTCGGCAAAGCCACCTTTCAGCGCCTGGCGCACCAGGGCGGGATCAACCCCGGCCGCCCGGGCCAGGGCCAGAGCCTCGGCAACCGCGCCGATGGTCATACCGACGATCATCTGGTTGGCCGCCTTGGCGACCTGCCCCGCCCCGACCTCGCCCAGGCGGGTGATGTGCCTGCCCAGCACCTGAAGGACAGGCAGCGCCCGCGTCATGGCCGCCGGCGTGCCTCCAGCCATGATGGTCAAACTGGCGTCCACCGCGCCAATCTGCCCGCCCGACACCGGTGCATCGACATAATCCGCGCCCTTTACCGCAGCTTCGGCCGCAAGTGCGCGGGTCAAGGGAACCTCGCTGGTGCCCATATCGATCACCAGCGCCCCGGGTGCCAGGGCGGAGAATACGCCCTGCGGCGCCCGCAACACCGTTTCCAGTGCCCGGCTGTCGGTCAGCATCAGAAGGATGACCCCATCGCCGACCAGACGCGCGGCTTCGGCCGGGCTGGCCGCCGGGACCATGCCCTCGCCCGCCAGTTCCTGCTGCGGCCCGGGCGAGCGGTTATGCACGATCACCTCCGCCCCCGCCCGCCGCAGATTGCGCGCCATCGGCTTGCCCATCAGGCCAAGCCCGATCACGGCGATGCGCTGTCCGGACAATGCACCGGCCATGTCTTCCTCCCGCTTCGATCCGCTCCGGGATCAGCCTTTCGCGACCGCATGTCGGGCCCGCGCGCCGCGTTCGATGCCGGCCGCGATCAACCGGTCAATACCCAGCTCGTGGCGCAGCAGTTCCAGCAGGCGCAGCTCTTCCTGGGTTGCCTTTTTGTCGGTCGCGGCGATCTCCAGCGCCAGGGCATAGGCGGTTTCCCGCAGTTCGGCCGGCAGAGAGGTCGAAATCAGCTTCAGCTCGGTCTCCAGACCGTCCTTCTCGCTCAGAATTTCCGCGCAGGTTTCGGCGATCTCCGGCAACTGCTCCATGTCGAAGCCGGCGAAGACCGGCAGGGTCCGGGTGATATTGCCGATGGTCTGCAATTCCTTGTCGGACATGTTGCTGTCCGATGCGGAAACCAGAACCATGGTGTGGATAAGTGCGCTATGGATGGACAGCATGGTGTTCCTCATTCCCGCCGGGCATACGCTGGTGACAGGATGCCGGCCAGGCTTCCAAAAAGCCAAAATACAGATGATCCGGGCGCCCCGGTTGCGGGGCGGCTTGGCTCTAGCATGAAAGCAGGCGGGCTGGAAACCGTCCAGGGCCTGTCTGCATCCAGGATGTGGGGCGTGGTTTGAGCGTAAATCGCGCAGTTTCAGGAGTGCAAGCGCGGGAAGGGTGGCCCCCTTCCAGGCTTCTGCGACGCCCAGAGGGGCGATTTGCGCCGCAATCAGACCTCTTCCCGGCACAGCACTTTCCCCGCAGGCAAGGCTCGACAGACACCCGTCCAGCGCGATAGGCAGACAAGCTATGGAAGCATTTCTCGACGTTGCTCTGCCGGTATTCGGAATCATGGCGGCCGGTTATCTGATCGGTCGCTTCAACATTCTGGGTCAGGCCAGTACCGCCGCGCTGAACGGTTTCGTCTTCCATGTCGCCCTGCCCGCGCTGTTCTTCATCGCGCTGGCCCGCGCGCCGCTGGACGACATTATGAATCTTCCCTACCTGGCGGCGGTGATCGGTGGACAGATCGGCGTTTTCCTGCTGGCCTTCCTCGTCGCCTTCTATTGTTTCCCGGGCAGCCTGGGTACACGCGGGCTGAATGCCATCGCCGCCATCTTTTCCAATACCGGCTATATGGGCATTCCGCTGCTGATCACCGCCTTCGGTCCGCAGGGGGCGCTGCCCGCCATTATCGCCACCGTGGTAAACGGCGCCATGATGATGGCGCTGGGCACGGCGATCCTGGAAGTCGACAAGTCCAAGGAAAAAGGCGGCAGTGCCGGCCGCATTGCCTGGGACGCGGCAAAGGGTGTGGCGCGCAACCCGCTGGTGCGGTCCGCCGTGCTCGGCATCGGCTGGACCCTGATCGGCCTTCCGATTCCCAAGCCGCTGGGAACCTTCTGCGATCTGATCGGCGCGGCCGCCGGCCCCTGCGCCCTGTTCGCCATGGGCTTGTTTCTGGTGTCGCAGCGCATCACCTCGGGCCTGGGCGAAGTGGGCTGGGTCAGTTTCCTGAAACTGATCGCCCACCCGCTGCTGACCTGGTGGCTGGCAGCCCTGGTGCTGGAGATGGAACCGCTATGGGTAGCCAGCGCCGTTATCATGGCAGCCTTGCCCACGGGCGGGCTGGTTTTCGTGCTCGCCTCGCAATACCAGATCTATCTGCAGCGCTCGGCGGCGATCATTCTGATCTCCACCATCCTGTCGGTAATCACCGTCTCGGCCATTCTGGCCTATTATATGCCGCTGGTGCCCCGGCCATAATTCCGGGTCCGGTCAGATCAGCGCGACCAGAACCGCCCCGGCGACGTCCAGCGCCTGGACAAGCGCGAACCAGCCCGCGCCGGCCAGTGCGGCCGCCGCACCGAGGGCCACCCCGATAACCCGCAGAATTTGCGGGGAAAGTTGTGCTTGCAGGATCATGACGACACCTTCCTTCTGCCCTCTGCGCTACAGAATGCATCGGTTCGGGATACCGCGCCGTGATGACCATCACAGGTATCGATTCTTCTTGCCCTGTGACACAGGCGCGACGCCTCGCAGGAATTGCGCGGAATCCCGCGAAATGTTTCGAAATCACAAAGTCTTCGCGCTTGTGTCCTGGGAATGCGTCCTTTAGTATCCCCGTCGGTTCTCTTTGCGCGGGGGCTGGTCTTTTCTGCGGACGGGCAGGCGAAGCGTTGATTTTCGCCCACCTTCTGCTTATGCGTGGGGGACGCAGGACACCATGCTCCCCGGCGAGACCGGTAGGGCGCATGGGGGTGTGGAGCGAGGCGGGGTCAAGTCGAACGATGCGGGTCACCAAAACGATTATCGCGGCCTTCGGTACAGCGGTTCTGCTGGCTGGCTGTTCTGGCTCCGTCTGGCCATCACTGGAGGCGGAGGATCCCGCGGGCAGCGCCCCGGCGAGCCAGGCCAGTGCGCGGAGCGGCGCCTCGGCCAATGCCAGTCAGGCACAGCCCATCAGGGTCACCACAGCAGCGGCCATTGAACAAAGTGGGACATTCGTCGGCAACAAGACGACAGAGCTGAACGGCGAACTGGACCGGCTTGCCGGTAATGTCCAAACGCTGGAGGAGCGCTTTACCGAGCTGCAAGGCCAGTCGGAACAGGGTTCGCTCGCCTATCAGCAGGCGACGGCGACCATCATGGCGCGCCTGCAGACCGGCACTACCCCGGGCAATCCGGTGCTGGTGTCGCAGTGGGAGGAGGCGCAGGGCCAGCTCGAGCGCATCTCCGAAACCCTGCCGCGCCTGCGCACGCTGGCGAATGATGCAGCCCAAGAAGCAGCCTTCGGAAACTACCTTCTGTCTTCGGTCCAGGCGACTTATGGCCTGTCGGGCGCGGTGGAAGCCGACCATGTACGCCTGCGCGTGCTGGAAGATGCAGTCTATCAGCAGGTCGTGCAGATCGACCGGCTGATGGGCGACATGGCCCAGGCCGAGCAGCGACAGACGGGCTATCTGAACAGCGAGCGACAGAACCTGACGACGCTGTCCCTGGCGATCAAGAATGGCGAGTTGTATGGCACGTCGCTGGCCTCCCGCGCCTTTATCCAGGCCGACCAGCAGGCGCGTATCGAAAGCCAGTCCGTGGTTCCGGCACCCAGCGAACGTGCCCTGGTGGTGGTCCGCTTCGACCGGCCGGGCGTGAATTACCAGCAGGCGCTGTATAACGCCGTGTCACAGGCGCTGGAACGCAAGCCGACCGCCAATTTCGATGTGGTGGCCGTCAACCCGTCCGCCGGCACCGCCGCCCAGCAGGCCCTGAACGCATCGGCCGCACGTCGTCACGCCGAAGACGTGCTGCGCACGCTGACCGGCATGGGCGTGGCGGGTTCCCGCGTGAAACTGATCCAGGCCGCCGAAGATGTGGCGAATAACGAGGTGCGCCTGTTCGTGCGCTGACCTCTCGGCGCGTTGGGAATGCGGAAAGGGCGGGTCTTTGGACCCGCCCTTTTCTTTCATGCGGGCCGTGCCGCCAATTGATCCTGCCAGTACCGCTGCCGATCACGCGACAGTTTGGCGCGTTCGAAATCCGCCAGATCGTCATCGAAGCGCTCCAGCGTCTCAAGAACGAAGTTTTCCCGCCCGTGCCTGTTCCAGGCCGCCTGCAGGGTCCGGTCGCCATAGCGCCCCAGTTTCAGGGAAAACCAGATCCGATTGGCGATACTGTCCAGATCGGCGGCGTAGCCGATCCAGCTTTCCCCCGACAGCGTGCAACGAATGGCATAGATACCCGGTGGCGCTTTGCGTTCCTTATAGGCGGCAATCATGGTTCTGCGTGTTTCGGCCTTCATCGCGACATCCTTTCCCGTCGATCGCGACGAATAAATATCACCCGGGTCTTATTGACAAGTTATTTTTACCCGGGTAATTGTCAGGTATGACACAGACATCAAAAACCACCTATGCCGACACACCCTGCACGGCCTTCGCAGGAACCGCGCGCATTGCCGCCGGCCCGCTGCTGGACGTGGCGCTGACCCTGACCCGGCGGGATGCGGCCGAACCCATACTGGTTTTCGAGGATACAACCGGGCGGGTCATCGATCTCGACCTGCGCGGCGATGCCTGGGATATCGAAGCCCGGCTCGCCCGGCTCGACGTCGCCAGCGATACGGATTCCAGGCAGGGTCCAGGACGGGGCCGTCCCAGGCTTGGCGTGGTGGCGCGTGAAGTCACGCTCCTTCCCCGACATTGGGATTGGTTGGCCAGCCAGCCCGGCGGCGCCTCCGCCGCGCTGCGTCGTCTGGTGGACCAGGCCCGCAATGCGGAAAGTCCCAAGGGGCCGAAGCGCGCCGCGCAGGAGGCTGCCTATCGTTTCCTGTCTGCCCTGGCCGGCGACCTGCCGGGGTATGAGGAGACGATCCGTGCCCTATTCGCGGGCGACCTGCCCCTGTTCCAGCAGCGGATGGAGAATTGGCCGGGAGATATAGGCCAATACGCCGGCAAGCTTGCATCGGGTGAAGCGGGATGACCGCCTATCTGAACCCGACATGGGAAGCCGGGCGCGATCTGATGCGACGGGGTATCACCGGCCCGATCATCATGCTGAACCTGCTGCGTTTCCGCGCGGTCGCCGACTATTCTGCAACGCCGGAACTCACCCCTGCCGTACCGATCAGCGGGGCACAGGCCTATGATCGCTATATGCACCACACCCTGCCCCTGCTGAAGGAAAGCGGAGGGGCATTGCTGTTCGCGGCACAGGGCGGGTCCTTCCTGATCGGCCCGGACACCGAACGCTGGGACTATGTGCTCCTTGTACACCAGCAATCCATAGCGGCCTTCATGGCCTTTGCCTCCCGCGCTGAATATCAGCGCGGGATCGGCCATCGCACCGCCGCGCTGGAAGACTCCCGGCTCCTGCCGCTCGTGGAGCAGGCCGGTCTGCGTTTCTAGTGCGTGATACTGAGGGGCTTGGCGAAGCGCGACAGAATCCGGCTAGACTGGGGCATGGCTGCTTCCTCCACCCGCATCGATTTACCCGACGCCCCCATCCTGTTGGCCAGCGCGCGCGAAGCCGTCTGGCTGACCAGCGATGGCGAAATCCTGCGCGAAAGCCTGACCGATGCCCGCGCCCGGGTTCGGGGCCAGGAACCGCCGATGCTGGTGCATGCCCCGGTCACCACACGGCGGGTCGGCGGGCGGCCCTTCCCCTGTTTCGACCTGCTGGAGCTGTTCGCCTTCGCCAGGCCCGCCCAGTTCTGCACCCCCACCCCCGCCGGGCTGGCCGAGGCGCTGGATCTGCCGGTTCCAACCGATCCGGAAGACGGTGTCGGCGCCATCCGCCGCGCCGCCATTGCGCTGCTGCGCGATATATCGCTGCAGGCGAATGACCCCGATGCAAGACGCATCGCCTGGGCCATGGCACGCGGCGGCTGGTCCTGGGGGCCTTTCGTGCTGGCGGCCCTGGGCCAGGACCCGGATGAAATGTCGGCCCGCGCAGTGACGGCCGGGCTCGACGTCTGGCGCCGCCTGCCGGAATGGGAGGAGG
>Ga0209066_10003157_pt1 | contig 19144 bp, 17 predicted proteins | sample All_14_2_FD_187198 | JGI IMG/M metagenome (GOLD analysis project Ga0209066, IMG submission 187198) | Freshwater microbial communities in response to fracking from Pennsylvania, USA - Allegheny Zone_MetaG_DW_15 (SPAdes) (version 2) ... | reverse complement strand
CCCGGCTCACGGAATGAGGATTGTTGGGCCTGTTGTCTTGCGGCTTTCAAGATCGCGATGGGCCTGCGCTGCATCGGCCAGCTTGTAGCGCTGGCCGATGTCGATCTTGACATGGCCCGAAGCGACAACGTCAAAGAGATCCTTGGCGACGGCCTGAAACTCGGCATCCGTTGCGGTGTAGTGGAACATGGTCGGGCGCGTCACATAGAGCGAGCCCTTGGCGGCGAGGATGCCGAGGTCAACGCCGGTGACAGGGCCTGACGCATTGCCGAAGGAGACGAGCAGGCCGCGTGGCGCGAGACAATCAAGCGACATCAAAAACGTGTCCTTGCCGACGCCGTCATAGACGACGGGCAGTTTCTTGCCGCCGGTGATTTCCTTGACGCGCTCGGGCACATTTTCTGTTCGGTAGTTGATGACATGGTCGCAGCCGTGCGCACGGGCGAGGACGGCTTTCTCTTCCGAGCCGACCGTGCCGATGACGGTGGCGCCGAGATGCCTGGCCCATTGCGTGGCGATGAGGCCGACGCCGCCGGCGGCGGCGTGCCAGAGGATGGTGTCGCCGGGCTTGACGACATAGGTCTGGCGGAGAAGGAATTGCGCCGTCATGCCCTTGAGCATCATCGCGGCGGCGGCTTCGTCGGAAACACCGTCCGGCAATTTGACGGCGCGGGAGGCCGTCACATTATTGGCTGCGGCGTAAGCGCCGATCGGACCTGAGCCATAGGCGACGCGATCACCCACTTTCAGGCCTGTGACGCCCTCACCGACAGCTTCAACCACGCCTGCGGCTTCCATGCCGAGGCCGGAGGGAAGCTGGACCGGATAGAGGCCGGAGCGGTGATAGGTGTCGATATAGTTCACGCCGATTGCGGTGTGGGCAATGGTGACATGGCCTGCGGGCGCGGGCGGCAGTGTCACGTCTTCCAGCGACATCATGTCCGGGCCGCCGGTTTGATGGATGCGGATGGCTTTCATCTTGTTTTTGTCCTTGTTCATTATCGGCGGAGCAGGGCGAGGCCGAGACCGGCGCCGGTGAGGAAGAAGCCTGTCACGCGGTTGCGGATGAGCTGGGCGCGCGCCCCTTTGAGATAGGGAGCCATGTGGCCTGCCGCCAGTGCATAAGCACCATCTGACAAGGTGCTGATGAGAACGAAGGTGATGGCCAGCAGGATGAGCTGCGGTGTGACGGGGGCATCGGGGGCGACGAATTGCGGGAAGAAGGCGGCATAGAAAATGAGCGTCTTGGGGTTTGTAACCGAGATGATGTAGCCCTGCCGAAAGAGCGTTGCGGCTTTGACCCTGGAGGCGGTGGTGTCTTCATGCTCAGGTGTGATCGGGGCAAAACAGCTCGCGACGCCGAGCCAGATCAGATAGCCCGCGCCGACGAGTTTGAGGGCGAGTGCCCAGGGGCCCATGGCGGCGAGCAGGGGGGCAAGCCCTGCGACGGTGAGGATCATGTGGGTGGTGAGGGCGCTGACAGTGCCCGCCAGGGCGGTCAGTGCGGCGCGCGGACCCTGACGTATGCCGGTCGCCACAAGATATGTGACGACCGGACCGGGTATGATGCAGAGAATGAATGTTGCCGCCATGAAGCCTATCAGGAGGGATCCGGACACGGGCAGCATGATGATCCCCGTCAGGCGAGATGACGCTTGAAGAAGGCGAGCGTGCGGGCATTGGCTTCGTCGGCCTGCGTCTTGTCGTAATGCGCGCCGCCCTGACGGGCAAAGGCATGGTCCATCTCGGGATAGAGATGGACTGTGACATGGGCATTGTCATGCAAGCCCTTGATGATCTTGTCCTGGGCTTCGGGGCTTACAAACTCATCCTTCCCCGCAATATGCAGCATGAGCGGCGCCTTGATGCCTTTGGCCTCATCAAGGCGGGTATCAATGTTGACGCCATAATAGCCGACCGAGGCATCCGAGCCCGTGTGACAGGCGGTGAGATAGGCCATGAGGCCGCCAAGGCAGTAGCCGACGGCGCCGACCTTGCCATTGGTCAGAGGCCGAAGCGTGTCAATCGTGGCCTTGATGTCGATGATGCCGGTATCGGCCTTGAATTTGCCGAAGAGGTCGAATGCCTTTTTCCATTCGGCTTCACTCTGGTCGGTAATGTCGATGCCGGGTTCGATGCGCCAGAAAAGATCCGGGCAAAGCGCGACAAAGCCCTCACGCGCCAGCCAGTCGGCTGTGTCACGCATCACCTTGTTGACGCCGAAGATTTCCTGAATAACGACAATTCCCGGGCCCGTTCCCGAGGCCGGTTTGGCAAGATAGCCGGAAAAGGAACCGTCTGGTCCGTTGATGGTAATTGTTTGGCTGGTCAAGTGCGTCTCCCTCGATATCATCCGTCATTGGGGGGTGGTCTGTCAGATGGTCGGGGGAACTCTAACGGGCCGTGACGGATGAATCGAGGGGTAAGCCTGAATGCAGGGCGTTCAGATTTGACAGGCAGATTTGACGGGCAGATTTGAGAGGCCGCGCCGATTACCAGCGCTGGTCGCGCTGTGCGTCTGTCATGCCCATCTGGGTCATCTGACGATTGCTTGCCGTCGTGTCTTTATGCTGACGCGAGGATTTGCCGCGCGCCGCACCCTCACGGCGGGGTTCACCCGACATGGCAACGTCGAAGACGTTGATATAGCTGTTGGCATATTTGGCAAAGATGTTCATTTTATTCACCTTAGGTTTCAGTATGCTGGGAAGATGATGCTTTAACAGGGCTTTCTCAAGCGATCTCTTTTCACGGCAGATGTTAGGAAAAGTAACATATGGCTGCCCGCCGCCTGCCCACATTGAGCGCTTTGCGCGCTTTTGAAGCTGCGGCCCGGCTGGGGAGTTTTTCCCGCGCCGCTGATGAATTGCATGTCACCCATGCGGCGATCAGCCACCAGATCCGACGGCTTGAGGAAGAGCTGGAGCTGTCGCTTTTCCATCGCACGGGGCGCGCTGTCGAACTGACGGATACCGGGCGTCGTCTGTTACCCGTGCTGAGCGTGGCCTTTGATCAGATTGCCGAAGTCTGGCAGCAGATTCAGGGGAATGAAGGCGGGCCGCTGACCGTTTCGGTTGAGCCCTCTTTTGCGGCGCGCTGGCTGGTGGTGCGGCTTGGCAAGTTTTCACGTGCCCATCCAGACATTCAACTTCGCTTGATGCCGTCAGGCGAACTCACCGAGTTTGACCGCGAGGATGTTGATCTCGGCATTCGCTATGGTTTGGGCGGCTGGGAGGATGTGGTGGCTGAAAAGCTGTTTGAAGCCACCGAATATCCCGTCTGCGCGCCCTCGCTGATTGAAGCTGGCAAGCCGCTGCGCAAGCCGGAAGACCTCAAGCGTTATCCGTTGCTGCATGAGGAAACCATGGGCCATTGGCTCAACTGGCTGAGTGCGGCGGGCGTTGCCGACCCTTCCTGGGCGGCGCGCGGGCCCTTGTTCATTGAAGCCTCCTTTGCGTTGCAGGCGGCTGCGGCGGGACAAGGCGTGGCGCTCGCCAATGATGCGCTCGCCATGGCAGATCTTGCCGAAGGGCGGCTGGTGCGGCTTTTCGATATCGGGGTGCCTGACGAAGAAGCCTATTGGCTGGTCTATCCCGAGCGGAGTGTGCGCAAACCCAAGGTGCTCGCCTTCCGCAACTGGATCCGCGAAGAGGCGGGACTTCCGCCGTCGCCCATCAAGACCCTGAAAGAGAGCGGGCGGCCGAGAGGGCGCAAACCAGCGCCGACGCGTCCGTAACCGGCGGCGAGCAGGTTTCCCCGACACAGACGTAAGCTGTTGGCTTGTGCTCGATCATGGTCTTGCCATAAGCGGGATGGGTTGATGGCAGGACCTCGCCCGGTGCGAGGCGCAGCACAATGCGGTCGGGCAGGGAGAGCGATAAGGCGGCCGGGAGCAGTTCCGTCGTGTCGCCGATCAGCACGATCTGGACGGGACGCAATCGGGTTTCCAGGCTTGCGAGCCAGGAACCGAGCGGGAAGAGATTGCGTTCGATCTCACCGGCAAAGCTTGTGAGCAGCGCATCGGCCCGGGCGAGCCAGGTCATGTCGCCGGTCAAGAACGCAAGCCGCGTATATAGCCCCGGCAAGCGGCCATTGGCGGCGGGGGTGGCATCGTCATTCACCGTCCGTCTACGGACGATCAGGCCGGGGGCATCATCGGCGGTGAAGTAATAGCCGCCATTTTCATCGTCGCGATAATGTGCTTCGAGTTCATCGGCAAAGGTAAGGGCGGCGGTCAGATAAGGCTTGTCATTTGTGGCTTCAAAGAGCGCCAGTGAAGCGTCGATCATGTTGGCGAGATCGTCTGCCATGGCGGCGTGTTGCAACTGGCCCTCGCGCCAGGCATGGAAGAGACGGCCCTTGCGGCGCATGGTCGTCATGATGAAGCGATGCGCAGCGGCCGCGCTTGCGATCCAGTCTGGCTGCGCGAAGGCGAGCCCGGCGCGCGTCAAAGCGGCAATCATCAGGCCATTCCAGTCGGTCAGGACCTTGTCGTCAAAACCCGGCCGGATGCGCCTGTCACGCGCTGCCATGAGTTTCGCCCGAAGCGGGGCAAGCATTTTTTCTTCCGCCTCATCCCAGGGGCGATCAGCTTGCGCGATACGATTGAGGATATTTGTTTCTTCCCAATTGCCATGGGTGGAAACGTCATAGGCCTGTTTGAAGAAGTTGCTCTCCTGCCCCAAGAGCGTGTCGATTTCGGTCTCGCTCCAGACATAGAAGCGGCCCTCGACACCTTCGCTATCGGCATCAAGCGAGGCCGCAAAAGCACCGTCTGGGGCGGGTGTGCTCATTTCGCGCATCAGCCAGCCGACTGTCTGCTCGATGCGGGCGGCGTATAGCGGCGAGCGCGTTTCCTGCCAGACAAGGGTCATGAGATCGATGAGCAGCGCATTGTCGTAGAGCATTTTTTCAAAATGCGGCGCGAGCCAGCGATCATCGGTTGAATAGCGGGCAAAACCGCCGCCGAGATGATCATAAATGCCGCCCTGACACATATGGTCGAGGGCACGGGTCACGGCGTCGCGGCAGGCTTCATCACCCTGCCTGAGCCAGTGCCGCCAGAGCACCGATAAAATGCCGGTCTGGGGAAACTTCGGCGCGCCGCGTATGCCGCCATTGACCGGATCCATGAGTGTCAGGAACTTCTCGGCGGCAAGTTCGAGCATGGCGGGATGTGGCTGGCCGTGGCGCGGCGTTTCGGCTTCGGTTTTTAGCGCGCGGGCGAGGGCGGCCCTGTTGTTTTCTATTTTTTGCGGCTCGTCGCGGAACAGGCGGGCAATTTCGCCGAGTAATTGGGTGAAGCCCGGGCGGCCATATTTTGGCTCTTTGGGAAAATAAGTGCCGCCCCAGAAGGGTTCGCCGCGTGGTGTGAGAAACATGGTCAGGGGCCAGCCGCCCTGCTCGCCAAGCATGTGAAGCGCTGACATGTAGATTGCGTCTATGTCCGGTCGTTCCTCCCGATCAACCTTGATGTTGATGAAGTGCTCGTTCATCACCCTGGCAATGTCGGCGTCCTCGAAACTTTCATGGGCCATGACGTGGCACCAGTGACAGGCGGCGTAACCAACAGAAAGCAGGATCGGCTTGTTCTGGTCGCGGGCGGCGGCGAGCGCCGTCTCGCCCCAGGGATACCAGTGAACCGGGTTATCCTTATGCTGGCGCAGATAGGGGCTGACTTCGCTATCGAGGAAATTGCGTGACATCCTTGCCTCCGGGCGGTTCACTGCCTTTAAGATGCGTTATGAACGCTTTGCGGGGCATCTGGAAGCCCCATGCTGGACCCCTTGCGAGAAAGAGATCAGGTCATGAAGGTCAAACTGGATGTCGACCTAACGCCAGAAGAAGCACGCAAACTCATGGGTCTGCCTGAAATTGAAGCCATGCAACAGCGGCTGCTGGAGCAGATGGAAAAGCAGCTCATGAACAACATGTCCTATATGGATCCGGAAGTGGTCATGCGCAGCATCATGCCGGCAGGGGCGCAGGGTCTGGAAAAGATGCAGGAGCTTCTCTGGGGCGTGGCCGGGGCCGCCATGGGCAAGGCTGGCAAGAAGAAGACGGACTGAGCGACAGGGATGCCCGAAGCGTGAATACGATTTATGCCTTGTCGAGCGCGGCGGGTCGCGCGGGTGTGGCCGTCATCCGGTTGTCTGGCGATCAGTCGCGGGATGCCGTCATGGCGCTGACGGGGCAGCCCTTGCCGGCCGCGCGACAGGCCAGGCTCACACGGTTCATCAACCCGACCACGCGCCAACCGATTGATCGGGGATTGCTGCTCTGGTTTGAGGGTCCAGCCAGTTTCACCGGCGAGGATGTGGCTGAACTGCATCTGCATGGCGGGCGGGCCGTGGTCAACGCCATGCTGGCCGCGCTGGCCGGGATCGAGGGATTGAGGGCTGCGGAACCGGGCGAGTTCACGCGGCGCGCCTTCGAGCAGGGCAAGCTTGATTTGACAGAAGTTGAGGGTCTTGCCGACCTCATCAATGCCGATACGGAGGGGCAGCGCCGTCAGGCATTGCGGCAGATGGAAGGGGCATTGGGGCAGCTCTATGAAAGTTGGCGCGTGCGTCTCATCCGGTTGCTGGCTTATACTGAAGCCGAGATTGATTTTCCGGATGAGGATTTGCCGGATAGTTTGATGGCGCGGCTTGGCCCGGAGATTGCCGATCTTGGTCATGCGATTCAAAAGCATCTTGATGATGGCGGGCGTGGTGAGCGCCTTCGGGATGGCGTCGAGATCGCCATTATCGGCCCCCCCAATGTCGGCAAATCAAGTCTGTTGAATGCGCTGGCAGGGCGTGATGTGGCGATTGTCTCGGACGAGGCGGGGACGACGCGAGACGTGCTGGAGGTCCGGCTTGATCTGGGTGGCGTGCCTGTCACCCTGGCCGATACGGCGGGTCTGCGAGAGGCCGCCGGGGCGATTGAGCAGGAAGGTGTAAGACGCGCCCTGCAACGTGCCGAGGCGGCTGATGTGCGGCTTCTTGTGGCCGCCCCCGGCCCGGACGGACAGATGCTCGGCAACCATGATCTGGCGCTGGAAGGGGACATCCTCGTCTGGAACAAGCAGGATCTGGGTGCGGCGCCGGTGGGTGTTTCTGTCTCGGTTTGTGCTTCGAACGGCGAAGGCATTGACGCGCTGCTCGATCTTCTCGCACAACGGGTCGGTTTTGTTTATGAAGCGGTCGAGCATCCGATGATTACCCGGGCACGGCATCGCGAGGGGCTGAAGGCCTGCGTGGCCCACCTTGAGCTGGTTTCAACCGGACTCGCCACGCAACAGCCTGTCGAATTGCTGGCCGAGGATTTACGTCTTGCCGGGCGGTCCTTAGGGCGGATTACGGGGCGGGTTGATATTGAAGACCTTCTAGATGTTGTGTTTAGGGACTTTTGCATCGGCAAATGAGGTGGAAATTGTTTCACGTGAAACAGAGTCAGTCAGCCCGTTTGACCCGACCGGAAAGCCGGACTAAAGCTCCCTGCCAAGAGAGGCCACCAGCCAGGACCGAACAATGCCGACGCCCAGCTTTGATGTGATTGTGATTGGGGGCGGCCATGCCGGCTGTGAAGCGGCATCGGCAGCCGCCCGTATGGGCGCTCGCACGCTTCTCCTCACCCACAAGATTTCGACGATTGGGGAGATGTCCTGCAACCCGGCCATTGGCGGATTAGGCAAGGGACATCTGGTGCGCGAGATCGATGCGCTTGATGGATTGATGGGCCGGGTGGCGGACGCGGCGGGTATCCAGTTCCGGCTGCTTAATCGTCGCAAGGGACCCGCTGTCAGGGGACCTCGCGCTCAGGCTGATCGCAAACTCTACCGGCAGGCGATGCAGGCGGCGATCCTCAGCCATGCCAATCTCCAGGTGGAGGAGGGCGGCGCCCATGATCTCAAATTGGAGGCGGGGCGTCTTAAAGGCGTCGTTACTGAAGATGGTCGTGTGTTTTTGGCCGACCGGGTGATCCTGACGACCGGCACCTTCCTGCGCGGCATGATTCACATCGGGACCCGGCGAATACCGGCAGGCCGTGTCGGGGAGGCACCGGCCTTGAGTCTTTCGGATCGCCTCTACGCCCTTGGCTTTGCCCTTGGTCGGCTGAAGACCGGGACACCGGCTCGTCTGGATGCCAACAGCATTGATTGGCGTGGACTGGAAGAGCAGCCGGGTGACACACCGCCTGTGCCTTTTTCCATGCTGACCCGCTCGATCACGACGCCGCAAGTCTCTTGCCACATCACAAGGACGACAGAAGCCGGTCACCGGATCATCGAAGACAATCTCAAATACTCGCCGGTCTATTCCGGCCAGATAGAGGGGGTCGGGCCGCGCTATTGTCCTTCGATCGAGGACAAGGTGGTGCGTTTCAGGGAAAGGTCATCGCATCAAATCTTCCTGGAGCCGGAAGGGCTGGATGACGACACGATTTATCCCAACGGCATTTCGACGGCCTTGCCAGAGGATGTGCAGCTTGCCTTTCTCAAGACCATTCCGGGTCTCGAGAATGTGGTGATGAAGCGCTGCGGCTATGCCATCGAATATGACTATATCGATCCGCGTGAGCTCACCTCGTCGCTTGAGACAAAACGTCTGCCGGGCCTTTACTTCGCCGGACAGATCAATGGCACCACGGGTTATGAAGAGGCGGGCGCACAGGGCTTGGTGGCTGGCCTGAACGCGGCCCTGGCCGCAGCAGGACGCGAAGCCGTCATTTTTGATCGGGCGCAAGCCTATCTCGGCGTGATGATCGATGATCTTGTGACGCGCGGGGTGAGCGAACCCTATCGCATGTTCACCTCCCGGGCCGAATACCGGCTTTCCCTGCGGGCGGATAATGCCGATCAGCGTCTGACATCTCTGGGTATGAGTCTGGGCTGTGTGGGTCCGGCGCGGATAGCGCATTTTTCGCAAAAAGCTGTGGCGCTTGCTGAAGCCGGAGAGCTGGCGCGACAGTTGAGAATGCCTCCCTCACGGCTTGCCGGATTTGGGCTCAAGATCAATCAGGATGGCGTTGCCCGGTCGCTGTTTGATCTGATGGCCTATCCTGATGTTGCGCTGGCGGATCTGGCGCGCGTCTGGCCGGAGATATCATTGATCGAGCCGGAGATTCTGGAGCAGGTTGGCATCGAGGCTCAATATGCCGGCTATCTGGTCCGCCAGGAGGCTGACATCAGGGCCTTTCGGCGTGATGAAGCGATGCTGCTTGCGCCGGATCTCGATTTTGCAGCCGTTGCAGGCCTTTCGACTGAAGCGATCCAGAAGCTCAGCAAAGCGAGACCTGCCACGCTGGGGCAGGCAGGACGCATTGATGGCGTGACGCCGGCCGCTCTGACGTGTCTGATGATTCACGTGAAACAATCCGCCCGACGCCATACAGCTTGAGGGTAGTGCCCAGGATGGCTCAAGATATGGCGCAAGTGATTGATGCGGAATCTTTTTCCAAGGCCTTGAATGTTTCACGTGAAACAATGGCTGCTCTCCAGACTTATGAGACCCTGCTCCTGAAGTGGCAAAAGTCCATCAATCTGATTGCCAATTCCTCCATTCCGTATCTCTGGCACAGGCATATGCTCGATTCTGCCCAGCTCAGCGGGCTTGTTTCCGGCCCCATTCGAAACTGGGTTGATCTCGGCAGCGGAGGTGGTTTTCCGGGACTTGTTGTCGCCATCTTGCGGGCGCAAGAGCCGGGCTTCATGATGCATCTGGTCGAGAGCGATCAGCGAAAATGCGTCTTTCTCAGGGAGGTGGCGCGGCAGACTTCCGCCCGGGTCAAAGTCCATGCGGCGCGTATTGAAACCTTCGGCGAGACTTTCCATCCGGCACCGGAGGTCGTATCTGCCCGGGCGCTGGCTCCACTGGACCGCTTGCTGGATTGGGCATTCCCCTTATTCGATTCAAGGACAGTGGGTCTGTTTCTGAAGGGGCAGGGGCTGAGTGATGAATTGATTTCTGCACGGAAAGGTTGGATATTCAATTTCGATGTCATACCAAGCCGGTCAGACCCGTCTGGATCCATTCTTAAGGTAGAGGGCCTCCATGCAGCCGATCATATCTGACGAGCAAGCCCCGCCAACATCGGTGGACGTCAAGCCCCGTATCCTTGTGATTGCCAATCAGAAGGGCGGTGTGGGCAAGACCACAACCGCCATTAACCTGGGTACAGCATTGGCCGCCGTCGGCGAACGTGTGCTGATCCTCGATCTTGATCCGCAGGGCAATGCCAGCACGGGTCTTGGTGTCGGACGCGCCGAGCGCAAGGTTTCTTCCTATGATGTACTGATCGGGTCGGCACTGGTTGAAGATGCGATTGTGCCCACGCAGGTGCCGGGGCTCGATATCGTTCCCTCGACCATGGATCTTCTGGGTGCCGAGTTGGAGCTCGCCTCCGTGCCGCGTCGTTCACATCGCCTGCGCGATGCGCTTGTGCGTATGCCGCGTTCGGGCAAGCCGCGTGGTGAGACCGAAAAGGAGCGCAAGCTCAGTGAGACGCCCTATTCCTATCTGCTCATTGATTGCCCGCCCTCCCTGAATCTCTTGACCATCAATGCGATGACCGCTTCGGACGCCATATTGGTGCCCTTGCAATGCGAGTTCTTTGCCCTGGAAGGGTTGAGTCAGTTGCTGCGCACGGTGGAGCGTGTCCGTTCGAGCCTCAATCCGCGCCTGGAAATCCAGGGCATTGTCTTGACGATGTTCGATCAGCGCAACAAGCTCTCTGACCAGGTGGCGTCAGATGTGCGGCAGCATTTGGGCGACAAGGTCTATCGTACCGTCATTCCACGCAATGTCCGCATTTCCGAGGCGCCGTCTTATGGCAAGCCAGCGCTGGTCTATGATCATAAATGCGCAGGCAGCAAGGCCTATATGAAATTGGCGGCGGAAATGATCCAGCGAGAGCGCGCGATCAGAAAATCGGCCGCCTGATTCGTCCGTAAAAGGACGAATCGTCAAAGGTAACAGTGCCACAGGGCCTGATATTCAGGCTCAGTCTGAAGACTCTGAAGATCGTCCGACAACGGATTGAAATGATTCAGAGTTTGGTTCTACCCGGTAGGGCCGGGATCCATTGGGGGCCTGAGATAATTTCATCAGGCGATTAAGGGCGCACCATTCGGCGCTTTTCGCAGCCATACCGTCACGGGGATCGGGGTTGCGAAAATCACGATAGGGCCGGGAATTGAGAAGGGAATGAGCCGCCATGGCTGATGAAATGCCAAGCAGGCTGGGTCGGGGACTTGCTGCCCTTATCGGGGATGATGCAGCCTATGCACTCGGTGAGACGCGGGTCGATACGGGTCCGATCAGGGGCCTGCGCGAAGTGCCGATTGAATATCTGCGGGCCAATCCGTTTCAGCCGCGCGTCCGGTTTCGGGAGGAGGATCTTGCCGATCTTTCCAACTCGATCCGCGAGAAGGGCATCTTGCAGCCGATTGTCGTTCGCCCGGTCGCAGGCGAGGTCAACAGCTTCGAGATTGTGGCGGGCGAGCGTCGCTGGCGTGCAGCCCAGAAAGCCCAGCTGCATCAGGTGCCGATCATCATTCGCGAGCTTACGGATGCTGAGTCGCTTGAAATCGCCATCATCGAAAATGTGCAGCGTGCCGATCTCAATGCCATTGAAGAAGCGGCGGGTTATGAGCGGCTGATGGCGCAATTTGCCTATACGCAGGAGGCCGTCGCCAAGCTCATCGGCAAGAGCCGGAGCCATGTCGCCAATACGCTGCGCTTGCTGTCTTTGCCCGACAATGTGCGCCACATGATTGAAGATGGCCGTTTGAATGCGGGTCAGGCACGTCCCCTGATCGGCCATGCCCAGGCCGAGAAACTGGCCGCCGAAATTGTCGCCAAGGGATTAAGCGCCCGTGAGGCTGAGGCTCTGGCCCGCAAGGCCAATGAGGCGCCCAGCGCGAAGCCGCAACGGGCCTTTGCCAATGGCATGGGCAAGGATGCCGATACGGTTGCCCTGGAAAAAAACATCTCAGACCAGCTTGGACTCAAGGTATCGATCAGCTTTTCAGCCGAGAAGGGGGGCGAGGTCAAAATCGCCTATAAGACGCTGGAACAGCTGGATGAAGTCTGCCGTCGCCTTGCGGCGCGGGGCCAGAAGATCGGCTGATCGGGTCGGCTAACGCCGCCCGGCGCGCGCGCCTTGCGCCACGCGAAACAGGGTCTGCCCGCAAATGGCCGCTTCGGGCAGGCCGGTGGTTTTGCAGAGACCTTCGGCCTCAAGGGCCAGGTCAATGGCGCGGTCGAGGCGTTTGCGACTCCACAGGCCGAGTTGACGACGAACCATATCCTTGCGGCTGAAATGCAAGGGCGGCCGCATGGCGCCAAGCGCCGCCATGGCGTCACTGCCTGTTTCCATACGGGCAAGCGCCAGATGCAATTGCTGCAAATGACGCGAGAGCGCGTTGAGTATGGCAATGGCATTGACGTCCGCCGAATGGGCTCGCGCCAACGCCGCATCAAGCGCTTGCAGATCGCCGCCGACCGTCGCATCCACAACATCATCCAGACTCGAACCGGCATTGTCGCCCACACAGGCCCGCACATCCTGCAGCGTCACGGTTCGCTTGAGCCCCCTGGCTGGCGCGCCGCTATCGGCGCCCATATAGAGGCTCAGTTTTTCAAGCTCGCTGAGGGTGACGCCACGATCCGATCCCAGATTGCCGAGCAGGTAATCAAGGGCCGCCGGTTCCGGCGTCAGACCCTCTTGAGCGAGTTTTTCCCGTATCACATTTTCAAGGGCACGGGCGTCATCCGCATAGCAGGCGATTGCGGCGGCATTTTCGGCGCCTTCAAACAGGACCCGAAGGGGGGACCGCGCGCCAAGTTCTCCCCCCTCGACGAGGATCAAGGCGTCCCCCATGGGATTATCGAGAAAGGCTTCGAGGGTCTTGGCCTGACTGTCGCCAAAGCCGCGCAAGCGGATGACCCGCCGCCCCCCCAGCATGGAAATGGAGGCGGCTTCATCCGCCAGCCGGGCCGGATCATTTTTCAGATCGCCTTCGGATAGCTCGACGATACGAAACGGGTCATTGGGGTCCTCAACGACACCGCGTGTCAAACGGTTCATCCGTTCACGCACGAGCCCGCCATCGGGACCATAGAGCAGGATGGCGCAGCATTTCGGATCAGGCTGCCTGATGAAGCGCTCGCAATCGGCGGGCTTGATTTTCACGGCCGATCTCCCGAGCGATTATTTGACCGGCAGGGTTTCACCGGCAAGGCGTCGATCAAAGAAAATACCAAGCTGCTGCTTGATATCCCCGGCGATGGCTTGTGACACGCGCTTTTCAGAGTCCTGGGACGCGGTGATGTTGGCGAACTCGGACGAGACGCGATTATAGGATGTGCGCGAACGCGAGACGGATTTGTAAATGAGCTTGTCGCTGGCAATATCAACCAGCCTGAAGGGGACGACCACGACGAGGTTTTTGCGCGTCACATCCGCGTCCTGCTGAATGGCGGTGTCTTCTTCATAGACAGAAGGCGAAAACTCAAGCCGATAAGCCGCTGTGGCGCCCACTTCATGGCCGCCTGCCAGCACATCGACGAGATCATATTTGATGACCCGGCCAACGTGCGATTCCGGACCTTTGACATCGATACTGCCAAGCTCGCTTGTGACGGCGGTCGAATTTTCGTTTTCGGCATAAAGCGGTCGAAAGCCGCAAGCCGAGAGCGGGAGCGCAAGACCCGTCATCAGGACGACCATGGCAAGACGCCTGAGCGGCAGATGCAAGGCCCTCTCAGACAACGATATTGACGATCTTGCCGGGGACAATGATGACCTTGCGGACCGGTTTTCCATCGATTGCCTTCTCCACCTTTTCAAGCGCCAACGCCGCGCTTTCAATCGTTGCATGATCTGCGTCACGGGCGACAACCAGTTCATCGCGTCGCTTGCCATTCACCTGTATGGCGATGGTGATGGAGTCTTCCACGAGGAGGGCCTCGTCGGCAACCGGCCATGGCGTGTCAACCACCATAGTGCTGTGACCGAGAAGCTGCCAGCATTCCTCGGCCAGATGCGGCATCATCGGCGAAATCATGATTATCATGAACTCAAGCGCCTCGCGCCGGGCCCAGTCGCCTGCCAGGCCGTCTGCCCTGCTTGCCGCAAAACTGTTGGCAAACTCGTAAACCCGCGCCACGGCCCGATTGAAGCGGAGATTTTCAATGTCGTCGGTCAGCGTGGCGAGCGTCTGGTGCGCGACCCGGTGCAAGGCCAGGGAGGCCTCATCAAATTGTTCAAGGGCAGGGCGGGGCGTACCTACAGGGCTCAAAGCGGGCAGGGCCTCGTTCAACAGACGCCACAGACGCTGGACAAAACGCCAGGCCCCTTCAGCGCCAGCGTCGGTCCACTGCACGTCACGTTCCGGCGGGCTGTCGGACAAGATGAACCAGCGCGCCGTGTCAGCGCCGAATTGCTCAATGATCGAATTGGGATCGACCACGTTGCGCTTCGACTTGGACATGGACTCGATGGGTCCAATCGTCACCTTCTCGCCGGTCTCGACATGAACGGCGCTGCCCTCTTCGGTAATTGAAACTTCTTCGGGAAAGAGCCAGCGGCCATCAGCCCCCTTATAGGTTTCATGCGTCACCATGCCTTGCGTGAAGAGCCCGTCAAAGGGCTCTTTCAGGCCGAGATGGCCTGTCCCTTCCATGGCGCGGGAGAAATAGCGCGAATAGAGAAGATGCAGGATCGCATGCTCGACGCCGCCAATATACTGGTCCACGGGCAGCCAGTAATCGACAGCGGCGCGATCGGTCGGCGTGCTGGCCCTGGGGGCGCAGAAGCGCGCGAAATACCAGGATGAATCGACAAAAGTGTCGAAGGTGTCGGTTTCGCGTGTCGCCGGTTTGGCGCAGGCCGGACAGGCGACATGTTTCCAGGTCGGATGACGGTCCAGCGGATTGCCCGGCACATCGAAAGTCACATCATCGGGCAGGCGCACCGGCAACTCAGCCCTGGGCACAGGCACGACACCGCAATCGGCGCAATGCACGACAGGGATCGGACAGCCCCAATAACGCTGACGGGATATGCCCCAATCGCGCAGGCGGAAATTGACCGTGCCTTCGCCGATACCGAGGCTTTCGAGTTTTTCAATCGTGGCGCGTTTGGCGGCGAGGACATCGAGGCCATTCAAAAAGCCGGAATGAATGGCAATGCCGTCGCCGGTATAGGCTTGCGTGGCGGTCTGGGCGAGATCGGCAACATAGTTGTCAAGCTCGATGCCAGCGAGGTTTTTGGGTGCAACGACGGGGCGGACCGGCAGGCCATATTTGCGGGCAAAATCGAGGTCGCGCTGATCATGCGCGGGGCAGGCGAAAATCGCGCCGGTGCCGTAATCCATGAGCACGAAATTGGCAATGTAAAGCGGCAGCGTTTCACCCTCGATGAAGGGATGGCGCAATGAAAGGCCCGTCGCAACGCCCTTCTTCTCGACTTTTTCAAGGGCGGCTTCGGTGGTGCCGAGGCGCTCGCATTCCTTGATGAAGGCGGCGATTTCATCATTGCGGGCGGCCAGTTCGGCACTCAGCGGATGGCCCGGCGATATGGCGCAGAAGGACGCGCCAAAGAGCGTGTCGGGACGCGTTGTATAGATTTCAAGCGGCGCGCGATGGCCAGCGTCAGCAAAGGAAAAGAAAACCCGCGCGCCTTCCGAGCGGCCGATCCAGTTCTTCTGCATGAGACGCACCTTTTCGGGCCAGCGCGTCAATGTGTCGAGACCGGCCAGAAGGTCATCAGCCATGTCGGTGATTTTGAGGAACCATTGCGTCAGTTCGCGGCGTTCCACGAGCGCGCCGGAGCGCCAGCCGCGGCCATCAATCACCTGCTCGTTGGCGAGCACGGTATTGTCGACCGGATCCCAATTCACATGGCTTTTCTTGCGCGTCACATAGCCCTTGCCCAGAAAGTCGAGAAAGAGCGCCTGCTCCTGCGCGTAATATTCCGGATCGCAGGTGGCGAATTCGCGCTCCCAGTCGATGCCGAGGCCCATGGCCTTGAGCTGGCCCCGCATGGTGGCGATATTTTCATAGGTCCATCTGGCGGGATGGGTCTTGCGTTCAATCGCTGCATTTTCGGCCGGCATGCCGAAAGCGTCCCAGCCCATGGGATGAAGCACATTGAAGCCGCGCGCACGTTTGAAGCGCGCAATGACATCGCCCATGGTGTAGTTGCGGACATGGCCCATATGGATTTTCCCTGACGGATAGGGAAACATCTCAAGCACGTAATATTTTGGACGGCCTTGCGCCTCGGCTTCGTCGCGGGTGCGGAAGCTGGCGTTTTGATCCCAGGCCTGTTGCCATTTGGGTTCAGTTGTGCGGGCGTTATAGCGTGTGGACATGTCTGCTTGCTTGGTCTGCTTGCTTGAGGGGCTTTGCCGGGCGGTCGGCCTGCCTGACGGTCAGCCTGCCTGACGGTCGGGCGCGGGCCGTCTCGCGAGGGGCCGGGTGACCGGAGCGCCTTGCGGCAACTCCGGTCAAGCAGAGGCAGTATTACTTCTGGCCGTCGGATTCAATCGTCGAAATGCGCAGCTGGCGGGCGCGGACCAGAATGGCGTTTTCAATCTTGGTGCCGGTATCGGGCTCAACGGCGGCGTCCGTCCAGCTATTGCCTTCGCCCTTGATCTGACGGAAAGCGGCCACCTTGACGCCATCGGCGCGCAGGCTCTTGTCGAGAATATAGACGGTGAGCTTGAAGCGTTCGCCAGGGGCCTTGGGGTCCTGATACCAGTCGGTGATGATGACGCCCCCAAAGGGGTCGGCCGAAACCAGCGGCATGAAGGAGATCGTGTCGAGCGAGGCGCGCCACAGGAAGCTGTTGACGCCGATGCCGCCCTGATTCTTGTTGTCGCTGCCGCCCCCAAAAATCGAAAGGCCATCTTCGCCGAAAATCGTATCGCGCTTGGCATTGGGATCGGGGGCAGGGTTGGTCCGGCCGGCGCCATCCGTCGATGTCGTTGGATATTGGCGTTCGCCCTTGGAGCCGCAGCCCGTCAGGCCGATCAGGCCTGTCATCGCGAGAGCGAGCAGGAAGCGGGGTGCGGTTTTACGGGCAAAAGACTTGGTCGCGCCTGGATTCAAGGTGGAATTGATCATCTGTTTACAGCAAGCCTCTTGATAATGTGCCCGGCCTTCACGGCTTCATTTTGGTGATGCGGCGGTCATGGGATCGGAGTCCCATTTTGATAGCGCTCCCAGTGGCAAGTCTGGCTGAAATCGGCCCGTCATGCCACACCCTCCGTGGTTCTCGCCAATTGGCGAGACAAGAGCAAGTGAAATCGCGGAAAATGATGGCGAAAACAAGCCTGTCCGGCGCGCCGGATGGCGCCGAATCCGGTCGGTCTCGCGCGGCATTCGCGGCTCGGTGACGCGGCATGAATACTGTGGCCCCCGAGTAACAGACGCGTGCTTATGTCCGGCGCCCTCCATCCGAAAAGGGTCATTCGAGGCCGCCCAGCGCTGCGGTGAAAGCGCAGGGAATTAACCTATCCATCTGGTTTTGCTGCCAAATCAGGCAAAATGGTAAGGTTTTGTTAAGGAATGGCCATGGTTCTGTGCCCAATCTGCAACAAGAACTGACATTCCTCTGTCATGTGAAGAGCTTCGCTTGACCTACCCCCCCCAAGACCGGATTAATCAGTGCATGCGCTCGGGGGGCTTTTCTGCGTCGGCCCGGCGATGGATGCGACCAGGGGTAAATACGTTCCTGGCTCGTGCATATGGAACAGCTCATAGCTGATACTGCGAGGAACACATGAAAAAGATTCTCCTTGGGACGACTGCACTCGTCTCCGCCGCAGCGGCCTTCTCGGCTCCGGCTCTCGCCAGCGACCCGCTCAAGGTTACGGTTAGCGGCACGATCGTCTCTGGCTTCTACGTTGCTGACATCGATAATCCGTCGGGTACCCAGTACGAAGACACGGCTGTCAAGCTCTTCGCTCGCAACATCGACATCGCTGCTGAAGGCACGCTGGACAATGGCATGGTTGCCGGCGCGCTGGCCAAGCTTCAGCTCGGCAATGACGAAAGCGTTGCGGTGAGCGGTGGCGATACCACGTTCAGCGAACTCTATGCTTACCTCGAAGGCGGCTTTGGCCGCTTCGAAATCGGTGGCACGGATGGCGCTGCCTACAAGATGCACTACACCTCGCCCTGGTTCGTGCCGGGCAATGGTGTGGACTCGCCGAATATCTACAACGCCGCCCCTATCACTGTCGGCTCCTTTACGGTTTTGGCGCGTACTTCGACTTTCGCCCTGCTGACCGAAGATGCGAACAAGGTGTCGTATTTCACGCCGCGCTTCGCTGGTTTCCAGCTCGGTGTGTCGTTCACACCCGATACGTCGGCCGGTCTTGATCCGCGCGCCAACGGCTTCGGCTGGACAACCACGAACAACAGTTTCGCGCAGAATGTCTTTGAAGCTGCGCTCAACTATTCGGGCACGCTTGGTGGCGTTGATGTCGGCGTCGACGGTTTCTACGTCACAGGTGAAGCTGGCAGCAACAGCGGCGATCCGGTCGAGTATGGTTTCGGTGCCAATTTCGGCTATATGGGCTTCACGCTTGGTGGCGCCTGGTACATGTCGGAAGACATCATGATAGGCGGCCAGAACTTGGTTGTGCCGTCGACTTACGGTCTTGAGAAGGAAGCCTGGACGGCTGGCCTGTCCTACGGGACGGGTCCGTGGACAGTTGGCGTGGCTTACCTTGAAGGTACGGCTTCGGTCTCGGACGCGATCACTTCTGGCGAACTCAAGAACAGCATGTGGCAGGTCGGTGGTGGCTACAACCTCGGCGCGGGTGTTGATCTCGGCCTCGACGTTCAGTTCATCAACAACGACTACTCTGATTTTGGCGGTCCGGATGTTGACTCGACTTCGGGCGGTCTGGTTCTGGCTGTTTCGTTCTGATTTCAGAACGACGATTGGAATGGAGAGAGCGGACTGCGGTCCGCTCTCTTTTTTTGTGCCCCGTCTTTTTGTGCCCCGTCTTTTTCATATCCCGCAGGCTTTCAGATTTGCTAAAAACCTGTCTCGGCTTTCTTACAAACGGACAACCTCATGGGCGCCCTTATCTGGCTTGCCTCTTATCCGAAATCCGGCAACACCTGGTTGCGGTCGTTTT
>Ga0209066_10003156_pt1 | contig 19146 bp, 12 predicted proteins | sample All_14_2_FD_187198 | JGI IMG/M metagenome (GOLD analysis project Ga0209066, IMG submission 187198) | Freshwater microbial communities in response to fracking from Pennsylvania, USA - Allegheny Zone_MetaG_DW_15 (SPAdes) (version 2) ... | reverse complement strand
CAATTATCCAAAATACGGAGCGCCTTACCAAGTTGGGGAATACTATTTTTTCTCCAAGAATGATGGCCTTCAAAACCAATCCGTGCTTTACCGCCAAAAAGGATTGGACGGCGCTCCAGAAGTTTTCATTGACCCGAATAAATTATCGGACAAGGGAACGGTAGCCATCAGCATTGCCGGAGTTTCAAATGACGACAAATACTTGTCCATCAGCCGCTCGGAAGCTGGCTCGGACTGGAGCGAGTTGCAGGTTTACGATGTCGCCACCATGAAACAAATGCCCGACGTGCTGAAATGGGTGAAATTCAGCGGCGGCGCTTGGTGGAAAGATGGCTTCTTCTATTCCCGCTACCCAGAGCCCGCAAAAGGCACCGAACTGAGCGGCAACAACATGAACCATTGGGTCTATTACCACAAGCTCGGCACGCCACAAACCGCCGATAAGCTCATTTACAAGGATGAGAAGAACCCTAGCTACTACCACAACGCCGCAGTCTCTGAGGATGAAAAACACCTATTTATATATGCAGCGCCTGGCACGGATGGCTTCGCCGTTTTGTACAAGGATTTGAGCACGGATGGCCCTATCACGACGCTTTTTGAAGGCTACAAAAACAAAACGACCGTCATCCAAACCATTGGAAGCAAGGCGCTTGCCCTGACGGACATTGACGCACCGAACTACCAGTTGGTGGAAGTTGACCTTGCAAAACCTGACAAGGCCAATTGGAAAGTCATCATCCCGGAAACGGAAAACCTACTCGAAAGCTGTTCAACAGGTGGCGGCAAACTGTTCGCAGCCTATCTCGAAAAGGCGACTAACCGCATTTACGAGATGAACTACGATGGCACTGGTAAGAAAGCCCTTACCCTGCCCGGCCTCGGTACAGCTGGAGCGCCCGGCGGCAAGGAATCACACAAATCGCTTTTTTACACGTTCACTTCGTTCTTGTATCCCCCCACCATTTTCAAATACGATGTGACCTCCGGCCAATCTTCCATTTTCCAGGAAACAAAGCTGAAGTTTGACCCTAATGAGTACGTGGAAAAGCAAGTGACCTACACCAGCAAGGACGGCACGCCCGTCACGATGTTTTTGGTACATAAAAAAGACCTGAAATTGGATGGCACGAATCCTTGCTACCTGTACAGTTACGGTGGGTTTAACATCAGCCTGACGCCCTCATTCAGCACTTCGAGGATTATGTTGCTGGAAAATGGCGGCGTGTTCGCCATGCCTAACCTAAGAGGCGGTGGCGAGTACGGCGAGGCTTGGCACCAAGGCGGCATGTTGATGAAAAAGCAGAATGTCTTCGACGATTTCATTTCGGCAGCCGAGTACCTCGTCGCCCAGAAATACACTTCCAAAGAACACCTGGGCATTGCTGGTGGCTCAAACGGTGGCCTCCTCGTCGGTGCCTGCATGACGCAGCGGCCCGACTTGTTCGCAGTGGCGCTACCCGCTGTTGGTGTGATGGACATGCTCCGCTACCATAAGTTCACGGTGGGCAAAGGCTGGACGCCGGAATATGGTTCCTCTGAGCAGAGCGCTGAAATGTTCAATTACCTAAAAGGCTACTCCCCCGTCCACAATATCAAGTCAGGCACCGAGTACCCTGCCACGTTGGTGACCACTGGTGACCACGACGACCGGGTCGTTCCTGCCCACTCTTTCAAATTTGCCGCAACGTTGCAAGCCGCCCAAAAAGGCGACAACCCCGTGCTCATCCGCATCGAGACGGACGCCGGGCACGGTGCCGGTAAACCAACTTCCAAGGTCATTGACGAAATCGCAGACGTTTACTCGTTTTTCTTTTACAACACGAAGACGCCTGTGAAGTATATCAAAGGGTAGTAGTGGATTGGTGATTAGTGATTAGTGATTGGAATGTCCACCTAATCACTAATCACCAACCACTAATCACCGATTACCAACTCACCGAATTTTTAACCATTCTAAATAAGCCGCCGGGAGCACTCCACCTCAACTCGTTTTTGATAAAACCATTTAAGTAGATACATTTGCCCGGCGAAACGCAAACCCAGCAAGTTGGGCTTTGCCAAGCATCAACAAAACGAAGTTGAAGATGAACAATTGGTTTTTCAGACTTATCACTTCCTCCATTGGCAAGAAGCTCCTGATGTCCCTTACGGGAATCTTCCTCATACTTTTCCTTGCAGTACATTTGGCTGGCAACTTGCAGTTGCTCCACGACGATGATGGCAAAGCGTTCAACGTCTATGCCGATTTCATGGCGCACAACCCGCTGGTTCAAACCATTTCCAAAGGCAATTTCTTCTTTATCCTACTCCATGCCTTCCTAGGCATTTTCCTTTGGACAAAAAACAGGTCAGCACGTGGCAGTCAAGGTTACGCAGTCAATAAAACACGTGGCACACAGACCAACCCAACGATCGCCAAAATGATGTGGGCCTACGGAACAATCATTTTAGTGTTCATCATCATCCACCTTGTCCAGTTCTGGGCAATGATGCACTACGGGGAAGTCGGCTACGGCATCGAAACGGTGAATATTGAGGGGAAGGATGTTCGAAACCTTTACATCCTTGTCGAGCAGACCTTTACCAACCTTGGATTTGTCGTTTTCTATGTCATAAGCATGATGGTGATTGGTCTTCACCTCTGGCACGGCTTCCAATCTGCATTCCAAACACTGGGTTGGAACCATCCAAAATATACCCCCATCATCAAATTCATTGGCGCTGCCTATTCCGTGCTAGTGCCGCTGGGCTTCGCCGTGATACCAATCGTGTTTTACGTGCGCCACGCTTGATGCAGTTTAATTTTTATTTTACCTTTTTTACTTCGTAAAATATGGAAATCAACGGTAATGTACCACCCGGCCCACTCGCCGAAAAATGGACGAAATACAAGAGCAGCATGCCGCTCGTATCGCCCGACAACAAGCGCCGCCTCGACGTAATCGTCGTTGGTTCTGGCCTCGCTGGGGCTGCTGCGGCTGCTTCTATGGGCGAACTGGGCTACAATGTCAAATGCTTCACTTTCCACGATAGCCCCCGACGGGCACACTCCATCGCTGCGCAGGGCGGCATCAACGCTGCCAAGAACTACAAAAACGATGGGGACAGTACCTATCGTTTGTTCTACGATACGATCAAAGGCGGCGATTACCGGGCAAGGGAGTCTAACGTACATCGCTTGGCAGAGGTGAGTGCCGACATCATTGACCAGTGCGTGGCACAGGGCGTACCATTTGCACGGGAATACAGCGGTATGTTGGACAACCGCTCCTTCGGCGGGGTACAGGTGCAACGTACTTTCTATGCCCGTGGCCAAACGGGTCAGCAATTGCTAATTGGTGCTTACCAAGCCCTCAGTCGTCAGATTTCATTGGGCAAAGTCACGATGTACAACCGCCACGAAATGTTGGATGTGGTACTCGTGGATGGCAAAGCGAGGGGCATCATTACCCGCAATTTGGTGACAGGAAAACTGGAGCGCCACGCCGCACATGCTGTTGTGCTTGGAACTGGCGGCTATGGCAACGTTTTTTACCTCTCCACCAATGCCATGATGTGCAACGTGACTGCCGCTTGGCGGGCTGTGCGTCGTGGAGCCTACATGGCCAATCCCTGCTACACGCAGATTCACCCAACCTGCATCCCACAGTACGGCGACTACCAGAGCAAGCTGACGCTGATGTCAGAGAGCTTGCGCAACGATGGTCGGGTTTGGGTACCAAAGAAAATAGAGGACGCCGAAGCCATTCGCCAAGGCAAGAAAAAAGGTGCGGACATACCAGAAGCCGACCGTGACTACTACTTGGAGCGCCGCTACCCTGCCTTCGGCAACTTGGTGCCCCGTGACGTGGCCAGCCGTGCCGCCAAAGTGGAATGCGACAAAGGCCACGGGATCGTGCCGACTGGCTTGGGTGTTTATCTCGATTTCAATAGCGCTATTGAACGCTACGGAAAATCCAAGGCGCATTCGATGAACTTGGAGAACCCGTCCTCGCAGCAGATTTACGATTTGGGCAAGGCAGTAGTCGAGGAGAAATACGGCAACCTCTTCGAGATGTACGAAAAAATCACTGGAGAGGACCCGTACAAGCATCCGATGAAGATTTACCCAGCCGTTCACTACACGATGGGCGGACTTTGGGTGGACTACAATCTGCAAACCAATATCCCCGGCCTTTTCGCCACGGGTGAGTGCAATTTCAGTGACCACGGCGCCAACCGACTTGGTGCTTCTGCACTGATGCAAGGCTTGGCAGATGGCTATTTCGTCATTCCTTACACCATTGGTACTTTCCTTTCCAAGGAAATCAGGACGCCAAAATTCAGCACAGATTCGCAAGCGTTTGTGGACGCTGAAAATGCAGTGCGAGACCGCTTGACTGGACTCTTAAACAGTGGTGGCAAACAATCAGCAGAGAGCTTCCACCGCCGTTTGGGCAAAATCATGTGGGACTACTGCGGCATGGGCCGCACCGCTGAGGGCCTGACCAAGGCCCGCAAAATGATTCAGGACTTGAAAGCTGAATTTTATGCGGACCTCTACGTGCCAGGCAGCATGGATGAATACAACCCAGAATTGGAAAAAGCCACACGGGTCGCCGATTTCCTCGAAATGGGTGAACTGATGTGCATTGATGCCCTTCACCGCAACGAAAGCTGTGGCGGCCACTTCCGGGAGGAGTACCAAACCGAGGAAGGCGAGGCACTCCGTGACGACGAAAATTTCATGTACGTGGCCGCTTGGGGCTGGCAGGACACCTCTGGTGAACCTGAATTGAACAAGGAGCCATTGATTTACGAAAATATCAAAGTAGCTGCGAGAAGCTATAAATAACGGTTGATGAAGTTTGATTAAGGTTGATAAGGGTTGATTCTAGGCCCGTATCAACCTTCTATCAACCCTTATCAGCCCTTATCAACTAAAGTAAAATGAAACTGAATCTTAAAATCTGGCGGCAAAAAAATGCAAAAGACAAAGGCCGCTTTGAGACATATCAGGTAGTTGCCAATGAGCACATGTCCTTCCTCGAAATGCTGGACGTGCTGAACGAAAGCCTCGTCTCCGGTCAAAAGGAACCCGTGGCGTTCGAGCATGATTGCCGGGAAGGCATTTGTGGTACTTGCAGCCTCGTCATCAACGGCCAGCCACACGGCCCGATGAACGGCACAACCACCTGCCAGTTGCACATGCGCCATTTCAAGGACGGCCAAACCATCGTCATCGAGCCATACCGGGCCAAGGCGTTCCCAGTCCTCAAGGATTTGGTGGTGGATCGTGCAGCTTTCGACCGCATCATCCAAGCGGGTGGCTATGTCTCCGTTGACACGGGCCAAGCCCCCGACGGGAATACCCTCCCCATTGGCAAGGAGGTGGCTGGCAAGGCGTTCGACGCTGCCGCTTGCATCGGTTGCGGTGCCTGTGTGGCTGCATGCCCAAACGCTTCAGCGATGTTGTTCGTGAGCGCAAAAGTGTCGCACCTCGCCCTGTTGCCGCAAGGCAAGGTGGAAGCCCAGAAACGGGCGTTGAATATGGTTCATCAAATGGACGAGGAAGGTTTTGGAAATTGCTCGAACATCACGGCTTGCGAAGCGGAATGTCCAAAGGAAATCTCTGTGGAGAATATCGCAAGAATGAACAGGGAGTACCTCGGTGCCTCATTCACCTACGCAGAGAAATAGAAATACGATTGGTTTATCCATAAAAAAGGGAACCGCACTTACAGCGAGTTCCCTTTTTTTATTCGTGGAAATTCAATGCGCAAATTGACTTAAAGCAACCTGAAGGAATCAAAAAACTGCGTCCCAGCCGAGTTCATGCTTTTCTCCTTCCAAGAAATCGTCTGCAAGGAATAATAGCGGCTACCTACCAAATACGCCCGGTTCTTGATAACCACCTTGCCCTCCAAATAGTCAATCCGCCAAGTCATGCCGGGGTATTTGTCCAATTGGATATCAGCGGAATAGGTCAGTTCGCCGTGTACCGTTTCTACCGCCGATTCCAGGGTGGTTTGGAAAAATTCCTTCACCAAATCCACGGAGTCGGCAAAGGCCACAGTGGCCGGGTAATCACAGTAGCTCACCATGTAAAACAGGTTGTCGTCCGTTTTTTCATCCGTTTGGAGGAAAAAGGTGTGGTACACCAATTGGCCGACGTCCGTTTTCACCGTATCCGTTTTCTCGGTGAAACTGCCCGGCAACTGGATGCTGAAACTACCGTCTAGGCTCGTCTGTAACTGCCATTGGGTTTGGGAAAAGACCAGACTGGAAACAAGCAGCAATATGGTACTCATGCAAAATTTCATTGGGAAAGTTGAAATTGATGTCCCGGTTAAACATCGGAACAAACAACATTATCCAAAGTGCAAGATGGCCAAGAAAAGGTTGTTCCACATCAACGTTGTACCATTATTTTTCCACGGAGAACAATCCCGTTCGGATAGTCAGCAACAACCTGATAAACACCAGGAGGCGCAGCACTTAAATCAAATTGATGATTTAAACTGCTATTTATATCCATTGTTTCTTCTAAAACCATTTGCCCAATAGCATTGAACACACGAAGTCGTATATCTTCACCAAATGACGCAGCAGCACAGGACAAATTGACTGGCCCACTTGTCGGGTTTGGATAGAAGGAACAATCCATAAGTACTTCATTATCAATCGTTCCCAGCACCAAATCCACAAAGACCCAGTCGTTTAGGGTACAGCCGCTGGCATCCGTTACCACGACCCCATATTGGCCGGCAGTCAAATCGGTAATGGTCTGCTCGGACATGCCATTGCTCCAACTAAAATTATAGGGCGGTGTCCCACCTGAAACGTCGGCAGTTGCGGTGCCATTTGGAGGCGATACCTGGGTTTGGCTGTCGGCGAAAAGGGTAAGCTGCAAAGGCAAGGGCGTCCCAACCATGTAACTTTCCGTAAATTGACAGCCCATGCTATCAAAAATGACCAGCTGATAATTCCCCGCAGGGGCATCCTCCAAGTTTTGGTTGGTGGTAAATGCGTTCCAACTGTAGGTATAACTGGGTGTACCGCCTGACACAGCAATATTGATAAAGCCATCCGAATCACCAAAACAAGTCACATCACCGGCATCCAATACCATGACCTCAATGGGCGCATCAGGCGCATATACAGCGTAGTTTCCGACTTTTTCACAGCCATTCCCATCTGTCACAGTCACCGAATATTGTCCTGCTGGAAGCCCTGTTATGCCTTGACTGGTCGCCATATTATTCCAAATAAATTGATAGGGCAAATCGCCCGCTTGGGGTTGCGAAAATATACTGCCATTATTTTGGCCATAACATGCCACGTTTTGAATAATGGGCGGATTGAGCATAAATGTCGTGGTGGGTTCTAGCAAAACAGTGGAGGCAGTCGCTGTACAGCCCAACTGGTCCATGACCGTCACGAAATAAGTGCCTGCTTGCAGCCCACTGATATGCTGCATATTGGATATGGAATCCCCTGCGGCGTTTTCCCAGGAAAAACTGTACGGAACCAAGCCCCCGCTGACATTCAATGGAATGGCCCCATCCGAACCGCCTTTGCAGTGGACATGCTCTACGGAACTGCCCATGATGGTAGGCGTTATTGCCCCGAAACTCGTCACCTGCATCCCTGAGGAAACGCCCGTGCAGCCAGAATTGTCTGTGATGGTGACGCCGTACACCCCAACCGGGAGGTTAGGGTTAAACAAATTGGAACTGCTGGTAATGCCATGTACCCCATTGCTCCAATTGAACTGATATGGCGCAGAACCGCCTATGATTTCAACACCCAGTTGCCCGGTGGCCGCATCAAAACAGACAATTTCATCGCCCGTTGGCACTTGCGAAACGGCAATAGCTGTGTACTCGGTCGGCACTTTCACCGACATGAATTCAATGGTACAGCCAGCAGCATCCGTGATGGTGACATGGTAATCACCGGGCACTGGATTCAGCAGGCAATTGGTCGTGTCGCCTGTTTCCCAAAGATACTGGAAGGGCGCTACCCCACCGTTCACATTCACGCAAACATTGTCCACCTGCACCGACTGGCAGTTGCTGACAGGCGTGCCGAGGCTTGACACCGGATTCAATTGCGCAGGCGCTGTTACTTGGAGGCTATTTAAGGCTGTTGTGCAGCCGTTTTTGTCAGAAACGGTCACACCATAGCTCCCCGCATAAAGCCCAGCGACATCCTCTGAAACCGCCCCATTTGACCATTGGAAATGATAGGGCAAAGTACCGCCACTCGTCGTGATTTCAATGATGCCATCGTCGCCGCCGTTGCAGGCAATATTTTCAATATCGTCCAATTGCAGGCTGAGTTCAGGAGGCTCCGACAAGGAAATAATATCCAAAGAATTAATGCAGCCATTGGCATCGGTGACGGTGGCCGAGTGGTTTTGCGCCAGCAGATTGGAAGCGACAAGCCCCGTCTGCCCATTGCTCCAAATGACAGAATATGGCTCCGTGCCGCCCGTGATGGTCATGGCCAATTGTCCCGTTTGCCCATAACAGAGCGGCGGAAAAGCTTGGTACATGAGGTTCAGCACCTGCACCGAGTCAATCTTGGCGGCGTGCACGCTTTCGCAGCCATTTGCATCGGTGATGGTCACGACGTAATAGCCGTAAGAAATATTGGTCAATATTGGCCCAGAATCGTCTGTGCTCCAGTCGTAGCTGTACGGTGGCTGACCGCCGCTGACCACATAAGCCTCCAATACGTTTTCATCCCGACCTATGCATAATGGTGGATTCTGGTGGATGCCCGCTGTCAGCGCCTCCGGCGAAGCGACGTCACCAATATTTGAAACCGCCGTGCAGCCAAACCCATCGGTCACTGTGACAGCATAATTGCCGTTGCCGATACCGGACAGGTTCTGCGTGGAAGCACCGTTGCTCCAATTAAAATCATAATTGCCATTGCCGCCCGAAACCGCAATCGAAATACTGCCGGATTGCTGGCCAGCGCATGATGGCGGTGTGATATTGGTCGTTGCAATCGAAATGACCGGGGGCTGCGTCAGGTTCACGGTTTGATTGAACATACAGCCGTTTTGGTCACGCACATGGACGGTATAACTGCCTGCGGCGATATTAGATATGGAAGTCCCTGTACCGCCATTGCTCCAAGTATATGAATAGGGCGGAAAACCGCCAATGGCTCCGACGCTGATGCTGCCGTCATTTAACCCAAAACAGGTCGGCTGCTGGAAGGACAGCGAACCCAAAGCAATTTGATTGGGCTGATGTACTTGAATGCTTGGCAGCATCGTCGTGCAATTTTTCCCATCCGTTACAGTTACGCTATAGGTCCCAATCGGCAAATTTTGGATGGCGGCGGCGTTGGAATCATTGCTCCAATGGTAGCTCAACGGCGGCGTTCCGCCAAAAATGGTGAGTTCAATGGCGCCATTGCTGCCGCCGAAGCAACTCACATTCGTTACCACGGCCTTTACGTTCAATGCTTCTGGCTCAGTGACTGGAATCGTCAACACATTTTCGCAACCACTTTCCGAAATCGTTGCCGTGTAAATCCCCGCTTCCAAACCACAGACGTTCGGCCCGGTCATGCCGTTGCTCCAGTTCACGGTGGTGTTTGGCCCGCTGGTTATTTCGAGGGTGATGCAGCCGTCATTGCCACCGGAACAGCTTACTTGCTGCACAAAATCCACCTCCGCACTCGCCGACGGCCCATTGACCACGACCACAGGCACGACGACCTGGCAATGCTCAGGCGAACTGTCCGTCACGGTGAAGGCATAGGAACCCTGCTCCAGACCCGTCAGATTCAAGCTGCCCGCCTGCGGCGGAATGGGTGCGCCTGCCCATTGATAGGCATAAGGTGCTGTGCCGCCGAGTGGTGTCAGGTTGATACTGCCATCACTGCCATTGCAGGTCGTGACGGGGCTGCTGGATGTGATGATTTGGCTGATATTGATAATCGTCGTGACTGACAAAGTATCAGCGCTGGTGCAGCCCACGGCATCGCTGATGGTGACGGCATAAGTGTTCACCGTGCCGATATTATTATCGCTGAAAATGGCAATCGTATCCGTGGTTTGGCCCGAGTTCCAATTCACCTGAAACGGTGGCGTACCTGCGCCCAGGTTTTGCACCGAAATTTCCTTGACGGAATTGCGGCAAAGCGTCGGGCTGTCGGGAATATGGGCTACAGGGCCTTGCTGCACGGTATAGGTGACCGTTAAAGTATCCCGGCAACCGTTCACCGCTTCAGATATAATATAGTAATCAGTTGTCGTCATCGGCTGCACGATTGGCCCCACTTCATTGCCAGATTGGAATGGCAATTGGTCGTAGAATTGGAGGCTGCCGTTCAAGCCATTTTCGTCGTTGATATTGATGGTGTTCAGGTCAAACAGGATGCCAGCGCAATTGCCCGGTGCATCCGTAGTGGCCAATTTGGGACTGGGCAAAACCATGATGCTGGCTGCCGTGCGTTCATTGGAAATGCAGCCCGTAAACGTGACCTCCTCGGCATAAAACACGATTTCCAAAGTATCCAAGCCGCTGTTGACGAGCAGCCCAGGATTGGGATAAAGCGTATCCCCCACCCCGACCAAATTGCCGCCGACGGAGGCATCGTACCAGCTTATTTCCCCGAAATTCACGGACGAGGCCGTGACAAAACCGTTGCCACCACTGCAAATCACGGCGTTCTGCGTCTGCACGGGTTCCACGAAATACTCGTCGTCGAAGCCGTTGCAATTGCTGTCAAAATCATCGCAAAGCACCTCCGTCTCGCCGGGGTTTTGGAAAAAATCCTGGTCGTTGCAGTCGTCGCCATTGTCCACATAACCCGCAAAGCTGTTGGGCTGGCAAGTGGCGATGAACAGCGTGGTATCGCCGTAGCCATCGCCGTCAGCGTCCCGGAAATAGACATAATCCGGGAAGCCAAGGTCAATGGAGCCGTAGAAGGCAATATTGTCCAAGGCGAGGTCGGCGAACTTGCCATTGCCGCCCCGGCCCACAAAGCGAAACTGCACTGTTTGGCCGTTGTAGGCATCCAAATCAATGAATTTGCGCCGCCATTTATCGCCCTTGTTGCCAGAGGCGCTCCAAAGTACCGACCAAGACGCCCCGCCGTTCACGCTGATTTCAAACGACATACCGCCGATGTGGACGCCGAAAAAATGGTAGTCGAAGGACATGTCGCAGGAATCGGCATTGACCACCACCTGAAAGCAGTTGGAGACCAGCACTGCCAGCTTGTTGTTGGTGCAGGCCGTTCCCGAAGCTTCGAGATAGATATAATTTCCGCCACCGGGATTGTCGGCCTGCGGCCCTGTGTTTTCCGTCAGCGTCGAGTCGGTGTTCACGACCCAATCAAAATTGTCGTTGGAGGCATTGCGCCAAGGCCCGACGATGGGGCAACTGACCCCGCAAGCTGGTGCGCAAAGCCCTTGGCTGTTGAAATTCTCCACGATGGTAGCAGGCGGCGGCGAGCAGGTGGTGCGTACCGTCACCGGGCAGGAATTGTCGGAATAAACGCCCGGCGCACAGTTTTCCCGCAGGTAAATTTCGAAGGTCGAATTGGGCGAAAGCCCCGTGAGCACGTGCATCGGGCAATTGCCAATGGCCACCGTTCCGCCAAGGCCGGGCTGACCATCTGTGCCGGGCGTGAAGCCGACCGGGCCGTATTCGAAAACCACGTTGTTGCAATTGCTGCCCGTTTTCCAAGCTAATTTCACGCTGGTAGAGTCCTCCTCCAGCACCGTTACCTGCGTAGGCGGCAGGCAGACCGTGCTCTCGAACACCAGTTCCACGTACTCCAGATAGCCGAGGTTGCCCGCCCCATCGTCACAGACCATCAGTGTCCAAAGGCCGTTGGGGGTGTTGCCATCGTTGAAATCGCTGAAATTCCCCTCCGGCAAAAACGCCCCAATGAAGGGCGCCAACCCGTCCTTGATGCTCAGCAGCCCGCAAGCGCCGGGGGCAGCATGTGCCCTGAAAACCGTGTACTGCGTGCAGGTGGAATCGCTTGGATTGCCGTAATTGTCGTAGGTATCGCCGTTGTCGGTAGAGACCTCCACGACCACGCCGGACGGGGATTTCAGGTGAATATCGAGGTCGGCATCCCATTCGTGCCGGATGATGAGGCGGAGTTCCTTCAGGTAAACATCCGAGCCGAGGCCCATGCCCGGTGCGTTACTCACGTCCACCTGAAACTCGTTGGCTGGGCCACAGCCCGCCTCGGTGATGAACAGCCCCAGCCCACAGGCAGAGGGATTCGTCAGCACAGGCGGGGGTGTGTCAGCGGCAGCAATTTGCAGGCTGGCAAAAAAACATGTCCAAAGGCAGGCAATAAATCGGGTACAAGCGGTCATACTGGCTGTTCAGCGGTGTAGATTGTTCAAAGTAACGGTCAGGAGCGGGTCGGTGTGGATTCAGGTGTGAAAGGCAGTATTGCGAAGACAAAAGTACAAACCCTTGGTTTTCAAAGGATTAAATTCGCACTTCGTTGCACAAATACTTAGTTTGTGTTGACAATGTCATTTTGCCCTTTTTCATTCAAAAAAGACATGTCCTAAAATGTTCAGGTGGGAAGGCCAATTTGCAGCCGGGGCAAAGGTAGAAATTTGTTTGAAATGGTTTGATGTGGTTTGAAATGGTTTGATGAGTTTGAAGGGTTTGATGGGTTTGAAGGGTTTGAAGGGTTTGAGGTGAATGGCTTCTGTCGGGAATCTTTTCATGAAACTGTGCCCATGCTGCTTTGTAAGGGTGTTCAAAATTGGGTGTCACGCAACGCCGCCACGAACGCAACGCATTGATAATAAACACGTTGCGGTCGTAGCGGCGTTGCGTGACACAGATTAAGAAACATTGCCTGCTTTGTCATCGCTGCTTTGTCCCTTTGGGAAATGCGACCCCTGAATCATATTTGACACAGAGGTCGCCTGCGGCGATGACAAAGCGACGTGTACCCCGAAACCCCTCAAACCCCACAGGGGCAAGCAACTCAAACCCATCAAACAACTCAAACCCATCAAACCCATCAAGCCCCTCAAACCCCACAGGGGCAAGCAAATCAAACCCCTCAAACCAAACAAAACACCCTACCTTCGCCCAATGGCAAAACAACCAACCACACCACCGCAGCAGCCACCTGCTACTACCCCACCCCGCAAGCCATCTTGGCTGCTGTACCTTATCGGGGCCATCGTGCTTTTGTTCTTCTTGCAAAAAATCGGCTGCGGACCAGTGCGGACAGAGGAGAAGTTGGAGTGGATTGATAGGTGAATGATGAATGATGAATGATGTATGATGAATGGTGAATGGTGAATGGTGAATGATGAATGATGAATCCGTTTGGGGTAAACTTGCCATTTTTAAGGCGGTGTTGAAAACTTTTCGGTGATTTTTGTTGGCGATATTAGCAGATTACAAAATCGCTGGTATATTTGGCGCTTAGAGAGAACTTACCAGATAACGTAAGCTGACACACACCAGCAGTTATCTTCCAGAACAGATAGAGAAGGGGAACATCAAATAAGAAAAACAATTCCTTGGTTTAGCCAAGGCTTTAATATTTATTATCAAATACGGAACAAACACATGGCCTCAGAACTGGAAAACAATAAATCGCTGCTTTTTCCTGCCTACCAAAAGGAACTTGAAGCACGTTTCAAGGAAATCAAATCCATCAAGACGGAAGACTACCCTTATTTCTTGAAAGGGGATATTTCAGGGATTCAGGATTTTATCTTCTCGGTAAAGTCCAAAAGGGCGAGCCGCACCTTGAAAGGAAGGTCTTTTTTTATCCATGCCCTCAGTGAAATCTGTCTTCATTTAATTGAAGCCAAGTTAAAAGCTGGCAACTTCTACGTTTTTTACAATGGTGGCGGCAATTTCTATTTGCTTTTGAAGGAAGAGTACAAGCAAGAAATTGAAGAAATCCAAGCTGCAATCAATGAAGACTGCAAAGACCAAGAGTTCTATGTCACCTTGGCTGTATCGAAGATAGGGGATTTGAGCAGTGAATTTCCCGCAGCTTGGTCGGCTATTCAAGCTGCTTCGAATAGTGGTAAGCTGAGTCAGTTTAAAAACTACTTGGCAGGCTTCGAACCTTATGCTAGAAATACCATAACAGAACCACTTCCTGACACCAATCCCAATGCAAAAGACCCTTTCGAGAAATTTGCAAGGAAACTCATTGATGCTAAAGGTTGGAACGTAGCGCAACTGGATGAACCTGCCGAACTGGTTATTAACGAACAAGGTGCAATTGCTTTCAATCATCAATATCGGTTTGACGGGAATAAAACCTTCGACAACATTGTTCATAAACTGCCAGTGTGGAACAATGAACTTCAAAAATCACATGCCGAAGCCATTGAAAATGTAAAAAAGCGCAACGAAGGCAACCCGGATTGGGAACCACCTGCTAATGGCAACATCATAGAATTTGAATACTTGGCCGAGTTCGCACACGCTCGCACTGGAAGTCGTAAGTTGGGAGTGCTCAAAATGGACGTGGACAACCTCGGTAAACTGTTTGAAGGCATACCTAATGGGAGCGACGCCCAGAAACTTTCCCGTGCACTTTCCTATTTTTTTGGGGACAATCTGAAAAAACTACTCAAAGAAAAATTTAATTTCATCAAAGCCTGCAATCCCGGAGAGATTCCAAAACCGGACGAGAGCGAGCTGTACCAACATAATATCTATGTCGTATTTTCAGGTGGAGACGACTGCTTCTTCATCGGTGGCTGGGATGCCATCATGGAGTTTGCCCATCTGGTACAGACCCATTTCGAAGTGTTCGTGAAAGCCCTCAAACAAGAAATCAAAACGCTCACCCGTAACCTCACCGTGTCAGCGGGAATCATTATGGTAGGCCCAAAGTTTCCCGTATCCCGTTTCGCTTTGCTTGCCGATGAAGCTTTGGACATGGCCAAAGCACGCAAAGGAAAAAACGCCGTCAACCTATTTGGACATACACTCTCGTGGGAGGCTTTTGCTAGCGCCCGCAATACTGCTAATAAACTGGCTCGTCTCATCTTGCAAAAAGGGGAACGAAGGGCTATGTTGGAAAGGTTGCAAAAAGAGTCAGAAGCATTTGACCGAATTACGGACAACATCGCTGAAAAAGGCATTATTCAAGGTCGCAGCATCTGGCGGTTACTTTACTCAGTGCGGCGCACTGCCACGAAAGAAAACGAAAAAGAACTCGTGGACATCACCCGTGAATATACCAATGTACTGGCTGATACACTCGTAAACGGTAGAGTCACTTCCAAACTCTATCGAATACCCGTAGCTGCTCGTTGGGCAGAGTTTCTCACTCGTGTAAATCCATCAAAAATCAATAAAGAAAATGAGTCTAAACAGTCCTGAATTGACAAGGGCTAAGAGTTACTTTGAAGGTAACCTCTATGCCAGCTTACTGGCTATCAAATCCACTACCGACCTCGGCAAAGTGATTGATGCCATTGAAAACTTCGTGGAAAGGGAAGGCAGAGGAATCACCACCTCTCAATTGCGCAACATCTTTTCGAAGGTGAAATCGGCACCCAACGCCAACGAACTGCAACTATTGCGCCCTGTGCTGGCCTATACCGCTGCCAGGCAAGGCACACAGCAGGCAAAAATCATTATTGCCTTGCTCGATTCCCTTGTACGAGAGGTGAACGATGACGAAAAGCTAAAGAGCTTTAAACACGTCATGGAGTCTATCGTCGGCTATCACAAATTCCATCACAAATCATAAACCCCCGCTGTCATGGCAAACAAACTCATTGGAAAAGTATTCATCTCAGGCCGCATCAAGGCCGAAACAGGGCTACACATCGGCGGCTCAAAATCATCGCTCGACATCGGTGGTGTGGACCTCAACGTCATCAAGACGCCTTTTGGGATGCCCTTCATTCCCGGCTCTTCCCTTAAAGGTAAGCTGCGCTCCATGCTTGCACGCACGGAAGGCTCCACTGCCTTGACCAAAAGGGAAGCCAAGCCCGGCGAAAGGCACGACGAACAGTTTCCGCATATCATTCAACTGTTTGGAAGTTCTGGTGACCAAGTAGGCGATAAGGCAGAAGTCACCCGCCTCATTGTGCGGGATGCCATGCTGGATGTAAAGGATTTCGATAAAAAGTTCAAGGACAAGTCAGACCTTGATTTTGACTACTCCTATGTGAAATGGGAAAACCGCATCAACCGCCGCACAGGTACAGCCGAGCATCCCCGTCAATTGGAGCGGGTGCCTGCCGATGCAGAGTTTGACTTTGAAATCGTTTATGACCTCTATGACGATGATGCGAATACCATCAGCACTCACCGCAAGGCCATATTGAGCGCCATGGAACTGCTACAGGATGATTACCTAGGTGGGCAAGGTTCCCGTGGCTATGGCCAAATCAGTTTTAAAGGTGTACAAGTCCAAGAAAGGCGTTACGACCAAGCCACAAATGTGTATAGCCCTAAGCAAACTGCTGCCGATTGGGCTGACTTTACCACAAAATTCCCAGCCTAATCATGAAAGCCATCCTGTTTCGTTGCCCGCCCGGTGGGCAATTCCATTTTGGCCGTATCGCCCTCGATGACAAAACATCGCTAGACGATACCAGTACCACTTATCACTCCGACACACTATGCTCGGCATTGATAGCAACAGCCTACAACGTTTTCGATACTGCTACCGCAGATGAAGTGCTCAAAACGTTTATGGCTGGAAGCGTGCGGTTTTCCTCCTTGTTTTTTTGCTTAGAAAACAAAGTAGGCAAAGGGCAAGATGCTGAGCAGCGCCATGTATTCTTTTTGCCTAAACCTATCCATTTGGACTTGGGGGACTATGAACAACCCAAGCGGGTTCGAAAGGTGATGGCTATCTCCAAAGGAGTTTGGGAAGCTGGGCTGCTGCCTGCCGAATGGTGGGATGAAAAAAACGACAAAGGCGAAACGGTGTTCACCTCGCCCTGCAAGGTGTTGGACGGTAAGTTCGTGGTACTGAAAACGGAACTAGAAGCACTGGGCAGGCCAAAACTACCTGGCAGTTTCAAGCTATTTGATACCGATACCTTGCCCAAAGTAAAAATCCATCAGCCGAAGCGGGAGGACAACCTATACTTCCATGGCAACCTGTTCCTGAGCGGTTCAACATCGCCCAGCGTACATTTTTATACCATCGTCGAGCATGATTTGTCCGACGCAGCATGGAGCAAAATAGCTACCCTACTCGACCTCATAGCCGATGAAGGCATTGGTGGCGAGCGTTCCGTTGGTTGTGGCCGATTATTGGGCATAGGCAAGCCTTTTGACTTCAACATAGCCCCTGCCAGCCCCTCCGAACGCAGTGCTACCCTCAGCTTGGTCAGCCCTGCTGATAATGCCGACCTTGGCAAGCTGCTGTCTTGGAAAACAGTGACCCGTGGTGGGCGCTTCGTAAGCAGCGAACTGAACACCTACCGCCTTAAAATGGTGGCCGAAGGGGCGCTTACCACAAGTGGCCTGACTGGACGTTTCCATGACATCACCCATCAGGCCAAAAGCCCGCACTTGCGCTTTGGCCATGCCCTTACCCTTCCACTCCACAAACTTCATGCAACACATGGCGACTTCTAAAACCATCCGAAAATTCAAGCTAAAGCTTACCACCATTACCCCTGTATCGGTGGGCGGCGACCAAGGCAATGCCCTCTCGCCTTATGCCGACTATGTATTTGGAGAGGACAATAAATCCTTGCTGTACCTCAATCAACGGGCTATCGTAGCCGCCATGCAGGGTGACAATGGCCTCGTGGACAACGACCTTATGGACCGCTATGTGGAGGGAGTTGGAGCAGGTATGGACAACAACCGCTCTAATTTCAGTTTAAGAAATTTCTTGACCAAGGACTTGAAATTGGAACTCCAGGTAGGTAAACCAGTGGTTCAGGGTGATCAAGTTCCTGTATATGGGCTGGAACCCAATATGAAGCTGCAAATAACGCCCATCGCAAAATCAGCAGGGCAACCTTACTTGCCGGGGAGCAGTATCAAGGGAGCTATCCGCACAGCCATCCTTTACTACTGGCTGATAAAGCGGAAGGATGACAAAACCAGCCCATTGCTCAAGAACCTTCAGAACTTGTTAAAAGAAATTGACAAGATAAAGGCAAGAAATCCGAATTTCCGTAGGATGTCGTTCAGTGACCGAAAGGAACTACAGGAACTAGAGCGGAAAATTTTTCCCGAAGAATTGCTACTTGGCTCATTTCGCTCCAAGTTCGGGCCAGATGGACGGCGCATCAGGCTCACGGATAGTAACATACTGGACACTCCGCCAGAAGTACACTACCTGCGACGCATCCGACTGACTCCTGCACCTGAGCGACAACCCAGCAAATATGGCAGCAACAACAGCAAATCGGAAATTCCCATTATACGGGAAGCCATGCAGCCACAACATAGCCTTGAGGCCACGCTGACCGTCCTACCCGGCTTCGACTCGCCCGAACTTCGCTATTGGGAAAAGGACGATGCAAACGGCTTACTCAAGGTGCTGAATGAATTTACCATGGCCTGTCTTGAAAACGAGTTGTTTGAACTTAAGCGGGCCGATGACCCCAAGTTCCGTAGCGAGTGCCAGCATTTGCTCGATTTTTACACCAACTTGCTCAACCGGGCAGAGGCCGGCGAAACTTTCCTACGCCTCGGCTTCGGAAAGACCATTTACGACAATTCCCTTTCCCTCTCTATGCTGAATGGCATAGAAAACGAGGACGAATCGTTTGATGCTTTTGACCTTTTCCGCTTCAATTTTTGGAAAGTGGGCAGGTCTATTGGCCGCTACCCCGCCACCCGCACCGTCACACAGGACGGTAGGCCGATGGGATGGGTGAAGGTGGAAATGGAAGAAATTAAATAAGAATGCAGAAGGCGCTAAAGACCCAAGCGGCGCTACTGATGCATTGCGCCTTTTGCGTCTTCAGCGCCTCTTGCGTTTAAAAAAAGTAACATGAAAAACAGCAAACCAATTTTAATCTTAGCCTTGCTTTTACTTGTTTGGAATATGGTGAGTGCCGACCCAGTTATTGATTCTTTAGCTTCAAAAATCAGTGGCTTACAAATTCAAGCAAATTCAAAAACAGAAGCAATCAATCAATTGGAGCAATCATTAAAAAATACTCAGGATGAAGTAAAAGCC
>Ga0209066_10003155_pt1 | contig 19149 bp, 14 predicted proteins | sample All_14_2_FD_187198 | JGI IMG/M metagenome (GOLD analysis project Ga0209066, IMG submission 187198) | Freshwater microbial communities in response to fracking from Pennsylvania, USA - Allegheny Zone_MetaG_DW_15 (SPAdes) (version 2) ... | reverse complement strand
CGCGGTCCGGCCCCGCCGCCCGGCATCTCGCCCGACTGCAGCGTCTTGAGCGCCTCCTCCGGTCCCGGCAGGTCGGCGGCATAGGCCAGGCGCACGATCGCCATCTCCACCGCATCGGCGGGACTGGGCGCGCGCCGTACCTCGTCCAGGGCCTTCAGCAGCATCTGCCAGGTGCGCGACAGGGTCCCGGCCGAGATCGCGGCCCCCAGGGCGGCCAGCGCCTGGGCCTGATCGTTGGGCAGGCGGGTGGCATTGGGGCCGAGCATCTTGGCCACCGATGCCGCGTGGCAATGTTCCAGCAGGTCGTTGGTCACCTGCACCGGATCGGCACCGTAGCCATAGAGGGTGCGGAATATCTCCAGCGCCTCGGGCGTGCGGCCGGCCATGATGCGTTCGAACAGGGCGATGGTCTGGCTGCGGTCGGCCAGGCCCAGCATATCGCGCACGACGGTCGTCTGCACGGTCTGGCCCTGCTCGGCCTGAACCAGAGCCTGGTCCAGCAGCGACAACCCGTCCCGCACCGAGCCCTCGGCCGCCCGCGCGATCAGGGCCAGGGCGTCGGCCTCGACCTTCATCCCCTCCTTGTCGGCGATCCGTGACAGATGCTCGACCAGGATTTCGGGCTCCACCCGGCGCAGATCGAACCGCTGACAGCGGCTGAGGATCGTCACCGGCACCTTGCGGATCTCGGTGGTGGCAAAGATGAATTTGGCGTGCGGCGGGGGTTCTTCCAGCGTCTTCAGTAGGGCGTTGAACGCCTGCGTCGACAGCATATGGACCTCGTCCAGCACATAGACCTTGTAGCGCGCCTCGACCGGCGCGTAGCGGACGCTTTCCAGGATGTCGCGGATGTCGCCGACGCCGGTGTGAGACGCGGCGTCCATTTCCATGACGTCCATGTGCTGGCCCGCCATGATGGCGGCGTCGTGCCGCCCGTCCAGCGTCAGGGCCAGCGACGGCCGATCGACGGTGTCCGTCTCGTTGTTCAGCGCCCGGGCCAAGAGACGCGCTGTCGTCGTCTTGCCCACCCCCCGCACCCCGGTCAGCATGAAGGCATGGGCGATCCGGCCGCTGGCAAAGGCATTGGTCAGGGTGCGAACCATCGCCTCCTGGCCGATCAGATCTTCGAAGGTGCGCGGCCGGTATTTGCGGGCCAGTACGGTATAGGCGGCACCATCGGCCTCGGATGCAGGCGGCGGGGGGTCGATGGTCTCAGATCGGGTCGAGGCCGAGGGTTCGGGCCCGGAAACGGCTACCGGGGCACCGAACATATCGTCGGTGTTCTCGTCGCGCGCAGGCGCATCCTCGTCCCAGGGCGGATCGTCCAGATTCGGCTCTACGTCGCTCATCACACTCCAATACCCGCATCCCGACAAAAGCGCGAAGCGCGATGCGGGCTCAGCGTGGAAAGTTGGGGGCTTTGTGGCAAGGAAGGTTCCCGGAAGGTGTCATCATGGGGCCGATCGCCAGTCGCATCGCCGACGAGGCCGCGGCGGCCTGTCCCGGCTGATTTCGGAACGAAATCGAGCATGGACGGCTTGGGAAGGGCTGTTTTTTGCCTATCTGTTGGGCATCGCAAACCCCGACCAGGAGCCTCCCACATGGCCTTCACCCTTTCGCCTCTGCCCTATGCCTATGATGCGCTGGAGCCAGCCATCGACAAGGCGACGATGGAGTTCCACCACGACAAGCACCATCAGGCCTATGTGGACAACCTGAACAAGGCCGTGGATGCCGATCCGACCTTGCAGGGCCAGACGCTGGAACAGCTGTTCGCCAACATCTCCAAACTGCCCAAGGCGGTCCGCAACAACGGCGGCGGCCACTGGAACCACAGCCTGTTCTGGGAGCTGCTGGCCCCCGCCGATCAGGCGGGCGAGCCGTCGCCGGAACTGGCCGCGGCCATCGACCGCGACTTGGGCGGGCTGGACACGTTCAAGGAGGCGTTCAACGCCGCCGGTGCCGCCCAGTTCGGTTCGGGCTGGGCCTGGCTGATCGTTCAGGATGGCAAGCTGAAGGTCACCTCCACCCCGAACCAGGACAATCCCCTGATGGACGTCGCCGATGAAAAGGGCGTGGTCGTCCTGGGGGCCGATGTGTGGGAGCACGCCTACTATCTGAAATATCAGAACCGCCGGGCCGACTATCTGAAGGCCTTCTGGTCGGTGGTGAACTGGAACAAGGCCAACGCCCTGTTCGCGGCGGCGACCGCCTAAAGAGCCACTACCCCGTCCCGACGGGGCTTGCCATCCGGATTGGTAGCGCTAACATTCTCCCAACAGTGACACTCGGGGAGGGTGCAATGCGTTGGGATGGCAGGCGTTCGGCGGGATGGGGGCTGGCTTTTGCCCTGCTGGCGGGTCTGGCCCTGGGCGTGGCGGCCTGCTCCAGCGTGGGTCCAGCGACCGAGCCGGTTGAAGGCCGCCAGATCGTGCTGGACCTGGACGGCCCGGCAACCCCGCGCATCCGGATGGCGGAGTACTCCATCGGTGCCGACTATCCCGGGACGACGTCGCGCGAGGACACCCTGGCGCAGTTGGCGACGGTGCAGGACGAGCTGGGTTTTCGCTACATCCGCTTTCACGACATCTTCCACGACGACCTGGGCGTCTATCGCGAGGTGGACGGCCGGCCGGTCTATGATTTCAGCCGCATCGACGCGATGTACGACCGGTTCCTGAGCCTGGGGATCAAGCCGTTCATCGAGTTGGGCTTCACGCCCGATGCGATGAAGACCTCGGACCAGACGATCTTCTATTGGCAGGGCAACACCTCCCATCCCCAGCCCGAGAAGTGGGACGGGCTGATCGACGCCTTCGTGCGCCATCTGATCGCCAGATATGGCGCCGAGGAAGTTCGGACCTGGTATTTCGAGTTCTGGAACGAGCCGAACCTGGACGGCTTCTGGGAGCGCGCGGATCAGGCGGCCTATTTCGACTACTATGCCCGCACGGCGCGGGTCATCAAGGCGATCGATCCGGCCCTGCGAGTCGGGGGACCGGCAACGGCGGGGGCAGCCTGGATCCCCGAGTTCCTGGACTATGCGCGCCGCAACGACGTGTCGGTCGATTTCATCACCACCCACACTTACGGCGTGGACGGCGGCTTCCTGGACGAGAACGGCGAGGGGGACAACAAGCTGTCACCCAGCCCCGATTCCGTGATCGGCGACGTACGCCGAGTGCACCAGCAGGTCAGGGCGTCCCACCTGCCGGGACTGCCGATTTTCTTCACTGAATGGAGCAGCAGCTATAATCCGCGTGATCCTGTCCACGACAGCCACATCAATGCGGCCTTCGTCCTGACCAAGCTGCGTCAGAGCGAGGGCTATGTTCAGGGCATGAGTTATTGGACCTTCAGCGACCTGTTCGAGGAGCCGGGGGTGCAGACGCGGCCGTTCGACGGCGGGTTCGGCCTGATGACGCCGGACGGTATCCGCAAGCCGACCTGGTTCGCCTATCGCTATCTGAATGGGCTGGGCGACAATGAACTGGCGACCGGCGATGCCCAGTCCATCGCTACCCTGGACGAGGGGCGGCTGCAGATCCTGGCCTGGCACTATGAGACGCCTGACCAGCCGGTCAGCAACCGGCCCTTCTTCCGCGCGGTCCAGCCGTCGCGGCCGATGCCGCCGCTGGTCGTCCACCTGTCAGGCATGGCACCCGGCCGTCACGCGGTCAGCGTGCGCCGGACGGGCTTCCGCCATAACGATGCCTATACCGCCTATCTGGAGATGGGCCGGCCCGAGGACCTGACGCCCGAACAACTGGCGACGCTGCAAGGCCTGACTCGGGACGAACCGGTGACGGTCGAGGTGGTCGCGGACCGTGACGGGCGCGCCCGGCTGGTCCTGCCCATGAACACCTATGATGTGGTGCTGATCGAGGTGAACGTGACGGGTTCGTGAAGTGTTACGCCTGGGGGTAGCGATTGTGCTCCGGTGGCCCATTTCAACGTAGCTGATGCTGACCGACGTCGAATTCTGGGAGAACCGCCGATGAGATCGCCTATGACCCTGTCTAAAGCCAGTCTGATCGTTGCCGCCCTGCTGGCGACCGCAGCCTGTACGCCGACCACCGAGACGGCCGAGCGGGCAGACGCGATCGCCACGGTCGCTAGCGCCGATGTGACGCCGTTCAAGGTAGGGACGCTGGAGGTCATCGCCCTGCGCGACGGCGGTCTTTCCGGCTTGCCGAACGACAATACGATCCTGGGTGTCGGCCGCACTCCGGCCGAGGTCGCGGCCGTGCTGTCCGCCAACGGCCTGCCCGGCGACAGCTTTGACCTCAGTATCCAGCCGCTGCTGGTACGTGACGGCACCCGGCTGGTGCTGATCGACGCGGGTGCCGGTGCCAGCATGGGCCCCGGTGCCGGTCGCTTGCCCGCATCGTTGCGGGCGGCGGGCGTGGAGCCGTCGGCGGTGACGGACGTCCTGATCTCGCACAGCCATGGCGACCATGTCGCCGGTCTGGTCGATGCCTCGGGCACCCTGACATTCGCCAATGCCACCATCCGGATGAGCGCGCCCGAGTGGGCCTATCTGCAGGGACAGGCGGAGATGCAGGCCCTGGTCGATGCGATCCGGCCCAAGGTTCAGACCTTTGAATACGGGGCGGCGGTTTCGCCCTCCATCACCGCCGTCGCCATCCAGGGTCATACGCCGGGCAGCGTCGGATATGAGATCGCCTCCGGGTCGGACCGACTGTTCTACATCGGCGACACCATGCACCATTCGGTAATTTCGGTTCAGCGCCCGCAATGGCGCATTGCCTTCGACGGCGACGTGCCCGCCGCGACGGCCAGCCGCGAGGCGATCCTGGAACGGGCTGCTTCGGAAAACCTGAAACTCTACGCCGTGCACTTCCCCTATCCGGGGGTCGGCCGCATCCAGCGCCGGGGCGAAGGGTTCGTCTGGGTGCCGGAACAATAGGACCCGGCTCCGCGCGCAGGTCTGGTCGGTGCCGTGCGCCTGTCCCGCGCGCGATTGACTCATCGAGCCGACACCGCCATAAGCCCGGCCTTCTCGCATTCGGTTTCGGCCGAAGGCGCGAAGACCATTACGGACGATGCGTGGACCGCCGTTGAGATCGTCCCTCCATTCGGGGAGGGGCCGGGCCGCATCCAGATGAAGAGATACGAATGTCCAAGCGCCACAGCGCCAAGTACAAGATCGACCGCGCCATGGGTGAAAACCTGTGGGGTCGTTCCAAGTCCCCGGTCAACAAGCGCCAGTACGGCCCCGGCCAGCATGGCCAGCGCCGCAAGTCCAAGGTTTCCGACTTCGGCCTGCAGCTGAAGGCCAAGCAGAAGCTGAAGGGCTACTACGGCAACATCACCGAGAAACAATTCGCCCGCACCTATGACGAGGCCGCGAGCAAGAAGGGCAACACCGCCGAGACCCTGATCGGTCTGCTGGAACAGCGTCTGGACGCCGTCGTCTATCGCGGCAAATTCGTCCCGACCGTCTGGGCCGCCCGCCAGTTCGTCAACCACGGCCATGTGACCGTCAACGGCAAGAAGGTGAACATCGCCTCCTACCGCGTGAAGGTCGGCGACGTGGTCGAGATCAAGGAAAAGAGCCGCGCCATGGCCCTGGTCCTGGAAGCCCAGCAGTCCGGCGAGCGCGACGTTCCCGACTATCTGGAACTGGGCGATCGCGGCTTCTCGGTCCGCTTCGTCCGCGTGCCGGAACTGGCCGACGTGCCGTTCCCGGTGAAGATGGAGCCCAACCTGGTCGTCGAATATTACTCTTCGTAAGCGGAGCTTACGAAGAAGGTTTCTTGCCGCTAGCGCGCTTCGCGCCACTTGAGCGGCGAGGAACTTGGGTCGAGAAGGTGCAAGCCTTCTGATCACGCACCAAAAGGAACGGCCTCGGAGAAATCCGGGGCCTTTTCCATTTCAGACGGTCCAGCCGTCCTGTTCGCGCAGGCGGTTGTGGATGCCGGTGGCGGCCAGGGCGGCTTCGGCCGTGGCGACGGCGATCTGGTTCAGGCCCAGGACCACGTCTCCGGCAGCATAGAGACCGGGGATGCGCGTGGCCTGATGGGCGTCGGTGGTCATCAGGTCGTCGTCGGTCGTCTCGGCCCGCAAGGCCTCGGCCAGTTCGATGTTAGGCGTGGTCCCCAGGGCGGAATAGATCATGTCGAAGTCATGGACCTGTCCACCCCAGCACAGGGCGCGGACGTGGTCGTCCTGCAACTGAACGTCCTCGATCGATCCCTCGACCAGGACGACGCCCAGCCGGTCCAGGGCCGCCCGCTCCGTCAGGGCCTCGGGCGGGCCGATATGGATCAGGGTGACCCGGTCGGTATAGGTCCGCATGAAGGCCGCCTCCCGGACGCCCAGATCGTCCTTGCCGATGATGGCGACGCATTTGTCGATCGCCTCATAGGCGTCGCAGATCGGACAGATGCGGACCAGGGACCGCTTCACCGCATCCTGAACGCCGGGCAGGTCGGGGTGGTGATCGACGACCCCCGTGGCCAGCAGGACCGCGCGAACCCGGATATCGCGGCCATTCAACCTGGCCATGAAGCCGTCACCGTCGCGGGTCAGGGCTTCGACCCGCCCCGGCTCGACCACCGCGCCGTATTCCAGGGCCTGTTCGCGCATCCGCTCCAGGATGGCGTCGCCCGTGATCCCCTTGGGAAAGCCCGGCATATTGTGGCTGACCGGGATCCAGCAGGCCCGTGGTGGGCCACCGTCGGCGACCAGCACCCGCCGCCGGAAACGACCCAGATAGGTCGCCGCCGTCAGGCCGGCAGGCCCGGCACCGACGATCAGGACTTCGGGCTGGGCCTCGCTCACCGGCTGCGCCAGGTGGTCGGCCACAGGTCGGCGGGCACGCTCCAGCAGTCTTCCATCCGCGTCTCGGACGTCAGGACGAAATCGCGGCCGGTCCAGGTCCAGGTATTGGCAAAGCCGCAGTCGCCGATGCCCCGCCCCTTGGCAAAGGCGGTCAGGGTCCGGGTGGCCGGATCGTATTCGGGATTGATCGGGGTGTCGGCAGGCTCGGCCGTGGTGGGCAGGGCGATGACGCGTGGCGACTGGCCGCCCGGCCCGCTGATCACATAGCGATAGCCGACATTATAGGCCCCCGAGAAACAGGGCACGCCCCACAGCTCGGTCGTGGCGTTCAGGCGCGCGGCCTGGACCGCACGCTGGAACTCGGGACTGAAGTCGGTATCGGCGCGGCAGGCCTGGACCTGGGGCAGGGCCTCGATCGTGGCCGGCAGGGTCGGAGACGCGCCGCCGAAACCGGCCTGATCGACCGCGGGGGCAGGCCGGACCTGTGGCAGTGCTGGCGGGGCTGGAACGAGGGAGGCCGGGGCATCGCCGCGCCGCATCAGGGCGGTGGAGGTATCCAGCCGGCCCTGGCGCTCGTCGATCCACAGCAGGGCGGCCGACACGCCCGACAGCGACAGGCTCTGGCTTTGCGACCGCGTCGCCAGGCTGGCGTTGGCGCCCGTGGCCATGGCGTTCAGCGCGACGCGAGAATCCCGGGGCAGAGCCGCCCGCCCCGGTCCCGAAAGAGCATAGCGCGTTCCGTCGACGGTCATCATCAGGCCGGGCGTCGGGGTGCCGCCATCGGACAGCAGGCCGCCGCTCAGATCGGGTCGCGCATCGGGCCCGGCGGCCATGGCGATCCTGACCCACCCCTGGCCAACACCGGCCTGGGAGAAGGCGACGCAGTCGTTGCCGTTGTCGCAGGTGACGATCCAGTCGCGGAAGCGGCGGGTCTCGGATCGTGCCGCCGCAGGGACCGGTGCGGCAGCAGCCGTGTCGGGCTCGACGGCACCGGGCGCGGCGGGTGTCTGCGTCGTCGCCTCGCGTTCGCCCGATGCGTCGCTGCAAGCCGCCGCGAAAAGGCCCAGGGCGATCGCGGCCGTGGATAGCTGTCGGATGGTCATGGACGGCCCTTGAAACCTCAGCCCTTGGTCAGGGCGGACGGCTTATGCGCCGCCTGGCCCCCGGTCTTGCTGCTCTTGACCAGATACTCGGGGTTATCGGCCGAGGCCACAACCTCGTGTCCCTTGATGGGGGTCGGCTGGGTCAGCTTTCGGACGACCTTGCCGGTGGACCGGCCCTGGCTGTGGGCCCAACTGACCGTGTCGCCCGGTTTCAGGGATTTATCGGTCATCGCGATCCTTCCTGCCTGCCTTCCCAATCAGCGAGCACGCGCCGCATCAGTTCCGGATCGATCAGGACCGGTGCCTCGCAGAAGGCCCGAATCCATCGATCCACGAGGTCTCTCGTTTCGTTGTCCATGCAATCCCCCAATGTTGCGACCTGACCGAATGCAGGACGACGCTACGGGTTCAGCTTCACCGGAGACGGTATTTTCGAGGCAGGGTTAATCCGCCGAAGGTCGCCCTTTGCGCCGAAAGCCCGGCCCGGCTATACCGCCGCCAACCTTATTGTCCCCCCTCCCAGCACGAGAGCACTCATGGCCAAGATCAAGGTCGCCAATCCCATCGTGGACATCGACGGCGACGAGATGACCCGCATCATCTGGCAGATGATCAAGGACAAGCTGGTCTTTCCGTTCCTGGACCTTGAGCTCGACTATTACGACCTGTCGATGGAGAACCGCGACGCCACCGACGACCAGGTGACGATCGATGCGGCCCACGCCATCCAGAAGCACGGCGTCGGCGTCAAATGCGCCACCATCACCCCGGACGAGGCCCGCGTGGCCGAATTCGGCCTGAAGAAGATGTGGAAGTCCCCCAACGGCACAATCCGCAACATCCTGGGCGGCGTGGTCTTCCGCGAGCCGATCATCTGCTCCAACGTGCCGCGCCTGGTGCCCGGCTGGACCCAGCCGATCGTGGTCGGCCGCCATGCCTTTGGCGATCAGTACAAGGCCACCGACTTCCTGGTGCCCGGCCCCGGCAAGCTGACCATGAAATGGGTCGGCGCCAATGGCGAGGAACAGAATTACGACGTGTTCGACTTCCCGTCTTCGGGCGTCGCCATGGGTATGTACAACCTGGATGATTCGATCACCGAGTTCGCGCGCGCCAGCTTCGCCTTCGGCCTGGGCCGGGGCTTCCCGGTCTATCTGTCGACCAAGAACACCATCCTGAAAGCCTATGACGGTCGCTTCAAGGACATCTTCCAGAAGGTGTTCGACGAGGAATACGCCGACCAGTTCAAGGCCGCGGGCCTGACCTATGAGCACCGTCTGATCGACGACATGGTGGCGGCCGCGATCAAGTGGTCGGGCGGCTTCGTCTGGGCGTGCAAGAACTATGACGGCGACGTGCAGTCGGACGTGGTGGCCCAGGGCTTCGGCTCGCTGGGCCTGATGACCTCGGTCCTGATGACGCCGGACGGCAAGGTGCTGGAGAGCGAGGCCGCCCACGGCACCGTGACGCGTCACTTCCGCCAGCATCAGAAGGGCGAGGCGACCTCGACCAACTCCATCGCCTCCATCTATGCCTGGACGCGCGGCTTCTCGCACCGGGCCAAGCTGGACGACAATGCCGAACTGGCCCGGTTCGCGACGACACTGGAAGAGGTGGTGGTCCAGACGGTCGAGGCAGGCTTCATGACCAAGGACCTGGCGCTGCTGGTCGGCGATCAGCAGGGCTGGCTGACGACCGAAGGCTTCCTGGACAAGGTGGCCGAGAACCTGACCAAGGCCATGCCGGAAATCGCCGCCTGATTCAGGCGATACCGTAGCGCCTAACAAAGCCCGCCGGATCGCCTCCGGCGGGCTTTCTCTTGAGCCGCGCGCCACGGCGTGCATTGCTGCGGCCTCTTCCGTCGCCGCCCAGAGGAACACCGTCATGAGCTCGTCCGACACCTCCGGCCAGCCCGTCTGGGCCCGCAAACGCAAGGGGCAGGGCGCGGGCGGGGCCTTTGCCAATCTGCTGGGCCTGGCGGTGCTGGTGGCCGTGATCGCCTTCTTTGCTGCCCCGGCGGTGGGCTTCTTCGGCATCCGGTCGGCGGCGGAAGCCAATGATGTGGCGGGGCTGTCGCGGCTGATCGACTTCAACGCCGTGCGCCAGTCGCTGCGGCCCCAGTTGAACGGAAACCCTGCGGCCATGGCCCCGGCACCGTCCTTTCTGGAAGATCCCATCGGTGCGGTGCGGCGACAGTTCGAACAGGCCCCGATCGGCGGGCCGGACGTGGATGCCTATCTGACGCCGTCCGCCCTGGCGGCCCTGACGCGCGGCGAGGGGCGGTATGCGGCCCAGCGATCGGCGACGGTTCAGCCGGCGGCGACGGGCGGGCCCCTGCCTCGGCCGGTCTTCTGGGGCATCAACCGGGCGCGGATGTCGGTCAGCGACGAGGGGGGCTCGCAGACGGTCTTCACCTTTGAGCGCAAGGGGCCGTTCGAGTGGAAACTGGTGCACATCGGCCTGCCCGAAGGCACCGCCCCCGCTCCGGTGGTGGGGCAGAGCGGCCGCAAGGGCGGCTGAGACCAAGAGCGGAACCGGCGGATCGCGGGGCAACCGTGACCGTACCGGCGCGTTGAACGGGCTGGAGGACCCATGAACCGCAAGATCCTGACCGGCCTCGTCATAGCCGCCGTCGCCGCATTCCTTATCGCCTATTTCGCCTCGCCCCTGCTGGCGGTGAAGGCCCTGACCAAGGCGGCCAGGACGGGCGACGAGGCGGCCCTGACCCGGCTGGTCGATTTTCCGGCACTGAGGGCCAGCGCCAAGGAGGAACTGCGCGCCCGGATGATCGCAGAGATGCGGGTCGACGGGGCCATGGCCGATGCGGCCCTGTCCGGCCTGGGCATGGTGCTGGCCCCCGCGATCGCGTCCGGCCTGATCGACGTCCTGGTCACGCCCGAGGCCGTGGGCAGCATGGTCCGCAACGCCCGCACGCCCAATCCCGCCGACCGCGAGCCCGAGCCGGCCCCGCCGCCGCAGGGCGAGGCCAGCGGCGAAGACGACATCCGCCAGTCCTTCGCCTATCGCGACCTGAACACCTTTGCCTTGACCCTGACCGATCCGGAGCGTCCGGATCAGCCGCTGGTCCTGATCCTTGACCGTCGCGGCCTGTTCGACTGGAAACTGTCGGGCATCGACCTGACGCCCTAGGGGCCTTGTCGCACGCCGTTCGCTGTGGCCAAGTCGCGCGGGGGAGGCGGCGATGGCGTCGGCCTGGACCGCGCGCATGACCCAGTGGTGGGCTGGCTGGTGGGATGCCGACTACAGCTGGGATGGTCTGGCCAAGAAGGACTGGTCGGGGTGGGTCCGGCCGCTGGACGGCGGGCCGTGCGTGGAGGCGATGACCAGCGCTGAGGGGCGAGCGGCGACGCTCCAGGACTATTTCATCGACCGGCTGGGGCCGGACGTGGAGCTGATCCCCTCACCCGACGGCACGAAGCGTTTCACCGAACTCCATCTGCCCCTTCATTGGCGCGACGGTGCACCCACGGGCAAGGGGGATTGGCCGGAGGAGGCTCTGGACGATGACCTGCGGACGCTGCTGACCCAGGCTGGGCCTCGGACCGACAAGGATGAGGCCGCTCATAATCCGCCCGATCGCCGCGCCCAATGCGATGGGGTGGTGTTCCTGGACTTCGACGCGACGCGGACTAACGAACTTCCCGCCCCGGCTCAGGATGACCGGACTCCTCTGGCCTTGTCTTGCCGAAACGCCGCCTTCTCAGGCGACGCCAGCTTCGACAGCGCCGCCTTCTCAGGCAACGCCCGCTTCGACAACGCCGCCTTCTCAGGCGACGCTTGGTTCGACAACGCCGCCTTCTCAGGCAACGCTTGGTTCGACAACGCCGCCTTCTCAGGCGACGCTTGGTTCGACAACGCCGCCTTCTCAGGCAACGCCCGCTTCTACAACGCCGCCTTCTCAGGCGACGCCCGCTTCAACAACGCCGCCTTCTCAGGCTACGCCAGCTTCGACAACGCCGCCTTCTCAGGCAACGCTTGGTTCCACAACGCCGCCTTCTCAGGCCACGCTCGCTTCTACAACGCCGCCTTCTCAGGCGACGCCAGCTTCGACAACGCCGCCTTCTCAGGCGACGCCAGCTTCGACAGCGCCGCCTTCTCAGACGAAGCCAGCTTCTACAGCGCCGCCTTCTCAGGCTACGCCAGCTTCGACAACGCCGCCTTCTCAGGCGACGCCAGCTTCGACAACGCCGCCTTCTCAGGCGACGCTCGCTTCTACAACGCCGCCTTCTCAGGCAACGCCCGCTTCGACAACGCCGCCTTCTCAGGCAACGCTTGGTTCTCCAACGCCGCCTTCTCAGGCGACGCCAGCTTCGACAGCGCCGCCTTCTCAGGCAACGCCCGCTTCTACAACGCCGCCTTCTCAGGCGACGCTTGGTTCGACAACGCCGCCTTCTCAGGCTACGCCAGCTTCGACAACGCCGCCTTCTCAGGCGACGCCCGCTTCAACAACGCCGCCTTTTCAGGCGACGCCTGGTTCGACAACGCCGCCTTCTCAGGCGACGCCAGCTTCGACAACGCCGCCTTTTGTGGGGCTCTCGCCCTTGAAGGATGCCATTTCGAGGGAGGGGCGTCCTTCACCGGCCGGGCCTTGGCCATGTCACGACCAGCGGAGGCACAGGCTCTGGACCTGTCGGTGGCAGCCACCGATGCAACGCGCCAAGGCCTGACGGGCCAGCTGACGCTGGCCAGGCAGATTCTGCCCTCCGCCTATCGCTCGGTGGACCGAGTCTGGGCCCGGAACGCCGTCTTCGTGGGTGATGTCGATTTCGGCAATCGGGACATCGTGTCGGAATCCAGTTTCGCGGGGGCCACCTTCCTGGGCCTGGCCAAATTCCACGGGGCGCGGCTGCATCAGTGGGTGAACCTGCCCAAGGAGGCGTTCCGGGCGCTGGACTATGCCTTGGTCAAGCCGGGCCAGAGCCGGGTCGGCTCATGGCGGCGGGGTGGCATCGATCCGAAGACGAATGAGCGAAAGCCCGATGTTCCCGCCGGACCCTGCCCCCCCGCCAGTCTGACCCTGCTGGCGGCGCAACGCCGGGCGGCGGGGCTGCCCCGGCTGGCAAACTTGAATGACACAGACTGGACGACGGCGGTTCAGGCCTGGACCGCCGAGGTCCAGCAAAGCCGCGCACGTCGCGCCGTCGCCGCCGATGACGGCCGCTACATCCAGATCGAGGCCTGTTTCCGCACCTTGAAACAGGCGATGGAGGACAGCCGGGCGCGACTGGCCGAGAGCGACTTCTTCAAGCTGGAACTGAAGGCCAGGCGCAAGCGACGCGATCGGGACGTCTGGGAGAAGGCCTTCTCGGACCTCTATGGGGCGATGTCGGACTATGGGGCCTCCGCCTTTCGGCCCATGATCTGGCTGGCCGGAGCCCTGGTAGTGTTCGCCGTTCTTTACTGGATGGGCGTCTGGGCCGGTCAGGGGTTCCGGCTGACGCCCCCGGCCGACTTCCGGCCCGGACAACCGTGGATCGACACCGGCGTGTGGGAGGCCCTGCGCTATTCCGCCAGCCGGATGCTGCCCTTCGGCGCCCTCAGCGAAGACGACTGGCCGTGGCGGGCCCGTCTGCTCAGCGACAGCTGGGGCGGCGGCACCGCGCGGGTGCTGGCGACGGTGCAGTCGCTGCTAGCGGCGGTCCTGACCTTCCAGATCGCCCTGGCCGTGCGGCGGCGGTTCCAGATCACCTGATCTGAGCCTGCCCCGCGATCCAGGCGTCCATGCGTTGGTCCAGCAAGGCAAGCCTAAGGATGGCGATACCGCCCTGCGAGGATGCCGTTCGGGGCCATCGCTGGGGGGCCAGTCAACGGCGGTGGGGCACAAGCAACCCCTCCACCGCTCCGCGGTCCCCCCTCCCCATCGTTGATGGGGAGGAGACGCGCACCGCTGTCTCCTCCCTGTTCGCCGAAGGCGGATGGGGAGGTGGCGCGGCGCGGCTTCGCGCCGTGACGGAGGGGGCCTTGGGCCCGCCTTACCCCCCCAGGGCCGTGCGGATGGCGGTCAGGCCAGCTTCGGCTTGTGACCCATCCGGAGCACCGCCCTGAGCGAAGTCGGGTTTGCCACCGGCACCCTGGCCGCCCATGGCGATGACGGCGGCGCGGGCCAGGTCGGCGGCATTGACCGATCCGGTCAGGTCGGCGGTCACGGCCACGGTGACGGCGGCCTTGCCCTCCGTCACGCCGATCAGGGCGACGACGCCCGAGCCGATCTGTTTGCGGAAGTCCTCGGCCACGCCGCGCAATCCCTTGCCGTCCACGCCGTCCAGGACGCGGGCCATCAGGGCGATGCCGTTGACCTGTTCCGGGGCGGCCGAGGCGGACGAACCACCACCCAGGGCCAGCTGTTTCTTCAGGTCCGCGACCTGTTTTTCCAGCGCCTTGCGCTCCGCCGACAGGGCCTCGACACGGGCGGGGACGTCCAGCGGCTGGACCTTGAAGGTCTGGGCCAGGGCCCGGGCCACCCCGGCCTGGGACAGCAGATACCGGCGCGCAGCCTCGCCGGTCAGGGCCTCGATCCGGCGGATGCCGGCGGCGATACCGGTCTCGGACACGATCTTGAACAGGGCGATGTCGCCGGTGCGGGCGACATGAGTGCCGCCGCACAGTTCGACCGAGTAAGGTTTATCTGACGTCAGGCTGCGGCCCAGGGTCAGGACGCGGACCTCGTCGCCGTACTTCTCGCCGAACAGGGCCACGGCGCCGGCTTCGATCGCCTCCTGGGGGGCCATCAGCTTGGTTTCGGCGGGCAGGTTCTGGCGGATGACGGCGTTCACCTCATCCTCCATCCGGGCCAGTTCGTCCTCGGTGACCGGGGCATTGTGGCTGAAGTCGAAGCGCATACGCGCGGCATCGACCATCTGGCCCTTCTGGGCGACATGGGGGCCCAGCACATTCTTCAGCGCCGCGTGCAGCAGATGCGCCGCCGAATGGTTGGCGCGAGTGGTTAGGCGGGCCTCGGCCCCGGCGCGCAGCTGGACGCGCGTGCCGATGGCCAGGGTGCCGGACGTCACCTCGATCGTATGGGCATAGAGGTCGCCCGTGGGTTTGAGCACGTCCAGAACGCGGGCCGAACCGCCCGTTCCATCAGGATTGGCCCATTCGATCTCGCCGCGATCGCCGGCCTGGCCGCCGCCCTCGCCATAGAAGGGGGTCTGGTCGAACAGGACCTCGGCGGTTTCGCCCGCCTCGACCGTGTCGGCGGCGGTGCCGTCCTTCAGGATGGCCAGGACCTCGCCCGAGCCGTCGACGGCGTCATAGCCGGTGAAGACGGTGGGGCCCAGCCGGTCCTTCAGCGCGAGCCATTCGTTTGTCGAGGCCGCCTGGCCCGAGCCTTTCCAGTTGGCCTTGCCGCGCGTCTTCTGTTCTTCCATGGCCGCGTCAAAGGCGTCGGTATCGACGGTGAAGCCACGACGGCGCGCCTCGTCCTGGGTCAGGTCCAGCGGGAAGCCATAGGTGTCATACAGGGTGAATGCGGTGCGGCCGGGAATGACCCCGCCCTCGGCCAGATCGGCCGTGGCGTCTTCCAGCAGGCCCATGCCACGGCCGAGCGTGGTGCGGAAGCGGATCTCCTCCTGTTTAAGCGTGTCCTCGATACTGGCCTGGGCGCGCTTCAACTCCGGATAGGCCTCGCCCATCTGATCGACCAGGGCCGGGACCAGGCGGTGCATCAGGGGATCGGCGGCCCCCAGCAGGTGGGCGTGGCGCATGGCCCGGCGCATGATCCGGCGCAGAACATAGCCGCGTCCCTCGTTCGACGGCGTCACCCCGTCCGCGATCAGGAAGGACGACGAGCGCAGGTGGTCGGCAATAACCCGGTGGCTGGGGGCCATGTCGCCGTTCGCATGGGTGGATGTGGCGTCGGCGCTGGCCGCGATCAGGTTCTGGAACAGGTCGGTGTCAAAGACGGAATTCTTGCCCTGCAGCACCGAGGCGATCCGCTCCAGCCCCATGCCGGTGTCGACCGAGGGCTTGGGCAGGTCGCGAACGATCTGGTCGTTCTCCTTCTCGAACTGCATGAAGACGTTGTTCCAGATCTCCACATAGCGGTCGCCGTCCTCGTCCGGGCTGCCGGGAGGGCCGCCGGGGACATGGTCGCCATAGTCCCAGAAGATTTCGGTGCAGGGACCGCAGGGGCCCGAGTCGCCCATGGCCCAGAAATTGTCCGAGCCGGCGATGCGGATGATCTTGTCGTCGCCGAAACCGGTGACCTTCTTCCAGATGGCGGCGGCCTCGTCATCGTCGATATAGACGGTGACCAGCAGGCGTTTGGGATCCAGGCCGAAATCCTTGGTGACCAGGGTCCAGGCACGCTCGATCGCGTGATCCTTGAAATAGTCGCCGAAGCTGAAATTGCCCAGCATTTCAAAGAAGGTCAGGTGCCGGGCCGTATAGCCGACATTGTCCAGGTCATTGTGCTTGCCGCCCGCGCGGACGCATTTCTGGCTCGAGGTCGCCCGCAGGGTCGGCGGCTTGGCCGCGCCGGTGAAATAGTCCTTGAACGGCACCATGCCCGCATTGACGAACAGCAGGGTCGGATCATTCTGCGGCACCAGGGGGGCCGAGTGGATCTTCTGGTGACCATCGGCCGCGAAGAAGTCGAGATAGGTCGAGCGGATCTGGTTCAGGCTGGACATGGCGGCTGTGGTCTTCGGCTTCGGTTCGGGCGATCGGAACAGGGAAGGGCGTCATATAGGGCTTTGCCGCCGGACGCATCACCCTCTGGGTGTGGGGTGCCGCCTCTCCTCCGCCTTGCCGATGCCGATGGGGAAGAGACAGGCGATGATCAGTCCTCGACGGCGTCGTCGTCGTCGGAGAGGAGGGCGTCGAGGGCTTCGATGATGGCGTCGATCTGTTCGGGGCTGGCGGCCACGGTCAGGGTGCTGCCGCCGCTGCCGCCGATTTCCAGCAGATAGCCGTCGTCGGTCTCGGCCAGGTTGAACAGGGACAGGGTTTCGACGGCGTCGGTCATAGGGCGTTCCAGGGGGTGACGAGAGGGCAGGCGGGAGCCTGAGGACAGGCAATGCCACAGGTCACCGTCTGGTTCGATGGTGTTGGAGCAGCAATGAAAAAGGCCGCCCGGCTTTCACCGGACGGCCCGCTTCGTCCGGCCCGGCCCCACGGGGTCGGTGGCGGGTCGAGGGACCCGGCCGGAGAAGGTCGGTAAGGCTTGGGGTGGTCCCCCTCCCCCGCGAAGGGGGAGGAGAGGTCGGGACTAGCCCTCCAGGTCCTGGCCCTCGTCGGGCTCAGGCGTACCCAGCAGTTCCTCGGCGATCTTGTTCGTCGAGGCGCGCACGGCTTTTTCAATCGAGGCGGCGATGTCGGGATTGGTCTTCAGGAACTCGCGCACATTCTCGCGGCCCTGACCGATCCGGGTGGAGTCATAGCTGAACCAGCTGCCCGACTTCTCGATGATGCCGGCCTTGACGCCCAGGTCGATGATCTCGCCCAGTTTGGAGATGCCCTCGCCATACATGATGTCGAAGATGACCTCGCGGAACGGGGGGGCGACCTTGTTCTTGACCACCTTGACCCGGGTGGTGTTGCCCACGACCTCGTCCCGGTTCTTGATCGCGCCGGTGCGGCGGATGTCGAGACGGACCGAGGCATAGAATTTCAGCGCATTGCCGCCCGTGGTGGTCTCAGGGCTGCCATACATGACACCGATCTTGTGCCGGATCTGATTGATGAACAGAACGATGCACTGGCTCTTGTTGATCGAGGCGGTCAGTTTCCGCAGGGCTTGGCTCATCAGGCGGGCCTGAAGGCCGGGCAGGCTGTCGCCCATCTCGCCCTCGATCTCGGCGCGCGGCGTCAGGGCCGCGACGGAATCGACCACCACGATGTCCACGGCGCCGGAGCGCACCAGGGTGTCGACGATCTCCAGGGCCTGTTCACCCGTGTCCGGCTGGCTGACCAGCAGGTCGTCCAGGTTGACGCCCAGTTTCTGGGCATAGCCGGGGTCCAGGGCGTGTTCGGCGTCGACGAAGGCCGCGGTGCCGCCCGCCTTCTGAATCTCGGCCACGGTGTGCAGGGCCAGGGTGGTCTTGCCCGAGCTTTCGGGACCGAAGACCTCGATCACCCGTCCGCGCGGCAGGCCGCCGATGCCCAGCGCCATGTCCAGGCCCAGCGAGCCAGTCGAGACCGAAGGAATGGCCTCGGTTACGCCGTTCTTGCCCAGCTTCATGACCGAGCCCTTGCCGAAGGCCCGGTCGATCTGGGCGATCGCCGCCTCCAGCGCGCGCTGCTTGTCGCCGTCTTCCTTGCCCACCAATTTCAATGCCGCCTGCGATGCCACCTTGCCACTCTCCCTTGCCATGATTCCCGTCTGGTTACGGGAGAGACCCGCCATGGACCCGCTCCCTCAGTGAGACTGACTATGTGCATGGTTTGTTCTGGTTCGCAATATGTTCTCTTTTGCGATCCGGGTTCACGGCTACGCGCTACGACCGTTTCTGACGTGTGTCAGTTCGCCGGACGCTGGAACACGCGGACGTAGTCGACCTCCATGCGCTGGGGGAAGGCGCGGGCGTCGACACCTTCGGCCCCGCCCCAGTCGCCGCCAACGGCGATGTTCAGGATCATGTAGAAGGGGTGGTCGAAGGGCCAGGTGTCGGGATTGCCGCGTCCGTCGTTGCGGAACGAATAGAAGCCCACGTCGTCGACGCCGAAATTGATGGCCTCGGGCGTCCACAGGACCTGATAGCGGTGGAAGGCGTCGCAGGCGTCGCGTACCCGGGTCTGGCCGCCGCGCTCGGTGCCTCGGGTGTGGTTGTAGCGGGTGGTGTGGACCGTGCCGTGAACCTGACCCGGGTCATGGCCGACGTGCTCCAGGATGTCGATCTCGCCGCCCGCCGGCCAGGTGAAGTTTCCGGTGGGCAGCAGCCAGGCGGCCGGCCAGGTGCCGCGCCCGCAGGGCACCTTGGCCCGCACCTCGAAGAAGCCATAGGTCCATTGGGCCAGGCCGCGAGAGATCAAGCGAGCCGAGGTATAGTCCTGATCGCCCCAGTCGGGCGTGGTGGCGGGGTCGAGCTGTTCGCGCCGGGCCTCGATGATCAGCACGCCGTTCTCGACGCGCGAATTCTCGGGACGGCCTGAGGCGTAATACTGAAGCTCGTTGTTGTACCAACCGTCGGCGTTGCGCTCGGTGTCATAGGTCCATTTGGCAGGATCGGGCAGGCCGTCGGTGTTGAACTCGTCGGCCCAGACCAGGCGATATCCG
>Ga0209066_10003154_pt1 | contig 19153 bp, 15 predicted proteins | sample All_14_2_FD_187198 | JGI IMG/M metagenome (GOLD analysis project Ga0209066, IMG submission 187198) | Freshwater microbial communities in response to fracking from Pennsylvania, USA - Allegheny Zone_MetaG_DW_15 (SPAdes) (version 2) ... | reverse complement strand
CTGCTGGCCGAGCGTGACCGCATCCAGACCGAGATGGATGCCTGGCACACCGCCCACCCCGGCCCGATCGCCGACATGCCCGCCTACCGCGCCCATCTGGAGAAGATCGGCTACGTGGTGCCCGTGCCTGCCGACACCAAGATCACCACCGCCAATGTGGACGCCGAGCTGGCCACGCTGGCCGGCCCGCAGCTGGTCGTGCCCATCCTGAACGCCCGCTACGCCCTGAACGCCGCCAATGCCCGTTGGGGCAGCCTGTACGACGCCCTGTATGGCACCGATGCCATCAGCGAAGACGGCGGCGCTGAAAAGGGCAAGGGCTACAACCCCGTGCGCGGCACCAAGGTCATCGCCTTTGCCCGCAACCTGCTGGACCAGGCCGCCCCTCTGGCTGGCGCCTCGCACAAGGAAGCCGCCGGCTACCGCGTCGAAGGTGGCAAGTTGGTCGTGGCCCTGATCAATGGCTCGACCACCGGCCTGCAGGACGCGGACAAGTTCGTCGGCTTCCAGGGCGATGCGGCCGCCCCCACCAGCGTGCTGCTGGTCAACAACGGCCTGCACCTGGACATCCAGATCGACCGCAACACCCCGATTGGCAAGACCGATGCGGCCGGCGTGTCCGACGTGATCCTGGAATCGGCCGTCTCCACCATCCTGGACCTGGAAGACTCCGTGGCCGCCGTGGATGCGCAGGACAAGGTCCTGGGGTACAGCAACTGGCTGGGCATTCAACTGGGCACCCTGACCGAAGAAGTCAACAAGGGTGGCAAGACCTTCACGCGCTCGCTCAACCTGGACCGCGTGTACACCGGCGCCAACGGCAGCCCCGTCAAGCTGCATGGCCGCTCGCTGATGTTCGTGCGGAACGTCGGCCACCTGATGACCAACCCCGCGATCCTCTGGGGCGCCGAGGGCAAAGAGATCCCCGAAGGCATCATGGACGCCGTGGTGACCACCACCATCGCCCTGCACGACCTGCAACGCCATGGCCGCGACGGCATCTGCAACTCGCGCACCGGCTCGGTCTACATCGTCAAGCCCAAGATGCACGGCCCCGCTGAAGTCGCCTTTGCCGCCGAGCTGTTCAGCCGCGTCGAGCAGGTCCTGGGCTTGGCCGACAGCACCGTCAAGCTGGGCATCATGGACGAAGAGCGCCGCACCAGCGCCAACCTGAAGGCCTGCATTGCCGCCGCCAGCAGCCGCGTGGCCTTCATCAACACCGGCTTCCTGGACCGCACGGGCGACGAGATGCACACCGCCATGCTGGCCGGCCCGATGATGCGCAAGGGCGACATCAAGAACAGCGCCTGGATCGCCGCCTACGAGCGCCGCAACGTGCTGATCGGGCTGCAATGCGGCCTGCGCGGCAAGGCCCAGATCGGCAAGGGCATGTGGGCCATGCCCGACCTGATGGCCGGCATGCTGGAGCAAAAGATCGCTCACCCCAAGGCTGGCGCCAACACCGCCTGGGTGCCATCGCCCACTGGCGCGACCCTGCACGCCACCCACTACCACCAGGTCAACGTGGCCGACGTGCAAGTGGGCATCGAGAAGCTGAACGAAGACCCTCAAGCCCTGATGGACAAGCTGCTGACCATCCCCGTGGCCGCGCAGGCCAACTGGTCCGATGCCGAGAAGCAGCAAGAGCTGGACAACAACATCCAGGGCATCCTGGGTTATGTGGTGCGCTGGATTGACCAGGGCGTGGGCTGCTCCAAGGTGCCTGACATCCATGACATCGGCCTGATGGAAGACCGCGCCACGCTGCGCATCTCCAGCCAGCACGTGGCCAACTGGCTGCACCATGGTGTGGTGACCGAAGCCCAGGTGCGCGAGACCTTCACGCGCATGGCCGCGGTGGTGGACGGCCAGAACGCTGGCGATGCCGCTTACAAGAGCCTGGTGGGAAATCCCAACGGTGCGGCTTTTCAAGCGGCTTTGGACCTGGTTTTCAAGGGCAAGGAGCAGCCCAGCGGTTACACTGAACCCCTGTTGCACGCCTGGCGTTTGAAGGTCAAGGCAGCCTGATCAAGATCACAAGTCTGACCTCCTGTCAGCATGCTGTGGGCCCCGGCAGGGGTCCTTCAAAAGCGCCCTTCGGGGCGCTTTTTTTTGGGGCCCTGAATCAGCCGGCCCCTTCAGGACGGGACGACAGGCTCTTGAGAAATATCTTGAAGGGGCCGACAGTTCGAGCAGGGTCCTCTTCATGGGGCACATGCCCCAGGTCGTCAAACGTCACGATCTGGCTGCCCTCGATGTCATTGACAAACTGCTGCGCCACGCTGGGCGGAATCAAGCGGTCCTGTCCGCCCCACAGGATCAAGGTCGGTTGAGTGACCCGCTTGATCTGACGCGACAGGCCGCTGATGGTGCTCATCTGCGCAAAGCGATCACGCAGGGCCTGCCGGTTGCCGGCCCGCAAGGTCAGCTCGTAATACCGGTCGACCAGCTCTGGCGTGACCTTGTCCGGGTGGCCATACACGCTGCGCACGCTGGCCTCCACCGTGCTGCGTGGCAGCACCCGATTCATCAGCGGTGCCAGGTCCGGGTTGGCCGCCAGCCGGAACCCGATGGGGACCTCGGTGGCTTCACTGGGGTAGCCGCCCGCATCGATCAACACCAGGCGCGAGACCCGCTCCGGAAAATCCACCGCTGTCTTCCAGGCAATGGCCCCGCCCAGCGAGTTGCCCACCAGGATGGCGCGCTGAACCTTGAGCACATCCAGCAAGGCCGCCACAAACTGTGAATAGCGAGGCAGGCTGTAGTTGCGCTCGGCATTGGGGCCGGTCAGGCCAAAGGCCGGCAGGTCGACGCGGATCACGCGGTGTTCGCCCTTGAGCTGTTCGGCCCAGCCATCCCAGGTGTGCAGGCTGGCCGAGGTGCCATGCAGCAGCACGATGGGCTCTGGGTCGTCGCGCGGGCCTTCGTCGCGCAGGTGCACCTTCAGGCCCTCCACGTCGATGAAGGTCGATGGCGCCGGGGCCCAGCGCGCCGTGAGGCTCTCCACGGGGCGGTCGGGCGCCCAGCTCAAGGCCACACCAGCGCCTGCCAGCAACAGGCCCAACACCAAAAGAGCCGACAGGCCCTTGAACACCTTCACCATGTCGATCACTCCCGGTCAGGAAACCTTGGACACCCAGCTCAATGGGGCGTTGCGCATGAACCAGCCTACCAGCACCCAGGGCCAGGCGGGCACACAGGCCTTGGCAGGCTCACGCTCGATGGCGGCCACCAGCGCACGGCAGCCCGTGGCCGTGTCCACCATCAGCGGGGTTTTCTGGGCCTTGCTGCTCAGCTCGGTCTCGATGTAACCCGGGAAGATCGTGGTCACGGCAATGGGCGTACGCATCAGGTCGGCCCGGATGCCTTCGGTCAGGTGGGCCAGCCCCGCCTTCGTGGCGGCATACGTGGTCAGGTTGCGCCCCAGGCCGCGCATCGCACTCATGGACGCAATGCTGACCAGGTGACCGCTGTTTTGCGCGCGGAAAATCTCCACCGCCGCTTCGCACTGCGCCAAGGCGGCAATGAAGTTGGTCTGGGCGGTCTGCAAGTTGGCATCAAAGCGCCCCTTGCCGATGGGCTGCCCCTTGCCCAGGCCCGCATTGATGATGACGCGGTCGATCTGGCCAAACTCGCGCTGAAAGGCCTTGAACACCTCAAAGACCTGGGCGTGATCGTTCACGTCCAGCGCCCGCACCGAGATGCGGATGCCTGGGTGGCGGGCCAGCAACTCCTGCTGCAAGGCCTGCAGGCGGTCGGTGCGGCGGGCGCACAGCGCCAGGTGTCGGCCCATGGCTGCGAACTGACGGGCCATGCCCTCGCCCAGGCCCGAGCTGGCGCCCGTGATCAGGATGGTTTGTCGAACAGGGTGGCTCATCGGTAGGTCAGCATCGGGGGCTCACAGCCCTCCAGGTGCGCGTGTTCGTTGATGGAGACCAGGTGCAGGCCATCGCGGCCCGACAGCACCTTGGTGATGCCCGCATTGGCCAGCGTCCAGTTGATGGTGAAGGCCTGCGAATCGTTCAGGCCCAGCAGGTGCGCGCAGATCACGCTGATGGTGCCCCCGGAGGTGAAGACCAGCGTCGTGCCTTTGGGCGGCGTCTGGCGCACCAGGTCGTCCAGAGCCGACACGCAGCGCAGCTTGAACACCGACCAGGGCTCCTGGTATTCGTCGTCGTGGTTGCCACCCACCCAGCGGCTCACGGCGTCTTGAAAGAACTTCTGGAAGGACCGGCGCGGATCGCCCGTGGCGGCCATCTCGGACATCATCACCAGCTTGTCGGCGTAACGGGGCTCGGCCACCTCGATCACGTTCTCGTGGTCAAACTCGTTGACACCAGCATGCTCGATCAGGGGCGACTGAGGGGGCAAGCCCAACTCGGCCAGGGCACCGGCGGCGGTTTCCTGGTGTCGCTGCATGGAGCCGCTGATCAGCACATCGGGCTGCACGCCCCGCGCCTGCAGCGCACGACCCAGCACGCGCGCCTGCGCATGCCCGGTCGCCGAGAGCTGGTCGTAGTTGTTGCTGCCAAACGAAGCCTGGCCGTGTCGAAGGAGGTAGATGGCACCCATGTGTGTCTCTTGACTTTCAGCGCCTGGCGCGTTTGATCAGGCCCTTGCACCGCCAGTCCAGGTAGTTCACCAGAACCCAGAAGTTCTTGAACGCCGGGTTGCGGGTCTGACCATGGTGGTATCGGAAGTAGATCTGCTGCACGATCACGGCCAGGCGGAACAGGCCATAGACCTCGTAGAAGGCCCAGTTGTCGGGCTTGAGGCCGGTGCGGTCCAGGTAGTACTCGACCACCTCCTCGCGGCGCAACATGCCCGGCAGGTGCGTGGGCTGTCGGCGCGTGGCCTTGAGCAAGGCGTTGTCATCGTCGTGGATCCAGTAGGCCAGGGCGTTGCCCAGGTCCATCAGCGGGTCACCCAGGGTGGCCATCTCCCAGTCCAGCACGCCAATCACGCGGGTGGGGTCGTCCTCGGCCAGCACCACGTTGTCCAGGCGCCAGTCGTTGTGGATGACCACGTTGGCCACATCGGCCGGTGTGTGCTCTTTCAACCAGGCCATGACGCGGCGGTAGCTGGGCACGTTCCAGGTGCGCGCCCGCGTGTAGCGGTCGCTCCAGCCCTCGATCTGGCGCTGGCAGTAGCCACTGCCCTTGCCCAGGCTCTCCAGCTCGGTGCCTCGGGGGGCGATCCGGTGCAGCGCGATCAACTGGTCCAGCACCTGCGTGCACAGGCGGCGTGTGGTGGCCACATCCAGACTCAAACCGCGCGGCAGGTTCTTGCGCGGGATGATGCCGGCGATGCGCTCCATCACGTAGAACTCGCTGCCCGTGACGGACTCGTCCTCGCACAGGCCCACCATCGTCGGCACCACGGGGTACAGGGGCTTGAGGGCCCGCTGCACCTTGAACTCGCGCCCCATGTCGTGCGCGCCTTTGGCCTTGGTGCCCGCCGGTGGGCGGCGCAGGATGTAGTCCCCATCGGGGTACTGCAGGCGGTAGGTCCAGTTGGACGCCCCGCCCGAGAACTGCGTGACCTCGGGCTGCCCCTGCAGGTGCGGCACCTGCTGCTTGAGCCAGGCGTCCACGCCCGGCACGTTCAGCTCTTCACCGGCGCGAACACGCCCGCCCTGGTCCTGCACGGACGCCTTGCCTGTCGCGTCTGCCATCACTTCATCACGCCGTACTTCATCAGCTCCAGACGGGCGATCATGCCCTTGTGGACCTCATCGGGGCCATCGGCCAGGCGCAACGAGCGGGCCTGAGCAAAAAAGCCGGTCAGCGGCGTGTCGTGCGAGACCCCGGCACCGCCATGCATCTGGATGGCAAAGTCCACCACGTTCTGCAGCACCGTGGGCGCCACCACCTTGATCGACGAGACATCGGTCAACGCCGCCATCACGCCGTAGGTGTCGATCTTCCACGCGGCCTGCAACGTCAGCAGGCGGGCTTGGTCAATGGCCACGCGGGCATCGGCAATGCGCTCGCGGTTGCCACCCAGGTTGATCAGCTGCTTCTTGAAGGCCACACGGTCCACACCGCGCTTGATGGCCAGCTCCAGCGATTTTTCAGCGGCACCCAGGCAGCGCATGCAATGGTGGATGCGGCCTGGGCCCAGGCGGCCTTGCGCAATCTCGAAGCCCTTGCCAGGGCCGGCAATGAAGTTGCTCAAGGGCACGCGCACATTGGTGAAGTGCACCTCGCCGTGGCCATGGGGCTCGTCGTACGTGCCAAACACCGGCAGCATGCGCGTGATGGTCACGCCCGGCGTGTCCATGGGCACCAGCACCATCGAGTGCTGGTTGTGGCGCCCCAGGTCCGGGTTGGGCGTGGCCGCCATGAAGATGCCGATCTTGCAGCGCGGATCGCCCACGCCAGAAGACCACCACTTCTTGCCGTTCAGCACGATCTCGTCGCCTTCGATCACGGCCGTGGCCGCCATGTTGGTCGCATCCGACGAGGCCACATCGGGCTCGGTCATGAAAAACACGGAGCGGATCTCGCCAGCCAGCAGCGGTGTCAGCCATTGCTGCTTCTGCTCGGGGCTGCCGTACTTCCACAGCACTTCCATGTTGCCGGTGTCGGGCGCGTTGCAATTGAAGATCTCGGGCGCCATCAGGCTGCGGCCGGTCTCCTCGGCGCTGAAGGCATAGTCCAGCACACTCAGGCCAGCACCCAGCTCGGGGTCGGGCATGAACAGGTTCCACAGCCCCTCGGCACGGGCCTTGGCCTTGAGCTCTTCCACACGAGGCGGGATGGTCCACTTCGTCCAGTCACCCCCATTGTTGCGGCCCAGAATCTCGTTCCAGTGCTGATCCTCGACGGGCTCGATGTGTTCCTTGATGAAGGCACGCACGCGCTCGGCGGTCTTTTTGGCGCGTTCACTGGGTTGGAAGTCCATGATGGGGTCCTGGCGATGGGTGATGGGGTGTCCGCAGACTGAGCCAGAATCGTACGACGATGCCACCATGCACACCAATGATGAATGTGCATCATTGGTCATGCACCAAGCTAATACATAAGCCATCGCCCCTCTTGGCACTCACCCACACCGCTGGCGCGATGTGTCTGGGTCAGGATGCGAAGAAGATCACTTCCACACCTTGCCGCACAGGCCTCGGTAAGCAAAGGGCTGTGTCGGCATGGCCGGGGGCTGTTCTCCGGGCTCGATGGACACCGCAAGTTCCACCGCCGGGAAAAATGCCTTCTCGGCCGGTTCGGCCAGGGTCATGTGCAAGATTTTGCCCTGGGTCATGACAGACAAAGGCCCCAGAGAGGTCGCCACGCCGGCCTTGTCGATGCGCCAAAGATGCAGGCGATGGCCAGCGGGTACGGAAACGGGTGTCACCACTTTCAGATCCACCACGATGCCTCGCCGCAGGCTGGAGACGATCAGACCGGGCTTGCCATCTGCGGTGGCCAGCACGCCCACATAGCTCTCAGGCAACTGCATGTCCGTCTGGTGCGAGTACCGCCAGGCCATCGGCAAGCTCATGCCCAGCACCAGGCCCATGGCCAGCGCACCAGCGGGGATGGGCGCCAGCCATCGCTGCCACCAGCGCAGGGGCGCAGGGTGCACGGCCGGAGTGCCAAACGCCAAGGAGGCCGCCAAGCGGTCCCATGACCGTGAGGACGGCACCCGTGCAGGCATGGACAGGGCCACAGGCAAGGCCTTGTCCGCCCAGTACGCCGCGGCTTGCGCCACCTCAGGGTGTTGGGACATGACCTGATCGAAACGCCGACGCGCACGGGCGCTCATGCTGCCCATCACATAGTTGGCAGCCAGGGCTTCGACCGTCTGCGGATGTTGGTACCAGTTCATGCTTGCCCCTCCATGCACAGCTTGAGGCTGCTGAGGCTGCGCCGAATCCAGGCCTTGACCGTGCCCAGCGGGCGCTGCAGCCGCTCGGCAATCTCCATCTGGGTCAGGCCCTCGAAGTAACCCAGCAAGACAGCCTGCCGGCGCGGTTCATCCAGCGCATTCAGGCAACGCTGCATCAGGTGGTCGCCTTCGAGCTGCAGCAACTGCGACAGCGGCGAAGCGGTCTCATCGGCCACATCGTGTTGGTGTTCTTCGCCATCGTCATCCTGCCAGCTCAAGGGGGTGGTGGGCTGCAGCTTGCGCACAGCGTCGATGGCCCGGTGCCGCGTGACCACACACAGCCAGGCCAGCGTCAGGGTTTGGCCCGTCATGCGCCCGCCAGCCTGACGCCACAACTTGATCAGCACCTCTTGCACCACGTCTTCGGCCATCGCCCGGTCTTGCGTAACCCGCATGGCAATCGCCAGCAACCGACTGCCCACCAAATCGTGCAGCGCGCGAAACGCGGCCTGGTCCCTGAGGGCGATGCGGGCCAGAAGGGCAGCGGTCTGGTCTGAGATATCCATGACAACAGCTCGCGTGAAAGTTAGTGGACGTGTCCTCGCCAGATCAACTGCGCTGGCCAGCAGAGCGCCCCATCCAAATCGTGCATTTGCAGCGCCGATTTTTGCATGACACTGCGGCGGCCCAGCCCGCGGGCGGCAGTCATCGAAAGTGTGCTCAGTACGAGTAGCCCGTCGCGGGGATTGCGGTGGGCGCTGCGGCAGCCGCTTTCGCCGGGCGGATCACATGCCACACACCGCCGCTGCCATCACCATTCAGGTCGCCAGGCTTGGCATCGCCTGCGAAGTAGTACAGGGGCTTGCCCTGCCATGCCCACTGCTGGCGCTGGCCTTGTTCAAAGCGCTTAGCAGCGCTGGACACGCTGGCACCGGGCTGGCTGTCGGCCGTATAAGCGGGCCAAGCGGCCAGACAACCGCCCTCGCAATGGCTCTTGAAAGCATCGTCCTTGTCGAAGGTGTAAAGGGTCCGGCCGGCGGGGTCGGTCACGATGCCATCGCGCACCACGGGCTGTGCGTACGCAACGGTGATCGTGGTGATGGCCAACAAGGCGCCGAAGAATGAGGTGTGCTTGATCTTCATGATGTGATCCTTTGAACAGGGTGGGTTGAGGAGCAGGGCTGAATGCCCTGTTTCAGACACTGAACGGCGCGAGGTGCGCTTTGGATGCAGCGGGTTGAAAAAATATCTGCCAGCGGCTTGGGTCATCGATGGAGGCGCAAGTGCGTGTCGTTCACCCGGCGTTGTAGGGCGACATGTGGCATTGCGTGATGTGGCAGTACTCGTTGTCGCGGTAGGCCATGTCCGTGCGTCCTTTCCTGGTGGAAATAGTATTGGGGCGGTCAGATGCCTGCAGTGTGGTCTGACATCCCGGGATCGTTGTGTGCACGAACCGGCACCCGGCCTTTGGGTGCACTGCGCTAGGATGCGCCCACCGCCCCTTGCCGGATCCGCGCGCATGACCTCCGCCTACCCCCACCTCCTCGCCCCGCTCGACCTCGGCTTCACCACGCTGAAGAACCGCGTGCTGATGGGCTCCATGCACACGGGCCTGGAAGATGGTCGCGACTTGAGCAAGCTCGCGGCCTACTTCCGCGAGCGCGCAGAGGGCGGCGTGGGCCTGATCGTCACCGGGGGCTTTGCGCCCAACATCGCCGGCTGGGTCAAGCCGCTGGCCGGGCGCATGAGCAGCGCTTCGTCGGCCAGGCGCCACCAGGTGGTCACGCGCGCCGTGCACGAAGCCGGCGGCAAGATCGCCATGCAGATCCTGCACGCGGGTCGCTACGCGTACCACCCCTTTGCGGTGGCGCCTTCGCGCATCCAGTCGCCCATCTCGCCGTTCACGCCCTTCGCGCTGTCGGCCTCGGGCGTGGAGCGCCAGATCCAGGCCTTCGTCAACAGCGCCGTGCGCGCCCGCGAAGCCGGTTACGACGGCGTCGAGATCATGGGATCCGAGGGCTACTTCATCAACGAGTTCCTGGCCCGGCACACCAATCAGCGCACCGATGCCTGGGGTGGCGACTACAGCCAGCGCATGCGGCTGCCGATCGAGATCGTGCGGCGCACGCGCGAGGCCGTGGGCCCCGACTTCATCCTCATCTATCGGCTGTCGATGATCGACCTGGTGCCCGGTGGCTGCAGTTGGAACGAGGTGCGCCAGCTCGGCGTGGCCATCGCCCAGGCGGGCGCGACCATCATCAACACCGGCATCGGCTGGCACGAGGCCCGCGTACCAACGATTGCCACCAGCGTGCCGCGCGCGGCCTTTGCCTGGGTCACGGCCAAGCTCAAGCAGGACTTTGCTGACGCAGGCATTCACATCCCGCTGGTGACGTCCAACCGCATCAACACACCGGCCACAGCCGAGATGGTGCTGGCCGCGGGTTACGCCGACATGGTGTCCATGGCCCGTCCCCTGCTGGCCGACTCGCACTTCGTGGCCAAGGCCGCAGCCAACCGCGCCGACGAGATCAACACCTGCATCGCCTGCAACCAGGCCTGCCTGGACCACGTCTTCAAGAACCAGCTCTCGAGCTGCCTGGTCAACCCGCGCGCCTGCCACGAGACCGAGCTGAACTTCCTGCCCACGACGCGCAAGAAGCGCATCGCGGTGGTGGGCGCGGGCCCGGCCGGCATCACGGCAGCCACGCACCTGGCCGAGCGCGGTCACCACGTCGAGCTGTTCGATGCGGCCAGCGAGGTGGGTGGCCAGCTCAACATGGCGCGCCAGGTGCCCGGCAAGGAAGAGTTCGACGAGATGCTGCGACACTTTCGCAAGCGCATCGACATCACCGGCGTGCAACTCAAGCTCAACACTCGCGTGGACGCCACCACACTGAATGGGTTTGACGAGGTCATCGTGGCCACCGGCGTGACCCCGCGCGACCCGAAGATCCCCGGCCAGGAGCACCCCAAAGTGCTGAGCTACATCGATGTGCTGCGCCATAAAAAGCCGGTGGGCCGCAAGGTGGCCGTGATCGGCGCGGGCGGCATCGGCTTCGATGTGGCCGAGTACCTGGTGCATGACCACGACCAAAAAGCGACCTCGCTAGACCTGGTGGCGTGGATGCAGGAGTGGGGCGTGACCGACCCGTCGAGCGCACCGGGCGGCCTGCGGCCTGAGGGTCCCAAGCCCTTCCCTCCGGCCCGCGAGGTGGTGCTGCTGCAGCGCAAGAAGGGCAAGCTGGGTGGCGGACTGGGCAAGACCACCGGCTGGATCCACCGCGCCTCGCTGAAGATGAAAGACGTCGAGATGATCGGCGGGGTGAACTACGAGCGCATCGGCGACGAAGGCCTGCTCGTGAGCTTTGGCGACAAACGCGAGAGACCGACCTGGATCGCCTGCGACCACGTGGTGCTGTGCGCCGGGCAGGTGCCTCTGCGCACCCTGGCCGATGCACTGACAGCGCAAGGGCGCTCGGTGCACCTCATCGGCGGGGCGTTCGAGGCGGGCGAACTGGACGCCAAGAAGGCCATCGACCAGGCCGCGCGCCTGGCCGCGCGCCTTTGAAACCATTCACCAACAGGAGCCTGCGATGACCCCCGTGCTGTCCATCTGCATCCCGGCCCACAACGAGGCCCGTTTCATTGGCCGTGGCCTGGAGAGCATCTGGCGCTCGGCCCAGAACGCCGGGCAAGCCGTGGAGGTGGTCGTCGCCCTGAACCGCTGCACCGACGCCACCCAGTCCATTGCCGAATCCCTGGGCGCCCGCTGCGTGGTGGAGGACACCAAATGCATCGCCGCCGTGCGCAACGCCTCGGTGCGCGCCAGCCGCGCGCCGGCCATTGCCACCCTGGATGCCGACAGCTGGCTGCAACCCCACACGGTGGCCGCCATCCTGCGCAAGGTCAACGACCCACGCTGGGTGGGCGGCGGCGCGTCCATCTGGCCCGAGCGCTGGTCCCTGGGCATTGCCGTGACCGGCCTGATCATCGCCCCCGAAGTCCTGGTGCATGGTCTCTCGGGCGGCCTGTTCTGGTGCCAGCGCGAGGCCTTCGAGGCCATTGGCGGCTTTGACGAACGCCTGGTCAGCATCGAAGACCTGGACTTTGCCAAGCGCCTCAAAGCCCTGGGGCGGCAACGCGGCCAACGCTTTGGCACCCTGTGGCGCCAGGGCATCTACACGTCCTGCCGCAAGTTCGACACCCATGGCGACTGGCACCTGGTGCGCAACCGCCAACTGGTGCGGCGCATCTTCACGGGCACCGACCGCGAGGCCGCCGACGGCTATTACTACGACGTCGACCGCTGAGCCGCTCCGACGGGTTCATAATCCCGGCATGCTGACACCTGTTGGCGCATCTGGAGCGATCACCTTGGACAACCTTCCCAGTTGACCGCCCACTCCGGCCACCGCGCCTCAAGGCCCGGTGCCGCAAGCCCGTTCACCCAGGGGTGACCACACGCTTGCTGCGGGAGGGGGCGTCAGACCATCACCCCCTTCCCTTGACCCTGCGAGCGAGCGGCCACCCCGTTCGCCGCATGAGCTGGAGTCATCATGCTCAACGTGTTCACGCTGGCCAACGGCCGGCTGTTTCAGGAAGAAATCGACAGCCTTGAAGAGCTGTCTCCGGCGCACCCCATCTGGGTCGACCTGGAAGACCCCACGCCCGAAGAAAAGGGCTGGATCGCCGTGCGTTTCGGCCTGGTCATCCCGCAGGACATCATCGACGATGACCTGGAAGAGTCCGCCCGCTTCTACGAAGAAGAAGGCAACATCCACATCCGCTCGGACTTCCTGATCGATGACGACGAGGCGCCCCGCAACGTGCGCGTGGCCTTCATCCTGCACAACAATGTGCTCTTCTCGATCCACCGCGAGGACCTGCCGGTGTTCCGCCTGCTGCGCATGCGCGCACGCCGCATCCCGGCCCTGATCGAAGACGCCAAGGACGTGCTGCTCAAGCTGTACGACGCCGATGCGGAGTACTCGGCGGACACGCTTGAGGGCATCTACGACGACCTGGAAAAAGTCAGCAAGCGCGTGCTGCAGGACGAGGTCAACGACCAGGCCGCCGCCGAAGCACTGGCCGCCATCGCCCGCCAGGAAGACTTGAATGGCCGCATCCGCCGCAACGTGATGGACACGCGCCGCGCCGTCAGCTTCATGATGCGCGCCCGCATGCTCAGCCCCGACCAGTTCGAAGAGGCCCGCCAGATCCTGCGCGACATCGACTCGCTGGACTCGCACACCGCCTTCCTGTTCGACAAGATCAACTTCCTGATGGACGCCACGGTCGGTTTCATCAACATCAACCAGAACAAGATCATCAAGATCTTCTCGGTGGCCTCGGTCGCCTTCCTGCCCCCGACGCTGATCGCCAGCATCTACGGCATGAACTTCAAGGTCATGCCCGAGATCGACTGGTCCTTGGGCTACCCCTTTGCCGTGGCCGTGATGATCGCCTCGGCCATCACACCCTTCTGGTACTTCCGTCGCAAAGGCTGGCTGAACTGAGCTCCGCTGCCCCCATGAAGCTGCCGGCCGGCCTGTGGCGCGTGATGTTGGGCACCACCCTGGTGGTGCTCAGCTACAGCCTGCTCAACCCGGTGCTGGCCGTGCGCCTGCAGACCGCTGGCGCCAGCAACACCGCCATCGGCCTTTTTGCCACGCTGCCCTTCATCAGCGTGGCCTTGCTGGTGCCCGCCGTGCCCTGGGTGTTTGCGCGCATCGGAGTGGGCCAGGCCTACCGTCTGGGCCTGGCGCTGGAGCTGATCGCCTGCCTGGGCTACCTGCTGACCGACCACTACGTGCTGTGGTGCGGCCTGGGCTTGATGGCCGGCATGGGTGCGGCCGCGGCGTGGAATGCCACCGAAGCCCTGATCGCCCACAACGTGCCCGCCAGCCACCGGGGCCGCCTGACCGGCACCTACCAGGCCTTGCTGGGCGGGGCCATGGCCCTGGGGCCCCTGCTGCCCAGCCTGCTGGGGCTGGGCTCCGATCAAGCCACCGGGGTTGCCGCCCTGGGCCTGGCCGGTGGCCTGGCCCTGACGCTCTCCCCCACCATTGGCCGGCTCAAGGCCATGCACGAGGGACAGGTCCACATGGGCCTGCTGGCCGCTGCGCGTTTTCGGCCCACCCTGGTGTGGGCGGCCATCGTGGGCGGCGTGTTCGAGGTGGGCCTGGGCTCTGTCACCACGGCCTATGGCTCGCAGATCGGCCTGAACCTGGCCGCGGCCACCTCGATTGCCGGCGCGCTGGGCATGGGCAGCTTCCTGCTGCAGTACCCCATCGGCTGGCTGGCCGATCACTTCCCGGCCCGACGGCTGTTCATGGCAGGCGCGGCCCTGCTGATGGCCTCTGCCCTGGCCTTCACGCAGGCGGCCACCTGGCCCGCCCTGATCTGGGCTTGCGCGCTGGCCTGGGGTGCCGTGGGCGGCGCGCTGTACACGCTCAGCATGATCCGCGTGGCCCATGACTTTGCCGACACCTCCGCGCTGGCCGGAACCTCAGCCATGATCGCGGGCTACACCGCCGGTGGCGCCCTGGGCCCGGTGCTCAGTGGTTGGGTGTTCGACCACCTGGGCGTGAGCGGGCAAGGCGCCTGGCTGGGCCTGCTGGCCCTCAGTCTGTGGTGGGTTCAGGCTGTGGCTCGGCCAGGCACTGGCTCAAGGCCTGCTTGAGCTGCTGAGCCGGCACCGGCTTGTGCAGCAACAAGGCATGGGCCGCATGGGCCTCGCGCAACCGCTCCGGCCCCGTGTCACCCGTGACGATGATGCCCGGCACGTGCCAGCCCATGCGGTCACGCACCTGTGCCAGGGCATCACGGCCATTGTGGTGGCCACGCAGACGGTAGTCGGCCACCACCACCTGCGGGGCAAAGCGCAGCAACACCACCATGGCCTGCTCGATGGAATCAGCCACTTCGACCCAGGCGCCCCAACTGGTCAGCACCTCGGCCATGGCCGCACGCACGGTCTCATCGTCATCGATCACCAACACGCGAGCGCCTAACAAGTCAGCCGGATCCTGATCGGGGACAGGCATGGCCATCACGGCCTCCTGGCTCAAGGGCAGGGCCAGGCGGAACACCGAGCCACGCCCCGGCCGCGACGCGACCTTGACCTCCACGGACATGGCGCGCGCCAGCCCTTCCACGATGGCCAGCCCCAGACCCAGGCCCTTGCGGCGGTCTCGCTCCGGGTTGCCCAGTTGGTGGAACTCCTTGAAGATGGCCTGGATCTCGTGCTGCGGGATGCCCAGGCCTGAATCCCAGACCTCGATCACCGCCATGCCAGCACGTCGGCGCACCCCCACCAGCACCCCACCACGCTCGGTATAGCGCAAGGCGTTGCCAATGAGGTTGCGCAAGATGCGCTCGACCATGGCGTGATCGGCCTGCACCACCCAGGGGCAGTCGTGGGTGCGGTAGTTCAGGCCCTGCTCGCTGGCCTGGGGAGCGAACTCCTGCTCCAGCCGGTACAGCAATGGCTGCAGGGCAAAGGGCTGCGGGTTGGCCTTGACCATGCCCGTGTCCACCTTGGAAAAATCCAGCAAGGTGCTCAGCAACTCGCGCGCGGCTTCTGCAGACAGGTTGATCTGGCCCAGCAGCGCCCGCTGATGGGCGGACAAAGGCGTGCGCGCCAGGGTGCCTGCAAAGAGCCCCAGCGCATGCAAGGGCTGACGCAGGTCGTGGCTGGCTGCGGCCATGAAGACCACCTTGGCACGGTCGGCCTGCTCGGCATCCAGCAGGGCCTCCTCGGCCAGTTGACGGGCCTCCATGGCACGCTGGGTCTGGTCGCGCAAACGCAGCACCAGCTCGTCATTGGCAAAGCGCAAGGAGATCGCCGAATTGACCATTTTTGCCGACCGATGGGCCACGGGCATCATGGCCACCAGGTACAGGGCCGCGGCCATTCCGATCACCACCGCATCGGGCGGCCCCATCGACAGAGCCACGATGCTCGGTGTGGTCAGCATGACCAGGTGGGCCAGGCTGATGGGCCACGAGGCCGCCATCACGATCATGGCGCTTGAGGAAATACCCGCCAGCATGGTCATCACCAGTGTGACCGAATAAGGCTGAGCGGTGTCGACAAAAAACACCGACAGACAACCCCACCCACCCCCGATCAAGAGCGCCAGGATCTGAAGCATCCTGGCCATGCGCAGGCCCTCTCTCGGGGTGCCAGGGTCGGGCAGGTACCTGACCAGGGCCAGACCCGCCACATCAATCAGGCAACTGACCAGGGCCCACAACCAGATGTAGGGGTCGCCATACAACTGATGGTGAACCAGAGCCAGGAACAAGGCCGCAGGGATGGACGCAGCCATGACCACGCCCAGGTTGCGGCGGATCAGGATGACCTGCGCCACCAGCAGGGGAGAAGCCTCCAGCACCAGGGCCTGGCGCCACAGCGATTGCCCGCGATTCATCGGGGAATGGAAGAGGCGACCCATCCCTCCTTGCGCGCCACCTCCAGCACGGCGGCACGGCTGATCACGCCCATGCGTTCCATCATGGTGGACACTTCGGCGCGCACCAGGTCTTCAGGCAGGTTCAGGGAGCGCGCCAGGGCCTTGTTGGACTTGAAGGCCGCCAGCATGTCCAGGATGCGGCGTTGCTGGTCGGAGGGGCGCCAGTGTTCGCCATCGGTGGCAGGGGGCGGCAGGGCCTGCTCCGGCCAGACCTCGCGGCCATCGCAGGCCAGCTTGAAGGCATCGATCAAGTCATCCGGCATGGCCGCCTTGGACACAAAACCGTTGGCACCCAGCCGCACGGACTCGGCCACCACGGCCGCATCGTCATGTGCCGACAGCATCACCACCGGCACGCCACCATACTGCTGGCGCAACCAGGCCAGCCCGGCCAGGCCATGAATGCCAGGCAAGGTCACATCCAGCAGGATCAGTTGGGGACAGGTCTCGGGTGGATGGGCCATCAAGGCCTCCATCGAGTCGACCTCGCTCAGGCGGGCGCCTGGCCACCGTTGGGCCAGCAGCATGCGCAGCCCGGTTCGAAACAGGGCGTGGTCATCCACCAGCAGGAAAAGGGGGGGCGGCACAACAGCGAGCATGGCTTGACAACAGTACCGCAAGGGTGAGGCGCGAACAATCCGCACCTCACCCCTCTGATGGGGGAGTTTGGCCCTCCAAAGCCCGGATCAGGCCGATCAGCGCTTGCGGCGAGCCTTGACGGCGTCCGACAGGATCTGCAGCACCTGCTCGGAGTCATCCCAGCCAATGCAGGCGTCGGTGATGCTCTGGCCATAGGTCAGCTTGGCAGGATCGTCCTTGCCAGGCGTGAACTTCTGGGCGCCGGCGCACAGGTGGCTCTCCACCATCACACCAAAGACCTTCGTGGAGCCGCCGCGCAGTTGCTCGGCGATGTCCTTGGCCACGACGACCTGACGCTCATGCTGCTTGGAGCTGTTGGCGTGCGAGAAGTCCACCATCAACGACGGGTGCAGCTTGGCGGCGCTCAGGTCCTGGCAGGCCGCGTCCACGCTGGCCGCGTCGTAGTTGGGCGCCTTGCCACCACGCAGGATCACGTGGCAGTCAGGGTTGCCCGCCGTCTCGACAATCGCGACCTGGCCATTCTTGTGGATGGACAGGAAGTGGTGCGGACGTGCGGCAGCCTGGATGGCGTCGGTGGCGATCTTGATGTTGCCGTCGGTGCCATTCTTGAAGCCGATGGGTGCCGAGATGCCCGACGACAGTTCGCGGTGCACCTGGCTTTCGGTGGTGCGGGCACCGATGGCGCCCCAGCTGATCAGGTCGCCGATGTATTGTGGGCTGATCGTGTCCAGGAACTCGCTGCCCGCGGGCACGCCCATGCGGTTGATCTCCAGCAGCAGATGACGGGCCATGCGCAGGCCTTCGTCGATCTTGTAGCTCTCGTCCAGGTACGGATCGTTGATCAGGCCCTTCCAGCCCACGGTGGTGCGGGGCTTTTCAAAGTACACGCGCATGACCACTTCCAGGGTGTCGGCGTATTGCTCGCGCAGCACGCTCAGCTTGCGGGCGTACTCGATGGCGGCAGCCGGGTCATGGATGGAGCAGGGGCCAATGATGACCAGCAGGCGGTCGTCCTTGCCCGCCACGATCTTGCGGATGGACTTGCGCGTGTCCGAGATCAGCGACTCGACAGGCGTGCCACGGATCGGGAAAAAGCGGATGAGGTGTTCGGGGGGGGGCAGGGGCGTCACGTTCTTGATCCGTTCGTCGTCAGTCTTGGAGGTTCTGTCGGCGGGCGGTTCGTAACCGGCGGAGGCGCTGGACTTGCTCATCGGGTGCTCTCTCGAAGGATGGAAGGGATGAAGGGTCGAAGTCGAAAAAAAACCGCCGGGTGCACCGGCGGTTTTCAGGATGTTTGCGTGGCTTCGTCAAGCGTTGGCCACTCCTGCGCCGGTGATCAGCGGGAGTTCAAAGTGCCAAAAATAAAACGAAGCCGTTTTCATGCCTCCAAATGTAGCACGAACGTGCGAGTGGGTGCACTGCACGTCTGGCACTCGGACACGATGCGCCAGACCTTTGCTTATCCAGAAACACCAAGCGTCGTCAATGGTGTTTATTTGACACTCAAAAAGGTGGGCATGGACGCCCGTGGTCTCCACCGAGCAGTGAGCACGATTTCACAAAACGTTTCCCATCAACCACTTAGCGTAATTCTGCATGATCAAAAAACCAGAAATGGAATGCCCGACAGGGGATAAACGCACCCCATTTCAAACCCCTTGTTTGAGGGGGTGATTTTTCGAGGTTTCCTGAATCGTCAAGGGCAAACCCCATCGTTTGAGCCCACACGAAATATTTCAGCAGCGGCATGATTCATCCATCAACTGTTACCCCTCAACGACGAACGGACACAACCATGATGCTGAACACCTTCTCCAAGATCGCTCTGACCGCCGCCATGATCGCTGGCGCCGCCTCGGCCTCGGCCCTGACCCTGAACACCACCGGCCTGAAGGCCAACGCAACGCTGACCTTCTCGGTCCCCGCCTACGGTTCGGCCACCGCCGCTTCCATCGCCTTCAAGCCCGTGGGCAACATGACCTACAACGGCGACGTGCAAGTCATGGACCCTGAAATCGGCGAAACCGCACCGATCCCTCAGTACAACCTGCCTGTGACCAAGGCCGATGTGAAGATTGGCTGGGACCTGTCCATCAAGGCCACTTCCGGTGACTCGACACGCTCGGCTCTGCAACTGAACCGCCGCGCTGCTCGCCTGACGCTGGCCAACTTCAAGGTGGACTTCGTGGGCAAGGTCGTCAAGGCCGACTTCATCAAGGCCGATGGCACCACCACCAACCTCAACC
>Ga0209066_10003153_pt1 | contig 19156 bp, 16 predicted proteins | sample All_14_2_FD_187198 | JGI IMG/M metagenome (GOLD analysis project Ga0209066, IMG submission 187198) | Freshwater microbial communities in response to fracking from Pennsylvania, USA - Allegheny Zone_MetaG_DW_15 (SPAdes) (version 2) ... | reverse complement strand
GTTGTCGCTCGTGGCACCGACGAGCGCTGCGAGATCTGCGATCGGGAGTGCGGGAGCCTGCAGGTGCTGCCAGATGCCACTGTCAGCCACAGCATCTTGCATCGATCGATCGGCGATTGCGAAGTCACTCACGCTGCGCTCGGTGAGCCTCGCGCTCACTTCGATGAGAAGCAGAATCTTGCCGATCGAGGCCGTCGGCAGCACGAGTCGCTCGTCAACGGCGAACGCGGTGGTGCCGCTATCGAGGTCGACGACAGCGACCGAGACGCGGGCACCCTGATAGGCGAGAGCTCCCAGTGCGCGGAAGGAGGGAGCGAACCCGGGCTTGCGCTCCGCCGCACGGTGGCGCGGCAGCCGAGGGGGGCCCGGTTGGGCTCCCCTCGTGCGCAGCAGGGGTTGTTCTACCAAATGGTGACTCGCTCCTCAGGGGCGAGCCACAAGGCATCGCCCTCCCGCACGTCGAAAGCCTCGACGAAGGCGTCGATATTGCGCACGATCTGGTTGCACCGGAACTCATTCGGCGAGTGCGGATCGATCGACAGCAGGCGTAGCGCCTCCTCCGGTCGGATCGCGATCTGCCACGCCTGCGCCCACGATAGGAAGAACCGCTGTGCGGCGGTGAAGCCGTCGATCACGGGAGGCTCCGCCCCGTCGAGCGAGAGCAGATACGCCTTCCACGCGATACCCAGGCCGCCGAGGTCACCGATGTTCTCACCGATCGTGAGGGCCCCATTGACGTGATGGCCAGGAGTCTCAGTCGGCTCGAGGGCGTCGTACTGGGCGATGAGCGACGCGGTGCGTGCTTCGAATGCAGCGCGGTCCTCCGCCGTCCACCAGTCGTGCAGTCGGCCGTCGCCGTCGAAGCGAGAGCCTTGGTCGTCGAAGCCGTGACCGATCTCATGGCCGATGACGGCGCCAATCGCTCCGTAATTGGCCGCTGCATCCCGCCCAGCGTCGAAGAAGGGGTACTGCAGAATCGCTGCGGGAAACACGATCTCGTTGAACCCGGGGTTGTAATACGCGTTGACCGTCTGCGGAGTCATGAACCACTCGTCGCGATCGATGGGCGAGCCGATCTTTGCCAGCTCGCGCGCAAACTCGAACTCACCCGCGGCCTGAACATTCGCGAGCAGATCCGTCGGGTCGACCTCAAGACGTGAGTAGTCGCGCCAACGCACGGGGTAGCCGATCTTCGGTGTGAACTTCTGGAGCTTCTCGAGCGCCCGCGTACGAGTGGCGGGGGTCATCCATTCCAGGCTCTCGATGCTCTGTCGGTAGGCCTCGACGAGATGGGCGACCAAGTCGTCCATCGCGGCCTTCGCCTCTGGCCGGAAGTGTCGGGCGACATAGGCCTCACCGACCGCTTCACCCATAGCGCGCTCGACGAAGGCGACTCCGCGCTTCCACCGCGCGCGCAGTTCGGGTGCACCGGTCAGAGTGCGACCAAAGAAAGCGAAACTCTCGTCGACGAAGGCGGAGGAGAGATACGGCGCCATCGACCGCACGATGCCGTAGCGCAACCAGTCGCGCCAGGCCTCGAGATCGTGCTCAGCGACGAGCGTCGCGAGTCCGGGCGTGAAGTCGGGTTGACGCAACACGACTTCGGCGAGCGCCGAGGTCGGAATGCCGTAGGCCTCGCGCCACTGGTCAAGCGGCAGGGTCGGGGCTGAATCACTCCACTGCTGCCAGGTGCGCAAGTTGTAGGTGGCCTGGGCGTCGCGGTTGCGCACGGCATCCCAGTGGTGGGCGGCGAGCGCCGTCTCGAGAGCGACGACACGGTCGGCTCGCGCTGCTGTGTCATCGAGCCCGGCGAGCTCGAGCATCCTGTCGATGTGCGCGCGGTACGCAGCAAGCGTCTCTGCGTGCTTCTCTTCGCGGTAATACGCCTCGTCGGGCAGACCAAGTCCGCCCTGCTCAACGAAGATGAGGTAGCGCTCGGGGTTACCGGGATCATTGTCGACGAAGAGCTGCACGAAGCCGGGCATGCCCCGCCTCTCGAGGCGCCCAACGGTCGACGCGAGCGACGCAGGGCTGTCGATCGCGGCCGCCTCGGCGAGCAACGGAGTGAGGGGCTCGGCACCCAACACGTCGATGCGCGCTTCGTCCATGAAGCTCGCATAGAGGTCGCCGACCTTGCGTTCGGGGGTGCCCGGATCGGCCGACTGGGCCTGCTCGATGATGTCGCGCACGGCCTTTTCGGCCTCTTCCGCGAGAATCATGAACGAGCCGTAACGCGCCTTGTCCGAGGGAATCGGGGTGCGTGCGATCCACTTCGCGTTGACGTGCCGATAGAGGTCGTCTTGGGGGCGGATGCTCTCATCAAGTTCGTCGCGGTCGATGCCGCTCGTCAGCACGTCTGTCACGAGGGTCGAGCCTAGTCTCGCCGCGGCGTGGAGACCATGGCGAGCGCTGTGACTGTGTAGGCACGGGATGCGTTACACACAGCAACGGGCGCCCGAGCTCTCGCCCAGACGCCCGCGCAACCGTACCGGCGGGGACCTACCCGGTGACGGCGTCCTTGACGTCGTCGCCAGCCTGCTTGAGCTTGGCGCCCGACTTCTCCGCGCGACCTTCGGCTTCGAGCTCTTCGTTGTCGGTCACCTTGCCGGTGGTCTCCTTGGCAGAGCCCTTGAGTTCTTCACCCTTGTGACGGGCCTTGTCTGCAGCGTCGTTCATGGTCGACTCCTTACTGTCGTCACGGCGATCGTGTCGCCCGGTCTCCACCGTCGCAGGAGCCTCTGGGCAATGGCGACCCCTTGACATGTCGGCCCGCGGTGCCTACAAGGGTGAGTCAGCCGTCAGCTACCGACCGAGACGGGCGCGTCACGACCGCCACGATGACAACCGCCCCGGCGAGTGACGCGAGGATCGCCGTCGCCGTCGACGGACCCACAAGTGTGCCGACCGCGCCGGCAATCGGGTAGGTGATCGCGTACCACGCGTGCGAGGTCGAAAAGCGTGCGGCGAACACAGCGGCATGCTGTTCGGGCTCGACGTCGCGTCGAATGAGCCGCGCGCTCGGCGTGCTGACGGCGCTGCTCGCGCCTCCCAGCGCGAACCAGAGTCCGGCGAGAACCGCGGTCGACAAGGCGCTATTCGCGGCGACGACGGAGGTCAGAGCGAGGGTTACTGTCGCGAGAACGGAGCCGAACACCATGATCGTGGTGTCGGCGAACGCCTTCAACAGGAGGGGCAATGCGAGTGCGACGCCGATGGAACCGACACCGAATGCGACCAGAACGATCGCCAGCTCTCGCGAAGGATCACCCGGGTCGGCGCCTGCGTCGATGAGCAGCACGACGCTCGACACGAGCACGGTGGCGTACACGGTGGCGGTCGCGGCGTCGAGCAGCGCCGCGAATCGCGGCCCGCGCACGCGAAGAAGAATGCCGAGTCCGCGGAGTATGCGGCGTGCAACCGGTTCGGTCGTCGACCCGACCTGCTGGTGAATGCGCGACAGCAGCACGGCGGCCGCCGATCCGGCGAAACCGAGCGCCGTGATCGCAAAGAGCGACTGTGGCGGTAGCACGAGCACGAGCAGCGCAGCCAAGGGTGGACTCAGCAAAGACTCGAGGTCGTAGGCGAGTCGCGACAATGACTGGGCAGCTGTGTAGTCCCGTTCGTCGGGCAGCACGCGTGGAATCACGGCCTGGTAGGTGGGGGTGAAGACCGCCGAGGCGAACTGCAGCGCCACGATGCCGAGGTACAGCTGCCACGGCGCCGTCGCGAAGACGAGCGCGACAGCGACGACAAAGCGCACGAGGTCAGCACTGACGAGCACCGCGCGAGTGGATCGCCCCGCGAGCACAGCACTCGCGAGAGGCGAGACGACGACGTACACCGCGATGCGGATGGTGAGGGCCGTGGCGATGATGCCTGCAGCCCCCTCCGGATCAAGGCGCACAGCGACGAGAGCGAGCGCCACGGTGAGTAGTCCCGTCGCGGCGAGCGACGAGACTTGAGCGCCGAAAAGCGCCGCGAACCTCCGGTTGCGCAGTACGGCGATCACGTGACCACCCCCCGAGCACTCACCGCAACTGGCCGAAGGCCTCGGCCTTCTTGATCGGTCCGGCGACGAGCACGGTGTCGCCGGGTTCAATGACCGTGTCGGCATCGGCGTTGCACCATGTAGAACCGCCACGGCGCACGGCCATGACGGTGACGCCGTGCTTACGGCGCAGATCGGTGTCGCCGAGTCGGGTACCGATCAGCACGCTGTTGGGGCTCATCTTGACGAGCGCGTACTCGCTGTCGACTTCGATGTAGTCGAGAGCAGCACCGCGCACGAGATGCGCCACCCTCCTACCCATGTCGGCCTCGGGCGAGATGACGTGGTGAACACCGAGTTGGTGCAAGATGCGCGCGTGCGCGTCGCCTGTCGCCTTGGCCCACACCTGGGGAACGCCGATGGCGATGAGGAGCGATGCGGTGAGGATGCTCGCCTGAACGTCGCTGCCGATCGCGACGACAACGCGGTCGAAGCCATCGACGCCGAGCTGCCGCAGCACCGCCTCTTTGGTCGAGTCAGCGCGCACCACTTGCGTGAGTGCGCCATTGAGCGACTGCACGGTCTCTTCGTCGGTGTCGATGCCGAGCACCTCGGTGCCGGTCTGCATCAACTCGAGAGCGAGGGCAGTTCCAAAGCGGCCGAGACCGATGACGACCACCGAGTCGGCTTCGGCAATGCGGTTCGCACGTGATCGCGAGAATACTCGTGATTCAACCAATGACGGGCCTTTCTTTCGGCAGTTCGTAGAGCATGCGGCGCTGGCGCAGTACGAGCGCTGTGCCGAGGGTGAGGGGTCCGAGTCGCCCCAAGAACATGAGCAACATGAGGATGACCTGCCCCGCGGGAGGAAGGGAGGCCGTGATGCCCGTCGAGAGTCCGACCGTACCGAAGGCCGAGATCACTTCGAACAGCAAGACGTCGAGGTCGAGGTGGGTCATGACCGTGAGCGCGATCGTCGACGACATCACAGCGGCAATCGAGAGGAGCGTGATCGTAATGGCCTCGCGGTGAACAGCACGCGACAGCCGCTTGCCGAAGATGTTGACGGCGCCTTCGCCTCGCAGTTCGGTGAGCACGATGAAGAGCAGCACTGCGAAGGTGGTCACCTTGATGCCGCCGGCGGTTCCCGCCGGACCTCCACCGATGAACATGAGCACGTCGATACCGAGCCAGGTCTCGCTCGTCATCTGTCCGATGTCGACGGAGTTGAAGCCCGACGTGCGCGCTTGCACCGAGTGGAAGAAGGCGGTGAGCACACGCTCGCCGACGCTCATCTCACCGAGGGTCGCGGGGTTCGACCATTCGAGCACGGCGATGTAGACCGTGCCGACAGCCAGCAGCACGCCGGTCATGACGAGCACGATGTTGGTGTTCATCGTCCAGTGCAGCGGCCTGCGCAACTCTCGCCGAAGTTGCACGAGCACGGGAAACCCCAACCCGCCAAGAATCGTCGCGATCGCCATGGGCATGAGCACGATGGGGTCGGAGGCGAAGCCGATCATGTTGTCGCTGTAGGGCGCGAACCCCGCGTTGTTGAACGATGAGACGGCGAGGAAAACGCCGTGCCAGAGTGCATCGACAGGATGCTCTCCGTAGTTCAGCCACAGTCGCAGCACTAGCACTATCGCGACGGCAGCCTCGATGATCAGCGACGTGGCGAGAATGCCTTTCGCGAGTCGAGCGGCGTCACCGCCGGTGACCGTGGGGTTCTCGACGCCCGTCATGACTCGGCTGCGGAGCGAGAACCGTCTCGCGAGTGCGAGACCGATAAGCGATGCGACGAGCATGATGCCGAGCCCGCCGAGCTGGATGAAAAGCACGATGACGAGCTGCCCGGTGTACGACCACGCCGTGGCGGTGTCGACAACGATGTGCCCCGTGACGGCTACCGCCGAGACCGCGGTGAAAGCCGCGTCGAGCAACGTGACCTCGGCACCCTCCGCATGTGAGAGGGGAACAGCGAGGAGAGCTGTCGCCGCGACGATAGCGCCGAAGAATCCGAGAACCACGGCTTGCGGCGGGCCTGGTCGGATGCGCAGTGAGGGCCGCCTGCCAGACGGCCGCGTAGTCGGCACGGCGAGCGACTGTACTCCGAATCACGGCGAGCGCAAGCCCGGCGCGGTGTGTCGACTGCTCGACTCAGTCGCGGCGCGGCGGCGCCGTGGTCGTGCCGATGCGCAGTTCGCTCTCGAAACTGGCATCGGTGACGGGTTCTCCTGCGAGCGCTGCGAGCGCCATGCGAGCCGCGGCTCGACCCTTCTCGACGATGGGCTGCACGAGTGTGGTCAGGCGATGGATGCTCAACCCGTCGATACGCGCACCGTCGAAGGCGAGCACGCTGAGGTCGTCGGGCACGACCAGCCCTCGCTCTTCTGCCGCCTGAATCGCACCCAAGCCCAGCAGGTCGCTCTGCGCGATGATCGCGGTGAGATCGGGGTGCGCGTCGAGTAGCGCAGCAGTCGCCAGGTGTCCTTCGTCGATGAGGCTGCTCGCCGCAACTTCGGCCGGAGCATCCGGGTAGACATCACGCACCCCCGCCAGCCGCTCTTTCGCCGTCGCCGCGTCACTCGAGGCGAGACGCTCAGGTGTGAGGGTTCCGCGCGAGCGGGCTCGATCGATCGGCAGCATGACGACTCCCACTCGCTCGTGTCCGAGCTCGCGCACGTATTCGGCCCCGCGGCGCATGCCGCTGCGGTTGTCGAGATCTACGCGGTGCATGCCTTCGCGCGGAGCGGCTTCGACGCCAATGAGCGGTACCTGCCGCTGGCTCAACACCCGCACGGAGGGCTCGAGGTCGGTGCTGCAGCCGAGCAAGAGCGCAGCATCCATCGGCGCATCTCGCAGCCCACCCACGGGGCGGTCGTCGCTGTCGGTGAGCAACAGCAGGCTGTAGCCGGCTTGACCGATCTCGTCGGCGATGCCGTCGAGCATCGCGACCGCCATCGGGTCACGGAAGGCATCGAGAATGCGGTCTTCCATGACCACGGCAATGATGCCGCTACGACCGGTGCGCAGGCTGCGGGCCCGCGGGTCTGGCCCGCCGTAGTCGAGTTCGCGCGCCGCCGCGAGCACGCGGTCGCGCGTTTCGTCTGCGACGGGTCCGGCTCCGCTGAAGGCGAGCGAGGCGGTGCTCGGTGAGACCCCCGCTCGCGCTGCAACGGCCGCGAGAGTGGGCCGCGTCGCGTCGCCGGGCGACGCCGCGGAACGCTCGTCGATTGCCCGGCTCTCCATGGGCTGTTAGCGTAGTCGAGGCCGCCGCTCGAATCGATTCGATCACCTCGTTCGTTCACTGCGGGATGCCCCACTCCCCGCCGCGCGCATCGCGCGCTGTGCGGCCACATCACCGGAAGGCTCGTCGTGACCGACACTCGCACCACACCCGCGCTCGCCTCGTGGCGGCTCGCGGTCTTCGGAGTCTTCGCGATCAACGGGGTCGCGATGGCGACCTGGTTCGCCCGCACTCCTGCGATCAGAGACGCCCTCGAGGTTCGCACCGACCAGTTCGGCGTGCTCATCGCGGCCATGGCGGCAGGATCGATCGCCGGACTACTCGGCTCGTCGCACATCATCGCCCGCTTCGGCACGGGCCGCACTCTGCTCGTAGCGCTGCTCGGCACGCTAGTCGCTCTCGCGGTCATGGGCGTCGGCGCTGCGACCCTCATGAGTTTTCCCGTCGTCTTCGTAGGGCTCGCGCTCTTCGGCGCGTGCTCGGGCATCACCGACGTGGCGATGAACGTCGAAGGCGCGGCCGTCGAGCAGGCTCAGGGCCGCTCGATCATGCCGTGGTTCCACGCCGCATGGAGCGGAGGAACCATTGCCGGCTCGGCGGTGGCTGCAGCGGTGAGCGCACTCGGCCTCGGGGTTGCCGAGCACTCACTCATAATCGCCGCACTGCTTGCAGCTCTCGCGCTCGTGGCATTGCGGTCGATTCCGCGCGCACGTGCGCTTCCCGGGCTCGATGAAGACGGCGACGGCCCAGAACGCTCGAGCTTCGGCGAGCGCATGGCGATCTGGCGCGACCCGCGCACGGTACTCATCGGGCTCATCGTGCTCGGCATGGCCTTCGCCGAAGGCTCGGCCAACGACTGGCTCGCCCTCGCCATGGTCGACGAACGCGGGGTCGACGAGCCGACCGGCGCCCTATTCTTCGGCGTCTTTGCGACAGCCATGGCGGCGGGCCGCGTCGGTGGAGTGTGGGTGCTCGACCGTTTCGGTCGTGTACCCGTATTGCGTGCCTCTGCCCTGCTCGCCATGGTGGGGCTCGCCGTGCTCATTCTCGTTCCGCACCCGGTCGCCGCCGTCATCGGTGTGCTCGCCTGGGGGCTCGGCGCCTCCCTCGGCTTCCCCGTCGGAATGTCGGCGGCTGCCGACGACCCTTCGAAAGCCGCCGCAAGCGTCGCCGCCGTCGCGACCGTCGGCTACTTCGCCTTCCTCGTCGGGCCGCCCGTGCTGGGCTTCATCGGCGAGCAGTTCGGTCTGCTCTCGGCCTTCTGGCTCGTTTTCGGCCTCATCGGCCTCGCCCTCCTCGTCATTCCGGCGGCGCGCGAGCAAGGTGCCGCTACCGTCGCCAAGAATGCTGCCGAGAAGGATGCTGCCGCCTAGTCTGCTCGCATGACCCACGCACCCTTCCCCGCGCTGACGCTGCCAACCGATCTCGATCTCCGGGGTCGCGCTGCTCTCGTCACGGGGTGCGGATCAGCCGAAGGCATCGGCTTCGCCACCGCCCGACTGCTCGCCGAGCGGGGTGCACGCGTGGCGATCACCGGCACGACCGATCGCATCGAGCAACGCGCGGCCGAGCTGCGTGCACTCGGCGCCGAGGTGGGCGCAGTGGTCTCGCGGCTCGAGACCGAGCAACTCGCGGCGAGCGCCGTCGCGGCTGCGGTCGAGGCGGTGGGCGAGCTGAGCATCCTCGTCAACAACGCCGGCATGGTCGCGCAGGGCGAAGAGATGCCGCGCGGTGACATTGCGGTGCCGCCAGCTGACTGGCGCTCAGGGCTCGAGGTCAACCTCTCGAGCGTGTTCTACGTCACTCGCTGTGTGGTCGAGGGCATGCGCGCGCAGGGCTGGGGCCGCATCGTCACCGTCGCGAGCACCACGGGTGCGGTGCAGGCCGCTCGCGACGACCTCGTCTATGCGGCGGCGAAAGCCGGCGCGCTCGGGTTCACCCGCGCGCTCGCGGTCGACGAGGCGCGGCACGGCATCACCGTCAACGCAGTGGCGCCGGGCTGGATCGCGACCGGTTCACAACTGCCCCAGGAGGTGCAGGAGGGAGAGCTCGTGCCGCTCGGCCGTAGCGGTCGTCCCGACGAGGTTGCCAGCGCGATCGCGTGGCTCGCCTCCCCCGGCGCGTCGTACATCACCGGGCAACTCATCGTCATCGACGGCGGCGGCTCGGTCGCAGAAGAGCACCGGCCCGGGCTGCACTAAGGCAGACACAACCTAGGCTGGTCGGGTGCGTCTCGTCATTGCCCGCTGCTCCGTCGACTACGCCGGGCGGTTGAGCGCACACCTGCCCGTGGCCACGCGCCTGCTCATTCACAAGAGCGACGGCAGCCTGCTCGTGCACGCCGACGCCTTGAGCTACAAGCCGCTCAACTGGATGAGCCCGCCGTGCACCCTCGTCGTCGACGAGCCCGACGACGAGCAGCGCGAGGCCGGCGTCACTGAACTCTGGCGCGTCACACACGCCAAGACTGCCGACTTGCTTGTCGTGAGCATTCACGAGGTGTTGCATGACTCGCAGCACGAACTTGGCACCGACCCCGGCCTACAGAAAGACGGCGTCGAGGCACACCTGCAGAAGCTGCTCGCCGAACAGATCGAGCTCGTGGGCGAGGGAACCCAACTTGTGCGCCGCGAATACATGACGGCGATCGGGCCGGTCGACATTCTGGCGCGCGACGCGAGCGGAGCATCCATCGCCATCGAGATCAAGCGTCGCGGCGGCATCGACGGCGTCGAACAGTTGACGCGCTACCTCGAGCTCATGAACCGCGACCCGCTACTCGCGCCCGTGGCCGGCATCTTCGCCGCGCAAGAAATCACGCCGCAAGCGCGCACTCTCGCCGAAGACCGCGGCATTCGCTGCCTGCTGCTCGACTACGACGCGATGCGCGGCATGGACGACGGCGTGCCTCGCCTGTTCTGAGCGCACCGCTTCAGCACCGCCCGGGATGCTCCGCGGGAGCAACCCTTAGGCTCGACTCATGCCCCGCCCCACGGTGATCTTGCTCGACCTCGACGGCACCGTGACCGATTCGGCCCCCGGCATCACCGACACGCTCGCGTACACCTTCGAGCAACTGGGGCTACCGGTGCCGGGCCCCGCCGAGTTGCTGCGTTACGTCGGCCCGCCGATTCTCGACTCCTTTCGCGACCGCGCTGGGATGAACCTCGCCGAGCGAGAGCGTGCGCTCGAGATCTACCGCGAGCGTTACCTCGATCGCGGAGCCTACGACGCGACACTTTTCCCCGGCATGGGCGAGCTCGTGCGCGACATCGCAGCGTCGGGAATCCGGTTGAGTCTCGCGACCTCAAAACCTGAGGTTCCGGCGACCCTCATGCTTGAGCACTTCACGATCGCCCACTACTTCGACGTCATTACGGGCGCCTCGGCCGACGAGGTGCGCAGCGCGAAGGCCGACGTCGTCGCCGAGGCTCTCGTGCGACTGAGAGCGATGGATGCTGACCTCAGCAATCCCGTCATGATCGGCGATCGCGTGCACGACATCGAAGGCGCGGCAGTGCACGGCATTCCCACGATCGCCGTGACCTGGGGCTACGGCGACGAGTCAGAGTGGGAGCATGCGCGATGGGTCGCGCGCGATGTTCACGAACTGCGCGCGCTGCTCGAGCTCTGAGAGTGCTCCGCGCGGCGCACGTGTGTCAGGTCGCGCCGCGTTGTCGACCCCGCACAATGACGCTTGCCCGCAGCGCACCTCGGCGTAGGGTCGAACCGCACGACCGACGCACCGTCGGGTGCGTGTTCAGTTCTGACGCTCCAGGAGCCCTGCTGTGACTTCGATCACCGAGCTTGAACCGACGCTCCAGCGCGTGCGCGAGGGCGCGCACGACTGGGTTGCTCTTCCCCTGGCCGACAAGCGCGCGCTCTTGCGCGCCGTGCGAGCGAGCACTCTCGAGGCCGCTCCCGCGTGGGTCGCCGCCGCGTGCGCGGTGAAAGGCATCGACCCGAATTCGCCCGCCGCGGGAGAAGAGTGGTCGAGCGGCCCCTACGCCCTCATCACCATGACCAGCGCCCTCGAGAAGACTCTGCGCACGATCGAGAAGGGCCGCTCACCGCTCGACGAGATCGAGCTCGGCGTTGCCCCAGGCGGTCGCACAACCCTCGGTGTCTACCCCTATGTCGCGAAAGACATCGTCTTGCAGGGCTACTCGGCGAAACTGTGGCTACGCCCCGGAGTTTCGCTCGATCAGGCCCGTCGCGGCATCGCTCGCGCATTGCGTGATCCCCAGCGCCAGCCGCGCGTGACCGTCGTACTCGGCGCGGGCAACATCACGGGTATCCCCGCGCTCGACATACTCACCGCGCTCTATCAAGAAGCGTCGGCAGTGATCGTCAAGCTCAATCCCGTGAACGCGGCGGTGGGCGAGGCCATGACCGCCGCCTTCGCCCCGCTCATCGAACGTGGATTCGTGGCGATCACCGAGGGCGGCCACGAGGTGGGTGCCGCGCTCATCGCGCATGAGGCAGTGGATGCCGTGCACCTCACCGGCGGCCGCCACAGCCATGACGCCATCGTGTGGGGTTCCGACGATGAAGCAGACGCTCGACGTGCGGCCTCAGAACCCCTCCTGCGCAAACCCATCACGAGCGAGCTCGGAGGAGTGGGCCCCGTGATCGTCGTGCCTGACGACGGCTGGACGCCCGAGAACATCGACGCCGTCGCGCGCGACGTCGCCACCCAGCGCCTGCACAACAGCGGCTTCAACTGCATTGCGACGCAAGTGGTCGTGATTCCTGAGGCATGGAAGCACGCTGATCGCTTCGTCGAGGCCGTGCGCCTGCACCTTGCCGATGCGCCCGTGCGACCGGCCTACTACCCGGGGGCATCGAGCCGCCAACTCGCGGCGGTCACCATGCATCCCGATGCCGCCGTGTTGGGGGGCGACCCCAATTGCCCACGCACACTCATTGACGGACTCGACGCCGAGTCGGTCGACGAGCACCTGTTCAGGGTCGAGTCATTCGCGCCCGTGCTGGGTGTGGTGCGACTACCGGGCTCACGCGAACCAGGCATCTTCCTCGACGCGGCTGTGCGCTTCTGCAACGAGCGACTCGCGGGCACGCTCGGCGCTGGCATCAGCATCCACCCGACGACGATCGAAGCGCTCGGCGAGCGATTCCATCGAGCCGTTTCGGAACTGCACTACGGAACGATCGCGATCAACGCGTGGGTGGGGCCCGTGTTCGGCATGCCGGCCGGCTCGTGGGGCGCCTACCCGGGGGGCACGCTCGACGACGTCGGCAGCGGCATCGGTGTCGTGCACAACGCGCTGCTGCTCGACCCGGCGCACATCGAGCGCACCGTAGGCGAGGGACCATGGGTGAAGTCGCCAACGCCGCTGTGGTACGTCGACAACCGCACTGCCCACATCACCGCTCGGCGACTGACGCGCTTCGCGGGCATCGACTCGTGGGCCATAGCGGCTCCACTCGGTGCCGCGGCGCTCGTCAGCTACCAGCAGGGCTAACCGTGACCGCGACAGAACCCGAGGCCGTCGACGTCGTGGTCATCGGCTCGGGCTTCGGCGGCTCGGTCGCCGCGCTGCGCCTCGTCGAGAAGGGGTACTCGGTCGCCGTGCTCGAAGCAGGGCGCCGCTTCGCCGACGACGAGTTCGCTCGCACCTCCTGGAATCTCCCCAGGTTCTTCTGGGCGCCCGCTCTCGGCTGCTTCGGCATTCAGCGCATCCACGTGCTCGACGACGTCATGATTCTCGCGGGAGCGGGCGTCGGCGGTGGTTCGCTCGTCTACGCCAACACGCTCTACCGACCAGCAGACGACGCCTTCTTTCGCGATCGGCAGTGGGCGCACATCACCGACTGGAAAGCCGAGCTCGACGCGCACTACGACCAGGCGGCGCGCATGCTCGGCGTCACCCAGAACCCCACCGTGACGCCCGCCGACGTGATCATGCAGAAAGTCGCGGACGATCTCGGTGTCGCCGACACCTTTCGCCTGACCCCCGTGGGCGTGTACTTCGGCGACGGCGCAGGCGTCGAGCGGCCCGACCCCTACTTCGGCGGTGCTGGGCCGGCGCGCGCGGGGTGCCGCGAGTGCGGCGAGTGCATGACGGGGTGCCGCCACAACGCCAAGAACACGCTCGTGAAGAACTACCTGCACCTCGCCGAGAGCGCTGGCGCCAAGGTGCACCCCCTCACGACGGTGACCCGAGTTCGGCCCCTTCGCGGCAGATCTGCCGCACAAGGGCTCAACGACTCGAGCAGAGCGCCCGTTGGGGGCAGATCTGCCACCGCGCCCGGCCATGAGGGTGGGTATCTTGTCACGGCCAGGACCACCGGCAAGAGTCAGCGCACCGAGCGGCAGTGGGTCGCCGAGCACGTCGTCGTCGCCGCGGGAGCCTGGGGCACGCAACAGTTGCTGCACCGCATGAAAGCCGAGGGGCATTTGCCGGGCATCTCTGATCGGTTGGGTGAGCTCACGCGCACGAATTCCGAAGCGCTCGGCGGAGCATCCACTGCCTTGCGTCACTCCCGGGGCGTCGACCTCACGCGTGGCGTTGCCATCACCTCGTCGATTCACCCCAACGAACACACGCACGTCGAACCCTGCCGCTACGGCCACGGCTCGAACGCGCTCGCCCTGCTCGCCACGCTCGCCGTGCCGGGCGGCGGCCGCACGCCGCGCTGGCTGCTGTGGCTCGGTCAACTGTTGCGCCACCCCGCCCGCGTCGCGTCGATGGTGTTCGGCATCGGCAGCTGGAGCCGCCGCACCATCGTGGGCCTCGTCATGCAGAATCGCGACAACTCGCTCACGGTGCGCCCGGGCCGCAACGCGTTCGGTCGCTTCCGTTTGCGGTCGAGTCAGGGGCACGGCGAGCCGAACCCGACTTTCATTCCTGAAGCCAACGAGACCTATGGGCTCATGGCGAAGCACATGAACGGCTTCGCGCAGTCGGGCATCAGCGAAGTCTTCGACGTGCCCATGACGGCGCACTTTCTGGGCGGCTGCCCCATCGGCGACTCCCCCGACACCGGTGTCGTCGACCCCTACCACCGAGTGTTCGGCCACGAGGGTCTGCACGTGGTCGACGGCGCGGCCATCTCAGCGAACCTCGGGGTCAACCCTTCGCTCACCATCACCGCGCAAGCGGAACGCGCGTTCTCGCTGTGGCCGAATCGCGGAGACGTGGATGCTCGCCCGCCGCTCGGTGCCCCCTACGAGCAGCTCACCCCGATCGCGCCCCGGTCGCCCGTGGTGCCGGCCGGAGCGCCCGGCGAGCTGCGCGTCAGCCTCGGCCTACCTCGGCTGCGCCCTGAAGCCGCGCAGTCGTAGCGAGTTCGTCACGACGAACACGCTCGAGAACGCCATCGCGAGACCGGCGAGCAAAGGGTTGAGCAGGCCGAGCATCGCCACAGGAATCGCCGCGACGTTGTAGGCGAAGGCCCAGAACAGGTTGCCGATGATGGTGCGGTAGGTGCGCCGCGCCAGCCGCAACCCGTCGACGACGACGAGCGGGTCACCCGACACGATCGTCAGGTCACTCGCCGCCATGGCCGCGTCGGTGCCGCCGCCCATCGCGATACCGAGGTCGGCCGCGGCGAGCGCCGCCGCGTCGTTGACCCCGTCACCGACCATCGCCACGATCGAGCCATCAGCCTGCAGGGCGCGAATCTCCTCAAGCTTGCCCGCCGGGGTCACGCCCGCCCGCACGTCGTCGATGCCGAGTTCGGCGGCGACGGCAGCGGCGGCTCCCGCGTTGTCGCCCGTCAGCAGCACGGGTCGTAGGCCCAACTCGCGCAGTCGGTCGATCGCGAGCGCAGCCGTCGGCTTGAGCGTGTCGGCAAGCGCGATGACTGCGGATGCTGCGCCGTCGATCGCCACGACCACCGCCGTGCGGCCTTCGCTCTCGAGCCGCGCGACCGCTTCGGCGAGCTCACCGTCCACCGGCACGCTCCACGACTCCATGAGCCATGAGACGCGTCCGATCGCGAGCGCGTGCCCCTCGACGACGGCAGTGACTCCTGCACCCGAGTGCGCTTCGAAGCTCTCGGCGGCGGGCAGTGCTGCGTCACTTTCAGAGCGGGCGTGGTCGACGATCGCCCGGGCGAGTGGATGCTCCGAGCCGTGCTCTGCGGCACCGGCGAGACCGAGCATCCACTGCTCGTCGACTCCCTCAGCGGCAACGACGTCGACGACCGCAAGCCGCCCTTCGGTGAGGGTGCCGGTCTTGTCGAGCACGATCGTGTCGACTCGGCGCGTGCGCTCGAGCACCTGCGGGCCCTTGATGAGAATGCCGAGCTGCGAACCGCGGCCCGTGCCGACGAGCAGGGCGGTCGGGGTTGCGAGGCCGAGAGCACAGGGGCACGCGATGATGAGCGTTGCGACTGCCGCGGTGAAGGCGAGCTCGATCGATCCGTCGATAAGTAACCAGCCCGCGAGGGTCAGAAGTGACAGCGCGATGACGACCGGCACGAAGACTGCCGACACGCGATCGGCGAGACGCTGCACGTCGGCCTTGCCGGTCTGTGCTTCTTCGACGAGCCGCGCGAGGCGAGCGAGTTCGGTGTCGGCACCAACGCGCGACGCTTCGACGACGATCGAACCGCCGACGTTGAGCGTGCCGCCTGCGACGCGAGTGTCAACGGTGACGTCAATCGGCACGGATTCTCCGGTGAGCATTGACGCGTCGACGCTCGAGGTTCCTTCCACGACGACGCCGTCAGTCGCAATCGTCTCGCCGGGGCGAACGATGAATCGGTCGTTCGGCTGCAACGACGCGGCGGGCACGCGCGTTTCGACGCCGTCGCGCAGCACTGAGGCCTCCGCTGGCGCGAGCGACAGCAAGGCGTCGAGGGCCGCGCGCGAACTGCGCTTGGCGCGAGCTTCGAGGTAGCGCCCGAGCAGCAGAAAGACCGTGACGGCCGCAGCGACTTCGAGGTAGATCTCGTGCGCTCCCTCTTCGGGGCGACCGAGCAGTTGCAGCGACATGGTCATGCCGGGCATTCCCGCCTCGCCGAAGAACAGCGCGTAGAGGCTCCACAGGTAGGCGGCGCTCACGCCGAGCGAGATGAGGGTGTCCATGCCCACGGCGAGGTGCCGTGCGCTGCGCCAGGCCGCCGAGTGAAACGGCCAGGCTCCCCACACCGCCACGGGAGACGCGAGAGTGAGAGCGAGCCACTGCCAGTTCGTGAACTGCCACGCGGGCACCATCGACAGCACGAGCACGGGCACGGTAAGCACAGCCGAGATAATGAGGCGTCGCCGCAGCTCGGCGATCTCGTCGCGATCAGGGTCGTGGTCACCGCGGTCGCTGTCGGCGCTTCTGGTGGTTGCTGCGCTCTCGTCGCGCGTCTCGACGAGCGTCGCGCGGTACCCCGCCTTCTCAACGGCGGCGAGCAGTTGGTCGACGTCGGGGCGAATCGAGGCTGAGCCTTCGGACTGCTCGGCATCAGCATCCACGAAGCGCACCGTTGCACGCTCGGTCGCATAGTTGACCGTCGCTTCGATGCCCGGCACCTTGTTGAGCCCGCGTTCGATGCGGTTGGCGCAAGAGGCGCAGGTCATGCCCTCAAGGTCGAGCTGCAGTTCGGCGCTGTCGATCACCGGGTTCGGAGTCATGCCGAGAAGTGTAGCAATACCCCCCTGGGGTACTCAAGATGTGGATGTGCTCGCAGGAGACTCTCGACTCTATGCTGAGCCCAGCGCATTGATCGTGCGCGCATTCGCTTCGTCATTGCAAAGGCCGCTCATGTCGATTCGCCGCCCCGCCACCTTCGCTGCAGCCGCCCTCGTCGGTCTCGGTCTTGCCGTGGGCTCGAGTGCTCCCGCGCTCGCCAACGGTTCGGGCGGTTTCGTCGACGCCGGTGACTTCACCTGGTACGTCGGCGCGGGCAACGGTGAGTGGGGCGTGCAGCTCGGCTACTACGACGGGCCCGACTACGGAGCCAGCAACAACCTGCAGAACTCGCAGTTCGTGTTGCTCGACCCTGCGGGCGACGCCGACGTCGTTTTCGCGTGCACCGGAGTCACGATCACCGAAGGCACTGACTTGGTGGTCGCGTGCAACGACACCGTCACGACGCCCTGGGGCCTGTCGGTCACCTCGTCGGCTCGCATCCTTGCTCCCGGAGACCTGCTGCGCCTCGACTTCGTCGTCACGAACACGGGCGAAGCGCCCGTGCGACTCGACTACTCCTACAACAGCGACTGGGGTGCGATCACCGAGTTCGTGCGCAGCTCCGAGCCCTCCACCGTCGATACCGACCCGGGCGAGCTCGAGCCTGCCGACATCTGGGCCTACGTGGTCGGTGACGAAGGCACCACTCCCTCGGGTCTGGCGTGGGGCATCGACGGAGCCGCAGCAACCGCGGTTCCCTCCTTCGGCGGCGACGAGATCACCATCACCGCCGACGGCACTGGCGCGACCGTCGCCCCCGACGAGACCGTCGTGGTGTCCTTCTTCCACAAGCTTGCGGTGCCCGACCCGATCGTCATCCTTCCGCCCGACGATGTGTCGATCGAGGTGTCATCGGCGGCCAGTGAGCAGACACCCGCCGTGACCTCGGCTGCTGCGCCCGCGAGCGACGTGATGGCCGAGTTCGCACTCTTCGAGGGTCGACTCACGCGCGGCCTGCCCGCCGATGTGACCGTGGTCAACTGGCAGGCAGCCGCTGATGATGACACTGACGAGCCCGGGGCAGAACTCGCCGACACCGGCGTGGATGCTCACGCAACCTTCGTCGCTGCGGTAGCCCTGCTCGGCCTCGGCTCTCTGCTGCTGCTCGGCCGCCGCCGTGCCCAGCGCGCGTAGTCGATCGCGCTACAGCAGGGTGTATCCCGCCTCGGCGACAGCGTCGCGCACAGCCGCGGGGCTCACCGAGGCACTCGAGCGCACGGTGACGCGCGAGGCGCCGCCGTTCTTGAGCACGATCTCGACGGCGTCGACTCCCTCGATCGCGCCGACCTCGCTCTTGACCGCGGCGACGCAGTGGCCGCAGGTCATGCCCTCAACGAGGTACTCGACCGCGAGGCCGCCGGGGGCCGATCCATTGGCGATGCCGCTGCCGCGCTCACCCGCATTGCCGATACCCGAGGGGGCGGGCGTCGCGTCGCGGTCGAGCGGAGCTGCCGTCTCGGCGCCACCATTGCCACACATGCACGTGCCGCCTCCGCCGCAGCACCCGCCGTCTGAAGTGGAGGTGCCGAGAAGGTTTAGGGTGTTCTGAGGCATGTCGAGCTTCTCCATGGCTCTATTGTGCACTACCCCCCTGGGGTACGGCTCTCGATCGCCTGAAAGATCAGGCGATCCCGTGTTCGTGCACGGAGGTCGTCAGCGTTGCCCCATTGAGTTCGAGGTACAGCTGACGCTCGGTCACCGACACCGTGACCTCGTTGCGTCGCTCGAGCACGGCGACGGCAGCGTCGATGAATCCGGGGTCGAAGCTGTACAGCCGAATGCGGTCGCTCTCGTGGATGCGCTTGCCCGACCATGCGGCCAGAACCTTTGCCGGGTCGCGATGCGTGTACACCACAGTGCGGTCGGCGAGCTTGCTGCCAAAGTGCAAGCGTTCGGCGTCGGGAGCACCGACTTCGATCCACGCGATCAGCCTCCCCGTCAGATCACGCACGACCACGGCGGGCTCGTCGGTCGACGAGAGCCCCTCGCTGAACACGATGCCCTCCTCGAACTCGAGGCAGTAGGCGAGCAGGCGCGTCACCATGTAGGCCTCGGTCTCGGAGGGGTGCCGAGCCACGCGAAGGCTGAGGTCTTCGTAGACACCGCGATCGACATCGGAGAGAGAGCCCGAGAACGTGACCATCACTGCGCCGGCTGCCATAGCGCCCGAGCCTAGTGGGGTGCTCCAACTGCCACGACGCGCATCTGCCGAGAACGACGAAAGCCCCGGTGCACTCACCGGGGCCCTGCACAGTCCAGATCCTG
>Ga0209066_10003150_pt1 | contig 19179 bp, 14 predicted proteins | sample All_14_2_FD_187198 | JGI IMG/M metagenome (GOLD analysis project Ga0209066, IMG submission 187198) | Freshwater microbial communities in response to fracking from Pennsylvania, USA - Allegheny Zone_MetaG_DW_15 (SPAdes) (version 2) ... | reverse complement strand
GCCCAGCCCAGCCCCCAGCCCATAACCGGCCGCCTGCCAGAACGTGTAGTTGCGGATCACCATGAACAGGCTCGCGCCCAAGATCGCGCAGTTGACCGTGATGAGCGGCAGGAAAATGCCCAGCGCGAGGTAGAGCGTCTCCGAGACGCGCTCGATGATCATTTCGACCAGCTGGACAAAGGCCGCGATGACCACGATGAAGACGATGAAACGCAGGTAGACCAGATCGAGCGGAACCAGGATGTACACATACACCAGCCAGTTCAGCACGCTGGTCGCGGCCGTGACGAAAAATACGGCGGTGCCCAGCCCCAGCGACGTCTTGACTTCGCGGGAACACCCGAGAAAGGAGCACATCCCCAGGTAGTTGGTCAGGAGAATGTTGTTTGTGAAAACCGCCGAAAACAGGATGGCGAAAAATCCGAGTTGCTGCATATCACGCCTTCACTTCCTGCGCCGGGCGCATGACCCATCCCCTGACGATCCAGATGAAAACCGCCAGCACGAAAAACCCGCCCGGTGCCATGACCATGATCGTCCAGTTCACCCAGTCCGGCCCCAGCACGCGGACGCCCCAGACGCTTCCCGAGCCGAGCAGCTCGCGGCAGACGGCGATCAGGAGCAGGACGTACGAATAGCCGATTCCCGAAGAGAGCCCGTCGACGAACGCGGCAGACGGCGGGCGGGTGAGCGCGACCGCCTCGGCGCGGCCCATGATGATGCAGTTGGTGATGATCAGGCCGACATAGGGGCCGAGCTGCCGCGAGATCTCGGGGTAGAAAGCCTTCAGATAGATGTCCACGATGATGACGAGGCAGGCGATGATGAGGACCTCGACCATCATGCGGACGCGCGAAGGGATCCAGTTGCGCAGCAGCGAGAGGGTCAGGTTGGAGAGCGCGGTCACGAAAACCAGCCCCAGACACATGACCAGCGTGTTCTTGAGCACGTTCGTCACGGCCAAGGTCGAGCAGATGCCCAGCACCTGCACGAAAACGGGGTTTTGCGAACCGAGGTTCTCTTTGAAAATCGCCCAATTCCGCTTGGCCGTCATTTTGCCGCCTCCGTTTCTCGCGCCGCATCGCGCAGCAGCCCGTTGAGCATGTCGCGGACCGCAGCCGAGGTGATGGTCGCGCCGGTGATGGCGTCGAGCTCGGTTGGCGCGGTCGACCGCGTCCCTTCGGGCACCAGCACGAACGGCCCGGTCTTGCCTTCAATCTGCCGCATGAACCACGCCTCGCCGATGCGCGCGCCAAGTCCGGGCGTCTCGTTCTGGTCGAGAAAGCGGATCTCACGGAACGTGCGCGTTGCGGGGTCCATGCCCACGACCGCGGTGATCGCGCCCCACAGCCCCCGGCCTTGGCACGTGAACGCGACCGCACGGACCGCGCCGGTTTCGGGGTCGCGCACGCGGAAGCGGGCCGGCGCACCCGCGGGCTCGGCGTCCACCGCGCGCCGGAACCACGCCTCCACCGCCACAGGGTCCTTCGGCACGGGCACCCCCGCGACCTCCATCACCGCCCGCTGCAGAAAGAGGCTGGCGTTACGGCGCACCCGCTCGGCCGTGGCCAGCGAAAGGGCTGAGACACAAGTGCCCAGCACCAGCGACAGGACGAACATGAAGCCTGCGGACCGCAGGCCCTCTTTCAGGCGGTCATTCATGACGCAGGCGCCTTCTTTGAAGCGGCTTGCATCTGCCGGATGGCATAGTCCATGATCGGCGCGAACATGTTCGCCAGCAGAATCGCAAACATGGTTCCTGCGGGCCATGCCGAGAAGGTGGCGATCACCGACGACATCATGCCGATGAACGCGCCGTAAATCCAGCGGCCCGGGTTGGTCTGCGACGCCGACACCGGATCGGTCGCGTAAAAGAAAATGCCGATCACCAGGCTTCCGGCCATCGCGGCGCGCAACGGGTCGGCGGCGTGGCCCAGCCCGAACCGCCAAAACAGCGTCTGGACAAGGGCATAGCCGGCGAAACCGGAAAGCACGATGCGGTAGTTGGCGGCTTTCGTCCAGAGCAGGTAGAGCCCGCACAGAATCGTCAGCGCGGCGCTGGTGCCGCCGATCACGCCCGCGCAGTCGCCGAGGAACAGGTTCCAGAAGGAAAGGTCCTCCGCGCTCACGCCGCGCGCGGCCAGCGCTTCGGCGGAGAGCTTCAGAAGCGATCCCGGCGTCGCCGTGGTGATCGCATCCGGCGGGGCCGAGGCTGCGGTCCAGCCCCACCGGGCCAGACCGGCCGGAAAGCGCGTCCAGGGCTCGAACCACTGCGCGGTCATGTGATTCCCGAAGCTGATGTAGATGAAGGCGCGCCCGGTCAGCGCCGGATTGAACACGTTTCTGCCAAATCCGCCGTAGACCATTTTGCCGAAAACGATGCCGAAAACGATGCCCGCCACCGCCATCCAGAACGGCAGCGTCGGCGGGAGGGAGAAGGTGAACAGCACCGCCGAGACGAAGGCGGCGGAGGAGACCGGCTCTTTCCACTGCCGGGTGAACACGGCCTCGGTGGCGTACGCGGCCGCCACGGCCAGCAGCGCCATGACCGCGACGCGCCAACCGAAGGCGTAGACCGAGGCGGCCATCAGCGGCGCGCTCGCATACAGAACGCTTTTCATCGGCTGCTGCCAGTTGACCCATTTGACGTGTTGCGGCATACGTTCCCCCGGTTGATGGGCCGATGATACCTAATCCGCGCCCCGCTTACAAGAGCAGGGGGGATTTACCCCAGGGCCGACGCATCAAAAAGGAGCCGCGGATTCTCACGGGTTAACGCGGCGGGATTACAGTTTCTCGATATCCCAGCCTTCGCGATAGAACGGCCGTGCCAGCAGCTTGTTGGCCTCCTCGCTGTCGAAACGCTCCTGCTCGGGATTCCACTTCAGCTTGGCCCCGCCGAGCTGGATCGCGATGTGTGCCATGTGGCAGATCGAGTTGGTCCGGTGGCCGACTTCGGCGTCCGCGAGGGTCCGCTTCCGGCTGATGACGCAGTCGATGAAGTTCTCTTTCTCGCTCTGCTTCAGAAGATGCGTCTCGCTCGGCTGGATGACCGACTTGAGAATATCACCGGAACTCGCGGAGACGCCGGACTCGGCGTAAAGCCCCTTGTTCGTGGCATCCACCTGGACCCAGCCCTTGTCGCCCTCGAAGCGCACATGAGGATGGCTCATCTTGTAGAACAGCTCCACGCCGTTGGCGTAGCGGAAACGCGCGTCGAATTTATCGAGCACGTTCCACAGCACACCCTTGTGGAAGGAGCCGGTCGCCTCGACTTCGACCGGGCCCGTGTCGTCCGTGTTGTTTCCCCACTGGGCGATATCGTTCAGATGCGTCCCCCAGTTGCAGATCATCCCGTCGCAATAGTCGCGGACGCGCATCCAGCCGGGGCGTCCGCTGATGTTTTTCTGCGGCTGAACCCGGTTGACCGTGTAAGGCGCCTTCGGCGCGGGCCCCAGCCACAGGTCGTAGTCAAGCTCGGGCGGCACAGGCATGTCGGGCGCAGCCTCGCCTGCGAACGATTCGGTCGGGCAGCCGGTGCGGATGGTGTGCAGCTTGCCGATGCGCCCGTTGCGGACCAGCTCGCAGACGCGGTGGTAGGTCGACTGCGAGCGGAACTCGCTGTCTGTCCGAAAGACGCGCCCGGATTTCTTCATCGCGTCGGCGACGAGGCGACCCTCGCGGATACCCAGATTCAGAGGCTTCTCGCAGCAGACGTCCTTGCCTGCTTTAGCCGCGAGAATGGCCATGATCGCGTGCCAGTGATCCGGCGTGGAGACCATGACCGCGTCGATGTCTTTGTCGGCCAGCAGGTCCCGGAAGTCGCGGTATGCGGCACAGCCTTTCCACGTGCCGGAGGCGTTACCCCCGCTGTAGTGATTCTCGACATACCTTTTGCCGCTCTCAAGGCGCCAGGCATCGACATCACAGACCGCCGTGACCCGTGTCTTTTCGTTGGCGAGAAAGGGCGTCAGGTTACAGCCCATCGCTTGACGCCCCATGCCGATCATGCCGACATTGATGCGCTTGCTCGGCGCGTTCTGCCCGAAGACGCGCGAGGGCAGGATCATCGGGGCGACTGCGGCGAAGGCCGCGGTTTTCAGGAAAGTCCGGCGGGAGGTCTCTTTCATTTGCACGGTAGTGTCCTTATTTCGGTTGGAGTTTGCGCCATGCGGTGATGGCGGTCATCAGATTATCCTCGGGCTCGCCGGGGATGCTGTAGAACTGGTGGCCGACGGGGCCTTTGTAACCGATGCGCTTCAGTTCGGCAAGAAACGCGGCCATATCGAAGGAACCCTCGCCCAGCGGCAGAATGAAGCGCTTCTTGTCGGCGGTGTCCACGCCGTTGATCGAGACCAGCGAGGCCTTGGGGCCAAAGGTTCGCAGGCTGTCCACGGCTGTCGTGCCCTGGCCAGCCAGAAATTCGTGGCAGAGGTTATAGGATGAGCCGACGGCGGGATGGGCCACCCGTTCGGCCAGACGATGGGAGTCCGATGCCGTTGCCGCGTAAAAACCGACATGCGGATAGATAGCGACCTTCAGTCCCGCGTCCTGAGCCATATCCCCGAAGCTGCGGAGAGCCTTCGCAATCGCAATTTCGTATTCCTCCGAAGGGATCGTTTTCACTGCGGGCAGCGTAATCCACAAGACCGTCTCCGAACCCTTCAACACCGTGATCGCCTCGCGCAATTCCGGATTCCAAGGCGGATCTTTCGCCGGCGACACGGGGAAGTAGAGTCCGAAGATCTTCAGCCCGGCCTCGCGGTAGATGCGGGTCCAGTTCGCAAGGTCCTTGTTGTCCGTGTAGTTGTAGCTGATGCCGTCGTAGCCCAGCGCCTTGAGGGTGGCGGCCTGTTTCACGGCAGTCCACTTTCCGCGGCCGACACCGTTGTCGAACGCGAAGAAAGGCCATTGCGTCTTTTCCTGCGCGAAAGCGAGGGAAGAAGGGATGAGCGGTGCGGCCGCGAAGGCGGCGGCGGTCTTGATGAATGTGCGGCGTTTCATACGTGCCTCCTGATGGCGACTCGAAAAAATCGACTCATTCGATTCAATCGATTCCTTCGAGCATTTAATACACGCCTTCCTCCTCGGCGGCGCGGAGCATGGCCTTGACGTTGTCCAAAGGCGTATTCTTTTCGAGAAAATCAGAGGCCGCAAACAGATAGCGTCCGCCGGGCTTGCCGACACGGATGATCGCGCGCGTCTCGGCGTCCACCTCGGCGGGCGTTGCGGTCTTGAGAAACCGGAGTTGGTCGAGGTTGCCGAGCAGACAGACGCGGTCGCCCAAGGCCGCCTTGGCGTCGGCCATGGTGTTGTCTCCCTGAGGCTCCTCCGCCACGGTTTCCCAGACCGTCATTCCGAGTTCGCGGTAGCAGCCGTAGAAGGCACGCGCAAAGCCGCAGTTGTGATAAACGGTGAACCCGCCTTGACTGTGAAGCGCGTCGATCAGCCGTTTCTCGTAGGGGAAGACGTGTTCCATGAAATAGTCGGGGCTGACCGAGCGCGCGTTGGCGATGTGGCCTTGCATTCCGATCGCGTCGCACCCGCCCTCGATGAGCGGCCGGTTGTAAGCGATCATCTGTTCGGCCAGCGCGCCCATCAGCGCGTGATAGGCCGCCTCGTCCGTGTACGGTGCCATCATCAGGTTCTCGATGCCCCACACGTCGGAGGCGTAATTGAAAACACCGGCCCATCCCCACGGCGCGTTGATGCCGCGGTCACCCACCCGTTGCCGCCACGCGGCGGCGGTTTCGCGCATCGTCTGGCTATCGTGCGCGTCCAGCTCAGGAAGCCAGCGGACAAACGCGGCAATATCGTCGGGCGTCTCCAGCAGATGCTTGCGCATCGCCGACATGAGCCCTGACGTCGCGGCCCCGGCGTCCGGCCGGACGCTCTCCTGGGTCAGGGCCCGGTCCGGTGTGACGATCTCGGTGCGCGTGATCCACAGCGCCTCCTCGCGGACCGTCTCGCGGCGCACGCGCCAGTTCAGGTGGTCGCGCAGCATGAAGGGCGGAGTCATGAAGCGGTTGTGCTTGGTGATGACATCGAAGCTCAGCTCTCGGGCCAGTTCGAGTACCGTTTCCACCCGGTCGAGATGTTGGCGCGTCGGATAGACCCAGGCGAGGTACTCCTCCTGAATGAAGGGGACGACGGGCACGCGGTCAGGAACACCGCCGCGCAGGACGGTCAGGATGCGGTCTCGGGAGGTCATGCAGCCATGGCTTTCTTGGGTAAAAGAAGTTGTACGACAAGCCACGCCACGACGTAGGCGCAGGCGGACATCACAAAGAGCGGCCAATAACTTCCGGTGCTGTCGAGGATCCAGCCGGCGAAACGTGCGACACATATGCCGCCCAGCGCACCGGCCATGGTGCCGATACCGGTGACGGTGGCCACGGCGCGTTTCGGAAACGCGTCAGACACAAGCGAGAAGAGATTGGCCATCCAGCCGGAATGGCCTGCCGTGGCCAAGCCAATCAATCCGACAGCCAGCCACACGTGAGGCGTGCTGGCGGCGATCAGCACGGGGACCGGCAACAACGCGCACAGGAGCATCACGGTCCTGCGCGCAGCCCGTATGGTCACGCCGCGGGCGGTCAACTGTTTGGTCAGCCAGCCTGCTCCGACGCTGCCGACAATGGTGATGGAGTAGATGGACACCAGCGGTGCGCCGAGCTGCGTCAAGGCCACGCCGTGTTTGTCATGCAAGAACTTGGGCAGCCAGAAGAGGAAAAACCACCACACCGGATCGCTCAGCAGTTTTCCGAAGAAGAACGCCCAGGTGGCGCGACAGCGCAGCAGATCGGCCAGGGGCACCGGGCTCTCGATAACGCCCGGCTGAGGCAAGGAAGCCGCCGCTTCGTCTTCCGGCGGCGTACGGTACAGCGCCAGCCATACGGCACACCAGAGAAGTCCCAAGACGCCGAGCGCCACACAGGTGGAGAGCCAGCCGGTGCGTGCATACAGAAACAGGATCGCGAGCGGCGCGAGAATCGGGCCGACCATCGAGCCGCTGTTGAAAATGCCCGTGGCCAAGGCGCGCTCCTCTTTCGGGAACCATTCGGCGGCGGCTTTGATGGCGCACGGAAAGCAGCCCGCCTGCGTGAGACCGAGCGCGAAACGCGCAGCGATGAAGGCCGGCACCGAGACGGCCCAGCCGTGTGCGGCCGTCATCAGGCTCCAGAGAGCGACGAAAAGGGCGAAGCCGAAGCGCGTGCCCAGCCGGTCGATCAGCCAGCCTACGGCGAACACGCCCGCGGCGTATGCGAACTGATAAGCGGCCACCATGTTGCCGTAGTCGGTCTCCGACCACCCCTTTTCCCCGGTCAGGCGGGGTGCCAGAATCGAGAGCAACTGGCGATCCATGTACAGGATGGTAACCGCCATGAAAAGGAGGCTGCAGACGAACCATTTGAAGCGACGGCCAGTGCACATGCGCGTAGCTTGGCACAGGAGCGAGACTTCAGACAAGAGCTGTTATGCGCAAATGAGGAATGAAATGCGAAATGCCGCTTGTGACAGAAAGCGCGAGTGTGGATAATATGCGGCGGGGTCAGGAGGATGGGGCGCGGGTGCCGTGGTTGGAGAGAGTCATGAAAAGAACGCTGCCGATGGTCGCCGTCGTGTATCCCGCTTCGGTGCCGTGGATGGCCGAATGCCTGCGGGGGATCAAGAGCTATGCCGACAGCAAAGGCGGCTGGCAGCTTGTGACCAGTCCGCCCTCCCTGCGCAGCGCGGGCGAGGAGGACATTCATCTGCCCGCGCTGAAGGCTTGGCACGGCAACGGCGTGATCGCGTGCCTGATGACGCGGAGCGAGGAGCGGGCCGCGGCGCGTTTACCGATGCCGGTGGTGAACGTGTCCGGCTGGCAGCCGCCGGGTCTGGACGTGCCGCGCGTCAATGCCGACCATGACGCCATTGGTCGCATGGCGGCGGAGCATGTGCTCGCCCTCGGCTTGAGACACTTCGGCTATTATGGAATCGTCGGGCCGTGGTTTTCTGAGGCACGCGAGCAAGGCTTTGTGAGGCGCCTGAAAGAGGCGGGATACCCTTGCGCAGTCTACCGGCAACCTGCGGCGGGCGTTCGGGAACAGGCGTGGTACAAGCGTCATGCGGGGCTGGAACGCTGGCTGTCAGGTCTGCCGAAGCCGTGCGGGGTACTGGCGGTTCACGACTACCGGGCCCGCGTGGTGATGGAACTTTGCGCGCGCCTCGGGCTGTCGATTCCCGAGGAGGTGGCGGTGCTGGGCGTGGACAATGACCCGACCACATGCGACTACTGCGTGCCCTCACTGTCCAGCGTGTCGCGTGACCCGTTCGCGTGCGGCGTGGCGGCGGCGGGCGTGTTGGATCGGCTGATGAAAGGGTTGCCTGTGCCAAAACGCGACACGCTGGTGCCGCCGGAAGGCGTGGTGATCCGCCGTTCGACGGATCGCTTTTATGACGATGACCCCGTGATCCGCCGGGTGGTGGAGTATGCGGCCGCCCACATCGGCGAGGCGGTTTCGGTGATCTCAATGGCCAAGCGCTTGCATCTGTCACGCCGTCTGATCGAGATGCGCTTCCGCGAACGTTTGGGAACAACGCCTCACGCCTATCTGCAACAGCGGCGCGTCAGCCGCGCCAAAGCCCTGTTACTCGACGGATCCGACTGCCGGTCAATCGGCGAGGTTGCCGCGGCGAGCGGGTTCGGTTGCGCGCGTGCCTTCCGCGAGGCGTTCCGCACGATTGCCGGCTGCACGCCGGCCGCTTATCGCGCCCGGCATACGTTCCGAACCCTGACGCCCTCCGCATAGCCGGAGCCGGACAGGAGTGCCGCAGCGCGAGGACAAGCACCGGGTGCCGCGCTTCAGGCCGACGGCTCGGCTTCCGGCATGCACCGCTCCTGCGGTTCGGAGGCTGCAAGGCCGAGCTTTTCCATTTTATAGCGGAGGATCCGGCGGGTGGTGCCGAGGCTTTCGGCGGCATGCGTCTGCACGCCGCCAGCCCGGTGCAGGGCACCGGCGATGAGCTGCCTTTCATACGCACTGACCGCCTCTTCCAAGGTCAGCCCTTCCGCAGGCTGCGGGAGCGTGGCGGAAACGGAGGGAGCGCCGCGCTCGTCCGCTGCCGCCGCACGGCTGGCCGGCTCGGCATGGAACTCTTCGGGAAGCCGTGAAGCGGAGATCACCGGCTCTCGCCCGTGAAGCACCAACACGCGTTCGACAACGTTACGCAGCTCGCGGACGTTCCCCGGCCAAGCATAGGCGAACAGCAGGCGCTGAGCCTCCTCGTCGAACCCCCGGGCGGACGCGTGCAGGGCCGGCCCGAGCCGGGCCAGAAAATGGGCGAGCAGCAACGGGATGTCGTCGCGCCGTTCACGCAGCGGCGGCAGCCGGACTTGCACCACGTTGAGCCGGTAAAAGAGGTCCTCGCGGAAGAGCCCCTCGGAAACCTCTTTGCGCAGATCGCGGGCCGTGGCCGCAATGATGCGGGCGTTCGTGCGCAGCAGACGGGTCCCGCCGACGCGCATGAACTCGCGCTCCTGCAGCACGCGCAGCAGCTTCACCTGCGTGGCGGAGGACATCTCCCCGATCTCGTCGAAAAACAGGGTCCCCGAACCCGCCAGCTCGAAACGGCCCGGCTTCTGGCGGTCGGCGTTGGTGAACGCTCCTTTCTCGTGTCCGAACAGCTCGCTCTCCAGCAGATTCTCGGGGAGGGAGGCACAGTGGACCGCGACGAACGGCTCGTCGCTGCGGGGGCTCTGCGCATGCAGCAGGCGGGCGGCCAGCTCCTTGCCGGTTCCGCTCTCGCCCTGTATCAGCACCGTCGCGTCGGTCGCGGCGGCCTGCCTCAGCTGATCGATTGCGGCGACAAAGGCGGGGCTGCGCCCGACGATCTCCTGCGTCGGGAAAGCGGCCGAGAGCTCGGTCTCCAAGGCGGCGACCTGCCGGTGGAGCCGCTTGTTCTCGAGCACCCGCCACACCACATGGCGGATGTTCTCCACGTCAAAGGGCTTGGCCACGAAATCGACGGCCCCCTGGCGGATCGCCTCGACCACAGGCGGGATGGCCGTCGATGCGCTGACCATGATCACGGGCAGATCGGGATGAACGGTGTGTATCCGGCGCAGCAGGTCGAGCCCGGACTGGCCGGGCATCACGACGTCCAGCAGAACGAGATCCACCTGTTCGCGCACCAGTAACGCTTGGGCCTCTTCCGCCGTCGCGGCAATCAGCAGAGAGTACTCGTGCGAGAAAATCTGCCGCAGCGCTTCGCGGCTTCCCTGTTCATCGTCAACAATCAGGAGTTTCGACATGGTTGAGTTCCCCCTCCAACGGCAGTGTGACGGTCACGGTCGTGCCGTGCTCCGTGGTCGCGACATCGATGCGGCCTCCGTGGTCGACGACCGTCCGGCGCGCCAACGGAAGCCCCAGCCCCAGCCCGCGCGGCTTGGTGGTGCTGAACGGCGAAAACAGCTTCCCTTGCATCTCCCGGGCGATGCCCGGCCCGTTGTCGCTCACGCTGAGCACGAGGGCCCGTCCGCCCTCGGTGCCGACGCTGCGCACGTGCAGCTTGATGCACGGGGACGGCCCGTCGCACACCGCCTCATAGGCGTTGACGAGCACGTGGGCAAGGCCTTCGGCCAGCGCCTCGGCATCGGCGGCAAGCGGCGGCAGGCGCTCTTCAACCTCACGTGTCACGGCATCTTTTTCTGCCCCCGCCATCTGTTTGGCTCGCGCGCAGGCCTTCTCCACAAGCTCGCCCGGGGCGATCGGGCAGAAGACCGGCTTGGGCGGATGTGCAAACGTGTTGATCTGCGTGATGATCGCGTTCAACCGGCCGACCTCTCCGATGACGATGTCGAAGAACTGCTGGCGGAACTCGGGATCGGTGTAACGCTCGGGCAGAAGCTGAGCAAAGGTGCTGATGGCCACGAGCGGGTTGCGTACTTCGTGTGACATGGCGGCGGCCAGATCGTTCCAGAACGCATGGCGTTCCAGCTCCTCTTGCTTTTCACGCAGCAGCCGCTCGCGCGAGATGTCGGACAGCAGCAGCATGGCGCCCAAGTTGGCTCCCTCTCCGCCAATGCGGTGCGCATCGGCCCGGATCGTGCGGCGGCTGAAAGGGTCGGTCCAGGCAACCGGCGCAGGAACGGCACTTTCGCGGATTGTCCGCAGAACCACGTCGGCGATCCGGCTGCCCGCCAGTTCCACACGGCGGTTCACCGTTTCCGCGGCCGTCACGCCCAGGATCTGCTCCGCCTCGCGGTTGAACCAGCGCACCACGCCGTCCTCCGAAACGGCCAGGATGCCGACGGGAATGGCGGCCAGCAGGTTTTCGGCCAGCGTTTTCTGGACCGCCAGCTCTTCGACCAGCAGCGCGTTCTCCAGCAGCGTGGCGACCTGCTCGCCGATCACGATGAGATCGGAAAGATCGCGCGGCGCGAACGGGATGCCGGTCGCGCGATGCCCGACGAAAATCCAGCCGAGCAGGCCGCGCTTGCCGAGAAGCGGCACAATGATTTCGGCCCCCGCCTCGTCCAACACACCTTGCAGCAGCCGCCGGGTACGGAGATCCTCGACGTGGGCGAGATGCGCGCGGCAGGCAAGGTGCGCATGGCGCTCAAGCCAGCGCACGAACGGATCGGCCGGATCGAACGAAAGCGAGCCCGTCTTGTCCAGGCAGCGGAGCCCCGCCCACAGACGATAGACCGCCTCGTCACGCAGGCGGGCGAACACGCCCACGCGTGCGATCCGTCCGGCAGAGGCGACACCCTCGACCAACTGGTCAAGGAGCTTCTGGATGTCGTGGACGTGGCGCGAGGCGCGCCAGAGTTCATACAAAGGCGCAAGGTTCAGCTCGGGCTCCTCCACCGGTGACGGTCCCGGCGGGCAGGAGGCGGCCCGCTGCTGCCGCAGCAGGCTCAGCTCTTCTTGGGCCTGACGCAGCATGAAGGCCTGACGCAACGTCCGGCGCAGGCGCTCCGCCGGCACATCCAGCGGTTCGACCGCGAACACGCCCCCGTCATGGCAGGCGACGAACGGATCGGATTCCGGTACTCCCAAGGCAACGGTTTCTCCGAGCGTCTCCGGCGCCAGGGCCGCCAGAGCCGCCTCCGCTTCAGGATGACGTAAATCGAGCACCCGCACGGCGGCCGTGCTTGGCTCGCGTGACCACTCCTGACGGTCAGAGGTTACACGGATATCCGCCCATTCGCCAACGGCCCGAGCCATGTGCTGGGGCAACTGGGAATCACAGGTCAATACCAGGCACACGGTGGCAGGTGCGGTCATGCCTCTCCTTTCGTTTCATGCTCATCGTTTCCGTCGGCAAAGCCGAGCAGCGGCAACAGGACGCGGAAACAGGTTCCTGTGCCAAGCACACTCTCCACATCGATCAATCCCTGATGCTCGAGAATAATCCCGTGCACGACCGAAAGCCCAAGGCCGGTCCCGTTGTCCTTGGTTGTGAAAAAGGGGTCGAAGATCCGCTGCCGGTCCTCCGGCGCGATCCCGCGGCCGGTGTCGCTCACCCGCACCTCAATCCACTCGGGCGCCCCCGGCACCCCGTAGTGCCAAGGTTGCTCCGGACAAGGCACCGTGAGAGTCGACACCGTCAGCTTGCCGCCACGCTCCATCGCGTCAATGCCGTTGAGGAACAAATTCAGGAACACTTGGCCGAGCAGGCGCTGGTCGCCGAGCAGGCGGTCGCGCCCGGCGTTGTACTGGCGCTCGAACACGAGCCCCTTCGACTTGATCTGCTGGGCGGCCAGCTGCCAAGCGGCATCCAGTGCGGCATGCAGCGACAGCGGCACCAGCGTGGGTTTCACGGGCCGCGAGAAGTTGAGCAGTTGCGAGACGATCGCGTTGATGCGCTCGACCTCGTTTCCGAGCAACGGGATGAAGGTGTTGCGGAAGTCGGGATCGTCGTATCGGCTGGGCAACAGTTGGACGAAGGTTTTGAGACAGACCAACGGATTCTTGATCTCGTGAGCCATGCCGGCAGCCAGTGTGCCGATGCTCGCCAGCCGGTCGCTCCGCCGGATCTGCTCCTCCAACTTCCGGATGGCGGAGGTGTCCTGGACCACCAGCAGGACGCCCGACGCGACTCGGCCTTCCCCTCCGAATACGGCGGTCGCGAAACGGACAGACTGTTCATCGGGCAACTGCGGCCTCAGCGCCAGATCCCGGTCGCGCACGTCCTTCCCGGAAAGGAGGCTGGAGCGCAACTCCTCCCACATCGGCCTGGGCAGGATCTCCTCGGCCGGCCGGCCGATGACCGCATCGGGCCCGGCCACCTGCAGAATGCGCTGGGCTTCGCGGTTACACACCGTGATGTGCCCCTGCGTATCGGCCGCAACGACGCCGGTCACGAGGTTGTCGAGCAGGACCTCGTTGTACATGCGCGCGTCCTGAAGCCGCGTGTAGAGCGTGGCGTTCTCGATCGCGATCCCCATCTGATCGCCGAGCAACATCAGCGCGTCCTCTTCGCGCCGGCCGAATATCTTACCTTTCTGACGGCGGCCGAGCAGCAGAAAGCCGGCCAGCCCGTTTTTGGAATGCAACGCCACGGCCGCCTCGGCGTCCAGTCGCGCAAGCGCACGTTCGGCCTTCATCTGCAACGGCGTCCCCCCGGCTCGCCGCAACACATCGCGCAGGATCGGATAACGCCCGGACCGCAGGGCCAGCGGCAGCGGATCCGACTCGCCGACCACCTCGCCGGCATTGACCGCCCCCATGCTCGTGTGTGCCACAAAACGTGTCCCGGAATGCAGGTAGACGCGCACATGGGAGAGCCCGAGCGACTCTTGCAGCAAACGGCAGAAATCGTGGAACAGCGCATCGACGGTCGTGATGGACCGCGCCAGGTCGCCTCCTTGGTGCAACAGGCGCGACAGTTCGTCGTGGCCGTCATCGAACAGGCGGTCGGCCCCGCGCCGGAGAAAGGCGTTCGCCGGCGCGAGCGTCAGCGCGACCACAATGGCGGCGGCCACATGGGCTACGGTCTGCCGCGTGTCGTCATTCTCCACCGGCAGCCGGCAGACGACGTGAAACGTGAGCACATACAGCACCGCGAGGAAACCCACCAAAAGCGCGATCATAACGATGCGCCGCAGAAATTCGCCGACACCCATGATGTGGCGGGTGGCGATCCCGTAAGCGATCACGCCGTGCCAGATCGCGACGGCGATCGGCGTGTACCGGGCGCTTTGCGCCGACCCCGTGAACAAGGGAATCAGCAGCACGAAAAGGATACCCGGCACCAGGGTGAATACCGACCCGGCCGAGAGGATCTGAAGCTCCAGACGGCAGACGCCCTCGACCCGCGACAACGCCCGGAAACAGCTCCACACCAGGACCACGACCGTGACCAGCCAGAAGCCCACAAACAAGAAGAACCCCGGTCCGTAAACCGGCTCCGCGATGGCGTTGGCCGACGTGGGCAGACGCGCGCCGACGAGAAAGAAACGGGTCTGACACAAGACGATGACACCGACCGACGCCGTCACCCAGAACCACATGCGGGACATCAAGCGAGCGAGCGTCACGTCGGACTGCGCCACCGCGCAGAGCAGCAGATGGAAGACCAAGGGGATGTACACGCTCACGGCACACGACTGGCGTATCCAGAACGCCAGCCATATTTCACTCTCCGTCGTGGAACCCGCATATTGACAGAACAACCAGAGGGCGAACACCAGCGACAGAATGGCGAACACGCGGTTGGCCAGGCGGCGCACATGGGTGAACAGCACGACCACGCCCAACAGCACATTGATCGCGATGACGGCAAGCAGTTCGATGAGGAAGAGGTTGGTCATGGCGGGGGCCTGCGGACGACGAGCGTGGCGTTGCCGCCGCCCATGCCGTGCACGTTGAGAAGCGCGTGTTCGAGCCGCGTCCGCCGCAACTGCGGCACATAATCGAGGTCACACTCCGGATCGGGCGTCGTATAATTGGCCGTCGGAGGGATCAGGTCATCGCGCATCGCGAGCGCGCACGCGATCAGCTCCATGGGGCCGGCCGCCGCAAGCGGATTGCCGGTGACACCCTTGATGGACGAGACCGGGATGCGGTAGGCATGGCGACCGAACGTGTTGCGGATCATGGCGGTCTCCACGCGGTCGATGACCGGGTCACTCGGTCCGTGCGCACACACGTAACCGATGGCATCCCCGCTCACCCGAGCGTTGGCGAGGGCCAGTTCCATGCAGGTTCCCAAGCCGTCGGCCGACGGCGTGCCGAACGCGTCGGCGTGCGACGCGCCCCCGCACACCTCCAGCCATATGCGGGCGCCGCGGGCGCGCGCGTGCGCCAAGCTTTCAAGCACCACAATGCCCGCACCCTCGCCCAAAACGCCGCCGTCGCGGTCACGGTCAAAGGGCCTGCTGGCGCGTTGCGGATCGTCGTTGTGGTTGGACTGCAGCTGCCTCGAACTGAAGGCGGCGCAGGTCGTCGCGCAAATCGACGCGTCAGCCCCGCCTGCAATGGCGACGTCCGCCTTTCCGGCGCGTATCGCGGCAGCCGCATCCAGCAACGCGTCGGCACCGGCTTTGCAGGCTGTGGCGATCGTGTGAAAGGCCACCCGCACACCCAGATATTCGGCCAAGGTCGTGGCGGCGCAATGCGGTTGCGAGGCCCAGAGCACCCACGGGCGAACCCATTTCGGATGCCCGCTGAACAGGTTGTGCCCCGCCTCTTCAAGCACCTCAATGGCGCTCGTGCTGACGCCGATCAGAACGTGAACCGGACGGGCGGCCTTGTGAAGGGCACCGTCCGCCAGCCCCGCGTCGGCCAGCGCCATATCCAATGCGGCCAGAGCAAATAACGTTTGCCGCGGCAGGCGCTTCCATTTGACGGCCGGCGAGAGCAGGCGCGCGGGATCGAAACCCTTGACCTCGGCGGCAATGCGGCACGGGAACTTGGATGCGTCGAACAACGTGATCGGACCTACCCCCGACTGCCCCGCGCTCAGTGTTCGCCAAAAGTCCGTCACGCCAATCCCATTGGCTGCGACCACCCCGATTCCTGTGACAACGGCACGACGGTCTTCATTGCGATAGACTGAATTCATCATTATGCTGGGTAGTCTCTCACCTGTGCACCGCAACTGTCCAGTTCAAAAATGTGCACTCGATGGTTTTTGCCTGTGCGGACCCTCCATAGTGTACGAAAATGGACGCACAATAATGCCGGCCATCCTGCCACAAAGGCGATCCACATCCTTGATCACCGCCATTTTTCCCATCTGACCCGGTCGCGCTCGACGTGGCACAAAGGGTGCTTATTCTGAAACGAGTCTTACTCTGTTCATATTTGTTCAGGGGGGTATCACGACACGGGAGATCACGATGACGACACGGCGCTTAATCGGCGGTTCGGCTTTGGCTCTGGCAGCCCTATGGGGCCAAATCGTATGGGCGGACGGGTTCCGCAATCCGCCTGACACGGCTGCCGCATTGGGCAAGTCCGGCAACGACATGGTCTGGGTTGACGACGCGGCAGCGGCGCTCTACAATCCGGCCAACCTGGTCGACGTCCCGTCGCGTCAGGTGCAACTCTCCGCGATGGTCGGATACAGCCACGTCGACTACAACGGCCAGTTGGGCCGGACGGAGACCGAGAAGCCCTGGGGCCTTTTGCCCGGGTTTGCCCTGGCCTGGCCGCTGCACGAGAAAGACGAGAAAACGGATCTTGCGCTGGGGCTCGGCATGCATGTCCCCTACGGTCGCCACACGTATTGGGAGTCGCGCGGGGTGTTCCGCTATGCGGCGCCCGTGTCCGCCGAGCTGATGGTGGCGGACATCAACCCTTCGCTGGCCTGGCGCCTCTCCGACTCCGTCTCGATCGGGGCCGGGCCCGACCTGTACTACGGCCGCCTCAAATTCCGCCAGCTGTTGCCGCTCTACCCCGACAGCCGCATCAGCGCCGACGCGGAAGGCTACGCCGTGGGCGGCAACGCCGGCATCACCTGGCGCGTGACGCCCAACCAGCGCCTTGCCCTCACCTGCCATTCGCCGTTCGACATCAAATTCAAAGGCGACATGGAGACCGTCGACCTCCCTGAGCCCGCGGTCGCCGAAAGCGACGTCGAGACCACGTTCAAGTTCCCGACCATCGTGGCGCTCGGCTACGGCATCCGGCTCAGCGAAACCTTCCGCGTCGAAACGAAGGTCGAATGGCTGCAGTTCTCCCGCTACAAGACGATGGCCATCGACGCGGGAGGCAACAACCCGTTGATCGGCATGATCGGCCTGTCCAACACCCCGCAGGACTGGAACGACACCTGGACCTTCGGCTTCGGCCCGGAATGGAATTTCGCGCGCGATTGGACGCTGCGCGCGGGCTACCTGTATCTTCAGAGCCCGATCCCCGACTCCACGTTCGCCCCGATCGGGCTGGATGTCGACCAATCCGTGGTCAGCCTCGGCCTCGGTTACCAGCGCGGCCGACACGCCGTCGACGCCGCCTACGCCTTGGGGATCTTCAACAAGCGCACCGTCCACGCCAACCAAAGCCCGTATTACGAAAACGGCACCTACGACTTCGAAGGCCACCTTGCCGCGCTGAGCTACACCTACGCCTTTTAGCCGGCTCTCGCGCGTATGAACGACACATCCATCTTCACCGTTTCAAGGAGACTCTCCGATGCCCTGTGATGAACAAACGAAGCCGGCCGATGCGCGACCGACCGTCCTGGTGATCGACGACGAGCTCGGCCCCCGGGAAAGCCTGCGCTTCCTTCTCAAGGACGACTACCGCGTGTTGTGCGCAGACGACGTCGCACGCGGCTTGAAACTGTTGCAGGAGCATGAGCCGGACGTCGTGATCATGGATATCCGCATGCCCGGTCAGAACGGCATCGAGGGGCTCCGCGAAATCCGGAAACGCGACGTGGAGCTGGCCGTGATCATGCTGACCGGCTTTGCCGCCGTCGGCACGGCTCAAGAGGCGATCCGCAACGAGGCGAACGACTACATGGAAAAGCCGTTCGACGCCTCCGAGATGCGCCGCGCCGTCCGACACCATGTCGAGCAGACCCGCCTACGGCGCAAGCGGAGCAAGCTCCTGGGCGAGGCGGCCACGCTGGACCAGCGCCTCCGCGCGCTTCAGGGAAAAGACCTGATGGCGGAATTGGGACAGTCCTCGGCGGAGTTTGTCCACGATCTGCGCAACGCGCTTGCCGTGGTCACCGGCTCGTCCAGCCTGTTGCGGCTGGAGGTGGAGGAACTGCAACAGCGGCACGCCGACGCCCCGTCGGAGGCCCACCGTTATCTCGACATGCAAGAGCAGGCCATGCAGCAGTGTGTCGAGATGCTGGACACCTGGCAGCGTCTGATCAAACAAAACCCGCAACAGCAAACGCGCTTCTTCATCCACGAGTTTGTGCGCGAATGCACGGAAACCAGCCGGCCCGCGGTACAGACGGCCCACGCACAGATGACCTGCGAGGCGCTCGGCGAGGACGTCGAGCTGCACGGTGACCGCGTCCAGCTCACGCGCGTTCTCACCAACCTCCTCCTGAACGCCATTCACGCCCTGCCGGCCGAGAACGGGCGCATCCACGTCCGCTCGGAAATACTCGACACGTCGGTCCTCATCAGCGTGTCGGACAACGGGTGCGGCATTTCGGAAGAGAACCTGCAGCGCATTTTCACCCCCTACTTCACCACCCGCCGCAAACTCGGCGGCATGGGGCTCGGCCTGTTCATCGCCCAGAAAGTCGCCCAGTCGCACGGCGGCACCATGAGCGTGAAAAGCGCCCTCGGCAAAGGCTCGACGTTTACCCTTCAGTTGCCGCGCGCCGCGCCGGTCACGGGCTCCGACGGCGCGGCCTGAACGGCAACGGGAAGAAGCCCCAGACCTCGTCCATGTACCGGCGGTAGGCGGAGCCGAACAGCTCGCCGAGAAAACGCTCTTCGTAATAGGCGCGGGCGACCTCAAACGGGATGAAGACGAGCGTGCCGAAGAGCATCCCACCCCACGCTCCCAGAAAAACCGGCAGCCCCACGATTTCCAGACACGCGCCGAAATAGAGCGGGTGCCGCATGATCCGGTACGGCCCTTCGCGCACCAGATGGCGCTCGCCGCTGATGTCGGAGACGTCCACATGCCACTGGTGGCGGAGCACGTGAAAAGCCCAGTACCGCAAAGCGACTCCCGCCCCGTAAACCGCCGCGCCCGCGGCGACGTACCC
>Ga0209066_10003149_pt1 | contig 19185 bp, 14 predicted proteins | sample All_14_2_FD_187198 | JGI IMG/M metagenome (GOLD analysis project Ga0209066, IMG submission 187198) | Freshwater microbial communities in response to fracking from Pennsylvania, USA - Allegheny Zone_MetaG_DW_15 (SPAdes) (version 2) ... | reverse complement strand
CCAAGCGGCGTCAGGCGGGCATTCTGATGGACGTTCATCCGGGGAGCTCCGGCTCTGGAAGTGGAGTGTCGCAACCCCAGCTTCGTTCAAGCCGCTCCCCGGGTGAACAACCTTCATAGCTTCGACACCTAGGCAGCAGCCCTCGATCTGACCCGGCTCAGGGTTTCGATCGCCGCATAGCAGGCGGCGCTTGCTTCGCGGCCCTTGTTCTCTGCGTCGTCACGGCTGCGGACCAGGGCCTGCTCGTCGGTATAGGTGGTAAGGACCCCGAAGGTGATCGGCGTTTCAGTGATCAGACCGGCCATCATCAGCCCAAGACTCGCGCCCAGGCTTATGAACTCGAAGTGGGCGGTATCGCCCTTGATCACGCAACCCAGGCAGACCACCCCGTCATAGCGGCCGGTGCGCGCGAGGGTCTGGGCGATGAGGGGCAGCTCGAAAGCTCCCGGCGCGCGGATGATATCGTCCGGCCCGAGCGGCACGTCGTGGTCGGCCAACTGGGCCAGCGCGCCGTTCAGCAGACCGTCGGTGACCTCGGGGTTGAAGCCGCTGACAACAATGGCGATGCGCGGCGCGGGTCGGGAAGGGATCATCGGGGCGGGTTCCAGTCTAGGATGCGCGCGCCAGGCCATGGCCCAGCTTGTCGCGTTTTGTGTCGAGATAAGCGGCATTGTGCCGGTTGGGCGGCACGCGCAGCGGCAGTTCCTCGCTGACCGCCACGCCGTTGGCGCGCAGTCCCGCAGCCTTGCGGGGATTGTTGCTCAGCAGGCGAACGCTTTCCACGCCCAGGGCCTTGAGGATGTGGGCGGCGACCCCGTAGTCCCTGGGGTCGGCGGCAAAGCCCAGGGCGTGATTTGCCTCGACCGTGTCCAGTCCCCCGTCCTGCAGGGAATAGGCGCGGATCTTGTTGGCCAGGCCCAGGCCCCGGCCTTCGTGCCCGCGCATGTACAGCAACAGGCCGTTGTGACTGTCGCCGATCCGCTGCAGCGCCGTTTGCAGCTGCGCCCCGCAGTCGCAGCGTTGCGAACCCAGGGCGTCGCCGGTCAGGCATTCGGAATGGACCCTTGTCAGGGGCGCGCCGCTCAGCGACCCCTTGATCAGGGCCAGATGCTCCATCCCGTCGATGCGGCTGCGGAAGGCGCGAACCTCAAAGGGCCCGGCGCCATGGTCGAGGGGCAGCCGGGCTGCGGCGACCTCGTCGACCAGGGTCTCGGTCGCCATCCGGTGGGCCACCAGCTCGGCGATCGTCAGCATCGGGATGTCGTGCTTGTCGGCGAAGACCTCGAGCTGCGGCCATCGCGCCATGGTCCCGTCATTGTTCATGATCTCGCAGATGACGCCGGCGGGGCGCAGCCCGGCCATCCGCATCAGATCGACCGACGCCTCGGTATGGCCGGCGCGAACCAGAACCCCGCCGGCTACCGCCCGGAGCGGGAAGATATGACCCGGGGACACCAGGTCGGCCGACGTGGCGTCCGTCGCAATCGCCGCCGCTATGGTCCGCGCCCGGTCAAAGGCCGAGATCCCGGTGTCGACGCCCTGAGCGGCCTCGATCGAGACGGTGAAGGCCGTCTGGCGGCTGGTGCGATTGTCGGCCACCATCGGCGACAGGCCCAGCCGGTCGACGGCCGCGCCCTCGAGGGTCAGGCAGATCAGGCCGCTGGCCTGCCGGGCCATGAAGGCGATGGCAGCCGCGTCGGCGAACTCAGCGGCCATCACCAGATCGCCTTCGTTCTCGCGATCCTCGTCATCGACGAGGATGATCATCCCGCCGGTCTTCAGGCGTTCGAGGGCGTCAGATAGGCGCGACATAGCTGCTCCACATATTTGGCCAGCACATCGACCTCGACATTGATCGGGTCGCCGATTGCGGCGTGCTGAAGGTTGGTATGAGCCCAGGTGTGCGGGATCAGGGTGACGCCGACGGCGAACTGGCCCGCTGCGTCTGATGGTTCGACCTGGTTCAGGGTCAGGCTGACGCCATTGAGGGCGATCGACCCCTTTTCGACGCAATAGCCTCGCAGGGCCGCCGGGAGGGTCAGACGGACACGCCATGAGCCGCCGTCGTCGATCACCTCGGCCAGCCGCGCCTCGCCATCGACATGGCCCTGGACCAGATGTCCGGACAGGCGCGTCGCCAGGGTCACCGCGCGTTCGAGGTTCAGTCGTGCGCCTGCGGTGACGCTCGCCAGATTGGTGCGGGCTAAGGTCTCGGGGCTGACGAAAAAGTCGGCTTTACCCTGATCATCGTAGCGGACCACGGTCAGGCAGACGCCGTTGACGGCGACGCTCTCCCCCAGTTCGAGGTCGGCAAAGCCGGTGGCCAGGGTCAGTCGCCGGGCGCCGTCGCCTTCGGCGGCGACGGCTGCGACCTGGCCGATCTGTTCGATAATTCCGGAAAACATCACATCTCCTTGGGTTTCAGCCCGCCCGCCGGGTCAGGATCTCGACACTGTCGGGATCGCCTGGATCGGGGCTCTGGCGAAAGGTCACGCGCTCGTCCCAGACATCGGCGGTTAGGAAGGCGTCCAGCAGGGTCGGGCCACACTCGACGAGTGCTTCCAGAGCGCCGCCGGCGGCCAGGTCAGCCAGCAGTCCGGGAATGTCGTCATGCAGGCTGACCTGGAAACCCCGATCTCGAGCGCTCTCCAGATAGGCGTCCGGCGTTCGCCTTCGGCGGTCCAGTATGGCCAGGCGGCGCGGCGTCCGGCGCGGGTCGCCGCCTCGTCGTACGGTGAAAAGCGGGGCGTCGGCCAGGATCGTGCCCGAGCCGGTGATGATGGCGTCAGCCCGACGGCGCAGGCCGTGGGCTTGGGTGAGGGAGGCCTCGGAGGTGAAGGTCTTGCTGCCCGGCGGCGGGATCATGCCGCCGTCGGCGGTCAGGGCCTGTTTCAGGGTCAGCCAGGGGCGGCCCAGGCGGGACCGGGTCGCAAAGGGCGCGATCAAGCGAGCGGCCTGTTGCGAGAGATCGGTTGCCTTGGGATGGGGCAGGTCCGCGATAATGCCGACCGTGAGCCCGGCCAGAGCCAGGCTCGCCGCGCCGCCCCCCGCCACCGCCGGGTTGGGATCGCTGGCGCCGATCCAGACGGTGTGAGCCCCACTGCCAACAATCGCCTCGACACAGGGCGGCGTGCGGCCGTGATGGTTGCAGGGCTCCAGGGTGACGACCAGTGTATCGAGCCGATCGAGCTGGCCTTTCGCCCGACACGCCGAGAGGGCGGCAACCTCGGCATGCTCAGCGCCGGCGAACTGATGGGCGGCCACCGCGAGGATCGCGCCATCCGCGTCGAGCGCTGCGCAACCCACGGGCGGATTGGGCGCGGTCGCTCCCAAAAAGGCTTCAGCGGCGACCAGGGCCTGACGAAAGGCCTCGGCGATCTGGTCGGCCGGGAGGGGGCGGGGGGCTGTCATGGCCGTGACATAGGGTCAGGGCGCCATCGCGACCAAGCGCGCATCCCTTTTGGAAACTCTTACATTTTACAGATGGCAAGTAATGATCTGGGAATAGTCTGGGTCCATGAGCTTGACCATGACCTGTTACACCCCGCGTCGGCCATGAAAGGCCCCCCTAACAGCGTAGACCCGCATGGGGACTGGGCGCCGGGCCTGCAAAAGGCGCGGCTCTATGATCTCATCCTGATGGACATCATCCTGGGCGATCTGGCGCCCATGCAGGTGTTGGAAGAGAAGTCGCTCGCCGCTCGCTATGCCGGGGGCGTCGCCGGCATTCGCGACGCGCTGGGACGCCTGGCCATAGAGGGGCTCGTGGTTCGCCGGCCGCGCGTGGGCACCATTGTTGCGCCCCTGGATATCGCAGAGATCGAACACGCCTTCGAGGTGCGCCGGCTGCTGGAGGGGCGCACGGCGGCCCTGGCGGCGCGCAATCATCGCCGCGAGGACCTGCCGGCGATCATTGGCGCCTTCGATCAGGCCGAGGCGGCGATCGCGGCGGGCGACTTCCGCGCCATGCTGGCCATGGACCACGCCTTTCACCGCGCCGTGGCCTTCGCCACCCACAACCCGACCCTCGCCCGCTTCGTGATCGCCCTGCAGAATGTCGCGACCCGGTTCTGGATCTGGCAGATGGAGAAGCAGTCGCCCGAGGACCAGTTGAGGGACGTTGTGCTCCACCGGACCCTGGCCCAGGCCATTGCCGACCGCGATCCTGCGGCCGCCGAGGCCACCTGCGTCCTGTTGATCGGCGAGCCGCCCAGTGCCGCGAGGGGCTAGGTCGGATCTACGGACATGACGAGGTCTTGAGGTAGTTTGCTCTTAGGCGGAAATTCGCCATCGGCCCTACTGGCAGAATGTCTGGAGTCTGGAGTAACCCCAAGTTCCTCTTCTGGCGCGCAGGCGCCGGCGGCCCGGCCGTGGCGAACGTCAAGGGAGGGGGATAGCGCGCATTTGACGAGAGCGAGACTCCACCGGCCGCCTTAGAGATAGGCTATCGCGCTCTGGCCCGGCGCCCGTGCTACGTAGCTCTTGCCAGCGGCAGCCATTTCTGTAGCGTCGGCGCGTCACAGGATCCTTGACCATGCGCTATCCGCATCAGGTTCTCGTGCGCCGATCAGTTCAGTTTCATCTGAAAGATTGGTTCAACGAGTGATTGCTCCCCGACCGTAAAGCGGTCGGGTCGCTGGCGCATGAGGCGCCGCCAAGATCCAGTCAAAGACTGATCCGTCGTCCGCGCGCGCCCTAGCGCTCGCGGCGCCGCGCCCGACTCCTGACCCGTCATCACGAACATCAATCCGCGCGCGACCTCTCGTGGAGACGCGTCGCGCGTGGCAGGGGGTATGCACCTATGAAACCGCATCATAACGACCTGGGCCGTGTGCTCGGGGCGCTGCTAGCGCTTGGCCTGGCCACGCCTGTCCTGGCGCAGCAAGCGCCGACCGCCGCCAAGCCGGTTACCGAAGACACCCAGACTATCGAAGCCGTGACGGTCACCGGGACCCGGATCCAGGGTCTCGATCTGAAGGGCGCCGTTCAGGCCTATCAGATCGATCGGGCGACAATCGACGAGTCGGGCGCGACTTCGGTGATCGATCTCTTCTCACAACTTCCTGCCGCCGCCGGCGGTGGCGGCACCTTCTCGACCGCCAGCGCGGGGGCGTTGTCCAGCGACACCCCGGTCGGGGCGTCGGGCGTGTCGTTGCGCGGCTTGGGAACCAGCGCGACCTTGACCCTGATCAATGGCCGCCGCGCCTCGGTGAGCGCCTTCGCGCGAGGCCAGGAGTCGTTTATCGACGCCAGCGCCATTCCGCTGGCGGCGCTGGAGCGGGTTGAGGTCCTGCCCAACGGCGCCTCCGCCCTCTATGGCGCGGACGCCGTAGCGGGCGTGGTCAACTACGTATTGCGCAAGGATTTCGAGGGCGCGGAGTTCACCGCTTCCTACGGAGACTCCACCGCCGCCAGCGACGAGGGCCGCTTCAACGCCAATCTCGTCGTGGGCAAGGCCTTCGGCGACCATCACGTCACGGCCGTGGTCGACTACTTCAAGCGCAACGCCTTCTATCTGCGCGATCGCGAGGCCTCGCGCGACTCGTTCCGGCCCAGCCAGCAGGGCTTCTATCCCAGCTTCAATGACCTCTATTTCATGACCAACGACCAGACCGAGGGTCCCGGAAACGGCGGCTGCGCGGCGGCCGATTTCAAGGTCGGCAATCTGGGCGAATACTGCCAAGTCGACACCAACCGCTACGTTTCCTCGCAAGACCAGCAGGAGAGCGTGGGCGGTCTGATCACTCACGACTTTGCGATCAGCGACAACGTCTCCTGGTACAATGAACTTCTGTTCCAGCACACTGAGGCACGCGGAACGAGCTCGCCGGCGAACTTCTCCCGCGCCCCGATCGACCCGACGAACCCCAACTGGCCGGCCACCCTGCAGGCCGACCTCGTGGCCGAGGGCAAGGTCCGGCGATTCAGCTCCTATAATGGCTTTCCGATCTTCGCCTGGGGCAAGCTGATCGCGCCTCGGGCCGTCGAGGTGGAGTCCGACTCCTTCCGCTATGTCACGGGCTTGAAGGGCAAGTTCGCCAACGGCTGGACCTATGACGCCGGTCTGCTGTTCGGCGGCAACGACCGCACGCAGACCGGCCTGTCGGGTCTGGTGCGCTCCAAGGCGTTCTACGACGCCAATCTCGGCAACCTGTGCAGCGACGGCTCTACGGTTCGCCGCTGGAACGTCAATCTCGCCCGCCCCAGCGCCAGCCATGTGGGCAATACCTGCGAGGCCGCCGGCAAGTCCACGCTTTGGTACAACCCCTTCGGCGGTCAGACCAAGCAGGCCGCTGGTCTGGACAAGCTGCTGGAGACCACGGCCGAGCGCGAAGGTCGCTCGCGCACCTACTCGCTGGACGCCTCGACCTCGGGCGACCTTTTCACCCTGAAGGGCCGCACAGTGAAGGCCGCCTTCGGGGCGGAGTACCGTCGGGAGACCCTGCGCGACACGCCGTCGGGCGAGGCTGTCGCAACGGCGTCCAATCCCGAGCCGATCCTGGGCTTTTCCTCGACCAGCGCCCGGGCCGAGCGGGACCAGTGGGCGGTTTACGGCGAACTCTATGTGCCGTTGGCCGACCAGTTCGACGTGCAGCTGGCGGGTCGTTATGACCATTACGACGCGTTTGGCGGCGACTTCAATCCGAAGGTCTCCGCCCGGTTCAAGGCCTCCGACCTGCTGACCTTCCGGGCCAACTGGTCGACCTCGTTCCGCGCGCCGTCCCTGGCCCAGAGCGGGGCTGGCGTGCTCCTGTCCAGCTATCGCGTCGACTGCAAGGCCACGCCCGCGGCCTGTAACGGTAACGCTGCAGCCAGCGGCCAGTCCCTGCTATCGGAAGACGTCGGCAACACCGACCTGAAGGCCGAGAACGCAGATACTTGGGGCGGCGGCCTGCTGTTCCAGCCCAATGCCGATATCGAGATCAAGCTCGACTACTGGAACATTGAGCACAAGAACCTGGTCGGCATCGCCGAAGACGACTTCATCCGCCGCGCCCTGGGCGGAGCCTTCCCAGTCACGGGGGCGGGTTTGTTGCTGACCGGCACGCCTGGCCTGGAGGTCACCAACGGCTTCGTCACCGACGCCCATTTCCAGATCAGCAATCTGGGCTACCAGAAGACCAGCGGCGTCGACTTTTCCTACACCCAGTACCTGCCTGAAAGCGCGGCGGGCAAGTTTACCCTGACCTTCGACGCCACGTATCTGATCGACTTTGATCGCAAGGCGTCCAGCGACGCCGTGGTCGAGAAACTGGCCGGCGACTACCTCTATCCGCGCGTCCTGGCCAATGCCCGGCTGCGCTGGAAGTTGAATGACTGGCGGGCCTCTCTGGGCGCGCGCTATGTCAGTGAGTACAAGGACGATCCCGAGGTCCGCACCCTGGCCGCGGTGGGCCTGCCTGCCAACGCCAAGGTCAAGGTCGACAGCTCCCTGACCTTCGACACCAGCCTGAGCTATGATTTTGGTCCGCACAGTTTCGTGCAGCTCAACATCAGGAACCTACTGGACGAGACCCCGCCACGGGTCCTGGGATCCAGCGCCAATGTCGATCTCTACAATCATGATCTGGTGGGGCGTTTCGCGACGATCCGCCTGACCCATCACTTCTGACCCTGGCGTCGCCGCCGCTTCCGGCCCTTGAGCCTGAAGCGGCGGCCTTTTCTCAAGGCCGTTTCATGGATCCGTCCACTTCAGAGCCCGGGATCAAGAGCAAGATCCCCGACACCTTCCTGATCCTGCTCGTCCTGGCGCTGGCGGCCTACGCCAGCACCTGGCTGTTCGCGCCCGGCCGGTTCGGGCTGACGCCTACGGGGCGCATCGACCCGGCCGCCTACAGCGCCACCGCCCATCCCAAGGGCGCGCCGATCTTCGGCGCCGAGCACGATGTCGGCCTGCTGAACTTCCCGTTCGAGGGCCTGGTCACCGGCGATCGCGGCTCGGCCACGGTGGGACTGATGGCGTTCATCCTGGTGATCGGCGGGGTGTTCGGCGTCATCATGCGAACCGGCGCCGTCGATCGGGCCCTGACCGCTCTGATTGGCGACCCGGCCGATCCCAAATCGAAGCCGAACGAGCTTCTGATCCTCGGCCTGTTCGTGGCCTTTTCCCTGGCCGGCGCCGTGTTTGGCATGAGCGAAGAGGCCATCGCCATCAGCCTGATCGTCACGCCGGTGCTGGTGCGCAGCGGCTATGACTCCATCACCGGGATGCTGACCTGCTACGTCGCTACCCAGATCGGCTTTTCGGCCTCGTGGATGAACCCCTTCGGCCTGGTCATCGCCCAGAGCATTTCGGGCCTGCCGGTTCTGTCGGGGATGGGGCTGAGGATCGTCATGTGGCTGGTCTTCACCGGCGCTGGCTTGGCTTATCTTTGGTGGTATGCGCGCCGCGTGCGTCTGACCCCGACCCTGTCGAAAGCCTATGCGTCGGACGCGCGGTGGCGCGATACGGCCAGTATCGGCGCCGTGGGGCGGTTTGGCGCCGGCGACGCCATTATCCTGGTTTTTCTATTGCTGACCGTGGCCTGGGTGGCTTGGGGCGTGATCGCCGAGGGCTACTATCTGGCCGAGATTGCCGCCCAGTTCTTCGCGCTGGGCCTCGCGGCGGGTCTGGTCGGCCGCCTGTTCAAGCTGGGCGGCGCCGATGCCAACGATCTGGTGCGGGCCTTCAGCGACGGCGCGGCCCAGTTGGCGCCAGCCGCGCTGGTGGTCGGCGTCGCCAAGGGGATCATCCTAATGCTCGGCGGCGACAAGCCCGATCAGTTGAGCCTGCTCAACGCGCTGCTGCATGGCATGAGCGGCCTGACCGCCCAGCTGCCCAACTGGGCGACGGCATGGGGCATGCTTGGATTTCAGAGCGCGATCAATCTGCTGATCGTCTCGGGCTCGGGCCAGGCGGCCCTGACCATGCCCCTGATGGCGCCGTTGTCGGATCTGTCGGGTGTCACCCGCCAGACCGCCGTGCTGGCCTTCCAGCTGGGCGACGGCCTGACCAATATCATCGCCCCGACCTCGGCGTCCCTGATGGGATGCCTGGCGGCCGGACGCCTGGGCTTTTCGACCTGGCTGGCCTTTATCTGGAAGCCGTTGGCGGGACTGCTCGTTCTGGCGGCGGCTTTCGTGCTGGTCGCCCAGCTGATCGGATACCATTGATGCGCAGCATGCTCGGTCTGTTCCTGGCGGCAGTGATCGCCAGCCCCGCCATTGCTCGGGATGGGACTCTGGTCATCGTCGGAGGCGCTTTGGCGCCCGACAACGACGCCGTCCACATCGCCTTCATCGAGGCCGCCACGGCCAATGCGCGAACAGGCGTCCCGCCGCGGTTCCTGATCATTCCAGCCGCCTCCGGCGCGCCGAGCGACTCTGCTCAGACTTTCGCCGAGCAACTGCAACGTCGCGGCATAGCGGCCGATCAGATCGCGGTGGCCAAGGTGGCGGTGCGCGACGATCCTGGCACGGCAGATATCGACGAGTCGCGCTGGTCCTCCGGCGGCTCAGCGCCGGAGGAGGTCGCCAAGGCCGAGCGGGCTGATGGCGTCTGGTTCGTGGGCGGCGATCAGTCGCGCGTCGTTGCGACCCTGAAGACAGTAGATGGCGAGGACACGCCGCTGTTGAAGGCTCTGCGCTCCCGTCTCTCCCAAGGGGCGGCGTTGGGCGGAACCAGCGCAGGCGCGGCAATCATGAGCGACGCCATGATCCTGCAAGGCGACAGCTTGCCTGCTCTGCTTCAACCGCTGGACGGCCCCGACACGGCGGATGGCGAGGCGCTGGCCATGGGGCGAGGGCTAGGCTTCTTCACTGGCGGCCTGGTGGATCAGCACTTTGATCGCCGCGCGCGCCTGGGTCGTCTGGCGCGCGCCGTTGCGACCTTGCCGACCAGCCAGCGCATCGGCTTTGGGATCGATGAGAACACCGCTCTGGTAATCGATCTTGCCCGCCATAGCGCTCAGGTGATCGGCGCGGGCGGCATCACGGTCCTCGACGAAAGAGCCGCTCTGGTCGACGTCAAGGATAGCGGTTTGCACCTTCGGGAGGTGCGTCTGCATCTCATCGGCGGCGGCGACCTGATCGATTTGGTCACCCTGACGGTCACCCCGGCGGGCTACAAGCGCCCCGTCAAACCCTCGAGTTCCGCGACGGCGCGACTTCGCGTAGCGGAAGGGCTTGCCGCGCCCGCTGGTCGCCTGGACGCCTGGCTGACCGACGAGCTGGTCGGTGTCGCCGCCTCTTCTCGCATCGAGCGTCCATCGTTCCTTGCCAGTGGCGAAGGGGTGTTGTTCGGCTTTGCTCGAACTTCGACCAGCGCAGCGTATCAGGGCCGCGACGCCGAAGGGCGCGATCGCGATACTGTCGTAGACGTGGTCTTCGACGTCTCTCCCGTCCATGTCGTAGTCAAACCGTAGGTTATTGATGAGTTCCTCTCCCCACGTCATCGCCCTGCACGGTGGCGCCGGTGTAATTCCGGGACGAGACTATCGCGAGGCGACTGAGCACCTGCGCGATCTGGCGGCGCGGATGTCCGCAAAACTGGCCGACGGCTTGGCGGCTGTCGACGCCGTGGAGATCGCGGTCGTCGAGATGGAGGCCAGCGGCCTTTATGTGGCCGGACGTGGTTCGGCGCCCAACGCCAAGGGCCTGGTCGAGATGGACGCCTCGATCATGGACGGCGCGCGCCACAAAGCGGGGGCGGTTTGCGCGATCCGCGACGCCGCCAGCCCGATCGCCGTGGCTCGTCGAGTGATGGAGGCCACGCCCCATGTATTGCTGGCGGGGCAGGGCGCCTCTGACTTCGCGCGCGAGCAACGTCTGGAGCAAATTCTCGATCCTGAAAGCTTTTTCCGGATGCCCGTCGGGATCACCGCCGCCGATATCGAGGCCGAAACTCAGGCGTTGGCGCACGGGACAGTCGGGGCGGTCGCTCTGGATCTGAAGGGCGGACTCGCGGCGGCGACCTCGACCGGGGGTGTGTTTGGCAAAAGGCCTGGCCGGGTGGGCGACACGCCCCTCCCGGGGGCGGGGGTCTGGGCGGATGACGAGGTTGCCGTGTCCTGCACCGGTGTCGGCGAGTTCTTCATTCTGACGGCGGCGGCGTTCGATGTGGCTGCGCGGCGGCGCTATATCGGCGCCTCTCTGCAGGAAGCCTGCCAGGGCATGATCGACAGCGTCGGCAACCTTGGCGGCGATGGCGGCGTCATTGCGGTCAATCGCGCTGGCGAGGTCGCGTTTGTATTCAACTCTCCGGGCATGAAGCGAGCTGCCGCTGGCTCGGCGTTTGAAAGCTGGGGGAGGGTATAAAGCTAGGGGAGAGTATAAGGTGATCGCCGGACCGAGCGAGCTGGCGAGCTACACCTCTGGAGGCAAGAGCATGGGTCTTCTTGCCCGGAGGCATTTTGGAGGCAAGGTCAAGCTTAGGCTCGCTTTAGGTTGGAACTCGATATCATTGCCAGCGGCTTAGGTCCGGAACCTGGAGCTTCTCCAATGTCCGCAACTGGCGCCTGAACGCCGAAACTGGGTGTAGAATGCAGGGGAGGGACATTGGCACGCTGGAGGCGTGACATGGCTCAGCTCGACCTTTTTCTTACCCCCAAGCAACCCTGGAACCATCGCCAACTGATCGGCCCCAAGCCGCCTTTCAAGCCCAAGCACGTTTGGGGGATCAGGCAGCAGTTGAAAACCACGGGACGTGTTCGGGACCTCGCGCTGTTCAACTGTGCGATCGATGCGAAGCTTCGCGGATGCGACCTGGTCAAGCTGCGGATTTGCGACGTCGCCCCAGGCGGCTCGTTGCGCGCACGCGCCACGGTCATCCAGCAGAAGACGGGCCAGCCGGTGCCGTTCGAGATCACGGAGCCGACCAGAGAGTCCTTGGCGATCTGGCTCCATCGCCGCGGTCGCAGAACTGACGACTGGCTCTTCCCAAGCCGGTCTCGGCCTGGCGAGCACATCACGACCCGGCAATATGCTCGGCTCGTAAATCACTGGGTGGCGATGATCGACCTGGAGCCCTGCGCCTACGGTACGCACAGCCTGCGCAGAACCAAGGTGGCGCTGATCTACAAGAAGACGGGCAATCTCCGAGCCTGCCAACTTCTGCTTGGCCATCGAAAACTGGAAAGCACCGTGCGCTATCTAGGGATCGAGGTGGACGATGCCCTGGAGATGTCAGAGCAGATCGACCTTTGAGGTCATTTCACGGGTTGTATGGTCGTCGGTGGGGCGGACTGTTGTTCTCACCGTTCCTGCGCCCTCTGTAAGGAAATATTCCTTCAGCAAGTCCGGCCGATCAGTGCAAACGACGACCAGCGCCTCAGCTCGTGCGCTTTACGGGCACCTGCTTTGCAACGCTCTGTCGATCCAGTTCCGTTGGGGAGCCTTAAATTGGACGGACGGACGGCGCGGCAGGGCTGGAGCCAGCACGCCCAGCCTCGCTCCGATTACAGCAGTGCGGCAGAGCGTGAGGCATTGATCTGTGCTCTGCTTGCGACGACTATGCCGCCACTCCGACTCCGTCGAGGAAACTTTGCTTCAGCATCTGAACAACCAGTTTGCGAAAGGCGTGACGGCTCTAGCCGTGATGTTGATCGCCATGCTTGTGGTTCAGGCACCCGTGGCGATGGTGGATCGGGCGCTGCACGCCAGTGGCCAGACCCACGCGGCCAACGCCTTCGCCGGCCCACTAGCCGTCGATCTGGCCGATCACGATCATGACGTTGATCATCATGTCGCTCAAGAACAACGCGATGACGACGCAGTGAAAGCGGCCGTGCTCGCTCCCGACGATGAACCTGATCCCTCGTCGAAGCCCGCGCACCATCATCACGACGGCCACTCGCTTTTGGGCTTGGCAGCCACCCTGGCGGTGACAACTCCTTGGGTCGCCATCGTGGCGCCTTGGCCTGGGCGTTCGACATCGCTCGTCAGCGCCGAGCAATCCCCCCAGAAACGCCCGCCCAAGGCCCGCCTCGAACACGTCGCCTAACCGGCGCGGCCCTCGGCCGCGCCCGCCTCCGTTCGAGAGAAATCCATGTTCCGTTCTATCCCCGGTCGCCTCGCGCGATCCTGGCTGCTCGCGTCGGCGCTCGCTGTCGCGCTGCCCTTAGCGGCGCAAGCCCAATCTCTGGTGCTAGATCAGGCGCTTACCCGAGCGGCCCAGGCCGACCCGACCCGGGCCGCCGTCGAGGCGCGCTTGAAAGCCGCCAACGCGGGCGCGCGGCAAGCGGGCGTTCGCGCCAATCCTGTCGTCGGCGTCGATCTTGAGGACCTGACGGGGACTGGCCCCTATTCCCTGGTCGATCGCGCCCAGGCCACCGTCTACTACCAGCAGAGCCTGGAACGCGGCGGCAAGCGCGAGGCCCGCACAGCGCTGGCGCGCATTGAGATCGATCTCGTGCGACTGCGGCATGAGACCACGGTTCTGGACCTCTTCAAGGAAGTCGAACTGGCCTGGGTCGACGCCGTGGCGGCTGAAGCCCAGGTTCGCTTGGCCAGAACCCGCCTGGACATCAGCGAGCGCGCGCGCGCCGAAGTCGATCGCCGCGTGAAGATGGCCCGTGATCCGCTGTTCGCGGGAGCCCGCGCCGACGCCCAGGTCGCCGAAGCCAGGATCGTCCTGTCGCAAGCCCAGATGATGGCCGACACCGCCCGGCGGACCCTGGCCAGCTACTGGAATGGCGGCGTCGACTTCGAGATCGATCCGTCTGCGCTGGAAGATACGGCCGCCGCCAAAGACATGGCTGGTGATGCTTCGCCGGTGGACCTGGCGCTGCTCGACGCCGAACGGCAGACAGCAACAGCGCGGGTGCGCGTGGAGGAAACCAAGGCCGTTCAGGACCCGACCTGGCGCGCCGGCCTTCGCTATCTGAACGAGGGCCGCGACATGGCGGTCGTGGTCGGCGGCTCGGTCCCGCTCGCCCGCTACGACGCCAATCGCGGCGCCATCGAGCGCGCCCAGGCCGAACGCGCGGCCGCCGACGCCGATCTGCTCAGCGGCAAGGTCCTGCGCGAGCGGCAGATCGCCAGGCTTCAGGCCGACCTCGCCGCACGGGCCAGCGAAGCCCGTCGCATCGAGGCCGAAGTGCTGCCCGCCGCCGAGCGCACCGTCGCTCTAGTCCGCGAAGGTTTCAACCGGGGCGGCTTCAGCTATCTCGACGTCATCGAGGCCCAGAAGGTGCTGATCGACGCCCAGAGCCGGCGCCTCGACGCCTTGAAGGCCTTCCACACACACCGCGCCCAGCTGGCTCGCCTGACCGGCCGCCACGCCGCCCTCATTCCCGCTTCGGAGACTGTCCGATGAACCGCGATTACACCCGGCGCGCCTCGGTGCGCCTTGCCCTGCTGATGGCTTCGAGCCTGGTGCTTACGGCCTGCGGGGATGCCGCCAAGCCGGCCGCCGAGACCGAAGGCCACGCCGCCAAGGCCGGCGAGTACGAGCGCGGCCCTCATCGCGGCCGCATGTTGCGCAACGGCGACCTGGCCATCGAGATGACCATCTTCGAGGACGGCGTCGACCCGGAGTTCCACGTCTATGCCTATCGCAAGGACAAGCCGATCGATCCGCGCGAAGTGCAGCTGTCGGTCGAACTGACCCGCCTGGGCGGTAAGGTCGACCAGTTCAGCTTCACGCCGCAGGAGGACTATCTACGCGGCGCGGGTGTGGTGACAGAGCCGCACTCCTTCGACGTCAAGGTGCGCGCCAGCCACGGTGGTCAAAGCCATCAATGGACCTACCCGTCCTACGAAGGCCGCACGACGATCGGCGCCCAAGCCGCCAAGGCAGGCGGCGTCAAGACCGAGATTGCTGGCGGCGCCGATGTCGCCGAGTTGGTGGACATGGCTGGTCGTGTGGAGATCACGCCCGAGGGCAAGGGCGAGGTTCGCGCCTGGTATCCGGGCCGGGTGATGGCCCTGCGCGGCGAGTTGGGAACCCAGGTCCGCAAAGGCCAGTTGCTGGCGCGCGTCGAGTCCAGTGAGAGCCTTCAGACCTATTCGATCTTCGCGCCGATCAGCGGGGTCATCGTCGAGAAGAACATCAATGTGGGTGACGTCGCCGGCGAGCGGGCGATCTTCGTGATCGCCGATCCAACCAAGCTGCACGCCGAGTTCTTCGTCTATCCGCGCGACGCCGAGAAGGTGCGCGTCGGCCAACCGGTGCAAGTGCGCAGCCTGTCGGGCGACACCAAGTTGATGGCGCGGGTCGAAGCCGTCCTGCCGACGGCCGACCTCGCCAGCCAGACCCTGATGGCTCATGTGCATCTTCCAGAAGGATCAGCCGCCTTCCGGCCCGGCATGGGCGTCGAAGGATCCTTCCAGGTCGCATCGACCCGCGTGCCGCTCGCGGTTCGCACCAAGGCTCTGCAACGGTTCCGAGACTTCACCGTCGTCTTCGCCAAGGTGGGCGACACCTACGAGGTGCGGATGCTGGAGCTGGGCCGCCAGACCCCCGAATGGACCGAGGTCCTGGGCGGGCTTGAACCCGGAACCGAATATGTCGCCGACGGCGCCTTCCTGATCCGCGCGGACATCGAAAAGTCCGGCGCGAGCCACGACCACTAGGAGCGCGCAACCATGCTTGACCGCATCATCGCGCTGTCGATCCGCTTTCGGTGGATCGTCCTTGCGCTCGTTCTTGCATCGGCGATCATTGGTGTCTGGAGCTTCCAGCGCCTGCCGATCGACGCCACCCCCGACATCACCAACGTCCAGGTGCAGATCAACACCGAGGCTCCCGGTTTCTCGCCGTTGGAGGCCGAGCAACGCATCACCTTCCCCATCGAGACGGCCATCGCCGGTCTGCCGGGGCTGGACTATACCCGCTCGGTCTCACGCTATGGCCTCAGCCAGGTCACGGTCGTCTTCAAGGACGGAACCGACATCTATTTCGCGAGACAGCTGGTCAATGAGCGGCTGCAAGCCGCCCGCGCCCAGCTCCCCCCCAGCCTGACGCCGGAGCTGGGGCCGATCTCCACGGGCCTGGGCGAAATCTTCATGTATACGGTCGAGGCCAAGCCGGGCGCGCGCCGTCCCGACGGCAAGGCCTACACGCCCGAAGACCTGCGCACCTTGCAGGACTGGGTGATCCGGCCACAACTGCGCAACACGCCCGGCGTCACCGAAGTCAACACCATCGGCGGCTTCGAGCGACAGTATCACGTCACGCCTCAGCCCGAGCGATTGTCGGCCTACGGCCTGACCATGGCCGATGTCACCGAGGCCCTGTCCAAGAACAACAGCAATGTCGGGGCCGGCTATATCGAGCGCTACGGCGAGCAATATCTCGTTCGGGTTCCCGGTCAGGCCAGCGGCGTCGAGGACCTGCGCGGCACGATCATCGTCAATCGAAATGGCGCCCCGATCCGCATCGGCGATGTGGCCGACGTCGGCCTGGGCGAGGAGTTGCGCACGGGGGCGGCCACCGAGAATGGCAAGGAGGTGGTGCTGGGCACCGTCTTCATGCTTGTGGGCGAGAACAGCCGCACCGTCGCCCGCGCGGCGGCTGAGCGTCTGGAACAGGCCGCCAAGGCTCTGCCAGCCGGCGTCGTCGCCGAGGCGGTCTATGACCGCACCGAACTGGTCGATCGCGCCATCCGAACGGTCGAGAAGAACCTGCTCGAAGGCGCGCTGCTGGTCATCGTCGTGCTCTTCCTGCTGCTGGGCAATATCCGCGCGGCGCTGATCACGGCGGCGATCATTCCCTTCTCCATGCTGCTGACCATCACCGGCATGGTGCAGAGCCGGGTGTCGGGCAACCTGATGAGCCTGGGCGCGCTGGACTTTGGCCTGATCGTCGATGGCGCGGTGATCATCGTCGAGAACTGTCTTCGCCGGTTCGGCGAGGCCCAGCATCGGCTGGGCCGTCTGCTCAGCAAGGAGGAGCGCTTCGCCCTGACCGCCACGGCGGCCGGCGAGGTGATCAAGCCGTCGCTGTTTGGCGTGCTGATCATCACCCTTGTTTATGTGCCGATCTTCGCCCTGACCGGGGTGGAGGGAAAGATGTTCCACCCGATGGCGATCACCGTCGTCATCGCCCTGACCGCCGCCCTGGTGCTGTCCCTGACCTTCGTACCCGCCGCCGTGGCGCTCTTCGTCACTGGCAAGGTCGAGGAGATGGAAAGCCGCATCATGCGCGGCGCCCGGCGGCTCTACGAGCCGGCCCTGGCCACGGCCTTGCGTCTGCGCGTGGCGTTCGTGGCCGGCGCCGTGGTGCTGGTCCTGATCGCCGGTTTCGCCGCCAGCCGGATGGGGTCGGAGTTCGTGCCCAATCTCGACGAGGGCGACATCGCCATGCACGCCCTGCGCATTCCAGGCACCAGCCTGTCACAGGCCATTCTCATGCAGACGGCCCTGGAGGCGCGGATCAAGCAGATGCCGGAGGTCGAGCGCGTGGTGGCCAAGATCGGCACCGCCGAGGTGGCCACCGATCCGATGCCGCCCAGCGTCGCCGACACCTTCATCATGCTCAAGGATCGCAAGGACTGGCCCGATCCTCGCAAACCCCGCGCCCAACTCGTGGCCGAACTCCAGGCCGCTGTCGCCACCATTCCCGGCAACAACTACGAGTTCACCCAGCCGATCCAGATGCGGTTCAACGAACTGCTTTCGGGCGTCCGCGCCGACGTGGCGGTCAAGGTGTTCGGCGATGATCTCGACCAGCTGCTCGAAATCGGCGAGAGCGTCGGCGCCGTGGTCGAGGGTATCGAGGGCGCTCAGGACGTCGGCGTCGAACAGGTCACAGGCCTGCCGGTCTTGCAGATCACCCCCGACCGCACCGCCCTGGCGCGCCTGGGGCTGAACGTGCAGGATTTGCAAGAGGTCGTCGCTACCTCGATCGGCGGCGCGATCGTGGGTCAGGTGTTCGAGGGCGACAGGCGGTTCGACGTGGTCGTCCGTCTTCCAGAGGCGATCCGCAGCAATGTCGATGGCGTAGGCCGGCTTCGTGTCCCGTTGCCGGCGGCGCCGGACGGATCGCGTGGTTTCGTACCGCTCCAGGACGTGGCCAAGGTCGAGACCGTCATCGGCCCCAACCAGATCAGCCGCGAGGATGGCAAACGCCGGGTCGTGATCACCGCCAATGTACGGAGCCGAGACCTTGGCTCGTTCATCACCGAGGTCCAGCAGAAGGTGGGCGCCGAGGTGGAAATCCCGACCGGCTATTGGGTCAGCTATGGCGGCACGTTCGAGCAGCTCATCTCTGCGGCAAAGCGGCTCCAGCTTGTCGTTCCGGCCGCGCTTCTGCTGATCTTCGGCCTGCTGTTCGCCCTGTTCCGCTCGATGAAGGACGCCGCCATCGTCTTCTCCGGCGTGCCCCTTGCCCTGACCGGCGGCGTCGCGGCCCTGTTGCTGCGGGACCTGCCGCTGTCGATCTCGGCCGGCATCGGCTTCATTGCCCTGTCGGGCGTGGCGGTGCTCAACGGCGTGGTCATGGTCAGCTTCATCCGCAGCCTGCTCGCCGAGGGCCGGTCGATGGACGAGGCGATCTCCGAGGGCGCCCTGAGCCGGCTGCGGCCGGTGCTGATGACGGCGCTGGTGGCCAGCTTGGGTTTCGTGCCGATGGCTTTCAACGTCGGGGCCGGGGCCGAGGTGCAGCGTCCCCTGGCCACAGTGGTGATCGGCGGGATTGTTTCGTCGACCCTGCTGACCCTGCTGATCCTGCCGGCGCTCTATCGGCTTGCGAGCAAATCCGAACCGGGGACGGGACGGCCGTGATTGTCTCCTGACGCGCCGACTTATGGGGCGTCCAAGGTCCGGAATCTGGAGCTACTCCAAGGGCAGCTTATGGCGCACAGCGGCCAGCTAAATCTCCCAGCCTACCGGCGCCCCGTCGCGGGAGCTGACCCTCAGCCAGAGCAGGCTCGCCTCCATGGGTTTCAGGGCGCGGCCTGACCGCCGGGGCGGCCTGTCCTTTGACTGAGAGGAGGGGGCTGGGGGAATGGGGATAGCGCGCAGTTTATCCCCGTTCTCTTCAAAGCAAACTCTAGCCAGATCAATAGCTTGTAAAAATCTTCATCGCGCCAATCAGACGCGTCGAAACCGCCCGTATTCTTGGTGCTGTCCCCGTCGCAGGGCTACCGGATTCACACATTTGGTTATGAGCCGAGGAGTTGGAGGGTTCGTTTGGCGGCTTGGATCTCAAGCCAGCCTTCGAGAATGACGATGGGTCCTGGTTTTCCGTAGTAGCCAGTCCATCCG
>Ga0209066_10003147_pt1 | contig 19198 bp, 15 predicted proteins | sample All_14_2_FD_187198 | JGI IMG/M metagenome (GOLD analysis project Ga0209066, IMG submission 187198) | Freshwater microbial communities in response to fracking from Pennsylvania, USA - Allegheny Zone_MetaG_DW_15 (SPAdes) (version 2) ... | reverse complement strand
AAATAGGAATGCTTGAAAATCTCAATATTCTGGATTTAAGCAAAAATAGACTAAAAAGTTTGCCGGAAAACATTGGAGAGCTTAAGAATCTTAGCGCTTTAAATTTAAATGGAAATCCCTTGATTAGCCTACCTAAAAGTATCAGCAAAATCGAAAACCTTAAATCTCTTAGTTTCATAATGAGTGATTTGAGTACCCCTCCAGAAAATATTGCGGAATTTAAAAACATTACCTCGTTAAATTTAAGCTTTAATAAAATTTATGCCCTACCCGAAAGTGTTTTTGAACTTGATAATCTTAATATGTTGTATTTATCAATGAATCAATTAAGCGCCATTCCAGAAAGCATCGGCAAACTTAAAAATCTTACTATATTAAGTTTAGCCTTCAATCACTTGAACAGTTTACCTAAACAGATAGGAGAATTAAAAAAACTTTCTATATTGGATTTGAAGGGGAACCCTATCCCTGAGTCAGAAAAAGAAAAAATCCGCCAATTTCTCCCTCAGTGTATAATTGAATTTTAAAAAGCAATAGTAGTAATACTTTCAATTGTTGAATATATTTTATGCTTAAGTAAATTATCAAATGCACGCGGGCTAGGGTAAAGACGTTTGGCGCTGTGAATCAGATTACAAAACCTACAAATGATGGCTAGCGACCATATCCCGAATTCGCCAACTTGCTTTCCCCTTCCCCACATTCCCCTATCTTTGCCCCATGTCCTACATCTCACAACTCAACCACCAACTCCGCCCGCAGCCTAGCACGGCCTACCGGGTGCTGGATTTGTTTACGGGCTGTGGCGGGCTGTCGCTGGGCTTCGAGGCAGCGGGATTTCGAGGTGGATGGCCATCGTGCCAAGTACTTCCCAACAACAACAGCCAAGACTACCTTCCCAAAGTTCACACGCCTTTAATTAATACCTAAAGGACTTCCCACAGCATGTGCCCGCTGCAAAAAAAAATGAAAAAAAATCCCTTCCGCTTCCTCATATCCCAAAAAACTGGCATACACTTTGCGAAACAATACACCATCGGGCCAGTTTTAGAAATGCCCATTTTCCTACAACTTTCCATTTGAGATTTTCGAGGTTTTCCTGCGCTGCTTGGATTGCAGTGGTTGAGGCGAGTGTTGGTGTGATTATCAATCCATCCTGGTGCATGTTTTCGATGATTTTTTAACCTTTTTAATCGAATAACATGAATAAAAAAAAGCCTTCCTACAAGGGCACCCAACAGAATCTTTATTCCCTTGCCCGCAAGGCGTGGGCTTACTGCCTGCTCTACATTCTTGATTTTGCGCTGAAGGACAAGAAATACACCGCCGAATTGGTCACGGCGCAATTAAAACTGGTGGATGCTGCGGAGGCGTTGCCCGATTATGAAAACCGCAAAGCGGAGCCTGCCAAGCCTTATGAAGATATGCAGGAGGCACGGGTGACCTTATTGGATGAATGGCAGTTCCTGAAGGGATTTGTGCTGGATGGGTTCCCAAAATCGCTGCAGAAGGTAAAACTGGAGGCAGCAGGTAACGGCCATTACTTGAAGGCGCTGGGTGGCAGTTTGGACAGCACGGTGGCCTTGTTTAATGCCGCCAATACGTTTGACTTCCAATTTTGCGGACCTCAGCGACAAAGGCGGTATGCCTGTTGATTTTCCGTCCTCCTTCAAGGTATTGGGCGATGATTTCAAGGCGAAGCGCAATATATACGATGGCAAGACCGACTTGGTGGGTGAGCAGACGACCAATAAGGACGATGCGGATGCGGTCATATTGGCAGGACTGAAGCCGATGTTGCGACTCGGGGCTAGGATATTCAAAAAGGATGAAGCCAAGCGGGTGAAATTCGTCTATGACCGACTTCTGGACGAGGTGCGTGGCAATTCGGATGCAGGCTTGAAGGGTATATTCACGAATGCCGATACCAAGAAGCCTATCGAGGGTGTGCGCATACGTGCCATTGACACGGATTATGAGACTATATCGGATAAGGATGGCCGCTTTTTCCTGAAAATGGCCAGTGGCATATATACGGTCGAGATTTCGGCGCCTGGATATGAGACGATGGTGTTCAACAAGCGGAAAATTGAGATTGGGACGAAGCACCGTTTCAGTCAGGCATTGGCGCCTGTGCCCGTTGCGCCGATGAATATGCCTACTGCTACCAATTTGACGGAGCTGCTGAAGGAAGCGCCTGTAAAGAATGGGGTGGTGGTTTGAAGCGATTGTTTTTAATTTGGCTATAGAAAGAATGGCCTACTCCGATGGTTTCGGGGTAGGCTTTTGATTTTTTGGGCATCTTGAAATAGCATTATCAAAAAATGATAAAATTGACAATGCTATCGGCATACCCTAGGCTCAGTAGTTCAACATAGCGCTGGTTGAACTACTTAAGGCCATTATCGCAATTGCAATCAAGTCCCACCTGCACTACCGGCGATTTGATGACAACAGTCTGAATCGGGTTTGTGCAAGCGCAATATTCAGGAACTATAAATTCTAGGGGTCTTGGACCATATTGGACACCTTTCAGGACAAAACCATCGGTCGCTTGGTCCCATTTGGCCTTGCGTTTAACGCCGTTTACTAAGACTTCCAATATATCATCCTGCACATAACTTCTTAAAACACCAGTGGTCATGATATGTAGTTCTGCTTTGCGCCAAGGGCAGTCCAAATAGAAAGTATTGTTATAGTCTTCCACTTTTCCTGTTGTAGGTTTGCAATCGAAATAGCCAGTCTGGTCGTCCATCTCGAACCTATAGGAACCACTGCCAATCCCCGGCAATACATATTCTACCCCGTCCGGTGTGACGGTGGGATTTATAGCCTGCGGCTGCCCATCCATGAAAAGTACAGGACTCCTTTTATTGGCTTCATAAAAATCAGTTGAAACCAGCAGTGTAACGCTATACTTGCCGTTGGTGGAGGTTGACCCACCCGATGATGGCGGCGTTTCGTTGCGCAAACATCTCATGCTGATGGTGGTGTCTTTGCTGAGATAAAAATCGGCGGGGATGCAGATGTCAGAGCCATCGGATAGGCGTGCCTCGATTCGATGCTGACCTTCAGGTAGCGTCAGTTTGGCGATGGAATAATTCCCTTTTGGCGACTGAGAACTTATATTATATGGCTGATTGTCCACGCTCAATGTGCCAATAGCCGACCGAGTCATAATGCCCAGCTCAAACTTGGTTTTGGAACAACTGAGCGTATAAGTGGTCGTGGATGGGCGCATGATTTTGAAAGTGCCGCCACAGTGCCAGGTGCTGTCACTGACGGACAAGTTGTAGCTGCTGTCCACAGTAAGGTCGGGGATGATGATTCCCATTGAATCCGCTGTAAATGACCATTCGGCAGGGGAGATGCCGTTTAACAATATTTCCGGTGCCTGCAACCGCCGGGTCATGCGAAAAGTGGCGTCGGTTAGGTTTTCGGAAGATGGACCAAGTATTTGCCAGATGCCCACTGCCGCCACCACTACAACGGCCAGGCCCGCCGCCAATGCCATGAGTTTGCCCATGCCGCCCCATGCCAGCAGCGGCTTCTTTTTCTTTTCTGCCTCCAATTGTGCCAGCAAAGCCTGCCACTCCACGGCCTGTTCTTGCACCGGGCCGTAATCGGTGGTGATATCCACGGCGAAGTTGTACACCATATTGTAATAAACCCGCTCGTTGTCCACCTTATCCACGGTTGATACTTTCAGGTACAAGGGAAACTTGCCGACTTTCTTGGGTGTCACCTCAAAAACCCACTCCGTGAAGGCGCTCAGCTTCGCTTTCTGGTCGAGATTGTTTGGAGTCCAAATGTCGAAGGCGGTGCTGTCCCTCGACAACAGTTCCACGTTCATGATTTCCGTCACATCAATATCGTCCACCAATTTGGTGTATTCGGTCGGCACAAAATTCTTGATGATATTCTCCCAGGCTGCCCCAATGCGCACGGTGCAGGTCGTAGGCTGTTGGACGGTCATGCGGCTGGGGATATTGTGCAGGAGCTTGCCCTTGCCCGACGCATTGGCCAGAAAATCCTTTTCGTCCTTGAACTTGCGGATTCCCTCTATGAGATTCAATAGCCCGGCTCGGATTCGGTTGAGTTCGAGGGTATAATCCGCTTGGCTAATGGTATTGACCCGACTTTTTGCTTCCAGGGACTTCAACTGGCCCAGCAGTTGGTACACATCCTTCACCAAAGGCCGATCCGCTTCAATCTGATTTTCTTGGAGATAGGACAAGAGCTGGCGCAATGCTTCCTCAAGCTGATTGTCCACGGTAAGGTCGTGGAGGGTCTGGATAAGTGAATCTAATCTCATTTTGTCTTAGGGTTGAATTACTGGCCCTAATGTCCTATTTATTATTCGCTTTTCAATAAAAATCAATAAAAACTGGTGCGCTCCGCTGCAATTAGTTTTAGGAAGGTCGCTCTAGTCTTCTTTGATATTGTGAGATGGCAAAACAAAACCCTATTCCGATGGCTAATCCATTCACGAACAATATCACAGTTATGCGGTATGTAGCATCCGCAAAAACAGGCGTGACCGTATTATGTGATTTGATTTATGATGTAGGTTGGTTAGCGCAGCCTATTATTTTATCGCTAATTAACTGGAATAAACAGCAGATTTCACTTCTCCTTCACCCCCGCCACTACCACCACAATTTCCCCTTTTACAGTTTTATCCTTGTAATGCGCCAGCAATTGCGCCAGCGTGTCGGTGCGCAGGTCTTCATGGATTTTGGTCAGTTCCCTGGCCACGCAGGCTTGACGTTCGGCACCGCAGACCTCGATGAGTTGTTCGAGGCATTTCACGAGGCGGTTCGGCGATTCGTAGAGGAGGAAGGTGCAGGGCAATTCGGCGAGGTAGCGCAGGCGGGTCTGGCGGCCTTTTTTATGCGGCAAAAAACCTTCGAAGAAAAACTTGTCGCAGGGAAGTCCGCTGGCCGCCAGTGCGGGCACGAAGGCCGTCGGGCCGGGCAGGCATTCTACCCGAACGCCCTGCTGCACACACTCCCGCACCAGCAGGAAACCGGGGTCGGAAATGCCGGGCGTGCCTGCGTCGGAGGCGAGGGCGAAAGTTGCCCCAGCCTTGAGCTGCTGCACGATATTGGTGGTGATGGAATGCTCGTTGAAGGCGTGATATGCCGACACGGGCGTTGTAATTTGGAAATGGTCTAGCAGCCGCTTCGTCACCCTCGTGTCCTCGGCCCACACTCTGTCCACCTCCTTCAGGATGCGCAGCGTGCGGAGGGTGATGTCCTCCAGATTGCCGATAGGGGTGGGAATGAGGTATAACATGGAAGGTTGAAGTTTTTAAGGTTTTCGGGTTTCAGGTATAGCAAGCGGTTACGTCAATCAGACTTGCCGATTAAATTTCAAATGGGCAAATAGCGAAAACAGCACGTGGCCGATGATGATGAAAGGGAAGGCGGCTTCCCGCAGCACGACCAGCATCACAATTGAAAAGGCAGCGAAGGTGAACCGGATCTCGTTGCCCGCCCAAGTGAGGTTTTTGAATTTTAGGCTGAACATCGGCAAACCCGCCACCATCAGCCAGCAGAGGATGGGGATGTTCAGGTAGAGGAAAATGGGGTTCGTCACCACCTTGCTTAGCCCGAGGGAATTGAAATGGTAAATAAGCAGCAGCCCCACCGTGTAAATGGCGCAGGAGGGCGTCGGCATCCCGATGAAATTTTCCGTTTGGCGGGTGTCAATATTGAAATTGGCGAGGCGCAAGGCTGCGAACAGGGTGATGAGGAAGGCGGGCGAGGCCGCCAGCGTCAGTTGGATGGGCAGCGCTTCGTGGCCAGAGAAGCCCTTCACGAGCAGCATGTAAACCACGGCCCCAGGCATCACGCCGAATGAGACCATGTCCGCCAGCGAGTCGAGTTGTTGGCCGAGCGGCGACTTCACCTTGAGCATCCGGGCGCAGGCCCCGTCGAGGTAATCGGCCACACCGCTGGCAAAGCTGAACCAGAACGCCTGCACGAACTGCCCGTACAGCACGCTCGCAATGGCGCAGCAGCCGAAAAACAGATTCAGCAGGGTAATGAAGTTCGGGATGTTTTTTTTCATGCAGCTCAAAGTTTAGACCCAACCACAACGGCTGGCCAAGGCGTCATCCATTTTTGGCAAAAGTAATATTTTGCATTTTCTCCTCACGTTAAAGTAGAATTAAGGTGTCGGGAATTGGCATCAAATGCATCTTAACCAAGCCGTAACGGAGTTCTGCGGGCAATGGCGTACTTTTGCGGGCATCACTTGCGTTCCCAAAAAAATGGATGCCTCGCCAAAAGGTACTTTCAAAATTGAACAAGCCATCATGAAACAACGCTGCACATTTTTCTTTAACCTCCTTTTTCTTTGCTGCGCAAACGCCCTTTTGGCGCAGCCAGTCAACAACGAGTGTAACAACGCCACGCCGCTCACCAACCTCAACAACTGGTGCTCGGCAGCCGCCGCCTTCACAACGGTGGGTGCAACGCTCAGCAGCCAAACGGATGCCACCTGTTTCCCCGGTGGAAATGCCGACGTGTGGTTTTCCTTTGTTGCGCAAGCAAATACCGCCAATATCCGAATCATCGGTGCCACGGCTGGCAACATCCCGCCCGGCGGCACGCTGAAAGACCCACAGTTTGCCATCTACAGCGGCAGTTGCAATAATTTAGTGGAGGAGTCATGCATCTCGGACGGCTTCGGCTCCAACATCGCCGAAACATTTGCCGGGCCGCTCACTATCGGCCAGACTTATTTTATTCGGGTGGATGCCCGCAACGACAACGTCGGCACTTTCAAGCTTTGCATCAACAACTACAACGCCGTGCCCGACCTCAGCGGCGATTGCCCCACGGGCGTCATCCTCTGCGATAAATCGCCGTTCAGCGTGGACTTAGCGGTTGGTGAGGGGGATGACCCCAATGAAGTTGACCCTTTTGCCTGTATCCAAGCTGAAATTGACTGCTCCTGGTACCGTTGGACCTGCAAGGATGCTGGCACGCTCACGTTCATCATCACGCCCAGCAACCCCTCCGACGACATTGACTTTGCGGTGTATGAATTGCCCGGTGGCATTAACGATTGCGCTGGCAAACAAATGGTGCGCTGCGAGGCAGGCGGTGAAAACCAAATGCAACCATTCGACACTTGGGAGGCTTGCACCGGCCCAACTGGCCTCAGCCTCACGGACACCGACTTGTCGGAACCGCCCGGTTGTTCGCCCGCCCAAAACAATTTCGTGGCGGCCCTCGACATGGTGGTGGGAAAAAGCTACGCCCTCGTCGTCAACAATTTCAGCCAGACGGGCAGCGGCTTTTCCATCGAATTTGGCGGCACAGGCACTTTCCTTGGCCCCACTGCCAGTTTCACTTTTGCTCCGCAAACCGTCTGTCAGGATGCCGATATCACCTTCACCGACGCCTCCACATCGCAAGACCCCATCACGGCTTGGGAATGGAACTTCGGCATTGGCGCAAGCCCCGCTACCGCCAACGGCAAAGGCCCGCATCAGGTCAGCTACAGCACTCCCGGCATTAAATCCGTGGCGCTGACCATCACCAACGAGGAGGGCTGCAAAGTGACTTTTGTCCAAAACATCACCGTGCTGCCGCTGCCGGAAGTTGCGCCTACCGTGCTGAAGGACTACTGCGGCCCGGACGACAACACAGGGGCCATCCTCCTCTCGCCAATGGGCGATGGGCAGCCCTACACGTATGATTGGCAGGGCAACGGCGTCTTCGTCGCTGACACCTCGCTGCTGAACCTTGGCTCTGGAAATTACACCGTGGTAGTTCAGACAGCGAACGGCTGTACCCAGAGCTTCGATTTCACGGTGGAGGAGGGGCTTAGCCTTGCGGCAAATATTGACCCCGTGACCCCGCCCACCTGCAACGGCGACTCGGACGGAAGCATCTCCATTTCCATCGAAATCTCCAACCCGCCCGTGCTGTTCGACTTTGGCAATGGCCCGCAATCGAGCAACACCCTGAGCGGCATACCCGCTGGTACATACAACGTCTTGGTCGTGGATGGGCAGGGCTGCGAGGGCAGCTTTACCATCGAAGTGGTGGACTTCCCGCCGCTCGTGCTCGACATTGCCCCTGTTGACATCAGTTGTTTTGGGGCAAACGATGGAACCATCAGCATCCTGCCATCGGGTGGGGCAGGGGGCTACAGCTACCTGTGGAGCACTGGCGCAACCACTACTACCATTGCCAACCTCCCTGCCGGTGTTTACACCGTCACCGTTACCGATGAAAATGGCTGTGCTGGAACAGCGCAGGCGACTATCATTGAACCGGAACCGCTGACGGCAACCCTCGAAACCGTGGACGTGATTTGTTTTGGCGATGAAACTGGCGTTATCTCCATCACAGCTGCGGGTGGCACGCCGCCCTACCTGTACAGCACCGATGGGACAAATTTCCAGACTGCCGCCGACATCACGAACCTGCCTGCGGGCAACTACGATGTGGTCGTGCAGGACAGCCGTGGCTGCACTTTCACACTGCCAGCGGTCATCAACCAGCCGCCGCCCATCATCGTGGAAGCTGGCCCTGACCAAACCGTTGACCTTGGCTACCCTGCCAATATCGTGGCCACGGTGACGCCCACGAACCTAGCCGTGACGCTGAGTTGGCTTCCTTCGGAAACGCTGTCGTGCCCCGATTGCTTGCGGCCAACCGCCACGCCCTACGGCACGACGACCTACCTCCTCACCGCCACCGACCAGAACAACTGCACGGGCAGTGACTCCGTGACTATTTTCGTGAACTTGGTTTACCCCGTGTACATCCCGAACGTTTTTTCGCCAGACGCCAACGGCCTCAACGACCTGTTCACGGTATTCGCTGGCCCTGCCGCCAAAATCGTGCGCACCCTCAAGGTCTTCGACCGCTGGGGCAACCATGTGTATGATGGCTACGACCTTCCGCTGAATGATGCCACGCAGGGTTGGGATGGTTTTTTCCGTGGGAAACTGATGGATACTGCCGTGTTTGCCTATTTGGCACAGGTAGAGTTTATTGATGGGAAGGTCATCACCTTCAAAGGCGACGTAACCATTTTGCGCTAGCAAAACTGATTTTGATAAATAAAAAAACGGGGCAACTGGTTGAATATCAATCAATTGCCCCGTTTTTTACTTTTGTTAATGCGAATCAGGCGCTTTCGAAGCACCTCATGCTGATGCTGCCGCCGAGCACTTCCTCGTAGGTGAATTTCACCACTTCTTTTTTATCCAAAAGCCCCAAGGTGTAAAGCATAGGCAGGTAGTGGTCGTTGGTGGGCACGGAGAGCTGCGCTGCCCGCCCGTAGTTTTGGTAATTGACGAGTGACTGGTAATCGCCCGCAGCGATGCGCCCTTTCACGTACTCATCGAATTCGATGGCCCAATCGTATTTCTGCGAAAAATCGTTGAAAGTGACCATGCGCAGGTTGTGGACGATATTGCCGCTACTGAGGATGAGCACGCCTTTTTCCCGCAGGCTTTTCAGCTCAGCTGCGAGGTTGAAATGCCACTCCGGCGGCTTGCTGTAGTCAATGGACATCTGGAAAACGGGGATGTCGGCAGCAGGGTAGATATGTTTCAGCACCGTCCAAGCGCCGTGGTCGAAGCCCATTTCATGGTCTTCGTGTACCTGAATGGATTTCACGTTTTCAATCACCTGCTTCGCAAATGCTGGGCTGCCGGGCGCTTCGTATTTCACTTTGTAAAGCTCGTCTGGGAAGCCGCCGAAGTCGTAAATTGTTTCCGGCTTCGGGCTGGTGGCAACGGCAGTACCTCCCCTCGTGAGCCAGTGCGCCGAAACGACGAGCACTGCCTTGGGCCTTTCCCAACGGCCCGCCATTGTAGCGAGGGCTTTTGTGAAATGGTTGTCCTCAATGGCGTTCATCGGGCTGCCATGCCCGATGAAAACGACTGGCAATCGGTCGCTGGCGGGCAGTTCGCTGGCGGATTGGTGGAATTGATGCAATTTCATGGCGGCGGCTCCTGCGGGCAGCAGGAGCAAAGATTTAAGGAATTGTTTGCGTTTCATGTTGGTACATTGAATGGGGTAAACACCCAAAAATTGTGCAAAGTTTTGGCCACCAAAAAAATCCCTAATCCGCCAAATTGGAGGAATCTGGCTCACGCAGCTTGCTACAATCAAAAGTCCGGCTGTAATTCCATTCCTTTTCGGTAAAAACCGTCTTTTCGCTTTTTTGCATGTTGATTACAAGCTGGGTATAGCTGGTGTCGTTCTCGACATTTTCCAAAATGACTTTTGCCAATTCAAGGCAGGCAGCATTTGCCTTGGCGGTATCCAATGTGCCCAAATTCTTTTGATAGCCTGCGGCAACCAGAGAATTATACGTTGTGGATTGCCCATTATCGGTTACGCTGTTTTTTAAGGCCATCAGCGTAATTTCCTCGGGCAATACTTCCTTATTGGCATTCAGCACCTTTTTCACATTGAGTTCATAGGTGTTTTTCAGCTTTACCTCGGTGGGCATATACGATTCAAGATTACAGGCGGACACCATCAGTATTGATGCAAAAAAGAGGAGATTCCAGTTTTTCATTAGCGCAAATTTTATGAAAAGTGACATTGATTTTGTGGCAATATATAAATAAAAAAGCCTTGCAGCGTTGGCTGCAAGGCTTTTGTTCGAGAAAAACTTAGTTTTTATTTCTTCCAAGGCAAATTGTTCACCCTGCGGCCAACGAGGTAGCCGAGGTCAACGCCCACTTCGCAGTCCATCCGCCAGTGAACGCCAAGCGGCACCCGGCTGATGGCATTTTCTTCCGCCATTTGGTAGAAATTATCGAAGAAGCGGGGCGTGCCGTTGAACTCTGTACGGCCTTCATGGCAGCGATCCAACATGCCGTAGTGGTTGCCGAACACATCGGTGAGTACCTCAGCGCCAGCGCCGCCCATCGTGGAGTGGCCAGATGGGAAGGCAGGGAAAGCAGGTGTCATGCCGGAATCACCCGTCAGAGGATTTTTCAGTGTTGGCTTCCAGTCCGGGTTGATAAGTCGGTTGATGTAGCTCACAGGGCGCTCCACATTGTAAACATACTTGGAATACCAGCAAGACACGGCTGCGTCGTTGAGGGCAAGGCCCAATTTTGCGTAGCAAAATAGCGAAGTCTCCAAGTCGGTGTTTTCCTTTTCAATCACTTGGTTGGCGATGGCTATCCAGCGTGGGCCGGGGCTGAAGGTTAAGTTCACCAAATCATCGCTCCAGAATGTGGCGATCCACTGGCCATCTTCCCAGTTATTGTCGTGAATGGCGTTGTAAACCTCCAAGGCTTGGGCATAGAGCGCCGACTGCTGCGACTCGCTGTAAACCAGTGGTGCTTTGCAAAGCTTATCAGAAGGCAGGATGGCAAAGGTGCGTGCGCTACCCCAGTTTGCAAACATGGGCTTGCTAGGGCCGGGGGGTGTGGGCACCCAATCGCCGGGGCCATCGAAGTGGGCTTGCCAGTCGTAGGTGCCAAACGGGTCAAGGTAGGCATCGTGGCCAACAGCATCCGTTTTTGACCAGTTCCAAACTGCTTCGGCTACGGTGATGCCGTAATCTTTGGAAACTGAGTAAACCTTGTCGTTGGTGGAGGCCTTGTATTTATCCTCCAAACTGTTTTCCAGCGCAGCCCATTGGTCGAGCACTTGCTGGTTTGTCAGGTTGGGGAAAAACTTGTGCAGCATGGTTTTGTACACAAAATTGACGACGGTCGGCCAGTGATACTCGGCATTTTTGTCAATGGCAGGGATTTCCAAGCCTGGGTAAAGGCTCTTCATCGAATTGTAGTCCGGCATGCCGCTAATGCAGGCTTCGTAGGTGGCAAGTCCAATGTACGCCAGTGAACGAGGGGCCGGGCCGGGCCTGTAGCCAGGCGAGTACCGCTCAATTTCAAGGTACATTTGATTCCATTTCAGTGCTACTTCGGAGTCGTAGTCAGCAACGGCGGCGGTGGAGGGTTTCGCATCTTTTACGCATGAGGAAAGGAAAAACGAAACAACTAGCACACCACATAGTAAAACAAAGGTGTTTCTCAACAATGTCATAGGATTCACAGATTTTTTAACGTTGGAACAAATTAGCGAGGCGAAGGCGAGTAAGATGTCACAGACTAAGTTTCGGATGCAAATCTACCGCCACTTATCTTCATTTTTCAATTTTTTTAAACTATTTTTAGCTTAGAATCCGCTTAAAATTGGTGGTAGGAAAATATTTACTCACATAAAGCTGGAGTTTTGGGGCCACTATGATGAAAGTTCTAATCATTGAAGACGAAGTAAAGACGGCTCAATCCCTGAAGAAAGGGTTGGAGGAGCACCAAATGGTGGTCGAATACGCCCATGACGGGCTATCGGGCAAGCAACTTGCTGCGTCGGGGAGTTTCGATGTCATCATTTCGGATGTGGTCATGCCCAAGCTGACGGGTTTCGAATTGGTCAAAAGCCTCCGCAGCGCAGGGGTGGACACCCCCGTCCTGCTGCTCACCGCCATGGGCACCACCGACGACAAGGTCACGGGCTTTGAAGCCGGGGCCGACGACTACCTCGTGAAGCCCTTCGAATTCAAGGAACTGCTTGTGCGCATTCGGGCGCTCGCCCGCCGTGGGAAAGAGGGCAGCCCGCCAAAGTCCATCCTCGCATTTGCCGATTTGGAAATGAACCTCGACGCCAAGACCTGCCACCGCAGCGGCAAAAAAATAGACCTCACCCCAAAGGAATTTGCCCTGATGGAATACCTCATCCGCAACCAAGGCAGGGTGGTGTCAAAAACGGAAATTGCCGATAAGGTCTGGGACATCAATTTCGACACGGGCACTAACGTCATCGAGGTGTACGTAAGTTACTTGCGGAACAAGCTTGACCGACCTTTCAACAATAAACTGATACACACCATTTTCGGCCTGGGCTACGTGCTCAAGGAGGAATGAATTTTAGGTAATAATGCAAATCCGCACCCGCCTTACCATCCAGTTCCTACTGATTGTGGCCAGCATCATGTTGGTGGCGATGCTCATCATTTATTTCCAGTTCAAAAAAAACCTCAAAGACGAATTCTTTGGCGGGCTGCGCTCCAAAACCAAGCTGACTGCAAGCGTGGCCATGAGCCGATTGGAGCGGGAAGGCTTACAGGAAGTGCCCAACACGCCGCCCACTACTTCCTTCACCACGTATATCGAGAACATTTCCATCTACGATGAACTGAACAGGAGGGTCTATACCTTCAACCGTTCCCCTTCCACCATTCCCAACAAGACCATCAATGAAATCAGGCGTACGGGGGAATGTTGCTTCATGCACGGCGAATTCAGTGCAATCGGCACTTTGCAGGTTTCGCCTTCTGGCAAAAAATACGTGGTCATTGCGGAAGCGATTTTCAAATCAGAGGCACTGGCCAAACTGACCCGAATCCTAGCCATGGTTTTTTGCGCCTTTTGTGCGCTGGTGGCGGTGGGCGGCTGGTTCTTTGCGGGGCAGGCGCTGGCCCCGGTCAGCCGCATCATGAACCAAGTGGACGCCCTGCTGCCCAGTGACATGAGCCGCCGCCTCGAAACCACCAACAACCACGACGAACTCGCCCGCCTCGTGATGACCTTCAACCGCCTGCTCGACCGCTTGCAGGCGGCCTTCAACGCCCAAAAACTCTTTCTTTCCAACATCTCCCACGAGCTGAAAAACCCGCTGACGGTCATCATTTCACAGATTGAAATCACCCTTCAAAACGACCGCTCAGAGGCCGAGTATCGCCAAACGCTGCAGTCCGTCCTAGACGATACCCGTGAGCTGAACCTCGTCTCCGACAAATTGATGCAATTGGCGAAAATAACGGCCAACGACCAAGAGGTGGAGTTTGAGGAAATCAGGATCGACGAGGTGGTTTGGCAGGCAAAGGCGGCATTGCTCAAATCGCACCCTACCTACAAAATCAATTTCGAGATTGCCAGCCTGCCGGAGGACGAATCCTCACTGGCAGTATTGGCGAATGAACAACTGCTCCGCACTGCCCTGACCAACCTCATGGACAACGGCTGTAAATACAGCCCCGACCACCAAGTAACAGTAAAGCTGCTATTTTTGCCGGAAGGAAATCCCGTCATTGAGGTGCAAGACCAAGGCCCTGGCATCCCTGACGAGGAGGTCGCACAGGTTTTCGAACCTTTTTACCGCAGCCCAAAAACGGAAAAAGTCAAGGGCAGCGGCGTAGGGCTTTCCCTGGTGGACAGCATCGTCAAACTGCACAGAATCTCGCTGGTGGTTTTGCGAAGTACGCCTTCTGGAACAATTTTTCGACTGGAATTTCCGCTGCATAAAAAAGCTCAATAATGCGCTAACAAATTGGTAATGAGTTTTTTGAAAAATAAAAAAAGCACAATTTGGCTTACAGTGCTTTTCTTGTTGGCTGCCGGGGTTTTGGGCTGGTTTGTTTTTTCTTCAGGGAAAAAATCGCATTCCTCCGACCCTGCCTTGGCCGTTATTCTTGATTGGCATAGCCATGCCCTCAATGCTGAACAAAAAAGCGAGGGATTCCGGGCACCGATTGCAGCAAGGGTGTATGCCTACTCAGGTATTGGGGCATGGGAGGCAGCCCGTCCACTGCTCGGATTGCCGACGTGTACGACTTTGTCTTCTCACTTCGAAGGCCTGCGATTGCCTGCCCCGCCCGAAAACCGCCAACTTCATTTGCCTTCTGTGTTGAATGCCTGTTATAGCAACCTGTTTAAAAAATTCTTCATGTCTGCCCCAATGGACACTGAGCAGCAACGCAAAAAAATGGAGGAAAAATGGGCGAAGAAGCTGCTGGAACTAACCGATTCCGCCACCTACGCAGCTTCCGTAGATTTTGGAAAAAGAATCGCCCTGGCGGTTTACGACTGGTCGGCTACCGACACCATTAGCCACATGGCTTTTTTGCATATTTATGATGAGCAATTTACGCTACCGCTCAACGATTCCATTTGGCAGCCTTGCGACGACTTCCCCATGCCTCCGCTCCTGCCGCACTGGGGCGAAGCACGCTGTTTTGTAATCAATCCAACGGATTTCATCGCCCAGCCACCCCCGCCGTTTTCCGTGGAACCCCAGTCGCCTTACTACGTGCAGGCACTTGAAATTTACGCCATGAATGCACCCTTATCCCCTGAAAATCATTGGATTGCAGAATTTTGGAGCGATGATTTCACCGGTATCACCATGACGCCTGCGGGCCGTTGGATGTCCATCACCCAACAAGTGCTGCAAGACGAGCAGCCCACCACCGCAAAAGCCCTCGAAACCTACCTTCGGGTGGGAATAGCGCTCTCAGATGCGACAGTGGCCTGCTGGAAATCAAAATACAAGTACCAACTCCTGCGGCCTGAAACCTTCATCCGGCGGGTCATTCAGCGCGATTGGAGACCCATCGTGCATACTCCGTCGCACCCATCCTATCCCTCTGGCCATGCCATGTTCGGCGCTGCTGTCGCCGAGGTTTTGACACAACTTTATGGCGAACATTACGAGCTGACAGACCGCACTCATGAAAATCGGACTGAGTTCAAGGGCAAGGCCCGCCAATTTCATTCATTTTATGAAATCGCTGCCGAAAGTGCTTCCTCCCGCATTGCCATGGGCGTTCATTTCCGCATGGACTGCGACGAAGGAACCCGCCTCGGCTTGGCCATTGGTAAAAAAATTGCAGCCACGCCGCTGAAAGAATTCGAATAATCCTACCACCAAAATCGGCGCTTGAATTTTTGCCCCTTGCTTTTCCTTTTTTCCTTGCTGGAACTCCACACATTTCCCTAATTTGGCGGTCAAAGTTCTGACCTGACCAAATTCAAATTCGCATGTCAAAGAATCTCACCGCCCTGTCCGGCAGGAAGGGCCTTACCGACAACCTCTTCGAAGCCATCGGCAACCTGACCGAACCTGAAGGCTTTTTGGACAAAAACAAAGCTGCCGAACTGGCCGAAAAATACCTCGTCGGCGATGCTGCCGTGTATGGGGCCAGCACTTTCTACGACTTTACCCGCCCAGAGAACAAAGGCAAAAAAGTCTATGTCTGCAACGGCAGCGCTTGCCTCGTGGCAGGTACGCAGGACGGCTTGAGGGCGGAATTGCGCCAGCATTTCAAGGAAGAAGAAATCGGTGAAATGTGCTGCCTGGGCCGCTGCCATGAAAACAGCGCCTTCCATTTCGATGGTCACAACTACTCCGGTGAAAGCATTGCCAAGCCCCAATTCGGCGGCGAAACGGGACATCAGGACACTTACAATGTGCAGGCCATCGGGACAGGCATCCTGACCCGACCTTTTGCGGGCATGGAGGAGCTTCGCAGTGATTTTGCGAAAATGCTAACCACACCTCCAGAGGATTTGCTGGCGCAAATCAAGGCTTCCGGCCTTCGGGGCAGGGGTGGAGCTGGGTTTCCCATCGGTATCAAACTCGAAGGTTGCCGCAAGGCCGAAAGTGACCAAAAATACATCGTCTGCAATGCCGACGAAGGCGACCCTGGTAGTTATTCCGACCGCTATTTGCTTGAAAACCAGCCAGTTGTAGTGCTGGTTGGCCTCATCCTAGCTGGCTACGTGACGGGGGCCAGCCGTGGTGTCATGTATATCCGCTTCGAGTACCCAGAGAGTATCGAAGCAGTCAAACAGGCCATCGCCAGCCTGGCAGCGGCGGGGCTGACTGGCAAAAACATCCTCGGCAGTGGCTTTGAATTTGAGTTCAAAATCATTGAGGCCCGTGGCGCTTACATCTGCGGCGAAGAGACCGCTCTGCTCTCCAGCATCGAGGGGCAGCGGCCAGAGGTGCGAGTGCGACCGCCCTATCCCGTCAACTACGGCCTCTTCGGCAAGCCGACCATCGTGAACAACGTGGAGACACTTGCCAACCTGCATTTCATCCTGAAAAATGGCGGGGAGACTTTCGCCAAAATCGGCACACAGCGCAGCAGCGGCACCAAGTTGCTCTCCCTCGACAGCGCCTTCAATCGCCCCGGCATTTACGAAGTGGACATGGGAACGCCGCTTATCACCGTCATCGAGGAACTGGGCGGCGGTTTCAGGCGACCCGTGAAAGCCCTGCACATCGGTGGCCCGCTGGGTGGCCTCGTGCCCGTTTCCAAGTCGAATTTATTGACCGTTGATTTTGAGAGCTTCGCTCAAAACGGCTTCCTGCTCGGCCATGCCAGCATCGTCAGCGTGCCGGAGGAGTACCCGATGGTGGCTTATTTGGAGCATCTTTTTGCGTTCACTGCACACGAGAGCTGTGGCAAATGTTTCCCTTGCCGCATCGGTTCAGTGCGTGGGAAGGAGCTGCTCCAAAAAGCCCAAACCGAGGGCTACAAGATTGATAATGAGCTTTTTACGGATTTGCTGGATACGATGAAGAAAGGTTCACTTTGTGCCTTGGGCGGTGGCATTCCGCTGCCGATGTTGAATGCCCTGTCTTATTTTGGAGATGAATTGGGCGAGTATTTCAAGCAAAAAATTTGAGTCGCAACAGGCGAGTGTCAAGCCTTTTTACCAGCCATCAACCCAAACCTATACAACCAAATTCAAAATCACAGGGCCTCTGGTTCGCTCCTGGTCGAGAGGTCAATTTTTGAGATGCCCTGCAAGCTGCTCAACTCCCGCAAGAATGTGGCTTCATTGCCTTTTTCCTTGAAAATAAGGTGGTAGTTATGGTCCATTTTCACCTTGCCTTCCCCTTCGGTAGCAAAATCGGTGCGCCAGTGTTGGGTGCGTTGGCAATGCTTCTTCAGCACTTCCATTATTTGTTGCTCTGTTGCACCGCCTTCTGCATCCATGCGAAAGCGCAGAACGCTGATGTGATGATGCCCAGCCGTGGAGAACGGCGTCATTCTCAGTAAAAATGCCACGACGCAAAATGAAAGTGTGCCGATGAACGCAATATTGTAGCCGTACACCCCGCAAGCGATGCCGATGGCCAGCGATGCAAACATGAAAATAATGTTGCGGGGGTCCCGCAAGTTAGTGCGGAAGTGGATGATGGCCAGCGCCCCGATCATCCCCAAGCCCCTCGAAAGGCTGTCGCCAATGGAGAGCATGACAGTGGAGGCTGCCATCGAGCCAAGTATCATCGCCTGAAGGAAATTGCCCGGTACGAAGAGGTTGCGGCTCGTTTTTTCATAGGTAAAAGCAACCACTACCGACAACAGAAACGAAAAAAGCATGGCATACACCACGGACATCAGGGTCGGGTTGTCGGCGTTGGCTTGCAGTGCTGTGAAGTCGAACATGGAGGTGATTGTTGAATTATTTTATTGTTGAATTGCTGGAGTTCAACGCCTCACCTAATCACCAATTTTTGAATTGAATTTTCAGTTTTCACCCAATAGATACCTGCGGTAAAATCGCTCAAATCCAGTGTGGTTTGTTTGTAAAAACTGGTTTGTAACTGCTGCCGCCCCAGTTGGTCGTAAATCACAACTTGTTGGTTTGCTGTGCTTTCGCTTCGCAAAACAACCTCTCCATCGCTTGCCGGATTTGGGAAAATGACAAGTGCATTCGCTTCTTTCTGTTCGTCCGCCGCGGATACCCCTGTGTCGTTGTCAGCTTTGAAAGTTGGGTTTTTGATGGTAAAACTGCCCGTGCCGTTCGGGGAGCGGGCATAGCCCTTATCGGCTTCTTGTTGCCCGAAACTGATGTCCTGAACGGTGTTGCCAGTGTTGTTTATGAGCAAAAGCTGTTCGCCGGCGGCGCTCAGTTTGAAATTGGCGTGGAGTGGCCCCTGGCTGCTGTCCTCGTCCGCCCAGATGATGATGTAGCCGAAGGCTGGGATGCTGGTGTTCGTTGGGAAATCCCACTTCGTCAGGTTGTCGGGGTTGTCGCTGAGCACCCAGCCGCTGAGGCTGACTTCGGTGTTGGAGGTGTTGTAAAGTTCAATCCAATCCTCATTTTCACCGTTTTCGTCGGTGATGTAGGTTTGGTTGGAGGCCATGATTTCGTTGATGACCACGGGGTTCTGTGCCCCCATTTTGCCGAAGGCAAAAAGCAAAAAAGCAAACAATACAGGTGTTTTCAATGTGAAATTAAGCTTCATTCTAAGTGATTTTTCTGTTAAGAACGTAATGTTGGCAAAGGTGCGCTTTTATTCGAAAGTCTAAAAGAAACGTCGGTGAGGTTTGGAACCCCGCCGACGTTTTTATTCTGCGTCCCAAAACAAAAAGCACCCTCCAGCTTTGAGCCAAAGGG